>Ga0207095_10054_pt1 | contig 34177 bp, 29 predicted proteins | sample Alteio_BWMinHeat_88_FD_153529 | JGI IMG/M metagenome (GOLD analysis project Ga0207095, IMG submission 153529) | Enriched cells from forest soil in Barre Woods Harvard Forest LTER site, Petersham, Massachusetts, United States -... | ecosystem: Environmental > Terrestrial > Soil > Temperate forest >... | reverse complement strand
GCTTCCAGGTGCAGCCGTCGCAGGAAAACTGCAATCCGTCGTTGCCGCAATCGATCCACAACGGCGGCATCCAGGTCGGCATGGGCGACGGAAGCGTGCGGTTGGTGCATGAGAGCATTACGCCGCTAACGTGGTATTACGCCACCAACCCCAGCGACGGCATGCCGCTAGGGTCCGACTGGTAATATTTGGAAGTTTTGTCGGCGAGCGGAACGGCCTTCGAGGCTCACACGTTCCGCCCGCCATCAAGGAGAACATCCCATGAGAGCACTACTCGCGGCATGCTTGGGTTCATTGTTATTTTGTTCATCGCCGTTGTTCGCCGCCGATGACGACAAAGACAAAGAAGCCGCCGAAATCGGCAAGCAGCTCCAAAGCACCGACTTTCAGGCCCGCAACCGGGCGGCGGATCGGCTTGTGAAGTTGGGCGCGCCGGCCGTTCCGGTTTTGAAGGACGCGCTCAAGGACGCCGGCGCTCGCGCTCTTGCCGCCGAGGCCCTGGGCAAGATCGGTCCCGACGCCAAGGACGCAGTCGGGCCCCTGGTGGACGGGCTGAAGACCAAGGACGCGCCGGAATTCGCCTCGGCCGCGGCGATTGCGCTGGGCAAAATCGGCGCTCCCGCCGTCCCCGCGCTGTACGGGGTGCTTCAGGACGAAACAGACGAGAAAGTGCTGGCCTACGCTTGCCTGGCCCTTCGGCAGATCGGCCCGGACGCCAAGGACGCCGTGCCGGAATTGATCGCGCTGGTGAAAAAGAGCAAGCAACTGCAGGCGATCGAAGCGCTCGGCCGCATCGGTCCAAAGGCGAAGGCGGCGGTTCCCGAGCTGGTCGAGGCGCTCAAGGGCAAGGGAGCCGCGACCGATCCGGTGCGCGTGCGTGCGGCGATCGCGCTCGGTCAGATCGGCCCGGATGCGAAGGAAGGCGTGTCGGCCTTGGTGGATGCCGTGGGTGGCGCGCCGCCGCTGCGCTTCCATGCCGCTACCGCCTTGGGTCAGATCGGGCCCAACGCGGAAAAGGCGGTCGTCCCGCTGATCGACCTGCTGAAGGATGAAAAAGCCGGTCCCGGCCGCCTCCTCGCCGCGCAGGCGCTGGGCGAGATCGGCCCCGGCGCGAAAGACGCCGTCCGAACGCTCAAGGAATTGAGCGACGACAAGGACCGCCACGTCGCCGAGGCGGCCACGAAGGCACTGGAGAAGATTCAGAAGAAGTGATCGTCGGCGCCGTATTGGATGTCAATGGCTGCCAATGCAAGTCACTCATTCGGCGGTCGTTTCACGGGTTCGTGAAACGACCGCTTTTTTGCTTCGGGAATTGGTGTCTTTATTGGAGTTACGACAAAGGGTGTGTGTGTGGTGTATTTGGATCGACCTGCCTCGGACAATGAGTGACAATGGGACTTTCACTTCGCGATGTACCCGCCGTCCACCATCAGGTTCTCCGCCGTGATGAACGACGCCTCGTCGGAGGCCAGGAAGAGGATGGCGTAGGCGATCTCGCGCGGCTCGGCCATGCGTTGGATCATGTGCGACCCGCCGAAGTTCGGGTCCTTTTCCGCCGCGGCGCGGTCCAGGCCGCGCTCACGCGAGAGCCGTTCGACGATTTGCGTCCACACGGTGCCGGGCGCGACGGCATTGACGCGGATATTGTCGGGGGCCAGGTCCAGCGCCATGCAGCGCGTCATGCTGGCGACCGCCGCCTTGGTGGCGTTGTACGTGACGAAATTCGGCTGGGCGATAAAGCTGGAGATTGAGGACAGATTGACAATCGCGCCGCCGCCGGCCTTACGCATCTCCGGCACGACGTGCTTGGCGACCAGCGCCGGCCCCATGATGTTGACGTCCATGACCTGCCGCCATTCCTCCGGCGTGGCATCGATGCCGCGCAGAACGAAAATCCCAGCATTGTTGACGAGCACGTTGATCTTGCCGAAGGCCTTCACCGCCTCGCCGACCATGCGACGAATGCCGGTCTCATCAACCACATCCGTTTGCACGAACAGCGCCTTGCCTCCGCCGCGGATGATGCCGTCCGCAACGGCACGGCCGCTGTCGGCGTTTCGTTCCGCAATGACCACGGCGGCACCCTCCTCCGCGAAGACTTCGCACGTCGCCCTGCCGAATTTCGTCACGTACAACGCCACCAAGGCGGCGGTCGCCAGCATGACGCGCTGCATGGCGCTGGACCTGGCCCCCGACAATATCCGCGCCGTAGATAAGCTGCTTACCGCGCACCGGGAGCCTTTGCGGCGCATGATCGCCGTGCGGCTCGACCCGGCCCTCGCCCGGCGCATCGACGCCAGCGACGTGGCCCAGGACGCGATGCTGGAAGCCAGCCGCCGCTTGCAGGATTACCTGCGCAACCCGGCGATGCCGTTCAAGCTTTGGCTGCGGCTGATCGCCCAGGACCACATCAAGGACGCCCACCGCCGCCATCGCCAGGCCCAGCGCCGCAGTCTCGACCGGGAACAGCCGCTGGTGCCGGCCGGATTGACCGAGCAGTCGTCGCTCGACCTGGCGACCCAGTTTATCGACCACGAACTCACCCCCGCGACCGCCGCGCTGCGGACCGAGATGGAGAAGAACCTGCACCGCGCGATCTCGCAGATGGAGGAGGACGACCGCGAGATTCTGCTCATGCGCCACTTTGATCAACTCTCGAATCAAGAAGTGGCTCAGGCGCTGGGTCTGACCGAGCCGGCGGCGTCGATGCGCTGTCTGCGGGCACAGCGAAAACTGCGAGCAATTCTCTTACCTGAATCGGGCGACAGCGCGGAGGCCGCGCCATGAGCAACCCCGCTGTCCTCGACCGCGACGAGCGCCTTGCCCGTCTCCTGGCCGAGTTGACCGATCAACTTCATCACGGGCAGACGCCGAATCTCGATTCGGTGACAAGCCAACACCCCGACCTTGCCGACGAATTGCGCGAACTGTGGGGGACTGTTCTCTTCACTGAAGCGCTCGCACCGGTCGCCGACCAGCCGACGTTGACGTTGCCTCGCTCGTCGATGCCTCCCAGCCCGCCGCCACACTCACTCGACGACTACGACTTGCTGGAGCCGATCGGCCAAGGCGGCATGGGCGTTGTCTACAAGGCCCGGCAGCGGAGTGCCAATCGCATCGTCGCGCTCAAGACGATGCGCGGCGACCGGACCACGCCGGAAGACCGGGCCCGGTTCAAGATCGAGGCCGAGGCCTCCGCGCGGCTCGACCATTCGCACATCGTGCCCGTCTACGACGTAGGCGAATGCGACAGCCAGCTCTACTTCAGCATGAAGCTGATCGAGGGGCAGACGCTTTCAAAGCTGGTCGCGGCGGGCCCGTTGCCGCCGCGCGAGGCCGCGCGGCTGGTCGCGGCGATTGCCGACGCCGTCCACTATGCCCACGAACAGGGCATCCTGCACCGCGATCTAAAGCCATCCAACGTGTTGATTGACGCGAAAGGCGAGCCCCACGTCACCGACTTCGGCCTGGCCAAGCGCGTGGACGCCCCGGATGCCGCAGCGCCCGAACCTCGGTTGACCGCCACCAATGCGATACTCGGCACGCTCAGTTACATGCCGCCGGAGCAGACCGACGGCCGACGGCATCGGCCCGACCGGACCGGGGACGTGTACAGTTTGGGCGCGATTCTGTATGAGCTGCTCACGGGCCGGCCGCCGTTCCTGGCGTCCAACCCGATTGATCTCTTACTGCAAATCCGCGAGCATGACCCGGTCGCGCCGCGGCGGCTGAACCCAAACATCGACCGCGAATTGGAATTGATCTGCCTGAAGTGCCTGCAAAAGCCGCCGGAATTGCGTTACGCCACCGCCAAGCAATTGGCCGACGACTTGAGCGCGTTCCTCCACGGCGAACGGCCGTCGGTCTGGTCGGGCAGTTTGAAGTACGTGGCGAGTTCGCTTTTTCGCGAGACGCACCACGCCCCGGTGCTGGAAAACTGGGGCACGCTGTGGATGTGGCACAGCCTGATAATCTTCCTGCTGTGCGCGCTGACCAACGTTTTAATGTGGTGCAAAGTTGATAACCCCTGGACCTATCTCGCGCTTTGGGGCGGCGGTTTGATTATCTGGGGCATCATCTTCTGGAGCTTGCGTAAACGGGGAGGGCCGGTGCAGTTTATCGAACGGCAGATCGCCCACGTTTGGGGCTCGGCGATCATTGCCACCATCGGTGTCTTTGTGATTGAAGTGCTGCTGAATTTGGAACCGTTGACGCTCACGCCCCTCCTGGCGGTGATCGCCGGCATGGTCTTTGTCGTCAAGGCAGGGATGCTTACGGGTTCGTTCTACTTCTCCGCGGCGGCGATGTTCTTGAGCGCGATTCCCATGGCGCTCTATCCTCAGGTGGCGCCGTTGATCTTTGGGGCGGTAACGGCAGTGTGCTTCCTTGTGCCGGGATTCAAGTACCATCGGCAGAAAGTGCGCGGGGAGCGGCTGGTGAGAGGTGAAGCAAAATAGCTGATAGCTATACGCTGAAAGCTGTCAGCCATCTTCAAGAACTGCGGGCTCGCAGGAAAATCGCGCAAACAGCATGGACGAACACACTGAGGCCAATCGACGCCGTTGGAACGAGGTGACGCCGATTCATGCGGCGTCGGAGTTCTATGATCTTGCCGGGTTCCGCGCGGGGAAGTCGAGCTTGCGGCCGATCGAGGTAGAGGAACTCGGCGACGTGCGCGGCAAGTCGCTGCTGCATTTGCAGTGTCAATTCGGCATGGACACGCTTTCTTGGGCGCGGCTCGGGGCCGCGGTAACCGGAGTGGACTTCTCGGAAGCGGCCGTTTCACTCGCTCAGGCACTTGCGACGGAATTGAAGTTCGATGCGCGATTTCTCTGCTGTGACCTATACGACTTGCCGGACCTTCTGCATGCAACGTTTGACGTAGTATTCACGTCCTACGGCGTCCTGGCGTGGCTGCCCGACCTGCGCCGGTGGGCCGAAATCGTCACGCACTTCCTCAGGCCCGGCGGCACGTTCTACATCATTGAGTTTCACCCGTTCGCCGATGTTTTTGATGACACGCCTGGAACGAGCGGCTTGAAGCTCGCTTACGCGTATTTCTCCAAAGGCGAACCTCTGGCGTTCGATAGCGCAACCACATATGCCGACCGGACCTCCATCGTCTCCCAAACGCGCGAATACCAATGGGTGCATCCGCTGGGCGACATCGTAACGGCTTTGACGAACGCCGGGTTGCGGATCGAGTTCCTCCACGAGTTTCCCTTCTGCGCGTACGCCAAGTTCCCGTTTCTCCGCCAGGGCGTGGACGGTTGGTGGCGATTGCCGGATGCCGATGGGCAGGTCCCTTTGATGTTCTCGCTCAAGGCCACCAAGCCAACATGAAGATTCTCTTTCTCCACGGCTGGACCTCGAAACCGGGCGGGGTGAAGCCGATCTACCTGGCAAGTCACGGTCACGAAGTGATCAACCCCGCTCTGCCGGATGAGGATTTCGCCGCAGCGGTGCGGATCGCGCAGGCGGAGTACAAAAGGGAACGCCCGGAGGTCATCGTGGGGTCTTCGCGAGGTGGAGCGGTGGCAATGAACGTGCACGCCGGAAGAACGGCGCTCGTGCTGCTTTGTCCGGCCTGGAAGAATTGGGGAACGGCGCGCACCGTGAAGCCGGGAACCATGATCCTGCATTCCGAACAGGATGACGTGATTCCGATTGCGGATAGCCGGGAGTTGCTGCGCGTGAGCGGCCTTCCCGAATCGGCCCTCATCGTCGTGGGAACCGATCACCGGCTGGCTGATCCGGAACCGCTGCAAGCGATGCTCGCGGCGGTGGAACGAACATCACCTCACTAGCGAATCCGCGGGAAATCCATTCGACGCGGTGTTACACTACCGCCCAAAGACAGGCGGCCTCTTACACGGGAGATAGCATCATGAATCGCAGACAGTTCATTCAATCCTCCGCGGCGGCAAGTTTGGCCCTATCCAGCGGCGTGTTCGCGTCCGCCGCCGACGACAAGAAGCCCCGCGTCGGCGTCATCGGCTGCGGGTGGTTCGGCATGGTCGATCTGATGCGGCTGATGGAAGTCAAGCCGGTCGAAGTGGTCGCGCTGTGCGACGTCGATCAGGAGATGCTCAAGCAGAAGGTCGAGGAGGTTAAGAAGAAGGACGATACGCAAAAGCCAAAGACGTACGGCGATTTCCGCGAGATGCTCAAGAACAAGGACCTGGACATCGTCATTGTCGGCACCCCGGATCACTGGCATCCCTTGGCCATGATCGCCGCGGTGGAGGCGGGGGCGGACGTCTATGTCGAGAAGCCGATCTCCGTCTGCATCGACGAAGGCAAGGCGATGGTCGCGGCCGCGCGCAAGCACAAGAAGGTCGTGCAGGTCGGCACGCAACGCCGCAGTACGCCACACATCAAGGAAGCGTACGATTTCGTCCGCGAGGGCAATTTGGGAAAGATCGCGTTCCTGAAGGCGTACTGCTACTACCACATGCGCAGCAACCGCGACCTGCCCGACCAAGATCCCCCCAAGACGTTCGATTTCGAAATGTGGACCGGCCCCGCGCCCATGCGGAAGTACAACCCGGAAATGCACCCCAGAACCTGGCGCAGTTACATGGAGTTCTGCAACGGCATTGTCGGCGACATGTGCGTGCACATGCTGGATGCGGCGCGCTGGATCGTCGGCAAGAAGTACCCTCAGCATGTTTTCTCCAGCGGCGGCATTCTCGTCGACAAGAAAGGCAAGGCGAACACCACCGACACGCAGATGGTCACGTTCGATTACGGCGACTTCCCCCTCGTCTGGGAGCACCGCTCCTGGGGCAAGGGGGAAGGGTACAAGGACGATTGGGGCGTCAACTTCTACGGCGACAAGGGGACGCTGCAACTCAACATCAACGGTTGGGACTTCCTCCCTCAGGGCGACGGCAAGCCGATCCGCAAGGACGCGAAAGTCGAAAAGGAGTTCAAGGACGAAGACCTAAGCGTCTACCCAGCCAACCGCGCCCACATGCGCGACTTCCTGAAGGCGATCGCCGAGCGCGGCAAACCGATTGCCGACATTGAAGAGGGGCACATTTCAACGGCGACGTGCATCCTTGGAAATATGTCGCTAAAACTGGGACGGTCTCTGACGTGGGACGCGGAGAAGGAGCGAGTGGTTGGCGATGGTGAGGCGAACAAGCTGTTGCGGCGGGAGTACCGGAAGCCGTGGGTGTTTCCGGAGGTGTAACGGGAAATGGCTCTTTTTCCTAAGGAGACGGCCCTTTCCTTTTCAGAACGCACTGCGTAGAATTCCGCCTTCCCAATTTCGGCGCGAATTGGATTGTTTGCGTTGAACCCCACACACATGCCCGCCGACAATGAGTGACAATGAGTGCCAATTCTAAGGGCAGGCAAGGGTTAGTCGGTCCTAGCACGGCTCGGGCCGCTACCAGCCGTGGTAGAATTCCGGCTAAAGCCGGGACTCCAACGATCGCTGCCGTTTCATGCACGCTGAATTAGTGCGAGTCAATCCTGTTTCTGCATTTCGATTTCCGGGATCAGGCGCCGTGCTCGGGCGACGATTTCTGGGTCGATAGTGTCGGCGACGGCTTGGCGCAGGCCCGGCAAAGCCGGTTTGCCGATGTCCTTTAGCGCGTTGAACGCGTCCTCGCGCTTGGCAAACGCGTTGTCGCCCAGTTGCCGGATGAGCATCTCCACACGCGCCGGGCGGACCTCTTCTATCGTCGCTTCGGCACGCCGGCGACATTCGGGGTCCTTGCACGTCGCGACTGCTTGCCGAAGGGATTCCAGATTTAGGCCGCTCAATTTCGCGACCGTCTCTCTCCCTGATTCCCGTTGCTCCGGGTCAGCACGCCCCAAGTCCTCGGCGAAACGGTTAATGAGATCCTGCATGTTGAAAGAGTTCAAGAGGCGAAGGGCGCGGTGGCGTACTTCGGGGTCGGCATCCTTCGTCGCGGCCGCGCGCAACGGTTGCACGGCCGGCAAGCCAATCTCGCCGAGCCGTTTCCCGGCCTCCTCCCGTTTGTTGAAGGTTTCATCGCCCAATTGGCGAATCAAGCGATCGACGGTTGGCCCGCCGGCGCCTGGCATTGGCGCCGCCGACAGTGCCGACAAGCCGACGAGCAGCAGAATGACCAGGGCCAACCCGGCCGCGATGAGCCACCAAGCGGGACCGTCGATCCGTGGATGAGGCAGCAGGACCTTCATGATGAAAGTCTCCTGGGAGGGAAAGTGAACGTCCCAGAGGTCGATTGGATACCCGGATTATAACCAGGCAGGCCCCGCGTGCACCATCATTTTTCCCGCTTTTTGAGCACCTCCGGGGTGAAGCGAAGGAGGGTAAACGGCGAGATGGTTTCGATGTAAACCGTGCCGTCCTCGACGGCGCAGACGCCCATCGGCACCGAGGGGGTGAGCGTGCCGTCGGCGACCTTGCGCATCGTGTGATGCCAGGGCTTGGGCTTGCCCGCAGCGTCGGTAAACGTCGTGTAATCCGGATTGGCGACGCCTACGGGGCCGTAATCGAACGGGGCCTTCTCGCCCGGCTTGAAGCCGACCAGGTGCAGGAGGGCGCCTTCCGGCAAGCCCTGCTCCGTGACCGCCGCCCACACCCGGCCGTCGGGACCGACGCTCATTGCGCGGCAGTCGGTGCCCTTGGCTTTGGGCAGCAGGTCGCCGAGTTTCTGGCCCGGGATGGTGTCGCCGGCCGCCGTCAGGTCGAAGGAGTAGAGCTGGTTAGTGGTCATTTCAACGGCGTAAAGCGTCTTGCGGTCCGGCGAAACCTCCCAGTTGAGGATCGCGTCGTCCTTGGTAAACGCTTTCGGAGGGTCGGCCTTGTCGATGCTCATTTTCAGGATTTCGAGCTTGTCGGCGTCGGGGTCGTAGCGGGCAATCGTGCCGCCGCGCTTCGGGTGCAGGGCTCGACCCTTATGATCGACGACGATGAAGGCGTAGGAATGCTCCATGTCGCCAAGGTCGCGGTAGGTTTTCTTCTCCAGGTCGAGGACCATGAAGTGGGTATGGTCGATGGGGCGTTCGTCGGAGCAGGTGGAGATGTAGGCAACGCCGTGGGCCTCGTCGGGCGTGACGCTGATGATGCCGTGCTGTTTCTTGGCGATGCCGAATTCTTCGGTCTTGCCGGTCTTGGGATCGTACGTGAACGCGTAGCCGCCGGGGTAATCGGTGCGTTTTTCGTCCTTTTCGGGATAGCCCTGCTTTGAGCCGAAATAGATTTTGCCGCTGGCGCCGACGTTGTTGCGAGTGTGAATCTTGGCCTGGGCTGCGAACCCGGTGGCGGTGGAGTTGATGGTCTTCATCACATCGACGACCATCGTGCATTTTTCGGTTTTCGGGTCGAATTCGATGAGGTAGGCGTTGACGCCGTACTTGGCGGAGCCGATGTAAAGCTTGCCGTTCTGGCCGGCGACGATGGAGAAGTAGCCGCTTTCCTGGTTGGTGTACTCGGTGGGGAGCTTGACGGCGCGGGCGAGGAGCCAGGGGGGCTTGGGGTCGGCGGCGGCGTGAGCGCCTGAGATGGGTATTGCCAGGCCGGCCAAGAGTATGACAATTGCTATTGGGAAACGCGTCATTCCAGTACCTCTAATTTCTAAAGCGGGGAGATTTGATCAGCTATTTCAGTGAGCGGGCGACTCGTGGACTGTAGTTAGATTTCTTCGCGTGCCGATTCCACAACGAGATTATTGCCCCGAGAATCGTTAATGGAATGCAGGCGACTAGCGCCGCGCACGGCAGCGTGGCGAATCCTGTAATCGGAATCATCGAAAGGCGCTGGCTGCGCGAATCATAATCCATTCCGGCAGCCAACAGGGCCCAGAGGGTTAACCAAACAGCCAGCACCACGAGATAGCCAAGTCGCCATTTCTGGAACGGCTTGGCATGTTCGACGACATAGGCGGCCAACATCATACATAGCCCCGAGAACACCCCCAGGATCAGGCACGCGAGGCCAAGAGCAAAAATGGATTCGATGCTGCGGGGGGCATTTGCAACCAGGAGCGTGATCAGACTCAGGATGCCAAGAAGTATCTGGATGCAGAAACCAATGGCAAAGGAAGTCAGGTCACGTTCCAACCATCTTCGCACTTTTCGGATGGCGCCGATCTTCCTGACGAGAACGGGATCCAACCCATGTGCCGCAACAGCGTCCAGAAGGTCGTCTTCCGGGATGATGATCCTGTCGTGAGGGGGATCAGCGTTCTGGGGCAGCGAAATCAAATCCTCTGACGAACGATCGGCAATCGCGGCTCCACAGAATGGACATCGCACTCCCGGGGCCCAGTCGCCAATCGGCGGGGACAGCCTTCGCCGGCACCTCGGACATTCGACGACGGCCATCACCCGTGCCTCCAACAATTCAGTGCCTCTCCGTCGTGGTCGCCAAGACCAGTTGGCCTTTGTGAATCCCCTTCAGCCCCTTCAGTTCGGACGCAATGGTCTGAAGCGCCCCGGCCCGGCCGCGGAGGACGATGACTTCGAGGCAGGTGTCGTGGTTCAAGTGAATGTGCATCGTGGAGACGACCATGTCGTTGTGCTGGTGCTGGAGGTCCATCAGTTTTTCGGCAAGGTGCGTTTTGTGGTGGTCGTAGACGAGCGTCAGGGTGGCCGCCGCGTCCTGGGCGTCGGATTCCCAGGCATGGGTGGTGAGCGTGTCGCGCAGGAGCTGGCGGATGGCCTCGCTGCGCGTGGCGAAACGGCCCTCGTTGCAGTAGCGGTCGAACTGCTCGAGCAGGTCGGATTCCAGGGAAACGGAGAAACGGACGAGTTCGGACACGGTTAAGACCCCTGCGACGAGCGAACCTTTTAGACGACATCCTCCAGGCGCACGCCCCGACCTTTCCGGAGACTTTCACGCGCCCGAGCGATGCGCTGAAGAAACCGCGGATCGTTCTCGAGGCGATAGTCAAACCAATCCTCCTCGTCGGCGAAGCCGATCAGTACGCCGGCCGGCTTGCCGTGCCGCGTGATGACAATTCCTTCCTTCTCCGCCAGGCGCAGATACTTGGAAAGCTCATCCTTTACATCCGACAACGGAATCTTCTTCATCTTGGTTACCGCTTCATCGCCTTCGGTATCGGATCAGTCGCAAACGGCCAATCGACCGGTTTGTACTTGATCTCCAGGTGCGGGGTGTCGATCTTGGCGTTCTTCTTGGCCTTGCTGGTCATCACGGCGTCAATCATGCCGGTCGTCAGCAGGGTTCGCTCCACCGGATACGGAGCATGTCCCGTTTGCATCATGTTGTCAATCGCCTTGACCAAATAGGCGAAGTGAGCGAACGGGTCGGGCTGCTGGAGGTAGAACAGGGTCGCGGACGGCTTTTTCTCGTCTTTTATCTGACCCGCGAAGATGAATGCGCCGCCGTCGCCTTCGTGAAGCCAGCCGTTGAGCATGGCGACGGCGGCCCGGAAGCCGTCGCGGTACTCGATGAGGAACACGGCCGCGTCGGGTGATTTCGCGGTCGGTTCGCGGTAATCGCCCGCGGCGTGAGCCGGTACGAGCGCGTTCGCCGCCTCCAGAAGCTCCTTGGACCAGTCGCCCTTGTCGAGCGTCTTCCACATCTCCTCGCCCTGGACGCATTGCACGGACTTTACGCCGGTTTCCCCGCCCTTGCGGCGTTCGACCATGCATTGCAAGCCTTCCAGGGCGTGGAAACCGTAGCCTTCGAACGGTCCGTAGCCGAGCTGCACCGCGCCGGTCAGCACGCAGTCCTTGGGCAGCTTCAACTCGGGTTTTCGCCACGTGACCGGCACCGACGAACCCGCCATGAAGGGCACGAATAGCTCGCGGGATTTGTCGTACATCCACTTGGCGTCGTCCCAGGTTGCGGCCAGGTGTTTATCGTTGAATACGGGGACGGCCTTCTTGGATTTCGCGAACACGTCCGCGGCCGCTTCGAAGAACTTGCGGCGCGGGTAGAGGATCTGGCCGTTGTCGTTCGTGGGGTACTTGCCGTGTTCACCGATGCAGAGGACGCCGTCCACGGCGAGGTCCTTTCCCCCTTGGGTCAATGCGCCTTCCGTGGTCTCGTAAATCGTGAACTTGTGTTTCTTGGCGAGGTCGCGGCTGAGGTCGCCTTCCGGGAATTGATCGACGTAGAGAGAGACGAGCGTGAGGTTGGGGCCGTCCTTGCCGTCGTGGAGATAGCCCTCGAGGATTTTGCCGAGGATGACGTCGGCATGGGAATGGCGGCGGTACTCGGTGATGAGGGCGGCTACCTTTTTTGTATCGGCCATGACTCATTCCGCCTTTCTTAAGCAATACATTGCAAATTGCCAAATGCAAATTGCAAATTGCAAATTGCGAAGACCGAGTCACCGCTTTGCGCTTGACCGCGCCTTGGCCGTGACGATTGATTTGCCGACAATGTTGCAGAGCTGGGTGCATTCATCAAGCAGCTTGTCGAGTCGCTTTTTGGGGAGCAGGTCCGCCCTGATGATTAGTCGAATCCAGCAACGTGATTCCCGCAGTTCTTTGAGGGCGATGCGTAGTTTGTGAATAAAGTCGCGGCGACTTTCGGCCGCGCAGGCTTCCTCGTAGTTGGGCGCGGGGGCCGTGCAGCACCGAACCAATTGGCCCGCGATGTGCCTGCCCATTCGAGCGTCTGGCAGTGCATCCACCACCTTGCCCGTCCGAGCCGCGAAATCCAACAGCCGTTCCGACAAGTCATCAGGTCGCACGATTAACCGCCTTTGTCTTTCATTTTGCAATTTGCAATTTGCAATAGCCACACACGCGCGATCCTCATATCGTTTCCCGTTCCAATGCGCTCTGCCGCGGTACTACTTTTTCGGAAACCTCTTCGAAACGAACACGTCTAATCCTTTTTCTTCCTTCCGCACAACGAGTGACGACGCGCCTTCGAGTTTTTCGATGATAGCGAGTCCTTTCTCCGGGCCGAGGATCATGACGACCTTGGTCATGCTGTCGGACGTGATGCCGTTGGGGGCGATGACGGTCACGCTTTGCTGGCCAATCAGGCCGATGCCGGTCTTTGGGTCGATGATGTGGGAATAGCGCTTGCCTTCCATTTCGACGTACTGTTCCTTTTCGCCGGAGGTGGAGACGCCGGCGTCGTGCAGGAGGAAGGTGCGGCGGGGTTTGTCGTCGGCATCGTCGGCGGCTTCGATTTCGATTTTCCAGCCGTCGGCGTCGGGAGGAGGGCCGCTGACGGCGATGTCGCCGCCGGCGGCGACGAGGGCGCGGGTGAGGCCGTGCTTCTTGAGAACGGCAATCGCTTCATCGGCGGCGTAACCCTTGGCGATGCCGCCTAGGTCGAGTTGCATGCCTTCCTTGGCAAGTTGCACGGTGTGCTTCTTGAAATCGAGTTTGACCTTGTCATAGCCGACGAGTTCGAGGGCCTTGGCGAGTTGCTCCTTGTCGGGCATCTTTCGGGTACGCCGGGCGCGCCGCCAGAGCTTGACGACGGGGCCGACGGTGACGTCGAAGGCGCCGTCGGAGAGCTTGGAGACTTCCTGGGCCTTGTTCAGGATGAGAAACAATTCCTCGCTGACGGGGACGGGGTCGCCGCCGGCTTTGGCGCATAATCGCATGAGTTCACTGGTCGGTTGGTAGTCGCTCATGATACGATCCAGTTCCGCGATGCGCTCAAATGCGGCTTTGTTGGCCTTGTCGGCCTCGGCTTTGTCCGGGGCGTAGACGATGATGCGGAACTTGGTCCCCATGTGCGGTTCTTCATAGTTGAAGCGCTCCAGCTTCGGCTCGGCGGCGCACGCCCACGAGGGAAGGAAGCAATAAAGGAAAAGGAGTCGGACAAGGGGCGACGAAGGACTAGAACGAAGGTGGGTACACACGTTTTTCCCCCCGCGATTGGATCGACCCGGAGACGACCGCCTGGATTTGGGAGCATAACACAGATGCAACGCGCGATACAGAATTCGATCCTGGTTCGCTTCTCTGCTTTCTTCGTACTGCCTTTTTCTGTTTTCCTTGGGTGCTCGCTGGGTGATCCCGCAAGCCAGGGCGCGGAGGAGAAGAAGCCGGCGGTCGAGCCGGCGAAGCATGAAGCGTATACGGAGAAGGTCGCCAAAACGGATGTGGCATTTGACATGGTGGCGATTCCCGGCGGCACGTACGACATGGGCAGTCCCAAGGACCACAAGGACCGCGGCGAGGACGAGGGGCCGCAGCACCCGGTCAAGATCGCGCCGTTTTGGATGGGCAAATACGAGGTGACGTGGGACGAGTTTGATCTGTTTCGCGCGGAAGAGGGCGTTAAGAAGCCGGAAGACAACGACAAGAAGTTGAAGGCGGACGCCGACGCGGTCACGGGGCCGACGCCGACCTATGTGGACGCGCACTATAACTTCGGCGGCGGCAAGCAGGCCTGCATCGCCATCACGCACCACGCTGCCATGGAGTACTGCTACTGGCTGTCGAAGAGAACGGGCAAGAAGTATCGTTTGCCGACCGAGGCCGAGTGGGAATGGGCCTGCCGGGCCGGGACGAAGACGGCGTATTTCTTCGGCGACGACCCGAAGAAGCTGGGCGACTACGCCTGGTTCGTGGGGAATTCCGACGACCAGCCGCACAAGGTCGGCGAGAAGAAGCCGAATCCTTGGGGTCTGTACGACATTCTGGGCAATGTGTCGGAGTGGTGCCTGGATCATTATCAGAAGGACGGATACACGAAATTCCCGCTCGATAAACCGTCGTTTGAACCCGTGCTTCTGCCCACGGCCGACCGGCAACCGGACGTGGTTCGCGGCGGATCGTGGGTGGACGAGGCCAAGTTGTGCCGCTGTGCCACGCGATTTGCGTCCGAAAAAAGCTGGTACAAACAGGACCCGCAGCGCCCGCAGAGCATCTGGTGGCTCACGGACGCCGATTTTGTCGGTTTTCGCGTTGTGCGGCCGGTGGAGGAACAGGACAATCTAAAGGGACTACGGTCGAAAGTGACGCTGGACAGCAAGTGAAATCCCCAAACTTCCGAAGTCTGGGGGACTTCGGAAGTTTACGTGTAAGTGAGTGCCCACCCGTTACAATGGGTGGGCATTCGGTTAAAGTCGTTCATATGCCAAGCCCGCCACCCACCCACCGGAGGACTCTCACTATGGCGAACTCGCAGCCCACACGACGAGACTTTATCAAGACCTCGACGGTTGCCGCTGCTGGTGCAGCGCTGGCGGCAAACCTGATGCCGTCAAACCTGTACGCGGCCGGCGACGACGAGATCAAGGTCGGCCTGATCGGCTGCGGCGGCCGCGGCACGGGGGCGATCGACAACGTTTTGCATTCGGCCCGCAACGTTCGCATCGTCTCATTGGCTGACGCTTTCCAGGATCGGGCCGATAGTTGCGAAAAGCGGGCCAACGAGCTTGGCCAGCAGAAGGAAGTTACGGACCTGGGCAACAAGGTCGATGTGAAGGGCCGCGTGTTTGTCGGCCTCAACGCCTATGAGGACCTCCTCAAGACGGACTGCAACTACGTCATGCTGGCAACGCCTCCCGGATTCCGTCCGATTCACCTCGCGGCGGCGGTTGCGGCAGGCAAGAACGTATTCACCGAGAAGCCGGTGGCGGTAGATGGCCCAGGCATTCGCTCGGTCCTCGATACTTATGAGAAGGCCAACGAAAAGAAGCTCGCGATTGTCGCGGGTACGCAGCGACGGCATCAGCTGGGTTACCTTGAGACGATCAAGCAACTCCACGACGGGGCGATTGGCGATATCGTCGCGGGCCGCTGCTACTGGAACATGGAAGTGCTTTGGTGCAAGCCGCGCGAGAAACAGTGGAGCGACCTCGAGTACCAGATGCGCAACTGGTACAACTTTACCTGGATCTGCGGCGATCACATTGTCGAGCAGCACGTACATAATCTCGACGTGATCAACTGGGTCATCGGCAAGACTCCGATTAGCGCCGCCGGCATGGGCGGCCGGCAACGCAGTGTGCCCAACCCACAAGACTTCGGTAACATCTTCGACCATTTCGCCGTCGATTACGAATACCCAGGCGGTGTGCACGTGCTTAGTGAATGCCGTCAGATTAACGGCTGCTGGAACAGCGTGTCGGAGGCCGTCGTCGGAACCAAGGGGATGTGCCAGGTCAACGACTACAAGATCAACGGCACGCGCATCCTCAGCCGCGATCAGGACAAGCGGGCGGTGGATCCTTACATCCAGGAACACAGCGACCTCATCGCGAGCATCCGCTCCAGCAAGCCGCTTAATGAACTGAAAACAGTCGCGGAGAGCACGATGACGGCGATCCTGGGACGCATGACCACGTACACCGGCGAGCACCTTACGTGGGACAAGGCGATTAACTCCAAGGAAGAGCTGATGCCGAAGGATCTCGGCTGGAAGATGACGCTGGCCGAGCCGCCCGTGGCGGTGCCTGGCAAGACGAAGTTCATTTGACGAACAAACCGCGGAACGAACAAGAAGCCCACGGGTCGCAGCCCGTGGGCTTCTAATGAATAGGCGCTCGCTTCCTGCTATAGCCCAACACCGATATGAACGACGACGCTGCCACACTTCAGAAAACCGCCGACTACCTGCTCGTCTACAAACGCCTGCGTACCCTGGGCCGTAGCAGTATCTTCCTGGGATTATTCAACCTGCTCGCCAGTCTCGTACCGGTTCAGGGCGATATCATTCGCGTGATTCTTGCGGTGATTGGGCTGTGTTTGCTCGTCGAGGGCGTCTGGCTGCTTGTGTTCCCCTCTCCGCAAGGGGTCTTCCTGGAGGGCCTGGTCTTGCTGGTGGTGGGCGGAGGAGAAATGAGCATCGCCCTGTACGATTTACTCAATGGCAATGTGCACCTCATGATCGCTTTTCTTGGCCTGATGCACCTTTTAGGTGCGGTGCGCTGGTTCCGCAGTTACGCGCGGTTTCGCGACGCGATGCAAGACCCGCCGTCGCCTGAGGATCTCAAGGGCATGGACCGGCTCTTCCAGGTGCTGTGGAGGTCCGGCGAAAGAGATCCCGGAGTCGTCCAATTCACCGCGCCGCCGCGCATCTGGAAGGGGATGCTGTCTCGCGATCTTGTGATTTTTGTCGACAATTTCAAATTGCAAGCAATCGTCGCCCGAAAGGACGACATTGATTGGACCGTTGACGGGACGACGCTGCTCGGCGTTAAGTACAAGGCGACGTTGCGGGTTCGTGAATATCAATTCCAGGCGCTGCTGGCGCCGCCATCGTACGCCAAGCTCGACGACTGGAAGCCGGCCAGAAAGGTCGCGGAGGAAGTTGAGGAGTATCAGGCTTAGAGACAGAGGCTATCGATTCTCATACTTCATCATGATCTCCTGCCTCGGCACTCCCGCGAGCGACTCGAAACCTCCGGCGAGGATTAAATCCGCCAGTTTCCCCGCGTCGCGGAAGTACTTGTCGGTGGGCCGCTGGCCGGTGAGTTTGCGGCGCAAATCCTGACAGAGCATGTCGGCGGCGGCGACCGCCACTTCATCCTTCTGCCGTTGGCCCCACAGCGCGGTCACCAGGATCGTCACCGTATCCTGAATGCGCTGCGAAAGCTCCGCCATGCGGCATTGGCGGTCGGCCAGCTTCAGTTGGTGCTTTACCATCGCGCGGCTGAGCTCGACCGGCGCCTTCTCGAATTGATCGATCGCGAAGTTGATGTGCTCCGTAAGTCGCGCGTCGCCGGACGGAGCGGTTTGATTCTCCTTGCCGTGTACCATCTGGTTGAAGCGCCATTTCGCGTACGCGCCCATCTCCTTACGCAGCGCCCAGAGATGTCCGGGACTCATAGGGTTGAAGGCCTTGATCTGCTCGCGCTGGAGTGCCTTGCCGATCGGCTCGAAGAAGGCTTTGCCGTGCTCCTTGACCAGCGACTTGAAGAACGCCAGGCCGAGGATTTCCCCCTCACCCTCGTAAATGCACGGGGCCAGGAAGTCGTAGACATTGTCGCCGAAGAGATGCCCCTTGAGGAACGAGCGGCCGCCGTGCGTCTTCATGAACAGCTCGATGGCGGCTTCCTTCATCGCCTCGCTGCCGAAGATCTTGGCAATGATGCACTCCAACTCGCCACGGTAGCCTTGATCGATGAGCCACGAACCCCAGGCCACGAGGGCGTCGGCGCCAGCGATCAACCCGGCGAGGCGGGCGATGCGGCGCTTAATGAGTTCGCGCGAGGCAATCGGTTGGCCGTAGGTGCGGCGAAACTCGGCCCAAGGGAGCAGGTTAGCCAGCATGACGCGCATGCTTCCGGCCGCGCCGGCACAGAGCGACAGCCGCCCCAGGTTCAGGCCGTGATAGGCGATGGTCAACCCATCGCCGACCGGCGGCGTGAGCAGGTTGCCGCGAGGCACGCGGAAGCTGTTGAACACCAGGCCGTTATTGTAGGCTTGCCGCAGGGCGTACAGGCCGTAGGTTTTGATCTGGAAATGTTCCGTTTCGTTCGGAGGCAAATCGGCGATGAGGACGGCGGGCTTGCCGTCGAGTTGCACAACCAGGCCGATGGTCCGGCCGGGGACGACATTGGTGATGAACAGCTTCTCGCCGTTGACGACGTAATCGTCGCCGTCGAGGATTGCCGTCGTCCGCAGCGCGGTCAGGTCGGAGCCGGCGCACGGCTCGGTGAGGGCAAATCCCGAAAGTGCCTGGCCGTTGGCAAGTTTTGGCAGGAAGCGCTGTTTTTGATCCGGCGTGCCGAAGGTGCGAACGGGGTCGACGGCGCCGATGCAGCCGTGGATCGACGCCATGCCGGCGACCATTGCGTCTTGCGTGGCCATCTTCGTGAGGAAGCGCGAGAAGCGGACAAACGGCGCGCCCTGGCCGGCGTATTTTGGGTCGATCAGTAGGCCCCAATAGCCGGCGTCACCCAGCTCTGCCAGTAGCGACGGTTGAAGCTTGCCGTTCTCGTCGAGCATCTGTCCGGCGGCGCGGCGGCGGATGACAACGTCATATGCTTTATTCATGGCCACGTCGCATGGGGCGTAATCGGGCAGCGCCGGCGGCGCGAACAGCTCGAACGGCACCTTGCGATCCCATACCGCTTGGTGAATGGGGCTGTGCGAAGTCTGGTAGCGTTGCTCGAAAAGCGATTCAACTTGTTCGTCGGCCTTGTCCACGGCCCCCATGCGGCGCGCTTCCTCTTCGGTCTTGCCGCCCAAGCGGAGTGCGGTTTCGGCGAAGCTCTGGTCCCGATCCGTCGGCGTCGAGGTGCTCATAGAGGCTCCGTGAACGAAAAGAGGGGCCGCTGGGTGATCCATTGTCATTCTATGTCAACTTGGCCAGTCGCCACGGAAGGTAGTCGTATCACACACACCACACACACCCTCGTCGCAAGAGAACCTGAAACGCCAATGACTTACGGCGAGGAGGATGGGTCGTTTTGCGAAACGTGAAACGACCGGCATACACGGCCTGCTCAGTTTGCTACCTGCCTTTCTGGTCGCCGACACAAGCCGCGGCGCGATTGTCGGTGGAAATCCGCGAAAGTCGTGAGAAATCCGCGCTGGCGTGGCATCATAGAGGGGACGGACCCACGAGAGCGACACATGCGGCCGATTGAACCGACCGTTCTGGGGGAGCTGTACCGGCAGCACGCGCCGGCGCTGCTCCTGTATGCGCGCCAGTGGGGCGGCGGGGGTGAGGACGTTGTACAGGATGCCTTCGTGCGCCTGGTGCAACAGGCGCCTCCGCCGGAACAGGTTTTGCCGTGGCTGTATCGCGTCGTGCGCAATGAGGGGCTGGCGGCCCAGCGTACGGCCACGCGGCGTCGCCGGCGCGAACAACGGGTGGGCAGCCCCGAGACGTGGTTCGCCGCGGCCGAGGACCGGTTGGACGCCGACGAAGTGACACGCTGGCTCGCCGCGTTGCCGCTGGAACTGCGCGAAGTGATTGTCGCCCGGCTCTGGGGCGGCTTGACATTTGAAGCGATTGCTGGGCTGGTCGGCTGTTCGCTGCCGACGACGCACCGTCGCTATCACACCGGACTGGCTCAATTGCGAGAAAGGCTTGACGGCCCATGGACACGCGCCCCCAGCGCCCCAATGACTTGAAAGACGTGGAACGCCGGTTAGCCGCCTACGCGCCATCGACCGCCGGTCTTGACGCGGACGCCATGCTGTTCGCCGCCGGTCGCGCCTCGGTCCGGCCCGGTGTTACCCGTTTTGTCTGGCCGGCACTGACGCTGGTTCTGACCACGGTGGCGCTCGTACTTGGCGTATGGCTGGCGACCGAGCGGGCGGAACGGCTGGAGCTTGCCCAGCAGCTTCGGCAAACGCTACCCCCGCCCCAGCCAAACCCGTCGCCTTCCGCCTCGCCCGGTGATGTGCTCACTGAGCGGGCGACGGAGCAGGAACCTGTGCCGAATAGCCTTTTCGCGGGACACCGGGCGCTGGAGAAAGGACTCGACGCTTGGCCGCCCCAAGCCGTCGCTCGGGCCGAAACGCCCGGCCCGCTGTCGGATGCGCCCGTTTTCAAAGTTGGCTGGCGCGACACCTTACTCGATCCGTAATGGTCACGCCGCGCTTGTGTACGGTGCGTCAAGCGTACTCGCGCGGACGCACCAAGAATAACGAAGCAATGTGGTGTTCCGGGTGCGTCCGCGCGAGTACGCTTGACGCACCTACAGTTATGCCCTTCCGCATGTGGTGAGTTCCTGTTTTGAACCTAAAGGAGAATGTGCCGATGAATCGGTTGCGTCGATGGTCCGCGCTCGCCGGACTTGTGTTGATGGCCGGGCTGCTCTCCACCCTCCGCGGCCAGGCTCCGCCGGAGAAAAAAGGGGAGGACAAGCCGGCCGAGAAATGGCTTATCGATCGAACGCTTGCCGTCTCGGCGGCGCCGGCGCCCGTGCCGGCCCTCAAATATCGGCTCTTTCCCCAGTCCATGGAGCGCAAAGAGGGAAATGCGGTGCCAATCTACCTGCGTTTTGCGCACGAGCGTGGCGACGCGCGGAAGAAGCTCCTGCGCGAGAAGCCCGAGGAATGGAACAAGCAGCCGCTGGAGAAGTTGCCGCTCGCTGAGGTGAAGCAATTCCTCGACAGTTACAAATACAACTTCCGCCAACTCGATCTGGGCGCCAGGCGCAAGACAGCGGACTGGAGTTACACGCTGGACGCCGGCGACCCCATCAGTCTGCTGCTGCCGGACGCGCAGGAGATGCGCATGCACGCGCCGTTGCTGGTCCTCAAGGCGCGGGTGGAGATCGCCGAGGGCCGCTACGCCGACGCCATCCACACGCTGGAAACGGGCTTTTCCTTCAGTCAACATGTCAGCGAGGGACCATTCTACATCACCAGCCTGGTCGCTATCGCGTGTGCGAGCCAGTTCTCAGATTGCTTGCTGGAACTGGAGGAACGTCCGGATGCGCCGAATCTCTACTGGGCATTGGCGGTGATTCCGCGGCCGCTCGTCGATTTGCGCAAGCCCAGCGAGTTCGAGCAGAAGATGCTTGAATTGCAATTTCCCGACATGGCCGACCTGGACCGGCCGCGCTCCGCCGAGGATTGGGATGCCGCTCTCTTACGGGTGCGCAAGGAACTTGCGCGGATCCTTGAGGGTGACAAGGAGGGTGACAAGCCCATCAGGGCGCCCAAGCCCGGCACGACTGTGGCCGACCCGGCCGCCAAGTCGCCGGACCTGGCGGCCGCACGGAAGTATTTGACCGAGGTGGTGGGCATGTCGGCGACCGGCGTCGAGGCCATGCCGCCGGCCCAGGTTCTATTGCTCCACATGTCGCATTACTATCGCGAGGTTCGTGACAACGTGTTCAAACAGAGTTACCTTCCCTTCGCTCAGACTCGATCGCTTCATCTGGATGCGGAGAAAGAGCTGAAGTCGCTACCCGATATCGAAGCGGCGCGGGTGCCAGGGCTTTTCCTGCCGGCCATCCACAAAGTCATGTTGGCCGATATTCGGCTCGAGCGCCGGCTCGCGATATTGATGGCCATCGAGGCGCTGCGCATGCACGCCGCCAAGAACGGTCAATTGCCCGATAAACTCGATCAGGTGACGATCGTGCCCGTGCCGAATGATCCGGGCACCGATCAGCCGTTCGAGTACCAGCGCGACGGGCAAACCGCCACGCTGAGCAGCCGCCTGCCTGGAGAGCTATTGGAAATTACGGGCTTGCGCTACCGAGTGACGTTTCGGAAGTGATTGGACCGTGGGTCTGAATGTGACGGCAAGTTTCCAATTTGCCTTGCGTCCCGGCAAGTTGGAAACTTGCCGCCTCGGTTGCCGCGCTGCTTCTAATGCAGCGTCACATGCCGAAGTACGGATGACGTCGTAGCGGAATTCGCCAGTATTCCAGTCCGCGCCGGAATTCTGGCGAATTCCGCTACCTCAATTCAGGCAGTCACCTTTCTACGATCCCTCCGCTCCCTGTTTGCCGCTGAAGCCGTCGCCTTCGCACGGTCTCGATACCCGTAATGCAAGTGGCCACCCAGGCGGAGCCGACGAGGAAGCCGCCGGCCACGTCGCTGAAATAGTGCGCTCCGAGGTAAATGCGGCTGGAACCGATCAGCAACACGAGCAGCGCGAATACCGGCACGACATGGCGCCACTTCTTGCCAAGCGACAACGCCAGCAAGAGCAGGTACGCCAGCAATCCGTAGCAGACGAACGAGCCCATTGCGTGGCCGCTGGGGAAGCTCGCCGTCGTCTCGTGGATGCCGGAGTCGCGGAAGGGGGGCCGATCACGATGGAAGACCAATTTCAAGCCGGCGTCGAGCAGACCGCAACCGGCGAGCGCGACCAGCCACACCAGGGCCAGCAGCCGGTGACGACGGACGATCAGCAGCAGCGCCACTGCCACGGCCAGCCCGGAGATTGTCTCCGGCGAGCCTAGCTGCGTGACGCCGAAGAAAAAGTCGCGCACCCATTCATGTGACTCTCGGTGTTGGGCGAGACTTTCGCCTAAATCCGCATCAAAGTGTTCAACCCTTCCCTGGCCGATCGCGCCGTGCGCCACCCAGGCGAAGAGTCCGAGCAATCCGGCGCAGAGCAATAAACCGATGGTGAGGTGCAGGCCCAGGTATTCCTCGGGGGACAGCCGGCGACGAAAGAAGGTCTTCCAGTCGAAACGAGCCATGACCTCGCGGCCTCCGTTCGAGAGATACAAAACACTCTCGAACTCTCGCAAAGTCGACGGGCAATGGCAAGCAACAACTGGGAAGAAACCTCGGTCCAAACGGTCGCGGGCGGCGGTTCTATGTGGTTTTCTCGGCGCGACAGTGGACAAGTGGCGGTGCGGGGTTTATTGTGCGCTGAATGGGCCGTAGCTGCGCGGTCCTCATGCCTCGGGTGTTCTTGCTAATCCAAGGAGAGATGCACATGTTGAGATTGTCCCGCCGCCAACTCCTGAAGGTCGCCGGCGCCGGCGCCGCGACGCTGGCTCTCGCTCCGCTGGCCCGCTTCGCGGTTCGTGCCGAAGAGAAAAAAGCCGCGGCCGCGGCCGGATTCACGTTGCCGACACTGCCCTACGACTACGGCGCGTTGGATCCGAGCATCAGTAGGAAGACCATGGATCTTCATCACAACAAGCACCACCAGGCCTACGTGACCAATCTCAATAAGGCGCTGGAGGGACAGGACGACCTGCTCAAGATGCCCGTCGACGACCTTCTGCGCAACATCGACAAGGTCCCGGAAAGGATTCGTCAGGCTGTTATCAACAACGGAGGCGGCCACGCCAACCACTCGCTCTTCTGGCAAGTCATGGCTGCTCCTGGGAAGAAAGGCGGCGGTGAGCCGAAGGGTGATTTGGCCAAGGCCATCGACACTGCCTTCGACAGCTTTGACAAATTCAAGCAAGCCTTCGCCGACGCGGGGATGAAACGCTTCGGCAGCGGCTGGGCATGGTTGGTGCCAGGGAAGGAGAAGCTCGAGATCATCAGCCTGCCCAACCAAGATAGCCCGTTGCTCAAGGGCCAGACGCCCATCCTCGGTCTCGATGTGTGGGAACACGCCTACTACGTCGATTACCCGGCCGACCGGGCTGCCTATATCGCGAAATGGTGGAACGTGGTGAACTGGAGCAACGTGGCGGAAAGGTATAGCAAGGCGAAGGGGTAGGAAACATCCGAGCCCGCGGCGCAAGCAAGGTTCTGTCCTTGCTTGCGCCGCGGGCTCGGAGAGTCAGCTTCGCCAGTTCATCCCCTTTGGGAGTGGCACCATGTCCGACCACGTTCAAACTGAACCATTCGACACGTTTTCTGTCGAGCCGTTCAACGCTGCATCGCCGATCGATATCATTCATCGCCCTGCCTTGCCGCCGTGGCTCGCACGCCATTTGCTTCGCGCGAATGAGGAGTTACGTCACCCATCCCGTGTTGGTTTTCTATGCCCTGGGCGTTGGCGTAGCTCTTGTGGTGGCCGGGCGGCTGATTGCAGGGTCATGGTCCGAACTGTCGGCGCTGCTCGCCCTGGCCGCCGCCGCCATTGTCTTAATGTGCCTGTTTGTAGTTGGCATCTTTGCCGGGTACTTCACCCGCCTCGTGGTGACGAATTTCCGGGTTGTCATCGTCCAGGGCTACGCGGTGTGTCGCAGTTGGAGCATTAAGGATCTGCCGCCTTCCCTGATCCGCTATGAAAGGCGGGGACGCATAAAGGGGAGTCGGACCGTCGATCTGGAAGCGCTGCAATCGATGCTTGGCGGACCGTCGGATCAGTTCGCGGCACCCAAGAAGATTCTGGCGTTCGGCAAGCACCTGGATGGAATCAAGGCGCGGGAGAACGGCCGGCCGTGAACGGGGGTAATGACTGTCGAGCAAGATACCGTGCGAAATCGATTCAATTCATCGGCCGCGCGAAGGATGCTTGTTCAATGGAATTCCTCGGTGTAATTCGAATGAGGGCCGGCGGGCCAAGACTCACCTATGATCGCTGGTGCGACCTCGCCCGGCACCGGGTGGAGTTGGCTCCATTTGTTGAGCACATGGGTCGAAATCCGAGAACAGGCGAGGTCATGTCGATTCGTTCTCAGCGCGGCGCGTCCGCCATCGTGATTGACGGGGACGAGGTCGGCCGGATGTGGTGGGAGTCGGAGGAGGACGAAGTGACGGTGATCGGCGAATCGGCTCTGGTGATTCCGTTGGCCCGCGAACTCGCCGCCTTGCTCGATGCTGAATTCGAGGAGTTGCCAATGCTGACCGACTTCGTTGTTGCAAGCCGGGATGACGCCCAGCGCGTCTGCGACTCTAACTGCCCCAGCCGAGATTTCTCGGGAATTGAGGCCAAGGGAATCGACACGGTGAAGCTCGGCACCCTTCATGCAATGCTTACAGGCGAGGATTTTGACCCCTCATTCATGGACAAGGAGCCCCTGTGCTCTGGCGGCGAAGAGGGCCCTTGGGTGTTTGAAATCCCGGAGGACTTGGTACGGCGGCTCGCCGAGCTCAACGCGAACCAAACTGTTTCGGTCGCGGCCGAATGGGCCAAGACCGAGGAGTTTGAGACCGACAACTGGTCGGCGGCGGCAGTGGGGGGAGTGCTGGAGGAACTAGCCGGCTTGTGCCGCCGGGCCGAAGCCGAGGGTAAATCAGTCCTTATGTGGATATCCGTGTAGTCGGCAACAAACTGATTGTGGAAGGAGAGGAGCTCCATGCCCATCAAGACAATCCCATTGAGCCGCCTGGAAGCGGACCTGAAGAAGACGCTAAATGAGTGTGCCGATTCCGGCCAGACCGTGGTGGTGGAGATGCCGGATCAACGTCTGCTCGCAATTCAGCCACTTGATCCACGCGAAGAGGATTCTCTGATCGACGAATTGTTAGCCTCAAATCCTCGGTTTCGAGCGTTGGTAACGAAATCCAAAGACGGCCCTCGTAAACCGTTCTCTTCGCAATAGCCGAAGCTAACCTGTCGCCGGCCCACCCGATCCATTGGTTGGGGTTTTCCACTCCCAACGCCGAATCTTTGGCGCAAGCCACGCTTCGCTCAGCGTTTTCTCATCAATCGGGCAACGCCGAGCCCACGCATTCTCCGCCCCGCGTGAACCGGCCTTGCCCAGTTCCCCAGTACGGATGTACCATTGGCCTGCACCTCGTTCGTCCCCAGATTGCGGATCAGGACCTGTTTCCGACCCACCCACTCCGCTTGCTAGCACGGAGATTTCGCCATGCGACGCATCGACTTCTTCGGTTTGGCCGCCCTCTACGTCATCAGCTTCTCGCTCGCAAGTTGCAGCAAGAATCCAGAGCCGCCGGCCCCGAAGGACGATCCGCCGACGCCGATCGTTATCGTGGACGAAAAGAAACCGGACAAGACCCCGCCGCCGAAGGTTGACGATTCCGGCAATTCTGTAGATCCGGCAGCGAATCCAGCCGGGCTAACCAAGCAGGAAAAGTACGACGCCGCTTTGCTTGAAGCGCTAAACCTCGTGGCCGACCACAAATTCACCGACGCCCTCCTCAAGATGGCCGAGGCGAAGTCCATCGACGACACCGAACAAATCCGCGAGGAAATTGACAAACTCAAGCAACGCATCGACCAGTCGGTCGCGGCCGAGCAGACCACGCAGGACATCCGGACCGTTCTCGCCGACGGCAAGGCCCAGGACGCCTCTCGCCTGGCAACGGACGGTTTGCAGCAGTACGGCGGCGACAATGCCGAGAAACTGGCCAATCTGAAACGGCAAGCCGAAACACTGACGACCGTCGGCGTAGACGACAAAGAAGCCCGGCGCAAGGCCCTGGTCGCCGACGGCGATGCCGCGCTGAAGGCCAAGAACCTCCGCGCCGCGGCGGTCGCCTATGAACAGGCGTTGCAATTGGGCGACGACGCCGATCTGCGCAAGCAGTATGAGGACCTCCACGCGACGCTGGCCCGCTACGACGATGGCCGCCAAAAGGCCGCCGAACTACGTCGCGAGCCGGTCAACCTCGAAGACGCTATCGCCGCGCTCCGCGAGGCGCAAACGGCATGGGATACGCTTCAAGTTCGCCAAGACCTCGATAACTACACCCTGGCTCTGCAAAAGCGCCGCGATCGCTTGAGCGTCGCCGACTTCGAGGTGCGCGGCGAGGTCGGCATTCCTGCCGCCGGCCGGGAAATTGCCGAGGAGCTTCTGCCCGCGTTCAAGTCCCGCTACGATCTAGTCGAACGCGCCCAGGTCGGCAAGATCATGGACGAATTAAAGCTGCAAGCAAGCGATCTCGCCGACACCGACCGCAGCCGCGAGGAACTGGGCCGCATTGCGCGCGTGCGTTACCTCGTGCTCGGCAGCGTCACGCCGATTGGCGGCATCACCGCGCAGGCCCGGCTCGTCGATGTCCGCTCCGGGCTGGTGGTTCAAACCGCGAAAATCGTCGCGCCGACCCCGGAAAAGCTGATACAACGATTGCCCGACCTGGCGGCCATGCTGCAAATGAACGACCAGGACAGAATGGATTACGAACAGCAGCTGGCGAAGCAAGCCGGCGAGGACATCAAAGAGGTCGATCCCAAGGCGGCCTTGCCCGAGGCGCCGATCGTTCTCGCGGCGGGACAAGTGCCACCGCCGCCGATCATCCCATTCGCGCTGCGCCCGCCGGCCTTTGCCGACGTGAGAATCGCGGACTTTGCCAACTTCCCGGCGCCACCGCCGCCCGGCCAGGTTTTCGTGCCGCCCCCGGTTGTGATTGTCGAGGAAGAGCCCGTCCGCGAGCGCATGCTGCGTGTGGCCATCGAACTGGGCGATAACGCGTTCCGCCGCGGCCGGTTCCGCGAAGCCCACTTCCACTTCGGCTTCGCCTTGAATCTCTTCCCGGAGCGCCGCGAAGTGCGCGCCCGCGCGGACCAGGTCATGATCTGCCTGCCTCCGAACATGATACCTGGGCACCCCGGCTATACGCCGATTGGGCCGCCCCCTGTGCCTATCGACGTGCCGCCGCTTCCGCCGGCTTGGCCGCGCATCGCGGTCATGAACTTCATGATGTTCACCGATCCGGAGGTTGTCTCGCCCGCCCTGAGTCCTTGGCTGGCCGACAACATCGCTCCCTATTTCAGCCCGCCCTACGAGGTCGTCGATCGCAACTACGTCTTTTGGTACATGCGCCGCGTTGGCATGACCTATCGCGACCTGCTGACCAATACCCACGCGCGCCGCTGGCTGGGTCGGGCGCTCAATCTCCGCTACTTCGTTTTCGGCACCGTCAACCAGCTTGACAATAGCCTTATCATCTCCACGTACATGGTGGACACCGAATTCGGTTTCGCGCGGGGGACCGGCGTTGTGCGCATCGGCCTCGGTCTTGCCGGCCGAAACGAGCTGGAGGAGTATCCGGCCGTACAAGTCGCGTCTACGCAATTCATCGAGGTCGCGCAGCGCGGAGCCGCCGCCAAGGGCCCCGATCCCGCGACCTTGCGCCTGCACCTGGCCCATCTCGCTAAACAGACGGTCCTCGATCCCAAGGAGCGCGACGCGTATGTGAAAAAGACTTCGTCGGCCCAGGAGCTCATTGCCAAGGGCCGCGACCACGCCCAGAAGGGCGACTACGCCGGCGCATCCGACCTTTACCACCAAGCATTGAAGCTGGAACCGACAAACATGGAGGCCAAGCACCTGGCCGAGCAAGCCGACGAGCGGGCGAAGCTCGTCGCCCTGGAAGCCGATCGGAAGCGACAAGCCGAAGAGCGGCGGAAGTTGCTGGTCGGGACCCAGGAAAAGCAAACCGCCCTGGCCCGCGACGCCGAACGGTTGCGCGGTCAGGCCGTCAAGAATGCGGCTACCCTTGACGACGCTCAGAAACGCGCCCGCGACGCCGTCCGGGAGACGGCGTACAACCGGCTCGTCGCCCAGGCCCAGGCCGCCCAGAAACAGAACAACTACAGGAGCGCGGTGCAACTCTACGAAAGCGCCGTTGCCCTGAAACCAAATGACGACGGTTTCCACCAGTTGGCCCTCGCGCACGCCAAGGTCGAGGAGATAGCCAAGGCCGACGCTGCTACGGCTCAGGCAGCTCGCGACAAGACGGCGGCCCTTCAACATGAAAAGGATTTGGCGAAGGCGCGCGATCAGGTCGATCAGGATCGTCGCAAAAACGAGGATCGGGACAAGGCTCTGAAGGCGCGGGACGACGCCGAATACAAACGGCTGTTCGATGCCGGTGAGGCGGCTCTCGCCAAGGAAAAGTTCGACGATGCAGCGACTTCTTTGCAAGGCGCCAAACAGATTCACAATACCGAGGAAGTCAACAAGCTGCTCACCACCGCCCTGCTCGGTCAAGCCAAGGCCGCCGCTGCCAAGAAGGGCGATTCCGCCAAGGCGGAACTCGACAAGCAACTGGCCGAGGAGAAGCAGAAACGCGACGCCGCCGAGGCCGAAACCAAGAAAAACACCGAGAAGTACAACGACGCCCTGAAATTGGCCCAGGACGCGATGGCCCAAAAGAAGTACGCCGTCGCCGCGGCCAAGTACCAGGAGGCCGGCAAGGTCTACAAGACTGACTCGGTGCTCACCGGACTGCACGCCGCCCAGGATGCCCAGGCGAAAGAGCAGAAGGAAGCCGACGCCGTCCTTGCCAAGCAGGTGGCCGAAAAGAAGCGGGCCGAGGACATTAAGGCGTTTCTCGATCAGGGCCAGAAATCACTGGCCGCGAAGAAATATGACGATGCTATCCAGGCGTTCACTCAGGCGAAAAACCTGGCGCCGACCGACGTGGACGTTCTTTCCGGTTTGAGCAAAGCCCGGCAAGCCCGCGAAGACGCCCTCGCGGCGGCCAAGAAAACGGAGACCAACGCGGAGAAAGCCGCGAAGCTCAAGGCGGCGCTTGATCAGGGGCGGACGGCATTGCTGAAGAAAGACCTCACCGCCGCCGGCAAGGCGCTCGACACGGCAACGCAGCTCGATCCGGCAAATGCGGAGGTGCTCAAGTTCAAGGCCGACCTGCAATCAGTCCGCGACAGTGCGTCGGCCGATGCGGATCTGAAGAAAAAGAAGCAGGCCGAGTTCGACGGTCTCATCAAAGCCGGCCGCGACGCGATGGTCGCGAAGAAGTACGACGAAGCCGTCAAGGCGTTCAAGGACGCCGGCAAGGTCTTCCCGGACGACAAGACGTGGCAAGACTATCTGCGCCAAGCCGAGAAGGGCGCCGCGGACGCCAAGGTCGTCGCCGATAAGCAGCGCGAGGAAGAAAAGTTGCGCGAGCAGATCAAGACGCTCATTTCCGACGCGCGGGCCGACATCAAGGCCGGCAAGTTCGACGCCGCCGGCAAGGCGCTTGCCGACGCAAAGAAGCTTGATCCGAAAAACGCGGACGTTGTTCAGGCATTCAAGGACCTGGAAGAAGCACGCACCCAGGCCGCGAACGACGACCTGAAAAAGAAGCGTGAAGCCGATTATCAGAAGGCTTTGAAGGCCGGGCGTGACGCGCTGGCCGTGAAGAAATACGACGAGGCCATCAAGGCGTTCAACGACGCCGGCAAGATGCTGCCCGATGACAAAGCGTGGAAGGATTTGCTGAAGCAGGCCGAGGACGCGAAGAAAAAGAAGGGGCAGGAGGAAGAACTGCAACAGCTTGTGTCCACCGCCGAGGCCGACATCAAGGCCGGCAAGTTCGACGCCGCCGCCAAGGCGCTCGCCGCTGCCAAGAAGATTGACCCGAAGGACTCCGACGTGGTAAGAACGTCGCAGGATTTGGAAAACGCTCTTGCCGCCGCCAAGAGCGACGCCGACAAGAAACAACGGCAGGCAGAATATGACAAGGCGATCAAGGTGGGTCGCGAAGCTCTGACCGCAAAGAAATATGCCGAGGCGATGAAGGCGTTTACCGATGCCGGCAGGGTGATGCCCGGCGACAAGGACGCCGCGGCACTACTCAAACAGGCCCAGCAAACCCAGGCCGACGCTCAAGCCGCCGCGGATGCCGAGGCCAAAAAGAAGAAGGAAGAGGAGAAGCGCAACGCCGACTTCGCCAAACTGATGGATCAGGGCCAGACGCAGATGGCCGCCAAGAAATACGCCGACGCGATTGGTACCTACAACGAAGCGCTCAAGCTGAAGCCTGGCGACGCCAAGGCGAGCGCTGCGTTGAAGAATGCGGAGTTCCAGCAGCACATGGCGGAGGGACAACGGCTGCTCACCGCCAAGAAGTTCCCGGACGCCGCAAGCGAGTTCCAGGAGGCGTTGAAGCTGTTCCCCGATGATGCCAATGCCAAGGCGCTGCTGAAGAAGGCGAAGGATGGGAAGCAGTAACGGCTTGGTTCCCGCGCTCGGAGCGAGATTCCGCTCAATTCTTTGGAGCGATGATCTGTCGTTCCATTTGCTATAAATGCCCATAGATGGACCCCTCGCCCGAGGCCGCATCCAATGGGTTATGCCAGTCTCCGCGCCTGTGTCGCCGATCTGGAACGTGCCGGGCATCTGGTGCGCATCGAACGAGAGATTGACGCGCATCTGGAAGCCGCCGAGGTTCACCGGCGCGTCTACCAGGCGGGTGGGCCGGCAGTGCTCTTCGAGCGCGTGAAGGGCTGCGGGTTCCCGATGGTAAGCAACCTCTTCGGCACGCTCGAACGCACGCGGTTTCTCTTCCGCGACACCCTCAAAGCGGTCCGTCATCTCGTGGAACTCAAGATCGACGCGGCGGCGTTCTGGAAAAATCCGCTGCGCTACCGCGATATGCCGCGCGCCCTCTGGCATCTGCGGCCAAAGCTTGTTTCGGGCGGACCAGTGCTGGCCAATCAGACCACCATCGACCAATTGCCGCACTTGCAGTGCTGGCCGCGCGACGGCGGGGCGTTTATCACGCTGCCGCAGGTTTACACCGAGGACGCCGACCGTCCCGGCTGGCGGCACTCGAACTTGGGCATGTACCGCGTGCAACTCTCTGGAAATCAGTATCAACCGAACAAGCAGGTGGGGCTGCACTACCAGATTCATCGCGGGATCGGCGTGCATCACGCAGCGGCGATCCGCCGGGGCATGCCGTTTCGCGTGGCCATCTACGTCGGCGGTCCGCCGGCCATGGCGCTCGCCGCCGTCATGCCGCTTCCGGAGGGACTGCCGGAGCTGGCGTTCGCGGGGGCACTCGGAGGCCGGCGCGTGCGTTTGGTTACGCACACCGACTCGCTCCCCGTCGCCGCCGACGCTGATTTCTGCATTACCGGCACCGTCGATCCGAATCTGCAATTGCCCGAGGGGCCCTTCGGCGACCACCTGGGGTACTATTCGCTGGCTCACGATTTTCCGGTGCTCAACGTCGAAAAGGTCTACCACCGCGATGGGGCGATCTGGCCTTTCACCGTCGTTGGCCGGCCGCCGCAGGAAGACACGCAATTCGGCGCGATCATCCATGAGATCACCGGGCCGATCATTCCGACGGTCATCCCCGGCCTTCATGCCGTGCACGCGGTTGATGCCGCCGGCGTGCATCCGCTGCTGCTGGCCATCGGCAGCGAACGCTACGTTCCTTACGCTCCGAAGCGAAAGCCGCAGGAACTACTTACCTGCGCCAACGCGATCCTGGGTCAGGGCCAACTGTCGCTGGCCAAATATCTCCTCATTGTGGCGCGGGAGGACAATCCCGAACTCGCAATTCATGACATCCCGGCGTTCCTCCGGCATCTGTTGGAGCGTGTCGATTGGCGAACTGATCTGCACTTCCAGACTTCGACGACGATTGACACGCTTGATTATTCTGGCACGGGTCTCAATGAAGGCTCGAAGGTCGTCATCGCCGCCGCCGGGCCGCCACGGCGCGTTCTGCCGACTTCACTCCCAGACCGGTTGACGTTGCCGGACGGCTTCAGCGAGCCGCGCGTCTGTTTGCCGGGCATAGTCGCTGTGCAAGGTCCGGAATATGCGTCGGAGGGAGAAGCGGCAGTTGAGCGTTTCAGTCATGCATTTCAGCCCAACGATCCGATCAACATGTACCCGGTCATCGTGCTCGTGGACGATAGCGAGTTCGCCTCACGCACGCTCAATAACTGGCTGTGGGTGACGTTCACGCGCTCCAACCCGGCGGCGGACGTGTACGGCATTGGTTCGTTCACTCGGCAGAAGCACTGGGGCTGCGAGGGTTCGCTAGTGATCGACGCACGCATCAAGCCGCACCACGCGCCACCGTTGGTGGAAGACCCGGAGGTGAGCCGGCGGGTGGACGCACTGGGTTCGCCGGGGGGGCCGCTTTACAGGATCATTTGAAGCTAATAGCTGTCAGCTTACAGCTTACAGCTATTAGCCACACATCCTGATGGATGTGCGCTGTGGCGCATTGATCTCTTCACATCCCACCTCCTACACTGATAATGGGATTAATCCGCACGATTTCTCGCGAGGAGGCAATGGAGTGACGGCAGCAACGGAACGGCCCGCCAACCTGAAACAACTCCGCGAAAGCGGCTGGCAGTCGAAAACGGTCAAACAGGAAATCCGCGACAACTTCCTGAATATGCTCCAGCGCGGCGACGAACTCTTCCCCGGCATCATCGGCTACGAAAACACGGTCCTACCCGAGATCAACATCGCGTTGATCGCCGGGCATGACTTGCTCTTCCTCGGCGAGAAGGGGCAAGCGAAAAGCCGGCTGATGCGCGCGCTCGTGCGCTTTCTCGACGACGCCATCCCGTATGTTGATGACGCTTCGTGCGCGGTTCACGAAGATCCGTTTCATCCGATCACGAAGGCGGGCAAGCTGCTAATCGGAAGCCGGGCGGAGAAGGACGTGCCGATCGCCTGGTGGCCGCGCGAGCAGCGCTATGCCGAGCGGCTCGCGCCCGGCACAAAATTCGCCGACATCATCGGCGAGATCGACCCGGCCAAGCTGGCCGGTGGCGTAAGCATGGCTGCGGAGGAGGCGTTGCACTTCGGCCTGATCCCGCGCATGCATCGCGGCATTTTCGCCATGAATGAAGTGCCGGAACTCGACGAACTCGTGCAGGTCGGCCTATTCAACATCCTTGAAGAGCGCGACGTGCAAATCCGCGGCTATCCCATTCAGTTCGATATCGACGTGTTGATCCTCTTCTCCGCGAACCCGGCAACGTACAACCGCAGCGGCAAAGTCATTCCGCAGCTCAAGGACCGTATCGGCTCGATCATTCAAACGCATTACCCAGTCGACCGAAACTCCGGCATCGAAATCATGCGACAGGAGGCCGGGATCGAGCTCGACGGTGATTTCCCGGTCCTGGTGCCGCCGTTCATGTTGGAGATTGTCGAGCAAATCAGCCGCAGCGCGCGGAAGTCGAAGTACGTCGATCACGCATCCGGCGTCAGCGCCCGGCTGAGCATCGCCAATTACCGCACGATGGTTGCCAGCGCCCGGCAACGCGGCG
>Ga0207095_10053_pt1 | contig 34262 bp, 33 predicted proteins | sample Alteio_BWMinHeat_88_FD_153529 | JGI IMG/M metagenome (GOLD analysis project Ga0207095, IMG submission 153529) | Enriched cells from forest soil in Barre Woods Harvard Forest LTER site, Petersham, Massachusetts, United States -... | ecosystem: Environmental > Terrestrial > Soil > Temperate forest >... | reverse complement strand
ATAGCAACGGACTACTCGCGACGATGACTTATCCAAGCGGACGCACCGTGGTGTACACCCGTGACAGCCAGGGGCGCATCGGTCAAATTGACACGTCGCAGAACGGACATGTCAAGACCATCGTAAGTAACATCAGCTATAGCCCGTTCGGTCCGGTTCAGTCCTTCATCTTCGGCAATAGTCAGACCTATACCCGCAGCTACGACCTCGATGGACGCGTTGCCGGTTTCACGCTCAGCACCTTGCCCCGTACCGTCGGCTACGACGCGGCAAGCCGTATCACCGCACTGATCGACCCCGCCAACGCAAACAACACACTCAACTACGGCTACGATGTGCTCGATCGCCTCACCAGCGTACTGCAGCCCAATGCAAGCATGGGCTATACCTATGACGCTGTCGGCAACCGCTCCAGCCAGATCAATGGTGCGGCGACCACGAACTATAGCTATGGGCCTAACAGCAACCGCCTGACCCAGGTCGTCGGCAACCAGACCGCGACCATCAACATGGATGCCAACGGCAGCATCGTCAGTAGCGGCAACAACCAGTTTGGATATGACGTGCGCGGCCGCATGGTGTCCGCCACGACCGCACAAGGCGTCGTGCAATACCTGATCAATGCATTGGGGCAGCGCATACAAAAGACGACACCGACCGGAACCACCGTCTATCACTACGACAACCGCGGCAAGCTGATCGCAGAAAACACCGGCTTGGTAAGCGTCGAATACCTGTACCTCGACGACATGCCCGTTGCTGTGATGAAGTAATAAAAGAGCAGAAAAAAATAAACTAAAACCATCGGGCAAAGCCGATGGATATATCAAAACAAAGCATCACCGCTGTCTGCACTGGCAGGCATCAAGGTAAAGGGGAAATCGTGTTAAAACGTCTAATCATGATGGGGCTGGTACTGCTTGCACTGGCGCACAATGCGCTGGCAGCGCCCGTGGTGTCCATCACTGCGCCCACCAAAAACACGGTCTACCTGCCGCCCGCAACATTCGACATATCCGCGAATGCGACTGACGCAAGCGACACGATTACGCAAGTCGATTTCTACAATGGTACTACCTTGCTAGGAACAGCTACTGCGGCACCGTATACATTTAGCTGGAGCAACGTCGCGTCCGGAACTTACTCTCTCATCGCCAAGGCGACCAACAGCCATGGCATAGTCAAGGCATCCGCTGCCGTCAAGGTGATCGTCAACACGCCGCCCACGGTTGCCCTTACCGCACCGAACAACAACGCTACCTATGCTGGCCTTGCGATTATCAATCTTGCCGCCAACGCGGCCGATAGCGACGGCACGATTGCCAAAGTTCAGTTCTATCGCGCCAACACGCTGATCGGCACAGTCACGTCGCCACCCTATACTTTCGCATGGAACGGCGTCGCACCGGGCAGCTACAGTATCACCGCCAAAGCGACCGACGATGCGGGAGCGGTTGTCACCTCCAATGCTGCTGCAGTGACTGTGACCAATCCGGTCATCGCCAGCTGGAATGCACCAGCGACGAATACGAAATATGCGCCGCCCGCAACCATAGCCCTGCAGGTCAATGCGGTCAGCAAGACATGCGGTGAATGCAGTAATCCGGTTGCGCGCGTCGACTTCTACAACGGCACCACTCTGATCGGCACCGCCACCGATGGCAGTGCGGATTCCCCGTACACCTTCAGCTGGACCAACGTCCCATCAGGCAAATACCGCATCACAGCGACAGCGACCGACAACCAGGGCATCAGCAATGCGGCAGGCGCCATATCCGTCACCGTCAATACGCCGCCCACGGTCAATGTCACGGCACCCGCCGTCAATGCGACCTACATGGCGCCAGCCACCATCAACGTCGCAGCCGATGTCGTCGATATCGACGGCAGCATCACCAAGGTGCAGTTCTATCATGGCAATACGCTGATCGATACAGTCACGGCACCGCCGTACAACGTCACATGGACCAACGCCCAACCCGGCAACTACAACATCACCGCCAAGGCGACCGACAATCTGGGCAGCGTCGTAACTTCCGCAGCACTTGCCGTGACCGTGACCAACCCGATTACGGTCACCCTGAGTACGCCGCTCAACAAGGCGCGATTCATCCCGCCTGCGGTTATCGATATTGCTGCAAATGCGTCCACCGTTGACGGCAGCACCATTACCCAGGTGGATTTCTACAGCGGCACCGACTGGATAGGCAACGCAACAGCACCGCCGTACACCGTGAGCTGGAGCAGTGTCCCCGCAGGTAAATACAGCATCACCGCCAAGGCCACAGCCAGCCAGGGCGTCACAAACACGACCAGTGCGGCGCAGGTCGTTGTCGACACCTCGCCCAACGTTGTGCTGACATCTCCTGCGAATAACGCCTCTTATGCATCGACGGTCAGCATCCCGTTTGCAGCCAATGTCTCCGACAGCGACGGCACTATCACCAAGGTGAGTTTCTATAACGGCAGCACGCTACTGACGACGCTGACCAGCCCACCTTACACTTACACATGGAGCGGCTTTGCAGTCGGCAAATACACGCTCAGAGCCAAGGCGACCGACAATCTCGGCATCGTCACAACATCGGTGCCTGCCGTGGTGACTGTCGTGACGGATACGCCGCCGACTGTCACGTTGACTGCGACGCCGACCTCTGGGGCAATTCCGGCAACGATAGGACTGACTGCGACGGCTGCTGCTAGTCAGAGCATTGCCAAGGTCGAGTTTTTCGATGGCGACACGTTGCTGGCAACGGTCACGCAGGCACCGTATGTATATAACTGGGCGAACAGCTTCGCCGGCAGCTATTCAGTGACTGCCACGGTGACCGACAATCTCGGTGTGGCTACTGTATCGAATGCGGTCACGGTCACGCTGGTCAATAGTACCGAGAATGCGTACTATATCCATACCGACCAGTTGAACACGCCAAGGGTGATCACGGACGAGGCGAGTCATACGGTGTGGCAGTGGGATGCGAGCGAAGCGTTCGGCAACAACATGGCGAACCAGGACCCGGGAAATACCAAGAATGAGTTTCAGTTCAATCTAAGGTTTGCCGGGCAGTACTTTGATCAGGAAACTGGGCTGCATTACAATTACTTCAGGAACTACGATCCAAGTACAGGCAGGTATGTTGAAAGTGATCCTATAGGATTAAAAGGCGGCATTAATACGTATGGCTATGTTGGTGGCAACCCGACAGGTAATGTCGATTCAATCGGACTCATTGCAGGATGGGATCAGCCAAATTTTCCGCCAACTAATGCCGCGAATCTACCTAATATACCCAACCCAAATGGTATTGTTCCAGGCGGGCCTTGGACCCCTAATGATGGCGCGGGGGTGCGTCCCGGTAATTTCCAAGGTCCTAAGCCTCCAAAAGGTGGACGTGCCCAATGCCAGTGGGTGCCTGCTGAAAAGAATGGTGGACCGCCGGGCTCGAATGGTTATTGGAAAACCAATGACGCAGGACAACAGGGATGGTCACGCTTCGATCAATCTGGCAATCCTATTACCCCGGAGCAGGCACACCCTAAACCAGTTACGCCTCCTGTTATTCAGCCGGAGACTCCTGTCGTACCGGAGGAGGTTATCCCGGACTTTATCCCTCCAGAGGTCCCTATTATTGAAATTCTATAGCTAATATTGGAATTAAAATGAAATGTCTAACAGTTGTGGAGGCGAATGAAATCCTTCGAAGTATTGGTATGGAGATTGGCAATTGGAATCAAATAACTGACATTGCCAATTGTGAACATAGAAAATCTATCTGGAAAAATTACCAAGCCCCTAAAAATTCACATGAACTATTCTATTTTGCAGAGCATGTAGCCGGATGGCTTCCGAGGGGAAGCTGGAAAATATTTCAGCTTGATAACTCGACTAGCTTAGACGCAGTTCAGGCTTATTTGTTTAATAAGCTGCTTTCCGGCTCAACATATGACTCAGATTTGGAAAAGAATAAGACTTTCCTTTTTGAGTTCGGACCTGATGGAAAGAGCAACACGGAAGCAGAATTACTGATATTTAATCTTATATATTTGATGCTACTTTTTGAGGGGCACGTGCAGGTGGTGTCGTCAAATAGTAGCGCAGGACAACGCCTTTCAATTCAAGATGGTTTTGTTTATTTTTCTTCTAGGGAATCAGATATATCTGGGGCGGAGACTTTACTCAGGAATTTTGAGTGTAATCCATTAGGAATACCTCAATGGATATCAGAAATCAACGCCGATTCTCAATGAGCGGCGCCTTTAGAAACGGTGCACAGACATAAAGCGCCATGTCGATGTGATTCGGTGTGGTCGTAGGCGAAATCGCTTTGCGCTCGCGCTCCGCCTAAGAGTTATACGCGCGCAACGCTACGATCTTCGCTAGTCATCCGTCTTGATTTCAAATGACTCATGCGAGTTTAGCAATTGATAGAAGCTGCTTAAACAATATGAATTCAAATTGCATGGCGATCATCATGAGATGGTTGATTGCGTTGACTTTCTTGGCGATGTTCGCAGTGACGCATGCGGGTACTCTGTACAAGTCTGTTGATTCCAACGGAAAAATTGTCTATAGCGATCAACCTCCTACTGCTGGAAAAATTGAAAAGACACTTATCTTTACTAATTTACCGGCAACCCCCATGCCGGAATCGGTAATCCGTTATCGCGAAGAATTGCAGAAAGGCATTCAGAAAAGATTGTCTGCACTCGAAAAGCCCTTCGATAAAAACCAGATCACGTTGTTCGCGGCGCAATGGTGCCGTTACTGCCAACAGGCCAAGGCATACCTTTCCGAGAAAAAAATCCATTACCGGGAATATGACATTGATACTGCGGAGGGCAAGCAGGCTTTAGTGGAAGCAGGAGTCAGCGGTGGAATACCAATATTGATTCGTGATGGTAAAAAGACGCAAGGATTTTCCAAAGAGGCATACGACGCGTTATTCAGTGCATCGCCCTAACTGCGGATGCCTATACTCTTTCAGTGAAGGTATTCCGCTACAATGTAAGTGATAGTGTTCCACGGCCTTTACTTTGCTACGTTATTCACCGTTGGAGTGTTCGTCGCTGGAGCGTTCGCGCCTTTCGTCAATTGCCGCGTCAAGTTCAACTGACACGTCCGAAACACACGATCACTCTGCGTATCCATCAGTTGACCAACCGCATTGATCGCATCCGGTTCTGCATCTCCGACGAATGAAGTCCGCCAGCCATCGTCAGGTGTATTGCGTCCACCGCCACTCAGTTCCAGCCGATTCAATGTATCGATAGCGCCCGTCAGCTTTTCGATGCCGCCGCCACGCGTAGTACGTTCCAATGATGCATGAGCGCCATTGGCGACCATCATCGTCACATCTTGTTTGAAGCCCGCTTTGTTTCCTGTCGTTTCTCCGTCAATGGCGGCGCAGCTATATGTCCCTCGCCACGTGCCAGCATAACGCTGCGTTTCCCAATACTGCATGCCGGTTCCATTCAACTTGTCGATCACCTCCGCTCCTTGTGCGATCTGAATCACGAAATCGTCTTTCTTGTCTTCCGTAAGCTGTGTACTGTAATCAATATCGATCTGCTCATTCGCGCCACCGGCAGCAATCGCCAACTTTCCATGACACGCGTGCTTCTTGGCCTTTTCATCGTAACCATCTGTCGTGACCATGCTGAGCGTCAGTTGTATGGTTTTGAGATACGCATCCATGGCGGTTGGTTCGCTTTTATATGCATCGCTCGTAGTGAGTACTTTACGGACCTCATCGATAATCAATCCTTTTGCAGCATCCGTTGCCCGCATGTCGCCGCAGGCCGGTGGCTTGTTACTGCATCCGCAAAGTAGCGCGATGGCCATGCCCGTCAATGTCAAATATTTCATGTCGTTCTTTCAGAATTCAATGGTTTAAGAAATCAGCCGGCAACGCGATTGCGTTCATTTTCTTTGGCTTTACGTTCCTGTTCTTCGATGCGTTTATGTTCGGCGTCGATTTGCCGCTGCTCTTGCTCCCTTTGCGCCGCTTGCGCTTGTCGCGCCAATTCCGCTTGCTGTTCATCCTTGGCTTGTTTCTCAGCGAGTAGTTGCTGATACTTGGCTTTGCGTCGCGCACGTTCGCTTGCAATCGCTTCATCGGTCGCTTTCGCATATTCACCCATTAGTGCAGCAAAGCTATCGATAAACGGATACGGTTTTTTTGTACCAAGTACCATCTGGTAGCACATGTTTCGTAAGCTACGAAACTCGTTGTTAAGGACAACACGCTTGTCTTCAGCGTGATCGTTTTGAAATTCAGGTGGTTGATTACTTAGACTGGCGACGGTCGCAGCCGTCACGGTTTGCACTATAGTGTGCATCTGATCTTTGACAGCGGAGATGATGCACCAGTCATTAGAATGTCCACCTGCATATTGAGATTGTCCATTCCAACGCGGCACCGGCGTGTCGTACTCGTGCGCAAGTATGTCGGCAATCGCGTTCATGACTGGTGCTGTAACCGTTGTCAGACTCGGGCTCGTACGCGCATAGCCGGCCAGTTCGCCATTGCGTGCCGCATCTAAGAATGCCTGCTTGGTTGCATATTGCAAGACAACGTTAGATCGTGCCGGTGTGCCATTCGGCGGTGCTCCGAGTATGCCATCGGCAGGATTTGCATTCTGTGCATTGCCACCGGACTGGACGACCGAATTGGTGATGGCGCGTACTACGTTGAAGGGGAAGGGCTGGTTCTGTGCTTGTGCGTTGCCGGTGAATGTAAATGCGCAGAGTGCAGCCAAAATTGTTTTGTTCATGTAAATCCTTTTAGAAGTTGTTTTTATAAATGAAGCAATTCGAAACGATGAATTATTGTCGAATATAGACTACAAGTAAACGTAGTGTTTATACCGTCGTATATCAGTCGTCAAATGGGCATGATGTTTGCCCATGAATGCCACCACTACCAAGAAGCCCGTCGACAAGCGAAACAAGGTCTGTACCGCTATCGGTAAAAGCTTAAAAGCCAAGCGCATCGCTGCGAAAAAATCTCAGGAAACGCTTGCGTTTGATGCCGAAGTCGACCGCACGTATATATCGCAGATCGAGCGCGGCGTAGCCAATCCATCGGCGTTGACGCTGGCGAACCTTTGCTATGCACTGGGGATCAAGCTGTCGGACTTGTTTGAGCCGGTCAAGATCGCACTCGCACCGGATGCAAAATTACGCAGAGCCAATCGCGCCAAACCGGAACTGAAGCCAAAGAAGTCTCGGCTCCGGTAACAGTTATATCGTCGATCATGGCGGGGCACGCACAAACAGTATCCGGTTTGCAGTCGCCTCGAAGTGATGACATAGTGCGCCGAGGTCAGATAGCTCTGCCAGCAGCCAGCCGATTGCTTCCACAGTCTCCGCACCGCACTGGTTACTATCCATTGCGTCGGGTGCCGCCAATGCCAAACATCTGGCAACTGCTGCGGTACCGAGATGCAATGTACGTTGCAGCGTATTCGCGTTGGCCGCGATGCAATTCAAACTGGCTGTATCGCTGTGCTCGAACAATGTCGCGGCCATCAGCACATTGGTGTCAGGCATGCCCTCACGTTCCAGCAATGCCTGAAACATGCGATAGACAGGGCGTGTGCAATCAGACGTAAGTAAAGTTGATGGTGTGGTCATGATCATCTCCCTACAAAACGGCACGAGCGGCATTGCCATCGAACAGCCCGACCGACCGGATATAACGCGTGACCATCTGTGTCGTGGTATGCCCAGTCTGGCGCTGTATCTGCCAGGTCGGCACACCCGCCATTGCCGCGCTCGTCACAAGCCCGGCACGCAAGCTATGCGCCGAATAACCTTCGGCATTCAACCCGACTTCTGCCATCCGCGTCTTGAGTATCAGATTGACTGCCGCGCCGGATAAAGCACCGCGTCCAATGACGCCATGGCGGTCGATCCGGCGAAAGAGTGCGCCACCGCCATCGTTATATCGACTCGATTTACTTGCCGAAATACAAATATTTTCAGCTATTTTCACTACTTCCAGCCACGATTTAAGCGCACGTACCGGACACAAGCTGCCATGACCGTATGGCACTGCGATATGCCGTCCAAACCGCGCAGAATCGGTCTTGCTGGCACGTAAATGGAGCACCAGACCATGGCGATTGCATGCAATGTCCGATAGCGTCAGATTGACCAGTTCCGAGCGTCTGAATGCACCGGCAAAGCCGACCAATAGCAGCGCACGGTCGCGTATATTCCGGCTATCGGCATATGTGGCAATTGGCAGCACCAGTTTCTTCAAGTTCGCCGTCGTCAACGGCTTGGCTTGATGCGGTGCCGCCCCATGCTGCCGTCGGATGCCGCGCAACATTGCTTTAACCAGCGGTGCCGATGCAGGGTTCGACATGCCGCGCACAGCATGCGCCTGACCGATTGCCACTGCATGTCGGAACAAGGTTGTTACCTTCATGCTTGCCGCGCAGTCTGCCAGATAACGTGCCAATGTCTCTGGTGTTGATGGCACTCGACCGCCCCAAGCTCGAAAGTGCCGCAGATCAGCTTCATACGCACGCCGCGTGTTGTCGGAAAGAGTAGAGCGCAGATAATGGTGATAATTTTCTGGCTTGCCTTTCATGACGGCTCTCCGATGACGACCGCGCCTGTGAGCATCACTGAGTACGCATGACCGTCGCTATTGATATAGGGAACATGAGATTGACGGCGCGCTGATGGCCGCTGTGGGGGCTTTGCCGCAAAGTCCAGTCGTGCGTTATAGCCGCACAGCGCTGATGGTTCAGCCGCGCTCGGGTCCAGTATCAAAAGAGAGTGCGGCGTAAAGTTGCTGCCGACACGCACGCCTTCGACACCGATGCACAATACCCAGTGTTCTTCACCATGGAAATTGCTCCAAGCGGCGATCACCAGCTGTTGCTTGGTCAGTGCAGACAATGTCACAGCAAGGCATGGTCGATGGCCGACATCGTGTTGCTCGACAATCACATCCGTGCCTAGCGACTCGATCATTGCTGCGAGATCAGCGACATGCATGCCATCGAAATATTGTTTGCGTGCCGCTTTCCACAATCGCCCGGCAACACCATTGTGTCGGTCGCACAGAGTAGCGATACTGGAAATACGTCCCATGATCGCCAGCGCCATTGCGCAACAGTGAGGGCCGCAAGCACCATCCCATTCGCCTTGCCGCACGTGTACTGCCGTGTCGTAGCTGCCGCGTGCTACGGTGAGAGTAGTTCCAAGTTGCAGGGTCGGATAGAGTCGTTGTTCGAGGAAGTGGCGTGCCATCTCAATACTCCATCGGCAGCAGCAACGTCGTGACGCTACGGTCGTATTCAGTGAGTATCCAGAGTTTCTCTTTGTTCGGTCCTAGCTCGTATGCCGACAATACGCGGTCTCCGTTTTTGAGAGCGCGCATGTTTTCTGCTACATCGTCAGCGGTCATGTCACCGAAGTCGCCATGTTGATGTCGGTTCAGTAGTCCGGTTGCATTGGTGCCGGTGCGATCCAGTAAATCGATGGCGCCGGGTGTAGCCACGACCTGTCCAAGAGAGAATAGGGGAGGGTGTATCAGTTGCTCTATGATCGCAATTGCCAGTGCGGTCGTGCCGGCCAAGCGTAGCAATTCAGTGTTGTCGGCTGATTCCGATGGTGTACCGTTTGTTGATTCGTCGTTGTGATGGTTGGTCATGGTGGTTTCCTGTGTTTGAAATAAGCGAACGAAGTCCTCCGAAGCATCGGATAGCAGGCGCAACGTCATTCTTTCGCTTAGATGACTAGATTAAAAATAAACGGATGGTGTAAAGCGGGACTGCCGTGAAGAGATGAAGCGGTGAGGTGGAGCAGTGCAGCGATGAGACTGAAGCGAGATTGAAGCGATTAGACAGAAGCAATATGGCGTGCGGCGTGTTGTGCCTTGAGAAGATTGAGCAACTGGCGCGGATCGATGCCATGACCAGCCGGTCGCGCAATGTCGGCATCGTCTTGTTCCTTTGAAGCTTCCGCCAAACCCATCGCATGGAGCCGCATTGCCTTCAATGCGTGGACGTAATCGTCGGGCACCAGTTTCATCGTCTCCAGTGACGCCTTGATCAATGGACGTTGATCGAATACCGCTGTTGCGCACAGCTCTTCAAACAATGCTTGGTTCTGATCTTTCGTCAAATACGTCAATGTCAATCTGCATCCGAAGCGCTGCGCAATATGTTCATCGATTACCTGTGGCTCGCAAGCGGTTGCAATCACCAACCCTCTATGTTCCGACAGGCATTTCGACAGTGTTTCCTGCGCATTCTTGTGGATGTCCTTGCCACCAAAATCAATCGCTTCAAACCGTAAGCCGTAGGTATCGATATCCTCCAGCAGCAAAATAACGCTTTCTTCGGCTGCCATACGAAACGTCGTGCGCAGATTACGTTCGGTCTCGCCCGGCTGCCAGCTCAACATGTCCGCTAGCGACCGCGTCAATACCGGCATGTTGAAGTGCATACCGAGTTGTCGGGCAACAGCTGTCTTGCCCGAACCGTTGGGGCCGCTGATCAAGAGTGCACATTCAGGAGCGGCTTTGCATGCCAAGAGATTGGCCAACCCTACTTTTTCTTGCCGTTTGATATTGAGCTTGTCGAAATCGAATGGCAGGCTGTATCGGTTGAATACTGCCGACGAGCCATTCGCATAGTGCAGAAATCGGGTGCGGTCGGCATCGAATAGCGTGGCATTCTCGCGTAACCATAATCCGGCAATCTGGTCGGGCGACAACGCCTTGTGACTCGTGTGTTCGCTGTTTGGCGCACTCTGCACACGGCTTAACAGCTTGTCGATCTTGTCGACATGGTAGGGCAGCAGTCCGGACAAATTGGACAGCTCGTTTTGCAACTGTACGGATAGGCGGTGCCGTTCCAGCTTCTCTGTCACCAGCCTTAGGCTTGAGCGGTATCTTGTTTGTTCGCGCGTGACTACTCGACCAATCTTTCTTTTTTTAACGACAAAAGTTCATCCGAGTGATGCGCTGTCATGTTTTGTACTTGATGACGACTACAGTTTTGGCGTGTTGCAGTCTTCGCCTCATTATTCTTGGTTCCATGCAAAATGCTCAAACATGAAATCCGATCCGCGTTATACCTCAGAATCAATTTTCGATACATTTCCGTGGCCTCAAATGCCAACAGGAGCACAGATTGACGAGGTTGCGGCAATGGGGCGAGAGGTCAGAAGAATTCGTACAGAGGCACAGGCACAGTCTGGATTACGCGAAATCTATAGCACGCTAGATATGCCCGGGAAGAACTCGCTCAAGGACGCACATGCAGCACTAGATAAAGCTGTCCTTAATGCCTATGGCTTTTCTTCGAAAACAGATATTTTGCAGCAATTGTTAGATCTAAACGAAAGTATTCGGTTAAACATTGAAAGTGCGGAGTCAGTTACAGGGCCAGGAATTCCGCTATCTTATAAATTTCCGGCCCGCTTGGTAACAGCGGACTGTATTGGAATCTGACAAATGCTATCTTGTTTTTTGATAGTGTAATTTTAAGGTCTGGCCAATTAATGTGCGAGATGCGCCCCGATGCTTGTGATCGGGGGATCTCCTTAACGTAGCGACGTTTAATTACGTAGGGCGAGGTTTTCGAATTTGAGATGGAAACGATATGATTTCAGCAGATTCATTTTTCGCAGAGTTATCATTCCGAAGCTTTAAAGTAGGAATCAAATTTGTTACCGTCGCAGGCGGTTCAAAATAGCTCTCGGGTAACGAACACAGGCTGGCAGTATCCCCAGCTCCTAATCCAAGTCGGTCGAGCAAGCTGTTACGACTAACATTTGCAGACCCGGTAACCATGTCGACCGCACGCGGCAAAAGTCTCATGCTTTCAAATTCGATAGATCCGTCCAAGGGTTCACCTTTGCGCCATCCGCGAGCACTATAATTTTTCCAAAGACGCAATGCATATGCGTCGTCAATAATGTCTAATTGTTTGCATCGCATTATCATCGCCGCAATTGATATTTTCCACCTTGGCTTAATGGCTAGAAAACCGTCCAAAGATGGAAATGAAACTTCGGCCGCAAAAGTTTCCGCTGGAAGTAAGAAAGCACCGGCAAAAAGATGTGCTTGTCTTTCAAGTTCAGGTTGGCGCGAGTAGTCGATGCTTGGAACCGCCCAGTGCATAACAAGGTGAGCTAATTCATGCGCCGCATCGAATCGACTTCGCACGCCATTTGCCTTGTCAGCAGAAAGAAAAACGTAGGGGCGATGGTCATTCTCAAACCATTTGGAAACACCATCCATTCGGTCGTAGCCTAATGCTTCTCGAACACAAATGCATCCTGCATTCTCGAGCAATAAAACCACATCCTCAATTGGACCATTGCCCATAGCCCAATGTCGGCGGCATTCTCCTGCAAGAGACTCTATATTTCCATCTGTGAGTTTTCGGTGATCGCCTTCGCCGAGTTTGGGAATATTTACGATTGGCCAGTCAATCCAGTCTTGGAGCGATATCGAAATTTCGTTTAGCCATTCAAGGCGTCGGCGCGCAATCGACTGTGCCTCGCTTGTAATATTGGAATTACTCCTGAAGAAGTAGGGAGAGTCCCCATAATTAGGGAGTGGTCGCAATAGAAACTCTTCAGGAACAGCAAGCGCACGACTTAAAGATGATAAGGCAGCGGCCTCGGGAGTCTGCGATCCACCCTCCCATTTGGAAATCGTTGCAGGCGATTTTGCCGTCATGCTGGCAATCGCTGCTTGAGTAAGGCCTCGCGCCTCTCTTGCTTGCAGCATGCGTCCTGGCTGAAAGCTCTGTATTCCGTTACGCATAATATTTAACGATCTTCTGCTTCTTGAAGCTGTTTCTTCAGAGTTGGGTAAGCGATATCAATCGATTTTGCGCTTACGCTCGGTTCGTACGCTGCCAAAATAACTGCCACCGGCTCAAATAGGTGCCATCCCTTTAAATTGCTATAGGGGATGCCGACTACAAAATGACTTGGCACCGACTGATCCATCGCTTTAGATGGGTGAACAGTTACTATAAGTACGCCGAGTCCTTCAGCAGTTCTGCAATTTGATTGATCTGAAAATAGATTTAAATTTGTGGGCTCCAGTCTCGCATTCACTGCCGCGATTGCTTTTCGATGCTTAGCCGCAGGAGGCACTTTGTTTGCAAACGGAACTGCAGTTCGACCAATTACTACGTTGTTCGTTGAAAGTAACGTGTAGCGCTCACCCTTTGGGTCGGTATGGGGCGAAAAAGACGCTATTGAGTTTAATTCTGCGACGTCTCTAAGGGCCTTGTTTTGATAGTAGTGACGTAGTTGACCTCGAACCCGAACCCGCTCTGGATCGCCGCATTTTTGATCCGAATCGGCGGAAGCTTGGAAGTATGCCGCTTCAAGCGATTCAGGCAGTCGCGCAAAAAACTCTTTTGGGATGGACGACGTTAGGTACGAAATCAAAGTATCTTTCACTTACCACCCCTATGAGTTGACGTTAATCAGATTTTGCTCCTATTTTCTTTCGTTTTCAAGTTTTTTTTGATTTTAGGGAAACATAGGTAAAGCTGACAAGTTCAGATATGCACCCTACGGCAGGAAAAGGCTGGTTTGCCCCAAGTTCATCCAAGTCTTTCTAAAAGACTTTCCGGTTTGAGGTGCGTGTACCGTTTAAGCATTTGCATACTTTTATGGCCCGTAATGCTAGCGACCTCCATTGGGTGAAATCCTTTTTCAAAGAATCGCGACGTGGCTTCGTGCCGCAAATCGTGCCACCGTAAATTTTTAATTTGTAGTTTTCGAAGTACGCGTTTCCAAATGCAAATGACGGCGTTGGCGGTGGTGTTAAGAACAAGTCCCGACCGCGGTATTAAGATTTCGCCACTTTCGTTCAGGCCGCATATGGAATGCAAGGCCTTGATAGCAGCATTCGACAATGGCAAGGCGGATGGAACGCCCTTGTTCGCAGTTTCTAAGATGCCAGCAGGAAAACGTATCATGCGTCCTGGATAATCTATCCACTCCCATCGAATTTTAAATAGCACACCTTGCCGCAAGCTTGTCTCTAAGGCTAAATTGAAGGCGCATGCCGCAAATTGGTTTCCACTTGCTGTTAAACATTCAAGGATCAAGTCGTATTCACCGCATTCCAACCGGCGGGTTCGCGCGCGGCTGCCGGCGGGCTTCCTGATATTCTTCAACGGGTTGATAAGATTTTCGAGTCCCCATTCTTTACGTGCGATTTCAAACAGGTGGCTAATTAGCTGAAGTTCTAGTCGAATGGTATTTTCTGCTCGGCCTGCTTCACGCCTGGCATCTCTGTACCGGGCGAAATCAAGTCCTTTCAGGTTTGCCAAGGTGCGATAACAGAGGTCGTTTTTCAGCCACCTGTTGATACGACAGCATTCTTGGTAGGGATGCCGCTTGGTTGGTACGATCTCTCGTTGATAGCGTTCTAACGCTTCGCGAAGGGTAGTACGCTCAGCTTCAGTTCTATCGACGTACAAACCAGAATCCATATCTGATTCAATTCGCCGCGCCCATTGTTGGGCCTGCTTTTGAGTATCGAATGTGCGATATGTCGGCTTATATCCTTTCCGACGCACCTCTGCTCGCCAATATGCTCCGCGCTCTTTAATGTATGCCATTCCAGCTCTCCAATAGTTGATTTGCGCTTGGGCTGGATTTTTTCATTCCGGCAGTTTTCCGGCAAAGGCCAGTTTTTGAAATCTTTCTTGGAGCAATAGACGAAAAAAAAGCACTCCGATTTCTCGTAAGTGCTTGATTTCCTACTACATGTATTTTGGCTCCCCGACCTGGACTCGAACCAGGGACCTGCGGATTAACAGTCCGTCGCTCTACCAACTGAGCTATCAGGGAACAGAGCCGCTATTATAGGCCGATAGTCTTGAATATGTCAAAACCTTCGTTGCCTATCATTATTCAAGTCGCCCATATATGCGGCGACTTGACGATTTTTTACTTAAAGAACCTTCGCAATCGCATCGACAACGATATCGATATTGCGTGAGTTCAAAGCAGCGACGCAGATGCGCCCCGTATCAACGGCGTAGATCGAGAACTCATCACGCAGGCGCTCAACCTGAGCCTTGGTCAGGCCGGAGTACGAGAACATGCCGCGCTGCTTGATCACGAAATCGAAGTCATGCGCTGGTGCTTTTGCTTTCAGCTTCTCAACCAGCGACTTGCGCATTTCGCGGATACGGACGCGCATGCCTGCGAGTTCGTCTTCCCACAATTTACGTAGTTCCGGTGTGGCCAATGCGGTAGCGACTACCTGTCCGCCATGTACCGGCGGGTTGGAGTAGTTGGTGCGGATCACGCGCTTCAGTTGCGACAGGACGCGTGCCGCTTCCTCTGCGCTGACTGCGACGATGCTTAGCGCGCCTACACGTTCGCCATAGAGCGAAAACGATTTCGAGAATGAGTTCGATACGAACAGCGGGCCACCGGCTGCGGTGAACATGCTGACGACTTTGCCGTCTTCTGCAATGCCGTCGCCGAAGCCTTGATATGCCATGTCGAGGAAGGGGATCAAGCCGCGCTGGCTGACTACCTGGATGACTTCTGCCCACTGTGCGTCGGTCATGTCGGCGCCGGTCGGATTATGGCAGCATGCATGCAGCAGTACGATCGAGCCGGCGGGCATGGATTTCAATGCGCCCAGCATGCCGGTGAAGTTGACGCCGCGTGTGGCTACGTCGTAGTACGGGTAGTTGTTGACGGTAAATCCTGCGGACTCGAACAGTGCGCGATGGTTTTCCCAGCTAGGGTCGCTGATCCAGACTTGCGCATCGGGTGCAAAACGCTTGAGGAAGTCGGCACCGAGCTTGAGTGCGCCTGTGCCGCCGATGGCTTGTGCGGTAATCGCACGCTTCTCTTGAATAACGGCGCTATCGGCGCCAAATACGAGTTCTTGTACTGCCTTGTCGTATGCAGCCAGGCCGTCGATAGGCAGGTATGTACGTGGAGCAGCTTTTTCCATCAACAGCGCTTCAGCTTTGCGCACGCAATCCAGCAGCGGCACCTTGCCGTTGTCGTCGTAGTACACGCCGACGCCGAGATTGATCTTGTTGGGGTTTTTGTCCGCATTGAAAGCTTCTGTGATGCCGAGGATCGGGTCACGGGGAGCCATTTCAATGGCGGTGAAAAGGGATGCAGGAAGAGGTGCGTTCATCGTGATAACATCAAAAGTTAGCTGCAAATAAGTGCTTTGCAGTCGGGTTGAAAATCGGGCTGAATATCCGGACAAAAAATCGGGTTGTGGCGAGCGTGCATCAAACGTGCGCCAAAAAAATCCGACGCCTGAGTGCAACTTGCTATTTTACCAAAGGTCGAATGCGAATGGCTGAATTATCCCAAGTTTCCAGTGCTGTAGACGAATCGAAAATCGTCACTTTCCCTGATTCGCCGTTCCGGCTTTATCAGCCTTTTCTGCCGGCCGGCGACCAGCCCGAGGCGATCAAGAAACTGGTTGAAGGCATACACGACGGGCTGTCGTATCAGACTCTGCTGGGCGTAACTGGTTCCGGCAAGACCTACACAATGGCTAATGTGATTGCCCGCATTGGGCGTCCGGCCATCATTTTTGCGCCAAACAAGACACTTGCGGCGCAGTTGTACAGCGAATTCCGCGAATTTTTCCCGCAAAACGCGGTTGAATATTTCGTCAGTTATTACGATTACTACCAGCCGGAAGCCTACGTTCCGCAGCGCGACCTGTTCATTGAAAAAGACTCATCAATCAACGAGCATATCGAGCAGATGCGTCTGTCGTGTACCAAGTCGCTGATGGAGCGGCGCGACGTAGTCATAGTCGCAACCGTGTCTGCGATCTACGGTATCGGTAATCCGAATGAATACCATCAGATGATCCTGACCTTGCGCGCGAAGGACAAGGTCTCGCAGCGCGATGTGATTGCGCGTTTGATACAGATGCAATACACGCGCAATGAAGTCGATTTTGGGCGCGGCACCTTCCGTGTGCGCGGCGACACGATCGATATATTTCCGGCGGAGCATGCGGAACTGGCGGTTCGGCTGGAGATGTTTGATGACGAGATCGACAGCATTCAATTATTCGATCCGCTGACCGGACGCGTGCGTCAGAAAATTCCGCGTTTTACCGTATATCCCGGTTCGCATTACGTGACGCCGCGCGCGACGGTGTTGCGGGCGATCGAGACGATCAAGGATGAGTTGCGCGAGCGGCTGGAATTTTTCCGCAAGGAGAACAAGCTGATCGAGGAACAGCGTATTGAGCAGCGTACACGCTTTGACCTGGAGATGATGCAGGAGATCGGCTTCACCAAGGGGATTGAAAATTACTCGCGCCATTTGAGCGGTGCGAAGGCGGGCGAGCCGCCGCCGACGCTAGTCGACTATCTGCCGAAAGATGCTCTGATGTTTCTTGACGAGTCGCATGTGTTGCTGGGTCAGCTCAACGGCATGTATAACGGCGACCGTGCGCGCAAGACGAATCTGGTTGACTATGGTTTCCGTCTGCCGTCTGCGCTGGATAACCGGCCTCTGCGGTTCGATGAGTTTGAAGGCAAGATGCGGCAGACGATGTTTGTGTCCGCTACGCCTGCGGAATACGAGAAGACGCATGCGGGGCAGGTGGTGGAGCAGGTGGTGCGTCCGACGGGTCTTGTTGACCCGGCGATCAATGTACGTCCGGCCAGTTCGCAGGTTGACGATTTGATGTCAGAGATTACCTTGCGTGTTAAGAAGAATGAGCGCGTGTTGGTAACGACATTGACCAAGCGGATGGCTGAGCAGTTGACCGAATTCCTGAGCGATAACGGGATCAAGGTGCGTTATCTGCATAGCGATATCGATACGGTTGAGCGGGTTGAAATTATTCGCGATTTGCGCTTAGGGACATTCGATGTGCTGGTGGGGATTAACCTGTTGCGCGAAGGGCTGGATCTGCCTGAGGTGTCGCTAGTGGCGATTCTCGATGCGGACAAAGAAGGGTTTTTGCGTTCGGAGCGTAGCCTGATTCAAACGATCGGGCGTGCTGCGCGGCACATCAACGGCATGGCGATCTTGTATGGCGACAAAGTGACTGATTCGATGCGCCGTGCGATCGATGAGACGGAGCGTCGGCGTACCAAGCAGGTTGCGTTTAATACTGCGAATAACATTACGCCGGTTGGCATCACGAAAGGCATCAAGGATTTGATTGATGGTGTTTATAGTCCGCAGGATGCGCGTGATGAATTGGAAGCAGCGCAGGAACATGCCAAGTATGAATCGATGAGCGAGAAACAGGTCAGCAAGGAGATCAAGCGGCTTGAGAAGGCGATGCTGGATCATGCGCGTAATCTGGAGTTTGAGAAAGCGGCGCAGGTGCGGGATCAGTTGCGGGTATTGAAGGAGCAGTTGTTTGGCGCGTCGGGTGGGGGGAATGTGATTCCTTTGAGTGGAGTGTAAGCGACAACCAGGATAAAGAGTTCCCTTCCTTTCAAAGGGTGGGGTAGGGTAGGTTTGCTGATTGAACGCGTCTTAAACCATCCCCACCCCAGCCCTCCCCTTGAAAGGGAGGGAGTAAGTAAATGCTACGGTGGTCAATTACATTCGCGCGGCATTGCAGCGCTACAATCGCATTTTTTATTCACCATCGCCATGCCAAAATTGATCCCTTCCATTTTTATCGACATGCTCGACGTTGCGGACGCATCCTGGCAGCCGATTTTATTCGCGGGTCTGAATGCGATAGCAAAGGCAGACCCCACCTACTTGCCAACGCTAGCGAAAGATAATTATCTGCCCACAGAAGGACGGATATTCGCGGCGTTTGCACAACCCCTCGATATGGTGAAGTATGTGCTGGTTGGCGAGGGGCCATACCCACGTGCAGCTAGTGCAACCGGCGTGTGTTTCATGGATGGTGCGGTTGGCGCGTTATGGTCAGAAGGAGGGTTGTCCAAGCAAGTAAATCGTGCAACTTCATTGCGCAACTTCATGAAGATGTTGCTGGTCGCAGATGGCCAATTAGCGCCCGAGAAAACCTCCGGCGATGCGTTGGCGCATATTGCACAAGCGGCGCGCGCAGAAGAATCAACATATATCCAAACGCTGGTTGAGTTGCAGGCCAATTTGACTGCGCAAGGGTTCTTGCTGCTGAATGCGGCGTTAGTGTTTCGTCCGCATGTCGTTGTTCCAAAAGAAGCGAAGGCGTGGCAACCATTTTTGCAAACAGTTTTGTTGGCGCTAGCAGATTACGCGTCCAGCAAAAAGGCAGCGCCGCCTACGCTCGTATTGTGGGGGAAAGTTGCAGAACAATTGGAGGCCCTTCCGCCTGTCGACCGATTTCCCAAGGCAAATGCCGAACATCCGTATAACCTGACTTTTATTCTCAATCCGACTATGCAGTCACTGTTTGGGGCTATGCATTTGCTCAATCGACGTACTGCAAAATAATACTCTACCGCCATTATTGATCCTCTGTAAGGCTTACCGAATTTGTAAGCCTTACACATTCGACTTTCCGCAACCACAAGTTTCAAATCGCTGCAAACGCACGCCCGGCCTCGTGGTGCTTCAATGGTGTCAGCTTTCATCTTTTCCGAAAGGCCAATTGGCACGCATTTTCCGGCACGAACGTTGGCGTTCATGTGGGATATCAACGACATCAAAAGTTCAATAAGGCATCATGAAATTGTGATGAAGCAAGGTGCGGTGCGACAGCTATCGATGGTACGAAGGTTGCATTAATCATTCATCTCCTTGGTCGATTCTAGCGAGGTCAAATGAGTGCAGCGATTAAAGCGGCGATTGCGCTCTGCGGGTGCCTATTCACACTCGCTGCATATGCGCAAGACGCAGGCCACCCCGATCTTCGGCTAGATCGCGAACTCGCTTATTTCACCCGTGGTCAACAAGACCTGCTTGCGTCACGTGAGCTCCCAATTGCAGCATTTGATGTGACCAGCCGTGCTGATTTGTCAGAAAAGGCGCGCGCGGATCTGCGCGATATCCGGCCGGATATGCTGGATGGCGCACCTAACGTTTTGTATCTTCGCGCGGCTGGCGGCAGTATCAAGACGGGTTGTGCTTTAGTGCCGGACACATTGGATCTACGGTGTGGTGCGGCGTCTGACCAGGCTATCGAGCAGCGCAGTTATGCAGGCACTTTTCAGCCGATGACGCGCGCCGATATGGCTGACGCAGCGACATATCAACGTAGTCTGAACGATCCCGGCATGGAGGTGTCTGCGTCATATAGCTGGGTGTTGGCGCAGCATACGGCAGTCTTCGGCTATGTCGGCGCGCCGGGTGTTCCTGCGCTTGGCACGCCGTTATACAAACATCCGGTGGAGGGACTTGAAGAGCAGGCCAGGGGCTCGTCTGCCGATTGGATGGACTCCAATCGCCTCAGCAATCGGGTGGTCACTGTGGGCTATGTATGGCGCGATCTCAAGCTTGAGGGGTCGACTTTCAGTGACAGTGATGAACCACGCTTTACAGGTGTTCCGCCGAAACCGTTTGGCGCAAGTTCCGGCAGACTGTCATTTAATCCAACGCCGGACCTGGCGCTGAAAATAAGTCGCGGACAGCGTAACCGGCCCGACCTTGTCGACCCTCAGGATGAAATTCGGCGCACGACAGTGTCGGCTGTATATAACCGGACGTGGGATAGAAACAGTTGGCAGACTACGCTCGCTTTTGGACGCCGCGTCGTGAAGGAAAATGCTGACAACAGCGCGGTATTGTTTGAATCTGTGCTGAAACTCAATGACGCCCATGCGTTCTTTGGCCGCTTTGAGCGTACCGCAGCTGCCGAACTGTTTCGTGATGTGGAAAGTATGTATGCGCAGAATTTCAGCGCTGACAAATTTACCCTAGGCTATGTTTATGACATCAAGGCAACCGGCCCGGTAAAGGTCGGGATAGGCGCACTGGCCAGCAAGCGTTTCATCCCTGCAGATCAAATCCCGATGTTCGGGAATGTGGCGCCATCGTACAAAATCTTCATTCGGGCTCAAATCCACCTTCAGTAAGACCCATTTGATGGACAGGGCCAGCACTTGCTGCAGCCAATTCTGAATTTCACGCTCTGATATTTGCCTGATACCAAGTGTTCGCTTGCCGACTCTTCGCTATAGGGGAGTACCTGACAAAATTAGTCAAGTTTGTTATACTTGACCAAAATGTTCGAGTATTCAGGGTTGCCCTGATTCGAGCAGTTTGGATTGAGGAGTAAAGCTTCATGCGTCTGACTACCAAAGGCCGTTTTGCAGTGACTGCGATGATTGATCTGGCATTGCGCCAGGACAATGGACCGGTCACGCTCGCCGGCATTAGCCAGCGGCAGGAAATTTCCTTGTCTTATCTGGAGCAATTGTTCGGCAAGCTGCGTCGCCACGAAATCGTGGAATCGGTGCGCGGGCCAGGTGGCGGTTATAACCTCGCGCGCAAGGCTGAAGACGTTACCGTTGCGGACATCATCATTGCCGTGGATGAGCCGCTTGATGCAACACAGTGCGGCGGCAAACAGAATTGCCACGGTGCTGACCAAAAAGCCGGAACGCAATGCATGACGCATGACCTCTGGTCGACGTTGAATGAAAAGATGGTCGAATATCTGGATTCGGTATCGTTGAAGGATCTGGTAGACCAGCAAAAGCAGAAATCTTCTGAAGAGAAAACCGTGGTTGTGATGCATCGCCATCCTGCGGTAGCCTGATTAAATAGGAACGATCAACATGAATGCCCCGGAACAAAAAAGCCTGATGGAATTGATCAAGGCGCCGCATTTTCCAATTTATATGGATTACTCGGCGACGACGCCGATTGATCCGCGCGTAGCCGACAAGATGATTCCGTATCTGCGCGAGCAGTTCGGCAATCCTGCATCGCGCAGCCATATGTACGGCTGGACAGCCGAGCAGGCAGTTGAGGAGGCGCGTGGACAGGTTGCTGCATTGGTCGGCGCAGACCCGCGTGAAATCATCTGGACATCGGGCGCTACCGAGGGCAACAACCTCGCGCTCAAAGGCGCTGCGCAATTCTACAAAACCAAGGGCAAGCACATCGTCACGGTCAAGACCGAACATAAATCTGTGCTGGATACCGTACGTGAACTGGAACGTCAGGGTTTTGAGGCAACGTATTTGCAACCGCAGGACAATGGTTTGATCACTATCGAACAACTGGCCGCAGCGATACGCCCTGACACGATTTTGGTATCGGTCATGCTGGTGAATAACGAAATCGGCGTGATCCAGCCTATCGACGAAATTGGAGAATTGTGCCGCGCAAAGGGAATTGTTTTTCATTGCGACGCTGCGCAGGCAACCGGCAAAGTGCATATCGACCTGGCAAAATCCAAGGTTGACCTGATGACTTTTACCGCGCATAAAACTTATGGTCCGAAAGGTATCGGTGCTTTGTATGTACGCCGCAAGCCACGCATCCGTATCGAAGCGCAAATGCACGGCGGCGGTCATGAACGCGGTTTGCGTTCAGGCACATTGCCGACGCATCAGATCGTTGGGATGGGTGAAGCATTCCGCATTGCCAAGGAAGAAATGGACAGCGAACTCGTCCGTGTCAAGGCATTGCGTGATCGCCTTGCGGCGGGTTTGATGGAAATGGAAGAGGTTTATATCAATGGCGATATGGCCCATCGCGTACCGCATAACTTGAACGTCAGCTTCAACTATGTTGAAGGCGAATCCCTGATCATGGCGATCAAGGATCTGGCAGTATCGTCAGGCTCGGCTTGTACGTCGGCCAGCCTTGAGCCATCTTATGTATTGCGTGCATTAGGCCGCAGCGATGAATTGGCGCACAGCTCGATACGCTTCACCTTCGGGCGCTTTACAACCGAAGAAGATATCGACTTCACGATCAGGCTGATCAAGGAAAAAGTGGCGAAGCTGCGCGATCTGTCGCCGTTGTGGGATATGTACAAGGACGGGATCGATATCAGTACGATCCAATGGGCGGCACACTAAATTTTAATTCCTCCCCTTGAAGGGGAGGGAGTCAAAAAGGAGCATCAAATGGCTTACTCGGAAAAAGTACTCGATCACTATGAAAACCCGCGCAACGTTGGCGCCTTCGACAAGGGTGATGACTCTGTTGGTACCGGCATGGTCGGCGCGCCTGCTTGCGGCGACGTGATGAAATTGCAAATCAAGGTCGGCGCGAATGGCTTGATCGAAGATGCGAAGTTTAAAACTTACGGCTGCGGTTCCGCGATCGCTTCGTCATCACTGGTGACTGAATGGGTCAAGGGCAAGACACTAGAGCAGGCATTGACGATCAAGAATACGCATATTGCAGAAGAGCTGGCATTGCCACCTGTGAAGATACATTGCTCGATCCTCGCGGAAGATGCGATCAAGGCGGCTGTGCTGGATTACAGAGCCAAGCATGCGGTTGAATCGACAGAGGCGGCGTAAGTTTCAAAGAATTACTCCGCCTTGAATGGACGGTGCAGAAAAAATATGACCATCACATTGACAGAAAAAGCTGCGAAACACATCAGCCGCTATATCGACCGGCGCGGCAAGGGCATCGGCTTGCGTTTTGGCGTGCGTACGACAGGTTGTTCCGGCTTGGCATACAAGCTGGAGTACGTTGATGAGAGCGCGCCTGAAGACCAGGTGTTCGAGTCGCATGGCGTGAAGGTATTCGTCGATCCGAAAAGCTTGCCGTACATCGATGGCACCGAACTTGATTTCGCGCGCGAAGGCTTGAACGAAGGCTTCAAATTCCGTAATCCGAATATGAAGGATGAATGCGGATGCGGGGAAAGCTTCCGCATTTAAGTGAATTCGGCTTTCTTTCCCCGCAGGGAAATGAATCAAGAAAAGCCTGTTGAGGTATGACAGGCTTTTGTTTTTAGATACTCTGTAATCATGCAAAACCACTTTGAGCTCTTTCACCTGCCGCAACAATTTTCGATCGATCTCGATGCATTGAACGCCGCGTACCACGAGGTGCAAGGCAAGGTGCATCCGGACAAGTTCGTCAACGGCGGTGATGCCGAGAAGCGTGTGGCGATGCAATGGGCGACGCGTGCGAACGAAGCATTTGAAACCCTGAAGACACCACTGAAGCGCGCGACCTATCTATGCGAATTGAACGGCGTCGATCTGGAAATCGAATCCAATACGTCGATGCCGCGCGATTTCCTGATGCAGCAGATGGAATGGCGTGAAGGCCTGGATGATGCAAAGGCAGCGAAAGATGTGACCGCGCTGGAGAAACTGGATATGGAATTGAAAGCGGTGCGGAAGGATAAATTGCTGCAGATCGGTGGACTGCTGGATAGCAAAGATTTTGCGACGGTGGCGCAGCCAGTGCGGCAACTCATGTTTCTTGAAAAGTTTGGTGAAGAAGTATCGCGTGCGTTTGACAGGTTGACGGATATTCATTGAGCCGTTTGATTTTGTCTTTTATGCGGGCAGATATTCAATGGCTGTCGACATAATAGATAGCGCGTTGACGACGCAGTTTTGGTTCCCTCCCCCTGTAAGGGGGAGGGCTAGGGTGGGGGTGGTAGCGTCGAGATAGAAAGGTTCAATCCCGAACGCACCACCCCCATCCCAACCTTCCCCCTAAGAGGGGGAGGGAGCGGCCGGCCTCATTGGCTTTGTCGCTGAATATGACTCGACACTAACCATGGCCCTATTGCAAATTTCAGAACCCGGCATGTCCACTGCACCGCATCAGCATCGGCTCGCAGTCGGTATCGACCTGGGCACGACCAACTCCCTCGTTGCGACGGTACGTAACAGCATTCCTGAAGTCCTGACCGACGAAGAAGGCAGGGCATTGCTGCCGTCGATCGTGCGCTACCTGCCGAGCGGAAATGCCCACATCGGTTACAAGGCGCAGGCTGCGCAAACTACCGATCCAAAAAATACCATCCTGTCGGTCAAGCGGTTCATGGGCCGCGGATTGAAGGACATTGCCTACGTCGAGAACCTGCCCTACGATTTCCAGGAATCGCCCGGCATGGTGCAACTGAAGACGGTCGCCGGTGTAAAAAGCCCGGTTGAAATATCTGCCGAAATCCTCGCGACCTTGCGACAACAAGCGGAAGACGCGTTGGGCGACGATCTCGTCGGCGCGGTGATTACCGTGCCTGCTTACTTCGACGACGCACAGCGGCAGGCAACCAAGGACGCGGCTAAACTAGCCGGCCTGAATGTATTGCGCTTGCTGAACGAGCCAACAGCGGCTGCGATTGCCTACGGGCTGGATAATTCTTCCGAGGGCACCTATGCAGTCTATGACCTCGGCGGCGGCACCTTCGACATATCGATACTGAAATTGACCAAGGGTGTGTTCGAGGTCCTTTCCACTGGTGGCGATTCCGCATTGGGTGGCGATGATTTTGACCATCGACTGTTCTGCTGGATCATTGAGCACGCGAAACTGGCGCCACTGTCTGATGAAGATACGCGCGTGTTGATGGTCAAGGCGCGGGAAGCCAAAGAGTTATTGTCATCCAAATCCAATACGCAGATCGATGCGGTATTGAGCACCGGCGAGACAGTGCACCTGACGCTAACTGCGTCGAATTTTTTTGAGATTACGCAGCATCTCGTCAACAAGACCATCATGCCGAGTAAAAAGGCCTTGCGCGACGCCAGCCTGTCGATCGATGACGTCGACGGTGTAGTGCTGGTTGGCGGTGCAACGCGCATGCCGCATATACGCAAGGCTGTTGGCGAGTTTTTTCAAACGACGCCGTTGGCCAATATCGATCCGGATAAAGTCGTTGCACTGGGTGCTGCCATACAGGCGAATCTACTGGCAGGTAATCGTGCGCCAGGAGATGACTGGTTGCTGCTGGATGTGATTCCATTGTCGCTGGGTATAGAAACCATGGGCGGTCTGGTTGAAAAAGTCATTCCGCGCAATTCAACTATCCCTTGCGCGCGCGCGCAGGAATTCACGACATTCAAGGATGGTCAGACCGCGTTGTCAATTCATATCGTGCAAGGTGAACGGGAACTTGTGAGCGACTGCCGTTCACTTGCAAAATTCGAGCTGCGCGGCATTCCGCCGATGGCGGCGGGCGCTGCGCGCATACGCATTACCTATCAAGTGGACGCGGATGGATTGCTGTCAGTATCCGCGCGTGAATTGGGATCAGGTGTCGAGGCATCGATCAGCGTCAAGCCTTCGTATGGGTTGGGAGATGATGAGATCGCGCGCATGCTGCAGGATTCATTTTCATCAGCTGATGCAGACATGAAGCTGCGCGCATTGCGTGAGGAACAGGTTGAGGCCGAGCGCATCCTGCTTGCAACGCAATCGGCGCTCGATGCCGACAGCAGTTTGTTATCGGATGACGAACGGGATGAAGTTATCAAATTGGTTGCCGGCGTGCGCGATATCAGCAAGGGTGATGACCATGATGCAATCAAAGCGGCGGTCGAAGCACTGGCATCAGGTACAGAAGATTTTGCAGCACGGCGCATGGATCGTAGCGTGCGCATGGCGTTGGCCGGCAAAAAAATCGACGACATTTGATATTTGGCTGCGAGAAAAAAGTATCTCCTGTTTTTCCTCCAGAACAAGCAAGAAATTACGACATATATAGAGGTAAATAAAGTGCCACAAATCGTTGTACTCCCACATGCATTGTTGTGCCCTGAGGGCGCGGTGATTGATGCGCCTGCCGGAAAATCTTTATGCGATGCGCTGCTCGATAGTGACATCGAAATTGAACATGCCTGCGAGAAGTCGTGTGCATGCACGACATGTCACGTCGTGATCCGGGAAGGATTTGCATCGCTGAATGAGGCGGAAGAAAAAGAAGAGGATTTACTCGACAGGGCGTGGGGTCTCGAAGCGACATCACGGCTATCGTGCCAAGTCATTCTGGATGATCAGGATCTGGTTATTGAAATTCCGAAGTACACGATCAATCAAGTCAGCGAAAATCATTGAGGGGTTCATCATGAAATGGACGGACACTATACGCATCGCCGAAGAGCTGCATGATAAATTTCCGGATATTGATCCATTGACTGTGCGGTTTACTGATTTGCACAAATGGGTGTGCGAACTGGATGATTTTGATGATGAGCCGAATCGTTCTGGCGAGAAGATTCTTGAAGCGATACAGATGGCTTGGATTGAGGAAGCGCAGTAATGAGTGCGAAAACTTGTGTGGACGGAGTGATGCCTCTACAACACCCCGTCATTCCGGCGTTCGCCGGAATGACGGAGATATGATGAAGATCAGTGGATAGGAGTCAGAGTAGGGAGCTTCAATAGAAAAGGCGGCAAGCGAGCCGCCTTTTCTATTTGCAGATATACATTACCCCCGCGAAGTCAAATGCCCGTCTACCACCCTTACACGGTCACCAGCACCATAGCCCGGCGATTCGGTATATGGAAATGTACGTTCGCTTCCGTTATCCATTTTTACATGCACCTCATAAGTCGTCGTTTCATGCCTGCGTTTTTCAACTTCATTGCCTGCATAGCCGCCACCGACCGCGCCGGCGACCGTTGCCAAACTGCGACCATTGCCACCGCCGACCTGATGGCCCAGCACACCGCCAAGGACCGCACCGGCCGCCACGCCTAGACCGCTTGCTTTGCCTTCATGCTGGATGGGAATTACAGCCTCCACACGACCGCAGTTGCCGCATACGCTCGCAGTTTGAGCCACGACTGGATGCGCCCTATGGTGAGGGCTTGCTTGCGGCTGCTGTACTATCGGCGCGGGCGCAAGTGCCGGTACGGGAGCTTCAACAACAGCCGGTTTTTCCGTCACGCCATCAGAGCCACTTGACGTCCATGCCACGGGAGGAGTGGCGGTATTGGATGCCGGTACATTCGAACTGCTGGAGTTAGGGAGGATACCGGTGATGGCGGCAACACCAACCAGACTTACCAGGATAACCGCGACCGCAGCGCCGGCAACCAAAGGGTGAATACGACTCGACTTTTTGATGTCTTCCATTTTTTACCTCCGTTGAATCTCAACTGACGATTCAAAAATTATGGGCTGACGGAGACGGAATTCATAGAGTGAAAATGTGTAAGCTGTAAGGTTATGTAACTCATTTGATGTTGCACAAATAAAAAGGGACTGCTCACTGCAGTCCCTATTATTTATGCATGAATAATTTTATAGATCGGCTCTGGCTTTGGATAAAGTTGGCTTCTTGAAATGGACAACGTGTGCCAAACGCATCAATCTCGACATTCCCCTAAATACTTCCAGCGGTGGTATTTTTGATGCACCGGAATTGCGTTCATGAAAATAAATCGGAATTTCTATCAGGCGCAAACCACTGAGGTATGCTTGGACTATGACCGTCAGGAAAAATGAATAGCCGTCAACCGCCACCGATTCAAAATTGATTTTTGACAGCGCTGATACCCGGAAAGCCCGATACGAGGTTGTGAACTCGGAGAGTTTGATGCGCAGCAACTGACGTGCGCCTACGTTGCCTAATTTGCTGACGTACTTTCTATATCCGGTGTAGTCGCATGCTCCGCCTTTGGTATATCTAGACCCAATCACCAGATCAAATCCTTCAGTCAACTTAGCGGTCAATCTCGGGATGTCGGCCGGGTCATGCGAAAGGTCGCCGTCCATGGTGATCAAGACATCGTAGCGGTGGTGTATTGCATGTTTCCATGCAAGGAGATGCGCCGAACCGAGTCCCAATTTAGATGGTCTCACTAATACTTTCAGGTTGTCTCGCCGCATGTCCTCAAGAACTTTTAAAGTGCCATCTTTGCTGTTGTCGTCGATGATGAAAATATCGGCATCGGGTGCTGCGGCCGTAATTTGTTCAATCATGGACGCCACGTTCCCAACTTCATTGTAGGTGGCAAAAAATATCAAGGTCTTCATACGGGTCTCCCGATTCGGTTTTGGCTTATCAGGACTTAATGCAGTTGGATTTGTACCCTCCCCCGTATCAGCGGAAGAGGGTTAAATGCATCAGTCCTGTTTATTATTTACGATACATCTTCGACAACAGCTTCCATACAAACGTATATGACATCATATAATTCCATAGGGCACCCACCACGATGCCACACAGCGCAGCGGCCATCGGCAGGTGATTACGGTCAAATACCCAGCCTGATACTGCCAGGCTCGACACCAGGCCTACTGACGTAATCAGCAGATAAATCAAATAGCCTGCAATAATCTTCCGGCCGGATAATGCGTCCTTGTGGAAGGTCGATTTGTTGTTGAGCAGGTAGTTGAAGGTTGCAGCAAATATCATCGCTGCACTATTCGCATATCTGAAGTTTGGCGTGACCCCTAACATCATGGTCTTCAAGACCAACATATGTACGCCAACACCAAGCGTCCCGACGAGAAGAAATGAAATCAATGTCTTCGGCAGAAGACCGAAGGATGTCCTGTAGCCGAATGTCGATAATGCATCGAGGGCGCGCAGCAGGATGTTTTGCCTGTCGATGGTGATTAAGGGCCCATTACCAAATGTTGAATTCGAATGCATATTTATCTCCAAAATATTCCGAATAAACCATAATCAAAAACCATATCTACACTCGCCAAACCGGTCATGTCGATGCTCGCGATGAACAGCCATAGCGCAGGGATAACCCATATATATTTTTTCAGCCACGGGGTCGCGATCAATATCAGCGCAATCATGTTGATCGGGAAGCTGTAAAACAGGATGCGAGGCTGCATGCCTGTATCCGGCGACCAGAGAAATGTTTGTGGCACGATGAAAATTGCGGAGGCCAGAACCATCACGTTGAGAATGACGAGCATGAGCAATAAAGTCTTTTGCTCAGGGGTAGGGGATTTCGGCCGGTACGAACCAAAAATATATGCCCATGCCGCGAGAGCACCGACGATCAGGTTTCCATAGATATAAGCCCGTAGGCCAACGAAGGTAAAACGCAGGGCTTCCGGGATGTCGAATGTTTTTACGATATGCAGCCAAGTCGTGACATCCAGCGTGATATTCGAAATGCTGTGTGAGGGGCTTGTGATTGCGCCTTGCGTACCAAGCACGGTTTGCAGGGAAAAGAGGCTCCATACTGCGGTAAAAACAAATTGCAGCAAGAAAACGGATACGGCCGCAGTACGTTTTTTATGAAAGAAAAGGAGAAAAACGCTAATCAATATCATCTGGTACGCATCGTAGACCATGACGATGGATGCAGCGAGAATAATGAAAAGGACAGTTCGTCGCTTGTCCCCTTCGTTATAAATCAACTCCAGCGTAGCCCAAATCACAATCAGTGCGTACGCATACGCAAGCATATACGGCGCCGGTTGCGCGACCATATCGACGAAGCCCCATGCTGAAGCGCAGCACAGCATCGACATCCCGGCAATTTCCTTATCCAGTTTAAGCAAGCGGCAAATTCGATAAATACACGCGCATGCAAAAAACCAGAACGTCATATTCAATATCAGATTGGCCCAGAAGCGCGTTTCTTCCATGCCGGCCAAAGAATTCAAATAGCCGTGCAGGAAACGTTGCAGGACAACGGATTCACTTGGGTCATAGGTCGGCTCTGTAAATACCAATTCAGATGCGACAAAATGGCGTGCATCACAGTGCACCATGTATTTTGTCTGGTAATAAGTACACTCCCACGTATCGTTGTTATCCACGCCGACGTAAGCGGAGGGAATCCTCCATTGAGTTCGATATGTATAGCTATAGGGGGACGCAGCGCCGATATGGTGGAAAGTGTTCGCACACAAAACTGCGAATGCGAGCAGCAAATATATTTTCTCGGCATGACCCGGAAATGTGGTCAGGATTTGGCGGAGAACGGTCCCCACCATGATGAAATACATGAGCCAATTAATGGTTTGCAGGTCATGAGAAATGGTGACGGGTAAGCGCAGACTGAGAATCACTACAGGGAGTAACAGCAAGATCCGCAGGATGGGCTTGCTTGAATAGGTGTGACCAATGAATAAGGTCCACACCGAAATCAGGACGATCGCGGGAAACAGGTTGACCAATGCGGTCTTCTGTCCGAGCCATGGCGTGAGCCAAAGATACTGGAACAGGGAGAGCGCAATAATGATGGCTATATCGGACGACGCTACGCGCGACGCCACAACCGGCAGCCTCGCCGTTTGGGTTTCAACCATGCCGTCTCCGTCATTGACGTCTCGAACCTCAATTGCGATGTCGGTTCGGATGCGTCTTATTTTATGTGCCGGTCTTTTGCTTGAAGTCGTACTGCTTCAAGCCAAGGCCAGTCTGTATATGCATGTACAACAAATTATTTTGTTTTACATACTATACCTGCGGTAAGGCGCGGAGTCCAGCTTGTGGTTACATAGTGGTTTTCAATCGGCTTCCAAGTGGATTTGGGCAATAATTATTGGCTAAATCATTGAAATTTCGGTCATTTTTCAACTTTTTTGGCTATTTATCAGTCTTCTCGCCGCAAATGTGGAAACAGTATTACATCCCTTATATTGGGCGAGTCGGTGATCAGCATTATCAATCGGTCAATGCCAATACCACATCCCCCTGTCGGAGGGAGGCCATATTCAAGGGCGCGAATATAATCGGCGTCGTAATACATGGCCTCTTCATCGCCTGCATCCTTGGCAGCGACTTGTGCCTGGAAGCGTGCAGCCTGGTCTTCGGAGTCATTTAATTCCGAAAAGCCATTGGCGATTTCGCGCCCGGTCATGAACAATTCAAAACGCTCGGTGATGCCGGGAACCGTGTCCGATGCTCTCGCCAGCGGTGATACTTCAACCGGGTAATCGATGATGTAAGTTGGCTCCCACAATTGCGCTTCAGCGGTTTCTTCGAACAACGCCAATTGAAGCGCGCCGAGGCCTGCAGTCGCGAATGGCTTGACGCCAAACTTCTTGAGTTCCTCTTTGATGAACTCGACGTCGTGCAGTTGTTCATGGGTGTAATACGATGCGTACTTGTTGATCGCGCCGACGATCGTCAGACGCTGGAACGGCTTGCTGAGATCGAGTTCGCGCCCTTGATAAGTCAGGCAAGCGGTGCCGTGTGCATCTTCGGCAGCGCGGCGTATGACGGCTTCGGTGAAATCCATCAGCCATTGGTAATCGACATAGGCGGCATAGAATTCCATCATCGTGAATTCCGGATTGTGACGAGGTGAGACACCTTCGTTACGGAAATTACGATTGACTTCGAATACGCGTTCAAACCCGCCGACTACAAGGCGCTTCAGATACAGTTCCGGCGCAATGCGCAGGAACATTTGCATGTCGAGCGCGTTGTGATGCGTGATGAAAGGCTTGGCCGCAGCGCCGCCGGGGATGACATGCAGCATTGGCGTTTCGACTTCCATGAACTCATGCTCTTCCATGAAGCGGCGTATGGACGACATTGCCGCAGTACGTGCCTTGAAAGTACGGCGCGTGTCCTCGTTCATGATCAGGTCGACGTAGCGCTGGCGGTATTTGGTTTCCTGATCGGCCAAGCCATGAAACTTGTCGGGCAGGGGACGCAAGGATTTTGTGATCAGTCGCAGACTCGTGGCCTTGACGGTCAGCTCGTCTGTTTTGGTTTTGAACAGCAGGCCCTCAATGCCGAGTATGTCTCCGAGGTCGTAGTGATGCAGGGCTTCCATTGCCGCTTCGCCGGTTTTATCCAGCGTGACATAGACCTGGATTCGGCCATTGGCGTGGACACCCGATGCATCTTGCAGCGTAGCGAATGCGGCTTTTTTTCCTGCCTCGCGCTTGAGCATCATGCGGCCGGCGACGACGACGGTAATTGCCAATTCCTCCAGCTCTTCACGTGTCTTGCTGCCATATAGTTCATGCAGCTGCGCTGCCTTGTGCTGCGGACGGAAATCATTTGGGAACGCGATGCCCTGCGTCCGGATAGTGGCGAGCTTGGCGCGACGCTCCGCGATGATTTTGTTTTCGTCTTGCGGTTGTTGTGTTTGTATTTCGGACATAAAAAAACCTTTTTTAAGCACGGCGAACACGGCGAACACGGCGATACAAGATCACAATGCAATCCGCTTTATACCGTCTTTCAATAATTTCACATTAAAGTTGATTAACAAACCAAGTCGTAAATCGGTCATTTTTAAATAAGCCATCGTTCGCCGTGGTTCAAAAAGTTTAAACCCCTTGCTTCAACGATGCCGCAATGAATTCGTCGAGGTCACCGTCCAGCACGGCTTTCGTGTTGCCAGTCTCGAAGCTGGTGCGCAAATCCTTGATGCGGGATTGATCCAGCACATAAGAACGGATCTGGTGCCCCCACCCTACATCGGTCTTGGAATCTTCCAGCTTCTGCTGCTCACTCATGCGTTTGCGTAACTCGTGTTCATACAGGCGCGACTTCAACATGTCCCATGCTTCGGCACGATTGCGGTGTTGGCTGCGATCGTTCTGGCATTGCACGACGATGCCGGATGGCGCATGCGTCAAGCGCACTGCGGAATCGGTTTTGTTGATGTGCTGTCCGCCCGCGCCGGACGCGCGATAGGTATCGACACGTACGTCTGCCGGGTTGATGTCGATATCAATAGACTCATCGACTTCCGGATAAACAAACAGGCTGCAAAATGACGTGTGGCGACCATTGGCTGAATCGAATGGCGACTTCCGCACCAGGCGATGCACGCCGGTTTCGGTACGCAGGAAACCATAGGCATAATCGCCCTCGACCTTGAGGGTCGCGGTCTTGATGCCTGCCACCTCTCCGTCGGATTGTTCGAGGATATCGACCTTGAAGCCTTTGCGCTCGCAATAACGCAGGTACTGACGCAGGATCATCGATGCCCAGTCTTGCGCCTCGGTACCGCCTGCACCGGCTTGAATATCGATGAAGCAATTATTCGGATCCATTGGATTGCTGAACATCCGGCGGAATTCCATACCTTCGACCAGCTTGCGCAGTTCGGCAACATCGCTTTCAATCGCAACCAGCGTGTCCATATCCTGCTCTTCGCGCGCCATCGCGAACAGGTCGCCGGCATCGCGCAGGTCGGCGTCGATTTTGATGAGAGTAAAGACGATCGCCTCAAGAGATTTTTTCTCTTTGCCCAAATCCTGGGCACGTTTCTGGTCGTTCCAGACGGTGGGATCTTCTAGTTCCTGGTTGACCTGTTCAAGCTTCTCTGACTTCGTATCGAAGTCAAAGATACCTCCGAAGTTCGGCTTCGCGGGTCGTCAGGTCCGAGAGGAGTGACGCGAGGGAGTTAAGGCGTTCTGCTTCCATGATTTTTTCGGGCGCAATCAAACCCGTGATTATACCTTAGCGGACTTGTTGGCCGCGCTGGTTTGTTTGGAATGGATTGC
>Ga0207095_10005_pt1 | contig 34506 bp, 22 predicted proteins | sample Alteio_BWMinHeat_88_FD_153529 | JGI IMG/M metagenome (GOLD analysis project Ga0207095, IMG submission 153529) | Enriched cells from forest soil in Barre Woods Harvard Forest LTER site, Petersham, Massachusetts, United States -... | ecosystem: Environmental > Terrestrial > Soil > Temperate forest >... | reverse complement strand
CGACGTACTTGGATAGTTCCTTGCTCATTTCCGGGTTGCTTTTGTCGGGGTTGACCGAGTCGAAGATCAGGGGTTCGCCGTCCGGCTTTGTGTTCTCAATGCGCAACAGCGTCAGCGACATTTCCAGCGTGGCGACGCCCGACTTATCCACGCTCTTGACCTGCCATTTTTTGGTTAAATTCATTTTCGTTTTGGTCTGCACTTTGTTGTCACCGACCTCTTCGGCCGCCGACGTGACCTGTTCGACACGGTAGACCAGTACCTGGCCGGCTTGCCAGTGAAATCGCGGCGCGGAGGTTTGTGCCGATGAGCTTTCTGCGATGAGGCTTCCGGCGAGCAGCGTGAGGATCAAGCGATGGATCATCGGCCCCTCCTTCGGTTCCGCGGGAATCTCGGCCGGCGCGAGGATATAACGTGTGGTCGCGTGAATGGCCAGATCACTTCAGCGGCGCGTCAGTCTGGAGGAACTCCTTGAGCGCGCTGAACAGTTCCGGAGAGATGAATTCGTCGTGACCCTGACCGGGCATCGCGACGAAGCGTTTTGGTTCCTTCGCTGCCGCGAAGAGCTCTTCACTGTGCTCGATGGGAATGAGGTCGTCCGCGGTGCCGTGCGCGAAGAAAACAGGCCGGGAACACTGGGCGATCTTGGCGAGATTGTCAAACCGGTTGCGGACGAGCAAACGGGCGGGCAAGAAGAAGTAGATTCGCTGCGCCATTGCGGGAATGGAAGTGAACGTGGAAATGAGGACCAAGCCGCGATGCGGCTGCCGAATTGCCAGATCGACCGCCACGCCTCCTCCTAGCGAGGTTCCCACCAGAAGGATACGATCTGCCGGCACCTTCTCGTCGTTGACCAGCCACGCATACGCGGCGTCGGCGGCCGCGTAGCAGCCTGCCTCGGTGGGCTTGCCTCCACTGCGGCCGTACCCCGCGTAATCCACAATCAACACCGCCTGGTTGAGCGACTTCTGCCATTCAAGCACGATCGGTCCACGATGGCTTAGGTTTCCCGCGTTGCCGTGAAAATAAAGGATCGCACCTTGTGTTGCGTTCCAGCCGGACGGCGGGCACCACCAGGCATGAATCGGAGTGCCGTCGGCGGTACTCAACTCCAGATCGACAGCATGGAGGGAAGGGGGCGCCGGGGACCAGTCGTCGGCGTCGGCGGGATGGTAGAGGAGCCAGTTTTCCAGGAGCATCAGCAAGGCGACCACTCCGACATAGCAAGCTAGGAAACACAAGCACAGCCGGGCGAGCCGATGCTTCCACGACCGTTGCCAAAACGGCGACATTCCCAGGCCGAACGGCGAACTGATCAAAGCGAGGGCTCGTCGAATCATACGGGCAGCGCCTCGCCGCGATTGGGCCGGCGAACGAAACCGAAGACGAGCAAACCGGCGATGCCCAGCCAGCACGTCCAGGCAAGCCAGTCGCCCCAGCGCGCATACCAACTGGTGCGGTGGTCGATCGGAATGGACGCGGTCAGCACTCCCTGGACCTTCTTGAACTCGGACCAGCGGTGGACCGGAAGTTCTGGGGCGTGGCCGCTGTCTGCGTTCACTGACCAAGAATAAGACGCGCTTGCTTCGGACGCGGAGGCCGGCGCGAGAACACGTCCGTTGCCGTCGATTACTGCCGAAATCCCCATGTTGACGGAGCGGGCGAGACTGCGCCGGCATTCAACGGCGCGGAACCGGCTGATGGCCAGATGTTCTTCGTGTTCGCTGGTTCCCTTGAACCAACCGTCGTTTGAGATGTTAACAAGGAAATCGGCGGGAGGACCGCAGTCGCCGCCGGCGTACTGCCTGCCCAAGTCGGGATCGCTGTCCTCAAAACAGATAACCACACCGAACTTGTGATCGCTGACGGGAAAACGGGTAAAGCGCTCCCCGGGAGTGACACTGTACTCGGCGTCGCCATAAGGCGAAAAGACCTTCAACCAGGGAAACGTATCGGCTAATGGCATGTACTCGCCGAAGGGGACGCGGTGCATCTTGTCGTAGCGAGCGACATAGCGGCCGTTGGCGTTCACCATCAAGGCCGTATTATGGCGGCGCGATTCCTTTTCGGTTACTAGCGTGTAAGTGATCAATCCAAAGAGAACATTGGTATGGCTCAGCCGTGCTTCTTCCAGGAGAAGGGCGTTTTGTTCGGCGACTGCTTGCTCCGCCAGCCCCCGGTTGAGGGCTGGAAAGTCCTTGGCTACGTCGGCCCACCCGTGGGTGCTGCTGGTCTCCGGCCAAACGATCAAGTCCGCGTGCTGACGACCGGCAAGGAGCGACAGCGTCGCATATTGCTGGCTCATCGTCTCACCGGCTTTTTTTCGCTCTGCCTCGGAGGGTGAATTCGTCGCGTTACGGACGCCTTGTTCGATGTCACACTGAACGATGGCGAGGCGCGGCCCTGTCGAAAACGGCGTCTGCTGGAGGCGGAATTGCCCGTAGGCGACGACACCGGCGACCAATAGTGCGACGCAAAGGACCTGGAGCGACAGGCCAAGGATCGACCCTCGAATTCTCGCTGATTCCAGATTGAGAATCCGGCGAAGAGGGGCCAGACGGTAGAGTGCTTCGAACAAAAGCGCGTTTACGGCTGCGACGAGAAACGTCACGCCGTAGGCGCCCGTGAGGTCGCTGATCTGAATGATTGTCAGGAAATCGTGTTGCGTGTGCGCGAGGAAATACCATGGGAACCCGCCCATGACGTTGCCACGAAGGAATTCCATTGCGGTCCAGACGATCGGCACGGAAACAACTAGAGGCATCGCAGTTCCCCGGTCAATTCGCCGAATGAGAAAAAGCCCCAGCGGGAAAAAGAGCGAGCAAAAAAGCGCCAGTCCGAGCCAGGTGTAAACCATGCGCTCGTCGGCAACGCGCATCCACTGAAGGACAGGTAGGAAGAAGGTTAAACCGCCGGCCCACGCGGACAGATAGATCCACCGAGCCTTGGCCGAGGAACGCGCCAGGCTCAGCACCGGCACCAGCGCGATCCAACCGAGCCATCCCCAAGCGACCGGAAAATGGCACAACCAGAGAAGGCCACCGGTTGCCAGAGCCGGGAGCGTGAGGGTCAAGAACGCGGAAGGCACCGGAGCGTGCGCGGCCCGTGAACTGGAACGAGAGATGGGTTTCGACGCGGTCACCAGAACTTGGCTTGGCATGGGGAATCCTTCCTCCTCAATCCTCGACCTTGAGGACGGCCATTGGTTGGCCCGCGCGGTGCAAGTGATCGCCCGCCGGGAGTATGACAAAGGAATTCGCACGCGTCAGGCCGCGCAGGTCCGGCGAACCGAACCACGGCACCGGACGAACGCTCCAGCCGGTTTCCCGGTACTCGAGCCATGCGGGATGGTACGTCGGCCGGTCGCTGCGGTAGGGGAAATCCTCCGTGAGGAAGGCCCGCACCTCAAAGGGTCCGGAATCGGCGTGGCCGGCCAGCCGTCGAATGGCCGGCCGGGCGAATAGCTCAAAACAGACCAGCGAACTCACGGGATTGCCCGGCAGGCCGAAGACGAGCGTATCATCGACCGTTCCGAAGAACACCGGTTTGCCGGGTTTCAGGTTTACCTTGTGAAAATGCGGCTGCACGCCAAGTTCTTGCAGGACTCCTGGGACCAGATCGAGTTTCCCCGCCGAGACGCCGCCGGAGAGGATCAGGATCGCCGAACGCAGGCCCTGGGTGATTAACGCACGCAGGTCGTCTTTGCGATCGCGGCCGATACCCAGCGAGTGGGGGATGCCGCCGGCGCGGAGCACTTGGGCGGCGAGCATAGGAGCGTTGCTGTTGCGAATTTGGCTAGGCCCTGGGACCTGAGTCGCGTCGACCAGTTCGTCGCCAGTCGAGAGCAGAGCGACTCGCGGCCGGGGGTGAGCCAGGATCGATGTCCGGCCAACCGTCGCCAGTAGGCCGAATTCCTGCGGCCGCAGGACGGCTCCGGCGGAAAGCACGGTTTGGCCACGCCGCATCTCATTGCCGCGTGCCAGAACGTTTTGCCCGGGCCGCGCCTGGTCATCCAGACGCACTCGTTCGCCATCCAGCGCGTGCGTTCGCTCCAGCATGACAACGGCGTCGGCGCCTACCGGCATCGGCGCGCCGGTCATGATTCGCGTCGCTTGACCGGGACCTACCGGCCGCGCGGGCGTGTTCCCGGCCGTTACCTCCTCGATCACGACTAGTGTTCCGCCTTCCTCGGTCAGGTCGCTCGCGCGGAGCGCGTAGCCATCCATCAGGGCCTTGTCGAACGGAGGCATGTCGAGGTCGCTGGCCACGTCCTCGGCCAGCACAAGCCCCAGCGCTTGCGAGCTAAGCGGCGTGCCTTCCGGCGGCAGAGGCCGAGCGTGCTGGAGGACGATGGCTTGGGCCTCGGAGACGGCGAGCATGGAGCGGCTCTCCCGAAGGGTGCGGACCTTGCGGATTCTAGCACTCTTGCGGGCGGGGAGGCTAGGGGGACCCGGTGCGTGGGCGGCCTCGGTCGTTTCACACACACCACACACACGGTTCGACTCGCAAGTCCCAAGGAGTAACGACTTATGGCGACGAAATGGAGTCGTTTCCTGATCCGTGAAACGACATCTCCGACAGGGGGTCCAAGCGTTGACGCCATTGGGTGACAATGGATGCCGTGCTCATACAAACGCGTTCATCGATCCAGGCTTCCCGGACGGACTGGAGCGCGTGTGTTTTACGTACAATCTGCATCGATTCCGCTTTCTTCCGAGTGGGAAAACCAAGTAGTCTGGGAGAACCGGGGTCGCACCCTCCAAGGGTGGGCCGCCGGACTCCTATAGCGATAGGAGCCTCTCCTTGTGGGGTATAGCCGCCACGGCAGCACAGCCCTGCGCGGCTATGCCTTTTTTTGACTCCACCTCATCGCAAGGCTCCGTTAGCCCAAGTTTGAAACGGGCAAGATAGCGGTTGCGCTTACATTGGTGCGTAACGAGTCAGTCCCGGCACTCGGTCGAAGTCCGTATCAAGACTGGCCAGGTGCGTCAGGCCGTTGTCTCGCATGACCACTACACAAAGTGAGTCGTTTGTCAGCAAACCGAGGTGTATGCTGAGGTCCGCAGCCAAGGACACGTGTGATCCGGTTACGGGAAGTAACTGGATGGGAACGAGGGCAAGTTCGTCAACGGCTTGGCGGAAGCGAGTGAGCTTCATTACCTCCTGCGGGTGTCGCTTGAGCCAGTTGGCCATCCCGATCAGAGAACGGCCCAGCAACGAAGCGGCTTCAATGGTCATCAAGCGGTGGGTCATCTCGCTAACGACGTGCGCGGATGTGAATCCCTGTAGTTCTTTGTTCTCGATTCGCCGGAGGAGATGCTGGCAAGCCGGGCCATGCTGCGGGTCGCCGGTTACGGCATAGATCAACGGGTTCGCGTCGATGAAGAGTGCCGTCCCGGCGAGAATGTCGTCAAATCTCGTGGCTGCCCAGGACTCCCTCGTCAGGGTCGTTTAGGTAACTGACCAACTCTGGGCGGGAACCGGTCCACGTGATGATTCCCGAGAGCCGGCTTGCCGCTCCACCCTGCGGCTGGATAATGATGCGAACCTTCTGGCCAGCTTGCAGAGGCAACTCGCGTCCGAGCTTCAGCAACCCGTGTTCGTAAACGGCCTCGATTTCCAGACCCATTTGACACCCTCGGGGCGAAGGACATGGATGAGTATTATTCTAATCGCTAGGTTGAGGGGACTGAATAGCGGAGTCCATGAATTCCGCATGCAAGTGTCGGAGCGATCCGTTGCGGGCTTAGACGCATGAAGCGAAAGCATTAGCGGATGCCTCATCTGCCGGGGGGGCGACATGAAGCCGATCTACCTCGATTACAACGCCACGACGCCGATCGATCCTGCCGTATCGGAGGCGATGTTTCCGTATCTTCGCACCCACTTCGGCAACCCGTCGAGCACCCATATCTACGGCACGACGGCCCACGAGGCAGTGGATCAAGCTCGGCGCAACGTGGCCGATCTCTTGGGCGCGAAACGCGAAGCGATCGTCTTCACGAGCGGCGGCACGGAGGCGAGCAACCATGCGATCAAGGGAGTTGTTTTCGCCAAGCTGCGGGGATGGTCCGGGCGGTGGGCGAAAGCCGCTCATATTATTACCAGCTCGATTGAACATCCCGCGACGGTGCAGCCGTGTGAATTCCTTAAGCGGCTTGGCTGCACGATCACGGTTGTCCCCGTCGATCGGCAGGGCCTGGTCGATCCCGACGCGGTGCGAAAAGCGATTACGCGCGGCACGACGCTTATCAGCATCATGCACGCCAATAACGAAGTGGGCACGATTCAGCCTATCCGCGAGATTGCTCGAATCGCCCGCGAGCGCGGAGTACTTGTGCACACGGACGCGGCCCAGTCAGTGGGAAAGGTGGAAGTGAACGTCGATGATTTGGGCGTTGACCTGTTGTCGGTCGCGGGGCACAAGCTGCATGCGCCGAAGGGCGTGGGCGTGCTCTACGTGCGCGAAGGGGTAACGCTTGAGCCGCTGCTGCATGGAGCGGGCCATGAGGGCGACCGACGGGCGGGGACGGAGAACGTGCCGTATCTGGTCGGGCTGGGTACAGCGTGTACGCTTGCGCGCAAGTCATTGCCACAGGCGACGCAGCGGTTGCAGCAACTTCGCGATCGGTTGTGGGAGCGGCTACGCGCGGGCATTGGCGAACGCGTTGTTCTCAACGGTCATCCCACGTTGCGGCTACCGAACACTTTGAATGTGAACTTCGTCGGCTGTGTCGGCGCCGACCTGCTTCAAGCGACGCCGGAGATAGCGGCGTCGACCGGCTCGGCGTGCCATGAGGGTCAGGTCAATCAATCGCCGGTGCTGTGTGCAATGGGCGTGCCGCCGGAACTCGGCAAGGGCGCGGTGCGATTGAGCGTTGGGCGATTCACGACGGAGGATGAAATTGACCGAGCGGCGGAAGTACTGATTTCAAGGGCGGGGAAACGATAGGGAATTCTCTGCGTCCTTTGCGCCTCTGCGGTGAATTCCTCACCGCCGCAGAGGCGCAGAGGACGCAGAGAGGAGGATCAGAATTCCATACGCTGCAAAGCGCGGGCGCCGGCGCGGAGGGGGAAGACGACCGCCGCTGCGCCGAGGAGCAGGCCGAGCGACGCTTGAGCGACGAACGTCCAACTAAAATCGCTGAATCCCGAAGGCGGTTCATCGCTCTGAGCGGCGGACCAGTGCCACGGTCCGGCCATCAACGCAATCGCCAGGATCAAGAACACCAAGCCCGCCAGCAAGTTCAACGTGCCGCCCAAACCGACGGCGATTTTCGACGGATCGGTCTCCCGGAAATTCGGCAGGCAGGCGCCCAAGCCGACGCTCAGCCCGCTCAAGCCGGCCGCCAGCACCGTCACCGTGAGGACGTGCAGCAGCACCCCGGTCGGCGGTATCTCCAGTTTCCAATCGCTGAGCAACACCAGGAAGGCCGCAATCGCGACGCCGCCGGTCGCCGAAAACATGAACTTGCCCCACACGATGCGCTCGCGCCGCAAAGGCAACAGACCCAGTATCCAGAATTTGCGTCCTTCGAGGCTGACCATCGGATAGATGAATCGCCCCGTGTACGCCGACAGCAATAGACCCGTGGCGCACAGATTCAGCAGGCTGATGCCGTTGCGATAAGCCCAGCGGATGTCCTCGCTGAAGAACCGCCGCATGTTCAGGAAATAGAGGCTCATAAGTGCAGTAAGAATCAGAATCTGGGCCCACTGCGACGGCTCGCGTCGGAAGGTGCGGAAGTCTTTGACAAGGAGCAAGCGCGTTTGCGGATCGAGGAAGCCGACGAGGGAAGTGAGGCCGCCGTCGAGCCAGCCGCCGCCGTAGCGTCGCCGTAGCGAACTGCCCGTCGCCAGGCGATTGTAGCCGCGCCGGTAGAGCCGCCGCGCCAACCAGGACACGACGACATAGAAGAACAACCCGTTGCTCCAGACGAGGCCCAAGTAATACAGCGCAGTCTTGAAATCCCCGCGACCGGCGCGAATGAGACCGCTCGCCATCCAGCGGCTCGGGCAGAGTGGGCTCTGCGCGAAGCGGAACGGGTCGAGCAAGCGATTGAGCATTTCCCGATCTGCCCGGTGCGTTTGTGCCGTTACGACCACTTGGTAGGCCGAAACGCCGATCACCACCAACGCGGCGAGGATCGCGAGGACCAGCACCTGCTTGCGTCGCTTCGGAACGAGATTCACGACGAGCAGGCAAATCAGCGCGCCCAGCGACCCGGGCAACAAAACGTAACCGAGGAAAAACAGGGGCAAGAGCGCGTAGAACGGCCAATCGACCTTCGCCTGGATTCCGAACCCCAGCAGAATGGGGCTGCCCAGGAGCACGAACGCCCAACTGCTGTAAGCGACGGCGGTCTGGAACTTGTAGGCAAATACCTGGTCCGCTTTCGCCGGGCTGGAGAGCAGGAACGCGGACTCGGCGGAGGAGAACAAGCTGCCGTAGAGAATGATCGCCGAGGAAAACAGAAGCAGGCCGGCCAGCAGCAAGAACATCAGGTTGAACACCATACCGATGATGTCGCCGTTGAACGGAATCCAGCGTTCGACGTAGCGAAAACCTGCCAGGCTCACGCCAAAGACGCCGATCCAAACGACGCCACTGCACAGAACGATGGTGGGCAAGCGCAAGGGCGCATCGCGCCAAACGCCCCGGGTGGCGTTGCGCAGTTGCCGCCAACGCAAACGCTGGAAGAGCAGGGGCTCCCGGACGGATCGTGCAACAATAGCGGAGAGCCTGCGCATGGAGCAATTCTCAATGTCACCAGACTTCCGAAGTCTCCAAAGACTTCGGAAGTCTGGAGGGTCATTTGGGATCAGCAGCGGCCAGGTCTCTCGTGGGTGAAGTGGTTTCTTCCGTGAGCTTGAGGAAGACGTCTTCGAGCGATCCTTGCAGCTCCGTCTGTTTTCGCAACGTGTCAAGAGTGCCGCAGCCGATGAGGCGGCCATTGGCGACCACGCCGATGCGATCGGCCAACTCCTGCGCGATGTCGAGGGAATGCGTGGACAGAAATACGGTCACGCCGCGTTTCGATTCCTTGCGCAGCAGGTCCTTGAGTTCGCGAACGCTCTTGGGGTCCAGTCCCACGGTCGGCTCGTCCACGACCAGTACGCGCGGCTGATGCAGGAGCGCGGCCGCGAACACCGTGCGCTGGCGCATGCCATGCGAGTAGCTTTCGGTCAAGTCGTCGACGAACTCGCGAAGCGCGAAGAGGTCGATGACGTGCGCCATCTGCTCCCGGCCGAGGTCCGGCGGCAGGGCGTACATGTCGGCGATGAACTGGAGGAACTCACGGCCGGTCAGTTTTTCATAGAGGAACGGCTGATCCGGAACGTAGCTGAGGAGTTGGCGGGCGCGATCGCCCTCGGTCCGCATGTCGAAGCCGCCGACCTTGATCCGGCCCGAGGAGGGAAAGAGCAGGCCGCAGATCATCTTGATCGTGGTGGTTTTGCCGGCGCCGTTGGGACCCAGGAATGCGAACAGTTCGCCAGCCTCGATCCGCAGGCTCAGGCCGTCCACCGCCGTTTTGAGGCCGTACGATTTGCTGACCTGTTCCAGTTCGATCATGGAGAAATGTCCAACGGCCAAAAAAACTAGAGGAAGCGTTCGCGCTCATGGAAAACTTCCGAAGTCTCCAAGACTTCGGAAGTTTGATCGTCACTTTACGGGTCGCGGAGCAGGACCCAGTCGTCGTCCCGCAGCGTGAATTCCTGCTTCAAGACCAGGCCGTCGCTCGTCCGGACCCATGTTTTGCCGTCCGCGCCCTCCCCGGTGTATTCGATTACATAACACGTTTCCTCACGCGAACCGAATGATAGGGTGTGTTCGTCCGTCAGCACGTGGGCGTGGAGCTCCTTCACGCTGTTGTCCTTCAACCCGGGCACCACGCCCGAAAGGGCGTCGATCAGGGGCTCGGACAGCGTCATGTTCCATTGCCGGCCGGGTTGCAGATTGGACAGGCGATCCATGGGCTGCAAAGGGTTCAAAGCGTTGCCCTTGGCGACGACCTTTACGGGGTCCAGGTTCTTCCTGAATCCGAAGGCCGGGACCTCCACACGAGATATCAGCTGATCATCTCGATATTCCCCATCCATTTTGACGTCGCCGAAAACCGGGACATTCATGGCGATCGAGAATTTCCGCAACTCCCCGTCGCGGGTGACAATGTAGACGCTCTTCATGCTGATGCGCTCGAACAGCGGCGCGTTCTCCGCCAGGCCCTGCTTAGGATTCAATTCGCTGCTCATCTCAAACTGATCGAGTTCCGCATCGTAGGTCATCTCCGACTTCATGACGTAGGTCGCCTTGCCGTTGCGCGAGACCGTCCAGCGAACGGGCGGTCGTTTCACCAGCACCTCATCCGCGAAGTCGATCTTGAACGGCGGCGGGTCGCCTGGACGCAACCGCGGCCAAAGGTCGCGGTAAAACAGCCAGGAGGTCATCGCCGCCCAGGCGATCAGAATGGACCAGGTAAGGATTCGAGGTGGCATTTGCAAGGGTCCGGGGTCAAGGTATTTGGCTGATTCAGTGATTCTATACCGGGTCCGTGCGCTTTTCATGTTTGGGTTCGGCGCAAATTAGCCTGACGTCGTCACTGGCGCGAGGTGGGACGAAACTCCGGCCATGTGGGAGTGGTACGTTTCAATTAGGGTAATCCGATGAAGATGCATTCAGGCGATGCTCCTTGCAGCGCGAGAAGTTAGGGCGTATAAAGAAGGCCAATCGGCTTCCTGCCGGTCCTCACCACGACGAGTTTCTTACCCGGAGAAGGTATTATGCCGTTGGCTCGCTACTTTGGGGTGGTTTGCGTCTTTGCCTTGACGGCCTTGCCAGCTCGGGCCCAAGTGCAACTGGAATGGAAACTCAAGGAAGGCGATTCCTTCTTCCTTCAGACGGATAGCAAGTTCGTGCAAGTGCTGGAACTCGTCGGCAAGGAAGCGGGCAAGGAAATCAAGCAGGAGATCGAGCAAACAACGCTGCTGCAATTCAAAGTCGAGAAGAAGGACGAGAAAACCGGCGTCCTCACGGTCCGCGAGACCATTGAAGGGCTGAGGGTGAAGGGCGTCCCCGATGAGAAGATCCAGGGGGCGACCTTCACGTTCACGCTCTCGCCGCCGCCGAAGATGGTGGTCGATAATTTCCAGGGATACGCGGATTTCATCAAGAAGGTCTCCGGCGACGATCCGGCGATTGCGAAGACGATGAAAGCCATACTCTCCGAGGACCTGTTGAAAGTGTCGGCCAAGGAAGCGTTCTCGTTCCTTCCCGATAAGCCCGTGAAGGAGGGCGACACCTGGGGAGCGGACCGGACCATAAAGGTTCCGATTGGCCCGCTGGGTTCGATGGACGTAGTGAACACATACAAATACGAAGGTAAAGATAAGGTCGGCGGCAAGGAATTCGACAAAATCACCTTCACCACCGCGGTGACGTACGCGGCGCCCAAGGAGGATTCCGGTCTTACCTTCAAGGTGACCAAGGGAGAACTCAAGACCGAGGGCGCTAAGGGGAAAATCTTCTTCGACCGGGAGGCCGGACGATTGGTCCAGTATGAAACGGAACTGAAAACGACCGGCCAATTCACGCTGTCGATCAATAACGTTCCGCTTGAGACCAAGATTACCAAGCAGGAACAAGCCATCAAAGCGACGGTCTCCGCCGAAAACCCGATCACAAGCAAGCCGAAATGAGGGCGTGTCCGCCTTCGTAATTTCAAGCTGTTCCGGACAGGGCGCATTTCGCTGGGTGGTTGTCGAGCCCGGGTTGCGGCCGTCCCCAATCTGGAGGTAGGTCCCATGCCGCGGCGATTCTGGTTCGGTTCGGCGGTGGTGCTGGCGTTTCTGGCGGGCCCGGCCGTGGCGGCCGATGCGGTCAAGCTGGAAATGAAGTTCAAGGAAGGCGACAAGTTCTACGTCGAAACCGTGAGCAACACCAAGCAAGTCATGGAGTTCATGGGGACGAAGAACGAGTCGGAGTCGGACAGCACGCAGGTCACCAGTTTCAAGGTCCTCAAGAGCGACAAGGACGGCGTTGTCATCGAACAGAAGATCGAGAGCATCAAGAACAAGAACAGCGGCGGTCTTCCCGGTGCGGATAAGATCATGGACGCGCTGAAAGGGGCCACGTTCAAGCTGACGTTGAACAACAAGGGCGAAGTGACCAAGATCGAGGGCTACGACGAGTTCATGAAGAAGCTCAGCGCCGACAACGAACTGGCCGGCAAGATGCTCAAGTCGTTCATGTCCGAGGAGACCATCAAAGCGACCGCCGCGGAGAGCTTCGCATTCCTGCCTCCGAAGGCCGTCTCCAAAGGTGACACGTGGAAGCGCTCCCAGGCCGTCCCACTGGGCCCGCTGGGAAGCCTCAAGGGCGAAACGACCTACACCTACAAGGGACCCGGCAAAGACGGCGAGGAGATCAGCTTCGATCAATCGCTAGAATATGCTCCGCCCAAGGAAGGCGACGACAGCCTTCCCTTCAAGATCACCAAGGGTGAGATGAAAGCCGATAAGGCCTCCGGCTCAATGACCTTCGACGCCAGCAAGGGCCGGCTGGTCAAGACCGAACAGTCCACAAAAATGAAGGGGTCTCTCACGTTCGAGGTCGCGGGGAACACGACATCGTTGACCATGGAAATGACGCAGACCGCCAAGTCGCGCGTGCTCGACAAAAGCCCGCTGGATTGAGTGTGTGATCTTGAAAGACGCATCGACCTTGTAGCCGCATTCTGGCGAATGCGGCTACATTGGTTTGCGGTTACATTATTTTGCGGCTGCGTTGACACATGGTGACTGTAAAACTGGACTTCGCTCCCATGTGCTGACCCGTTACACTGCGGCCTGGAAAATGGCCTGGAAGGCCGCATTTGCCCAAGGAAGGGAATGTCGATGCAAGCCGCGCCGTCCTCCTCAGTCAACCACTGGCCGGACTCGAAATGCGCTAGGGCATTCTGGGGCCAGCATGAACTTCCCGCCTATCAACGACTATTGGCCGATACGGCCGAGTGGCTCGATCCGCACGCGGGCGAACGCTGGCTGGACCTGGGTTGCGGCTCCGGTCAACTGACCAAGACGTTGTGGGAAAAGAGTCGGGGGGCACTCGCGGAAGCGGCGGCCCTCGACTGCGCGCCCGCTAACGAGCGGGTTATCAATCGGTTGCGCGGCCAGATGCAACCGCCCGCCGACGAGCGCTTGCACTTCGTCCATGCCGATTTCAGCTCCGGGCTGGCCGGCTGGGCGAACGAAAGGTTCGACGGCGTCGTGTCGGGCCTCGCGATCCAGTATGCGGAGTCGTATTCAGAGGAAACCGGCGGTTGGACCACCGACGCGTACGAACATCTCCTATGCGAAATTAGCCGCGTTTTGAAGGGCGGCGGGCGGTTCGTTTTTTCCGTAAATGTGCCGGAACCGGCGTGGGGCAGGGTGGGTGTGCGTTCGCTGGCCGGAATACTCCGCTCGCCAAAACCGGGTCGCTACCTGAAGAACATGCTGCGCATGTATCGATACGGACGCTGGCTGACCCGTGAATCCCGCCGCGGGCGCTTTCACTATCTTCCAATTCAATCGATCGTGACGCACCTGATCGACGCCGGTTTTGTTCGGATTGAGCACCGGCTTACTTATTGCGATCAGGCGTATCTCATCCGGTGTCGCAAGGCGAGTTGAGGGCAGCGGCGCGTTTTGCTTGACACTTCAACGGTGAGTGACCGACAATGCTTTTTTGTACCGACTGAGACCGGCGGGGAATTTGCGCCGATGTGGAAACACCGCCTGAACCGGTCGGGTAATCCTACCGCAGCAGGATCCTTCGCGAACACTTGGCTTGTGCACCGAACCCCTTCATGGTCGAGCAACCGGAACCCGCCTCGCCCCGAACGCTGCCGTTTCTCCCTGGGGAGCCGCCGACGGAGATCTTTTTCCCGGAAGTGGCGACGGGTGAATCCGCGGCCGCTTCAACCATTCCTACACCGGGAATCGCGCCTGCCTCCCGGCTTGACCCCGTGAAACCGCGCGCGTTCGGCGACTACGAGCTGCTCGGGGAAATCGGCAGCGGCGGCATGGGCGTGGTCTATCGGGCGCGGGAGACTCATTCCGGCCGGCTGGTGGCCCTGAAGATGATGCAGGGGGCGCAAGCCGTTGGCTCGTCCGATCTCGAGCGATTTATTCTCGAAGCCCGCGCCACCGGTCAGCTTAATCATCCGGGCATCGTGGCGATTCACGCCTGGGGCGAACACGAGGGACATCCGTATTACACGATGGATTTCGTCCCCGGTCAGCCATTGAGCTTGCTGCTGGAGAAAGGGCCATTGCCGTGCGAGCGCGCGGTGACGTACTTGTGCGGAATCGCTCGGGCGGCCGCCGTGGCCCATGCCGTAGGCATTGTGCACCGTGATCTCAAACCCAGTAACATCATTATCGATGCGAGCGACCAGCCGCGCATCCTCGACTTTGGTCTGGCAAAGCGGCAGTCCCCGGCTTTCCAGGAGACGCCCGCCAAAGGCGAGCCGATCGAAGTGTTTCCGGTGGACGAGTCCGGCCACCGCGCAGGTCCGTTGGAACGCAAGGCGACGAGGCCGCTGACTGAGCAAGGCGCGATTCTGGGTACGCCGGCGTACATGGCCCCTGAACAGGTGCGCGCCGAGCAAGACAAGATTGGCCCGCCCGCCGATGTCCACGCACTGGGCGCGATTCTCTATGAAATGTTGACGGGTAAGCCGCCGTTTAAGGGTGCAAGCAACTTCGACATCTTGATGAAGGTCCTGAACGCCCGGCCGCCCGGCATCCGGTCCTCGAACCCAGGCGTCCCACTCACGGTGGAAAGGCTCTGCCGTCGATGTTTGGCGAAGGCAACGGAGGACCGCTATCCGGATGCCGGAGCACTTGCCGACGACCTGGAAGAACGTTGGCACCGGTTCACACAGGTGAAACGATACGCCAGACTCACGCTTTGGGCAGCGCTGGTCGTATTACTTCTCTGCGCCGTCCAGCTGGTCATCGCCGCATTTCCGGTCCTCGACCCGCTTGTGCTTACTCAAAAGCTGGCCGAAATTGCGACGAGCGAGGGAACGTTGCGCGAAACGGCGACATTGCTCACCGAGTTGGCACAGGGACTTGCGCTGACGCTCACGCCGTTGGCGGCGGGCGTCGCCGGATTCACCTGGCTGGCGGCGTGGATTTGTTACTGTGAGCGCCCGGGCTCGCTCTGCGTCCGGTGGATCACCAGCGCGGCCGTGGGACTCGGATTGTGGTGGGTTGCCGATCTACCGTTTGCGGATCCCGGCAAGGCGGCGTTCGCTTGGCTGACCCTTGCGGTTCCCGTGGTAGGCCTGGGTTCGCTGGTTGTAAGGCGACAGGGTGCGCGCAAGATTGTTTCCCACAAGCAGGGCGTGGGTGGTGATCCGTATCTCCAGCGATTGCTCGGCACGCGGACGAATTTGCAGGCTGTACCTTCGGCGGCCATTGCAAATAAACCGGCGGGATTGGCGGACTTTGAACCGGGGAAGGAAGTGCACTCCTGGGAGAGCGGTCGCGTTTCGTGGGGCCGGCAGCCCTCGCTGGATCGGCCCGTCCTGATCTGGGTTCACCAACCCGGCGCGTCCGACGCCGCCGATATGGGCGTCGTGGTGCGCCATTCCTACGTGCTGAACTTGCACGCCGTCGGCCATGGACCGGAAGGGCGATTTCTTGTAACCGAGGCGGCGGCCGCGACGCCCCTGGCGGTCCTTCTCCAGCGCGAAGCGTTGATGCCGGTGGAAGCCGTTACGCTTGCGATTCGTTTGGCCCAGGCTCTGCAAGCGTTCCATGACCAGGGCGCGTGCCACGGCCGGTTGGGTCCGGATTGGGTCCTGATCCGAGGCGAATTGGAACCGGTATTGTGCCCGTGCGGCGTGGCGAGTTTGTCGCCCACCGACCAGGCGGAAGACGTTCGGACGCTGGGCCGGCTGCTTGACGAGTGGTTGCCGCAGCGCGGCCGCTTTTGGTTTCTACGGCCGCAAGCGGCACTTTACCGCGTTTGCGACGCCGCTTCGGCCGGAACGTATCAAAAGGCTGCAGACCTCGCGGCGGACCTGGAGAAGGCCATGCAACTCACTCGGCTGCGCCGCCGCTTACGCTGGGCCAACATGTTGGCTCTTGCCTTGTTGGCCGTTCCCTTCGTGGTTCTCGCTGTTCTTTGGTTGACGCGTGGCGTTGGCAAGCCCATGGGACAAGATGGGCCGACCAATGCCTTCGATCGACACACGGTCATTGTTGGATTCCTGCTGGCTCTCTGTCCCAGCATCCTGGTGGTGGGCTTTACCCAGGTTCGCTTCTGGATTCAACGGCGACGCCTGCGCCTGTCGCGCGTAACGCGCGGCCGGCTTGGCGGCGGCGGCACGCTTGCCACGCTCGTTCCGCTGACGATCATCTTCGTTCTCGGTTTGGTACTTGGCGTCCTGGCGGCGAGACTGGCGGAAGGTTGGGCACACCTTATCGTAACGCCCTTGTTCACGCTGGCGGAGTTGGCCGGCTTTTGGCTCTTTGGGGCGGCGCTTGCGGGATTGTCGATTGGCGTGGACGTCCTGCTACGATCCCTACCCGGCGGCTTTTCGTTCCAGGGATTGAACATTTCTTCAAAGACGGAACAAGCAACCTCGTAAGTCAGAGTGCAGCCGGCATCTTCTCTTGCCAATCAAATCACCGCATTCGGACATGGACAAAAAGCCATGTCTGAACGCGGTTTCTTTGGTTTGCTTGTCGTGTTGTCCATCAAATCCGACCTTCTCCACGCATTAATAACCGCCCAGGTTGCGTGAAAAGGCGCGGTTTCAGCACTTCATCCGTTTCGAAGGGGGTAGGGAGAATCGGCGCAAGTTGCCGTCGTGAAATCGTTTCTACTGTGGAGCGGAGAGTTCTAGTCAGATGCAGTTCGCCTTTAATTGAACATGAGGTCAACCATCATGATAAATCTCAAGATCTATTCACTCGCGCTGGGCCTGAGCTTTGGCATGTTCGCGCTGGCAGCGGGTCCGGCTCGAACGGCGGACGCGCCCGTTCTCCCGGGCGGCGAAGAAGTTCTCACGCGCGGTCCGGTGCACGAAGCGTACGCCGATCCAGCATCCATTCGACCACAACCGTCTTTCGTGGTACCGAAGCAGCCGCCTGCGCCCATCGCGGAAGAACCACCGGACCAGAAGCCCGAAGACGTGAATGTCATCTGGATCAATGGCTACTGGAGTTGGGACGAGGAGCGCAAGGATTTCATCTGGACGAGCGGTTTCTGGCGTGCCCCACCCCCCGACCGTCAGTGGGTTCCGGGCGGTTGGGCAAAAGTGAATGACGGCTGGCAATGGTCGCCGGGCTACTGGGCTAGTGCGAACCAAAGCGAGTTTCAATACCTTCCGCCGCCGCCGGATGAATTAGATGCCGGCCCGTCGGTGCCGGCGCCGTCCGACGACAGCATTTATGTATCGGGCGTCTGGGTCTACCGCGACACGCGCTATCTCTGGCGGCCCGGCCATTGGATCGGCTACCGTCCCGGTTGGGTGTGGCACCCGGCAACGTACCGGTGGACGCCGGTTGGCTATGTGTTCGTGGACGGCTACTGGGATTATCCGCTGGCCGAGCGCGGCTTGTTGTTCGCGCCAGTCTGTCTCCAGCCGCGCTACTACTTGGAAGCTGACTTCGTTTACGTGCCGCGTTATGTGGTGTGCACCGATTTCCTCTTTGGAGCGTTGTTCACTCGGCCGGACGGCTGCTACTATTTCGGCGATTACTTCGGCGACCGCTATGCCCGGCGCGGTTTCACGCCCTGGATCGACGCGCGTAGGGGCGGCTACGGCTACGATCCGTTGTTCGCCTACTATCGCCAACACAACGGCTCGGATCGGGGCTGGGAGCGCGGCCTGCGCGATCTGTATGTCGGCCGGAGCAACGGCGACATCGCTGCACCTCCGCAGACACTGGTGCAACAAACCAGGGTAATTCAGAACATCACCAACAACACGAGCTCCAGCACGACCAACGTCCGGAATGTGACCGCGATAGCGCCGCTGACGCAGGTCGACAGGAAGATGGTAAAGCTTCAGACTGTGACAGGCGGCCAGCGCGCCGAGTTGAAAAAACAAGTGCAAGTGACGCGTGACGCGGCCGCGCAACGTCAAAAGACCGAGGCGAGACTCCAGAGTCAAGGACCGGCCCCGGCCAAGCCGACCGACAAGCCCGTGGTCGTGAAGCTGGATGTGCCCAAAGCACCGGCTGTGCTGAAGGGAACCACCGCGCAGCGGATCACTCCGACGCCCAAGAAAGATGTGTCCGCACCACCGCCGATACTCAAGAAGGACGTACCGCCACCGCCGAAGAAGGACGTAGCGATGCCGCCACCGCCGATACTCAAGAAGGGCGTAGCGCTGCCGCCACCGCCGAGGAAGGATGTGGTGCCGCCTCCGCCGCCGAAGAAGGACGTAGCGCCGGCGGCGCCGCCTCCGGCACCACCGCCGCCCAAGAAGGTGGTGAGTGCGCCGCCTCCACAGGCTGCTCCACCGCCGCCTCCGGCGCCCAAGAAGGTGGTGAGTGCGCCGCCGCCGGCTCCGCCGCCACCACCGCCTCCGGCACCCAAGAAGGTGGTGAGTCCGCCGCCTCCGCCGCCTCCGCATCCGGCGCCTTCGCCGCCCAGAGTGAGTGCGCCGCCGCATTCGGCCCCGCCGCCGCCGCCCAAGGCGGCTCCGCCGAAGGCGCCGGGGAAACCTGGGAAGTAAAGGGTTGGCGCAACGAAACGGCATTTCGTATCTCACGCAGGTGCATGGGCACCCATTTCGGCGCAAGACGATCCTGCGGAGTAATTTAACCGCTGAGAAATCCCGTGTCGCACGATGGCGTGAGACACGGGATTTCGGCCATTGGGTGACAATGAACTTCGCCCGAGGCGTGGGTGTCCAATCATTGACCACCCTCTTGGCAAAGTTGCCTTGGGCAAGAGGGTCGTCAGTTGGTCAAGAGGGTTGGTCACTTGGGTCAAGACGGTGGTCAAAGTTTGACTAGCGACCTCGACGGGCAGTGTCCATAGACGTTGGCGGGGAGGGAAGCGACCCATCTGCACGCATCGGCGCGAGGTGGGTCGTTGCAATCACACCACCCACGCACAGTCGAGTTCAGACCATGCAGAGCGCCAAGGAGTTAGGGCGACGAAAACGGGTCATTGCACGGAGGCGTGCAACGACTTTGGCGTGCGGGGAGGCAGGGAGCAGGCGACGGGTTGGGAACCCGCCGGTGATTTGGTTGGGGTAGGCCTTCACGTGGCGGAGGTCATTGACTGCCATTGGCAGCGAACGGCAGAGATGGATCACCAGGGGGCGAGATTGGCGGCAAAGGGGTTAGCCGTGTGGTCGGACTGTAATGGCCGGCCAGCCTCTCGATTGGCGCGTTGCCTGTGGGTCGGCGACAGGCTTCCGTGGAAATGCTTCCGGCGAGTCGCGAGGTGCAGTGGGGCAGGCATCCTGTGAGTGACAACCTGTCCGCACTAGCCTAGGGGCGCTTGACAAAATGTGCGGGGCGAATTAGAAATAACGAAACTGACCAGTCAGTTTCGTTATAGCGTTTACCGTGTTGTTCGGTGGATCGCGGAGCATGCGGAAAGGGGCGAGCGCGTTCAGCGAACACCAGGAAGGTGCGGGCGGATGGGTCCGCGCGAGTGGGTGGTAAGATTCCTTCTCGTGAAATGTTGAGAGATTTCCCATGAAGCACATGGCATGGCTTGGTTTGTTCGTCGGGTTCGCCTTGCTCCAATCCGGATGCACGCGGAATCAAACCCAAGCGCCGACCGTGAAACCACCGGACGTGGAGGTGAGCTACCCTGTCCGGGAGAAGGTGGCAAACTATGAAGTTTTCACGGGGCGCACCCAGGCATACAACTTTGCGGACATTCGCGCCCGCGCCACCGGCTACCTCAAGGAGGCGAAATTTGTGGAAGGCGAGGACGTAAAGGAGGGAGCGTTGCTCTTCGTGATCGATCCGCAGCCTTACGATGCGGCGTTGAACCAGGCCAAGGCGAATGTCACGCTTCAGCAAGCGCAGTTGACTTACAACGAGGCGGACTACAACCGTCTCGTGGACCTGCGCCAGAACGTCAGCCCCGACGAAGTGGACAAAGCGCGCGCGGCCCGCGACCAGGCGAAGGCAGCGGTCGATGCCGCCAAGGCGGCCGTGAAGACGGCGCAGATCAATTTGGACTTCACCCAGGTGACGGCGCCATTTAGCGGGCGGATTGGCCGGCGGCTCGTCGATCCGGGGACGGATATTCAGGCGGACGTGACGGTGATGGCGTCGCTGATGCAGGTGGATCCGATGTACGCATACTTCGACGTGAACGAGCGGACGTTGCTCCAGATTCGGGGCTTGCTGAAGGATGGCAAGGTGCCGGCGGACGCGGCCGAGAAATTCCCCGTTAAACTTGGCTTCGCGGACGAGAGACCTGAAGACTACGGGCACGACGGGATGCTCAAATTCGCGGACAACAAAGTGGACCCGAATACGGGGACGCTGCGGATGTGGGGGACGTTCAAGAATCCCCAGCACGATCTTTACTCCGGGCTGTTCATCCGAGTGCGCATGACGATTCCGCTGAACGAGGAAGAGGAGAAAAAGTGGCTTTTCGTATCCGAGGTAGCGCTTGGGTCCGATCAGGGACGCAAATACGTCTTTGTCGTCAAGCCGGGGGACGAAGAGGTTATTGCGCGAATCGACGTCGAGGTGGGGCAACGCCAAAATGGATTGGTCGCCGTCAAAGGCCTGAAGGGCGAAGAGCGCGTGGTTGTGAATAACCTTCAGCGTTTGCGCCCGGATGTGAAAGTCGGCAAGATAAAGCCTGTGGAAATGCCGCGAGCGCACGGCCCGGCAACCTCGCCGCCGATCGCCGGGCTGTCCGGGTCAAAGTAGACCCCATTTCCCAGCCCGGACCTCCCTTTGCGTGGGCGTGATTTCAAACCGCTCGGAGAACGCCCGTGTTCTCGCGCTTCTTTATCGACCGGCCGATCTTCGCGTCGGTGATGTCGATCGTCATCGCGCTGACGGGCTTGGTGGCGATCCCGACCCTGCCGGTCGCGCAGTATCCGCAGATCACGCCGCCGAGCATCATCGTGCAGTGCAATTATCCCGGGGCCGACGCCAAGGTGGTGGCCGAATCCGTGGCCGCGCCGATTGAGCAACAGGTCAACGGCGTCGAAGACATGATTTACATGGCGTCGCAGTCGGCCAACGACGGCTCTTATTCCTTGTCCGTGACGTTCAAGCCGGGAGTGAACCTCAATTTCGCCCAGGTACTGGTGCAGAATCGCGTTAATCTCGCGCTGCCGTTGTTGCCCGACGTTGTCAAACAGACCGGCGTCACCACACGCAAGCGCAATCCCGACATTCTCTTGATTGTCAGCATCTATTCTCCCAACGATACCTACGACCAAATCTACCTGAGCAACTTCGCGACCTTACAGATCGCCGACGAACTTCGGCGCGTGGACGGAGTGGGCGACGTATTCCTGTTCGGGCAGCAGGACTACAGCATGCGCGTCTGGGTTGATCCCGACCGCCTGGCGTCTCTGAATCTGACGGCGAGCGACGTGGTGAGTGCCATACGGGAGCAAAATCAGCAGGTTGCCGCGGGACAGGTCGCCCAGCCACCGTCCGCCGGGCGTGCGCCGTTTGAGTACCCGATTACGACACTAGGCCGGCTGTCGGAGGCGGAGCAGTTCAAGAACATCGTTTTGCGCTCCGGGGCGGATGGTCGAAAGGTGTATATCAAGGACATCGGCGATGTCGGGCTGGGCGCGCGCAACCAGGACGTGACCAGCAAGATCGACGGCCATCCTTGTACAAGCCTGGCGGTTTTCCAGCTTCCGTATGCCAATGCCCTCCAGACCGCCGACAATGTTCGACACAAGATGGACGAATTAAAGAACGACCGGTTCGGGAACGACGTTGATTACGCCATCGCATTCGACACCACACCGGTCATCAGCGAGTCGATCAAGGGCGTTTATACTTCCTTGGGAGAGGCCATCGCCCTGGTGGCTCTTGTCGTTTTGGTCTTCCTTCAGAATTGGCGGTCCACGCTCATTCCGCTCACGGCCGTGCCGGTGGCGATCATCGGCACGTTCGCGGCCATGGCGGTCATCGGGTTCAGCCTGAACAACCTGACGCTGTTCGGTTTGGTATTGGCCATCGGCATCGTGGTGGACGACGCCATCGTTGTCGTCGAGGCTGTTGAGCATCACATTGAAGAGGGGATGGCGCCGCGGCAGGCCGCGTACAAGGCGATGGAAGAGGTGTCCGGCCCGGTGATGGCCGTCGCGCTGGTTCTTTCGGCGGTGTTCATCCCGTGCGCGTTCATCAGCGGCATCACGGGCCAGTTCTTCCGCCAGTTTGCCTTGACCATCGCCGTTTCGACGATCATTTCGGCGTTCAACTCGTTGACCCTCAGTCCGGCGCTGGCCGCGATCTTGCTTAAGCCAAGTAAGAAAGGGAGCTACGAAGTGCTGCCGTGGCCGGCCTACGTGCTGGTCGGCGGCGTTCTGGCCTATTTCGCCGTAACCCACTGGCTGGCGCCTCACCTCTCGTTCGCGGAGCGACTGGTTCCCGGCGGCAGCGGCGGGTACGCGCGCGCGCTTTTGCCTTGGGGCGCGGCGTTGGCGGCAGCGATCGCGTGCGGGTTGCTGGCCAAGAGCCTCAATTTCTTGCTCGGCTGGTTTTTCCAGTGCTTCAATTGGAGCTTTCTCCGGGCCACGGGGGTTTACATTCGCTTGGTGGGACTGGGACTACGCGGCAGCGTGGTGGTGTTAGTGGTTTACGGCGGCTTGCTGGTGCTGACGTGGTGGGATTTCACGCACCTGCCGACCGGGTACATTCCCAACCAGGATCAGAGGCGACTCTTCGTCGCCGTGCAACTACCCGACTCCGCATCGCTGGAGCGCACGCAAGCGGTCATTGATCGTATCGCACGGATCGCCGAGGGCGACCGCGTTCGGGGCGGAACGTACGGCGGCTCGTCGCCCACGCCGACGCATTACGAGCTCACGAGCGAGGCCGTGGATTCATTGCGCTCGGCAAACGCGCCGGAGGCTCTGGAAACGGACCTCAAGCCGTTTATCGACAAGAATGTGGCAAAAGCAGACCTGGAAAAGATCCTCGAAGAGGATGTTGCGAATGAGGAGGAACGCGGGAAGTTCAAGGACCTTCTGGCGGATTATGAGACGCCGCACACGTATCGCGGCGTACCGGGTGTCGCGCACACCATATCCGTCGCCGGCCAATCTTTCGTGCTCAGTGCCAACGGCTCTAACTTCGGCAACCTGTTCATCACCCTCGACGACTTCGGGAAGCCGGGAGGATCGAAGCTCACGAATGACGAGATCACAAGCAAACTTCAGAAAGCGGTCGACAAGGAGATCCCAGAGGCTATCGTGAAGGTCCTTGGCCCTCCGCCCGTGTCCGGCCTCGGCTCCACCGGCGGCTTCAAGTTCATTGTGGAGGACCGCAGCGGCGACAACGACCTTGAGAAGCTACAAAAACAAGCTGAGAAATTGATTGCAACCGGGAATGCGGGTCGGTTCAAGCTGACGGACGCATCGTTTTCCTCGTTGCAGGCGGCGGCGGAAGACCCGGAGGAAAAGGACAAGGTTCCCGAATCGATTCTGTCGTCTCTGCGCGCCCTGCAAGACCAGGAGTTTAAGACGCGCGATCTATTCGTGAATGCCATCAGCAAAGTTCTCGACCAGGCAGAGGCCCATGACAAGGTCGAACGGGATAAGATTCAGGACCAGGTGTTGAAGCACGCCGATAATCCCAAGCGGGTGACTGGCTTGTTCACGGTGTTCCGGGCCAACTCACCTCAATTGTTCGTGGACCTGGACCGCAACCAATGCCAATCCATGGGCGTCAATCCCAACGACGTATTCACGACGCTTCAGGTCTACCTCGGGTCGCTCTATGTCAACGATTTCAATCAATTCGGCCGTACCTGGCAGGTCGTGGTTCAAGCGGCGGCGCCCTTTCGCAACAACGTCGAGGCGGTCAAACGCCTTGAGGTGCGCAACTCCGCCGGCAGCATGGTCCCATTGGGCGCCGTCTTGCAGGTCCGCGAAACTGCCGCGCCCATCCTGCTGATGCGTTATAACATGTATCCCGCGGCCGCCGTGGTCGGCAACACGGCCGACGGAGTCAGCTCGGGTGAGGGCATAGACGCCATGCAGCGCCTCGCCAAGGAGACGCTACCGCAATCAATGGGCTACGAGTGGACCGAGATCAACTACATTCAGGTGGATGCCTCCAAGAACATCTGGAACAACCTCATCTTTCCCCTGGCGGTGGTGTTCGTGTTCCTGGTGCTGGCGGCGCAATATGAGAGTTGGGCGCTGCCGCTTGCCGTGATTCTGGTCGTGCCGATGTGCATTCTCGGCTCGCTGACGGGCGTGAAGATTACGCATTCCGACATCAACATTTTTACCCAAATCGGATTCGTTGTGTTGGTCGGCTTGGCGAGCAAGAACGCCATCTTGATTGTGGAATTTGCCAAGCGCAAGCACGAGGCGGGCTTATCGCGGCGCGACGCGACCCTTGAAGCATGCCGCCTGCGCTTACGCCCGATTTTGATGACGTCGTTCGCCTTCATCCTGGGCGTTGTGCCGTTGATGCTTGCTTCCGGCGCCGGATCGGAAATGAGGCGCACCCTGGGTACCGCCGTGTTCAGCGGCATGCTTGGCGTCACCGTTTTCGGCATTTTCTTGACGCCCGTTTTCTTCAACGTTATCGAATGGTTCGTCGAACGGCCGATCTTCGCTTCAGAGCGAATTCGGCAATTGGGCAAGGCGATGTCATTTGTCGTGAGCATCGTCACGATCGGCCTTCCCTGGCTGATCCGCCTGGTGCTCGGCAATCGATTGCTCCGACCGGCGTCCACCGCCAAGGTCGGGCGATCTACGTATTCGAACTCGAACGACGGCGATCGATCAAACAAGAATGGCGCCCGCGAGCCCTCGGAGTTGCCTCGCGCGGATGACGATGTCACACCGGCGATTCCAAAGTGAGGACTGAATCGTGTTTTCCCGCTTCTTCATCCATCGGCCGATTTTCGCCTCGGTCTTGTCGATCGTGATCACGTTGGCGGGTGGAATCGCCGTCGTCACGCTGCCAGTGGCTCAGTACCCGGAGATCGCGCCGCCGACCGTGGAAGTGTCCGCGTCGTACCCCGGCGCCAACGCCCAGGTGGTCGCCGACACGGTGGCCGCGCCCATCGAGCAACAGGTCAACGGCGTGGAAAACATGATGTACATGTCGTCGCAATGCACGAACGACGGCAATTATGCGCTCACGGTGACTTTCAAGCCGGGAACCGATCTGAATATCTCACAGGTCCTGGTGCAAAATCGAGTGTCGCTGGCGCAGCCGATCCTGCCCTCGCTGGTCCAGCGCCGCGGCATTTCGGTCAAGAAGAAATCGCCGAACGTGCTCATGATCGTCAACCTCTACTCCACCGAGGAAAAAGGGGCAAGCAGTGCCGAAGACCGCGCCCGGCTCAGCCTGTATCTGAGCAACTATGCCACCATCCAAATCCGTGACGAGCTGTCGCGCCTTCCCGGAGTTGGCGACGTTACGTACCTGGGCCAACGTGACTACAGCATGCGGCTGTGGCTGAACCCGCAGCAGTTGGCGAATTACGGTCTTAATGCCCAAGACGTGATTCAGCAGGTTCAGGCGCAGAACATCCAGGTCGCCGCCGGCCAGATTGGCCAACCGCCGACACCGTCCGGCCAGGTGTTCCAGTACACCATGACCACGCTTGGCCGGCTCGAGAACACGGATCAGTTTGGCGACATTACGCTTAAAAACAGCAACGGTGCGCTTTTGCACATGAGGGACGTGGCCAACATCGAGTTGGGCGCACAATCGTACGATCAAACGTGCACGATGGACGGCAAAGCATCCGTTGCCCTGTCGATCTATCAACTGCCGGGCTCCAATGCTCTGAAAGTTTCCCAGAGTGTCAAGGATCGAATGAAGGAGTTGAAAGATCATTTCCCGCCCGGCGTCAATTACTCCATCGTTTACGACACGACACCCTTCATCAATGAGTCGATCACCGAAGTATTCGAGACGCTGTTCGACGCGATTGTGCTCGTGGCCATCGTCGTGCTGGTTTTCCTGCAGAATTGGCGGTCATCGCTGATTCCTCTTGTGGCGGTTCCCGTCGCGGTGGTGGGCACTTTCGCGGTCATGGCCGCGATGGGCTTCAGCCTGAATAATTTGACACTCTTCGGCCTGGTGCTGGCCATCGGCATTGTGGTGGACGACGCCATCGTGGTCGTGGAGGCCGTTGAACACCACATCGAGCTCGGGATGACGCCGCGAGACGCCACCCTCCGCGCCATGGAACTGGTGTCGGGGCCGGTGGTGGCCATTGGCCTTGTGTTGTCGGCGGTGTTTATTCCGTGCGCGTTCATCAGTGGCATTATCGGCCAGTTCTTTCGCCAGTTTGCGTTGACGATTGCCGTGTCGACTCTGATCTCGGCGTTCAATTCGCTGACCCTAAGCCCTGCCTTGTCCGCATTGCTGCTGAAGCCGCGAAAAAAGGGTAGTTTTGAAGCCATACCGTGGTTCGGATTCATTCCATTCTGCGCCTGGCTCGGACACAAAGCCGGCGTTCATTGGGCTGATTCGGCGCTGAAGGGTCTGCACCTCGACTTGCCGGCGGAGACGCTGGACGCTTTGCGCTTGTGGGGACCGATTGCCCTCGGCGCGCTCGTGGGTCTGGGGATCGGTTTACTGGAATTGGTCCTTGGGCTGGTGGGAATAAAACCCATCAATTTCTTGCTCGGCTGGTCCTTCCGATTGTTCAACTGGGCATTTGATTACGGCACCGGCGTCTATACGCAGGCGGTGGCGGGCCTGCTCCGGATCAGCGCCGTCGTGATTATTGTTTACGGAGGTCTTCTGGCACTCACCTGGTGGGGCTTTACGCACACGCCGACGGGATTCATTCCCGCACAGGACAAGGGCTACCTATTGGTCAATGTCCAGCTCCCCGACGCCTCGTCGGTGACGCGAACCCAACAAGTCGTGTCGGAAATCGAGGAGATAGCCAAGCAGACTCCGGGCGTGGAACATACGGTTGCCATCTCCGGGCAGTCGATTCTGCTGAATGCCAACGCGCCCAATTATGGCGCGCTCTACCTGATGCTGAAGCCGTTCGATCAGCGCACCCGGGCGGACCTGTCCGCCGATGCCGTTGCCGCATCCCTCCAGGAGCGACTGCGACAGGAGGTTCCGGAAGCGGTGGTGAACATCTTCAACGCACCTCCGGTGGAAGGTCTAGGTACGGCGGGTGGATTCAAGATCGTTATCCAGGATCATGGCGACAACAAGTTGCCGGTCCTTCAGGAAAACGCCGACCGGGCGGTTGAAGTCGGCGCCGCCGATCCCGCGTTGGGCGGCCTGTTCACCAGCTTCCGTGCCGACACGCCCTGGTTGGAATTGATCGTGGACCGGGAGCAGGCGAAGGATCGCGGCGTTTCGATCGACGACGTGCGAACCACATTGGAATCGACGCTGGGTCCCTATTACATCAACGACTTCAACCGCTTCGGCCGCACGTGGCAAGTCAATGTGCAGGCGGCGGACGCGTATCGGCAGGACGCGGAGGCGGTCAAGCAGTTCAAAGTGCGCAACAACCAGGGAGGCATGGTGCCGCTTTCGGATTTCGCGACGGTGCGCAACGTCAGCGGGCCGGTGATGGTGATGCGCTACAACATGTATCCGTCGGCGGCGGTCAACGCCGACGCGGGGCCCGGAACCAGTTCGGGCGAAGCCATCACCCACCTTGAGAGGGCGGCCAACGATCAATTGCCTCCCGCAATGCAAACCTCGTTGACCGAGCTGGCCCTGTTGCAACGACAGACCGGCAACACGGCCATGTACGTATTCCTGCTGGCGGTGGTGCTGGTGTTTCTGGTGCTGGCGGCGCAGTACGAGAGTTGGTCGTTGCCGATGGCGGTGATCCTCGTCGTGCCGATGTGTTTGCTGTGCGCCATTGTCGGCGTCTTTCTGGCCAAGATGGACATCAACATCTTCACCCAAATCGGGTTCATCGTGCTGGTCGGCCTGGCTTGCAAGAACGCCATTCTGATTGTCGAATTCGCCAAATCGCGCCGCGAGGCCGGCGTGTCCCGCGCTCAGGCGACGCTGGAGGCATGTCAATTGCGCTTGCGTCCGATCATGATGACCTCGTTCGCGTTTATCCTGGGCGTTGTGCCGCTGGTCCTCTCCGAGGGCGCCGGCGCGGAGATGCGCCGCACGCTGGGCACGGCAGTGTTCAGCGGCATGTTGGGCGTCACGCTGTTCGGCATATTTCTGACGCCCGTGTTTTACTACGTCATTCAATACTGGGCGGACCGCCGGGCCCGAGCGGTACTTCCCGTGAACGCGGAGGCCGTTAACGGGAGCACCTCCCACGCCGACGAGATGCCTGATCCGTAGCGTGCGACCATGCTCACGCAGGTGCGCGGGCACGAGTATCTCGGCAAATCGCTTTCCGGAAATGGGTTACCTGCGATGGAAATCTCATGTCTCACGGAGGCGTGAGATATGGGATGGCGGCCAATGGGTGACAGCGGGTACATCCCCGTCATTGCGCTGAAGAGCCATCGTTTAACCCGGCGCCAACGGGCAGACGGGGGAAGTTGACAGCATGGAAGGCAAGCCGGCGCGCTGTATCGAGCAGTGCCATAGTTAAGAAGCTTGGTGCGCGGTTTTGCGCGCCCGACTACCAGTATGGGCCGAATCACTCCGGAGTTTGCGTTGCCCCATTTGAGCATTATTCCCACATTAACGGCATTTCTCGTTGCTTTCATTTGGTCCGCAAAATGCTCTCAGGAAAACCGGTATCGAACACTCCTCTTAAGGATGAGAAAACCATGCTGGTACTCTCTAGAAAGATCGGCGAAGAGATCATCATCGACGGCCGCATTCGCGTGACCGTTACCGGTATCAAGGGCGACAAAGCAAGAATCGGCATCAATGCTCCGCCCGATGTTCGGGTGGACCGCGAAGAGATCCACCGTCGCCATTGCGAGTTCGCCGAGCCGCAACTGTCGGCGACGGCGCGGTGATCCGTGTACGGCAGCGGCGGCGCTCGGGTGCCACGCATCGACGTTTCGCCCGCGTCGCGGCGTTTTCTACTTAGTCTTGTGGCCTGAACGCGGCCTTGTGAGCGCGACGTGTCCTTCTCCTGTTCTTCTTCAACCCCCTCTAGTGAGCGGGGGGACCGAGTGTCTCCCCATTGTCACGAATTGGGAATCATATCTTCATCGAGAGCATCGGCGCTCGCCTCGTCCGGCGGTTCTCCACTGGCCAAGGCGTTTTTTTGGTAGTACGGCGCGGCGGTGCTGTGCCGCGCCGCCGTCGCCGTTGGCTCCGGGTTAAACGACCACCGAAATCGGGTTTCGCAAGAACGGGGATAGACCCGGTGATAGCCGACAAGGTGACATGGCGGACATTGCGAATTATAATTGGTCCACCATCTAAGACTTCCGAAGTCTTTGGAGACTTCGGAAGTCCGGCTCAGCGAGTGTAAACGCAGGTATCGGAAAGGCGTTCATGGGCGGTCTATCCCAGTGGTTGGAGGCCGGGCGGCAGTACCAGGAGGCCGGCGACTTTCAGAGGGCCGAGCAGGCCTTTCGGCAGGCCCTCGATGCCGACTCGGCTCAGGCTGAGGCGTGGCACCGGCTCGGCCAGGTGTGTCAGCGATTGGACAAGGCCGCGGACGCGCTGGACGCTTACCGCGAGGCGCTGCGGCTGGAACCGGGCCGGGCCGCGACGCACAACAGCCTGGGCATCCTCATGGTCCAGCGGCGCGACCTGAGCGCGGCCGTGGCCAGCTTCCGCCGCGCCGTGGAGATTCGGCCCGATTTCGTCAAGGCGCACAACAACCTGGGCAACGCCTTGAAGGAACAGGGCGACCTGGAAGCGGCGGTTGCTTGCTACCGCAGAGCCGTGCAGCTTGGTCCCGAGCTCGTTGACGGCCATAACAACCTGGGGCTGCTCCTGGCGGACCTCGGCCAGTTCGAGGGGGCGCTGGCCTGTTACGGCCGGGCCCTGGAACTTCAGCCGGACTACCGCGAGGCGCGCCGCAACCGCGCCTTGGTCTGGTTGCTGCTGGGCGATTACGAGCGGGGCTGGCCGGAATACGAATGGCGCTGGGGCTGCCCCGAACTGCCGGAGCGTAACTTCGGCCGGCCAGCGTGGGACGGCGGTCCGCTACAGGGCCGGACAATCCTGTTGCACGCGGAGCAGGGTCTGGGCGACACCCTCCAATTCGTTCGCTATGCCCCCCTGGTCAGGGCGCGGGGCGGGCGCGTCCTCATGGTCTGCCAACCGCCGCTGCTGCGGCTGCTGGCGCGGTGTCCCGGCGTGGATCGGCTCGCGGCTCAAGGAGATCCCCTGCCGCCCTTCGATACTCACGCGCCGCTGCTCGGCCTCCCACGCATCTTCGGCGCCACCAAGAATAACCTTCCCGCCAACGTGCCCTATCTGCAAGCCGACGCCGCGCTGGTCGAGCGCTGGCGCCAGAAATTGGCCTCGATTCCGGGCTTCAAGGTCGGCATCGCCTGGCAGGGCAACCCCAAATATCGCCGCGATGGGCAGCGCTCGGTGGATCTGGCGCGATTCGTAGCGCTGGCTCGCGTGCCGGGGGTGGCGCTGGTCAGCCTGCAAAAGGGCCTCGGCAGCGAGCAACTACGCACGGCGCCTTTCCCAGTGGTCGAGCTGGAAGGGCTTGACGAGCAATCCGGCCCATTCATGGACACCGCCGCGGTGATGAAGTGCCTGGACCTGGTGGTGACGACGGATACGGCCATCCCCCACCTGGCCGGGGCCCTGGCCGTTCCCTGTTGGGTGGCCCTGCCAGTGTCGCCTGACTGGCGCTGGCTGCTGGACCGGGATGACAGCCCGTGGTATCCGACCGTGCGCCTCTTCCGCGCGGCGCGCGCCGCCGACTGGGGCCCCGTCTTCGAGCGCATCGCGCGGGAGTTACCGGGCGGCCGGCAGTCGGTAAGCGGCAATCAACCGTCGGCAGTGGCCAGCGGGGTATCGAAGGCCGACTCCTCAGCAAAGGCGGTTACCGTGGAGGTGGCTCCCGGCGAATTGATCGACAAGATTACCATCCTCCAGATCAAAGCGGAGTTCATCACCGACCCCGACAAGCTCCGCAACGTGCGGGCCGAGCTAGCCGCGCTGATCAACGCGCGCGACGAAGCTTTGCCAAGCTCACCGAAACTGTCCGTGCTGACCGCCGAACTGCGGTCGATCAACGAGGCGCTGTGGGCGATCGAGGACAGCATTCGCCAATGTGAATGGAACCAGGACTTCGGCCCGCGCTTCGTGGAGCTGGCCCGGTCGGTGTACCACGAGAACGACCGGCGCGCGGCGCTCAAGAGGCGGATCAACGAGCTGCTGGGTTCGCGACTGATCGAGGAGAAGTCCTATGGGAAGCACAGAGAGGGGCCGGACCGTTGATTGGTAGCGAAGCATATGGGGTTACGCGGTCGCGGGATCGGCGAGCCTCGGGAGGTCGTCCTGATCGCAAAAGACGAGAGATTCTGAATTGACGCAGTACCGTAGGCCGGTGGGCTTGGGGCCGTCCTCGAACACATGGCCAAGGTGGGCATCGCACCGGGAGCACAGAATCTCGGTGCGCACCATTCCATGGTTGCGGTCGACGATGGTGGCCACGTTTTCATCGGCCACAGGCTGGAAAAAACTGGGCCAGCCCGTGCCGGAATTGAACTTGGAATGCGACGCGAATAACGGCAGCCCACAGCAGACACAGGCATAGATCCCGTGGCGTTTATTGTCCAGCAGCGTGCCGCAAAAAGCGTGCTCCGTGCCCTTGCCGCGCGCGACCTGGAATTGCTCGGGCGTGAGTTGCGCGCGCCACTGCTCGTCATTCTTGACCACCCGGGCCGATTCTATAGGGCCGACGAGCTCTCCTCGGCGATTGAAGACTTTGACTTTCATGATTGGCTCCTTTTTGACGCGATCAAAAGAGGCCGCACAGTGGCCATGGGTAGTTTACCGGCAAGTTCGCCAAGTTCCGAGTACAATGATTAGATGAGTAATCCAATGATCGAGTCGGAGTGGCTGGCGTGTAGTGATCCGCAGCCGATGCTGCGCCATTTGGGCTGTAAGGCCGGCGAGCGGAAACGCCGCCTGTTCGCCTGCGCGTGCTGCCGGCGCGCCTGGCACCTGCTCGTGGGCTATCGCATCCAAAAGGCAGTAGAGACCGCGGAGCGCTATGCGGATAAAACGGCGAGCGAGACAGAGTTGGATGAAGCAAGCGACGCCGCCGAAGTCGCCTACCGCTTCGGCGCCTCCAACACGGGCGGACACGCGGCCGCACAGGCCGTTCTCTCTTCAACCGCGGGCGGACCGGACGCCGCTCGCGCAGCCGTCTTTGCCGCCCAAGGCATCGTCAATCCGAAGGACATTGCCCTACCGAGCGAGGGCGAGCAGGTCGGCCTTGACGCCGAACGCGCCGAGCAGACTTCCGTGCTTCGAGATATCATCGGCAACCCTTTCCATACCAATGTTATCGATCTTTCCTGGCTCACCTGGCATAACGGCAGCGTGTTGAAGATGGCGCGGGCCATTTACGACGGCCGGGACTTCGACCGGATGCCGGTCCTGGCGAATGCCCTCGAAAGAGCCGGCTGCACCGACGCGGATATCCTAGATCACTGCCGGTCGGGCGGAGAGCACGTGCGCGGCTGCTGGGTGCTCGACCTGCTGCTGTGCAAGGGTTGAAGCGCTGCGCTGGGTCGACTGGAGCCAGGCGCCGGCTTCCCCTTCAATCGCCGCGTCGAACGAAAATCCGGCCGCGTCCCCAAGCTCGCGCCGCATGTCAGGCAGAGTTTCGCGATTGATCATGCCATCCACGTGGACGCAGCCGACGTCAAGACAATTGCCGATCGCATCTCCGCGATCCAGGGCGATCACAAGCCGACAATCGACGAGAAGCCGGGGAAGGCCGACTCGCACCCTATTCCCGAACATATCATCACAGTCTACGAATCGGCGGCGGGCGTCCCGTACTCTCAGGTGGCCCAGGAGTAACCGATGGCCTTGAATGAGAGACTTGCGCACCGCATCCCGCTATTGCGCGCTGGGCGCAAAAACACTGTTACGCTCATGGGGTTGGTCCTGACGGTCATCATCGTGATAGCCCTCGTTGCCGTGGCCGACGAGGAACCCCCGCCAAAGAAAGAGGCCGAGATCGACGCCACGAGTCTGCGGCACAAGGTTCTCTGCGGGTATCAGGGATGGTTTCGCTGCCCCGATGACCCGGCCAAGGAGGGCTGGCGACATTGGAGCCGGGACGCTAAGAAGATCGGCCCGGACCTCGCGACGTTCGAGATGTGGCCGGACATGACCGACTACGAGGACGATGAGAAGTACCCCGCCCCCGGCTTTACCTACCCGAACGACAATCCCGCTCACCTATTCAGTTCCGCTAACCCGAAGACGGTGGACCGACACTTCCGCTGGATGCAGCAATACGGGATCGACGGTGTCTTGCTTCAGCGCTTCATCGTGGACTTGAAGGATGGGTCGGTGGACCAAGTTCTCACGAACGTCCAGAAGTCCGCCAACCGGACCGGCCGGGTGTTTGCCGTTTGCTATGACCTGACCGACGCCCCGAAGGATAAGGTAGTTGACCTGCTGGTGGCTGACTGGAAGAGGCTGGTCGATGACAAGAAAATCACGCAAGACGGTCGCTACTTGCACCACGACAAGAAGCCGGTCTTGTTCGTGTTCGGCTTCTACAGCGACCGCTTCGGCCCGGATCTCGCCCATCGCATGATCGACTTCTTCAAGAACGATCCCAAGTACACCGTCACGCTCATCGGCGGCTGTCAGTGGTGGTGGCGGAATGAAAAGGATAAAGAGTGGGCCAAAGTGTTCCGCCGCTTTGACATCATCAGCCCGTGGAACACCGGCAACTCTGCCACGGTGGAGAAGCGCAAACAAGCGGCCACGGACTACTGGAAAGAAGACCTCGAAGAAGCAAAGAAGGCAGGCATGGGCTACCTTCCTGTCATCTATCCGGGATTCGGCTGGACCAACCTGAAGGGGGAAAAAGCGGCCAAGGACGACCTGCCACGCTTGGGTGGCGAGTTCTATTGGCGACAGTTCTCCACGGCCGCGGACCTGGGCATGGAGATGGCCTATGTCGCCATGTTCGACGAGGTGAACGAGGGGACCGCCATATTCAAGGTCAGCAACGCACCGCCGAAGCCGGGCCGCTTCGTGACCTACGACGGCTTGCCGCCCAACTGGTACCTGCGGCTAACCGGGGAGGGCACGAAACTGATCCGGGGCGAACGTAAGAACCAGAAGACTATTCCGATCAAGCCGTGAAGTGCTTGGACATGCTTCGATACGAGAGACCAAATTCGCCGGATGCCATTCTTTCGGGGCGTACGCTAG
>Ga0207095_10005_pt2 | contig 35246 bp, 30 predicted proteins | sample Alteio_BWMinHeat_88_FD_153529 | JGI IMG/M metagenome (GOLD analysis project Ga0207095, IMG submission 153529) | Enriched cells from forest soil in Barre Woods Harvard Forest LTER site, Petersham, Massachusetts, United States -... | ecosystem: Environmental > Terrestrial > Soil > Temperate forest >... | reverse complement strand
CGAGGAGTGCCTTACAGATTTGCAGAAGCGGTTGCGTTCCCTCCGGCAGTTTCACCACAAGCAAATCACTTTCGGTGATTGGCAGGTTAGCCTGCTTAAAGACCTCCAGCGCTCGTTCCGGGTCGCTCAGCACGATGCGGATGATGGCGCAGTCGGCGGAATCGACCACGGTCAACGAAACGATGTGGTTGTCCGACGTCTCGAACCGTTTCACCACATCGAGCAGTTTGCCCAAGCGGTTTTCCAGGAAAACGTTGAATTGGCGGACGCTCGGCCAATCCCGGCCGCGCGCCGTTGCAAAGCCGACCCCTTCGCCCGCATCGTCGCCGTGGCTGTTGTTCATTCAGTCTCCTCAATCTACCCTTCGGCAATTCTATGCACACGCAGCGGGGGCCGTGAAGTCCGGCGTGAAACTTCCGAAATCTCTCAGACCTCGAGAGTTTGCCGAAAACGCATCAACCCTGCCCTGACAGCTCGTTGGGGCGCGTGCTAGACTCATAACATCGCCTCCGTTATATCACGCCGACGTGTATTGATGCAAAACGAACCCAATACCGGGCAAGCCCCGTTTCAGATTCAGGTTGCCGACCGCGTTCAGCGGTTGCCGCCGTATCTGTTCGGCAAGATCAACGACTTGAAGCACCGCAAGCGCCGCGACGGGGTCGACATCATCGACCTGGGCATGGGCAACCCAACCGACGTACCAGAGCCCTTCGTCGTGGACAAGCTTTGCGAGGCCGCGCGGGACGAGCGCAACCACCGCTATTCCGTCAGCAACGGGTTGTTCAACCTGCGCCGCGAGGTCGCCGTCCGCTATGCCCGCCGATATGACGTGCAGCTCGATCCGGAGACGGAAGTGCTGGCCGGCCTTGGCTCCAAGGAAGTTTTCAGTCACATGTGTCTGGCGCTCTTGGGTCCGGGCGACACGGCCATCGTGCCGGCGCCGTCGTTTCCCATTCATGTCTACGCGGTGGCCCTCGCCTCGGGAAACGTTATCAGCCTGGACTGTACCCAGCCCGATCGCTTTCTTTCGAACGTCGCGGCGATGGCGGAGCACCTGTATCCCCGGCCCAAAGTGCTTATCCTGAATTATCCGCACAACCCCACCACGACCGTCGTCGAACGGGATTTCTTTGTCGAGGTCGTCAAGCTGGCGCGGAAGTTCGGCTTCATGGTCATCCATGACTTCGCCTATGGCGACGTCTGCTTCGACGGCTACCGGGCGCCCAGCTTCCTGAGCGTGCCCGGCGCCAAGGAAGTCGGCGTCGAGACGACCACGATGAGCAAGGGTTACAACATGGCCGGCTGGCGGCTGGGCTTCTGCGCAGGCAACGCCGAGATGATTCGCGCTCTGGCCACGATCAAGGGCTACTACGACTACGGCATCTTCCAGCCGATCCAGATCGCCGGCATCCTCGCTCTTCGTCACGGCGAGGAGTTGGTGGAGCGGCAAGCCAAGGTGTATCAGGATCGCCGCGACGTGCTTGTGGATGGGTTACAACGGATTGGCTGGGAAGTCGAACGCCCCAAGGCGAGCATGTTCGTCTGGGCACGCTACCCGAAGGAATGGCGTGACCGCATGGGGTCCATCGACTTCGCGATGAAGCTGATCGAAGAGGCGGAGGTCGCCGTCAGTCCGGGTCGCGGTTTCGGCGAAGCCGGCGAGGGATATCTGCGGCTGGCTCTGGTCGAGAATGAACACCGGCTCCGGCAGGCAGTACGGCAGATCGGGCGGTGCCTGCGCGGCGAAGCGATTGCCGGCTAGCCCTGCGTCTGAGGTAGCGGAATTCGCCAGAATTCCGAGGCGGATTCGAAGTCGGGCGAATTCCGCCCACGGCCCCTAATCTAACCCATTCGACTTTGTCCTTCTTTGTCCTTCATTGTCCGCGATTGTCATCTATACCTACTACAAAGATAGAAAAACTCTATGTTCACCTTTCCTTATCCCCTCCCTCATGCGATAATGTAGAGGTCGTCGCGCGCGCTGCTCCCCGTCGTCCGGATCTGCCTTTCGCGCGCGACGGCCCGCAGCCGCCCTTGCCCAAGGTTTCTTCCATGCATGCGCCCAGCTCTTCCGCGAACACCACTTTTGATTGTCAGGAATTCCAGACGCGGTGCGCCTCGGCATCGGGCCGTTCGAACCGCGCGAGCACTTTCCGATCACGCTTGTCCGGCGGCTCGCACTCGCGCGGTTTTCTCGCCGATCTTCTCTCGTCGCCTCCACTGCTCGGCAGAAGAACGCCATTCGCAGTCAATCAAGGACTATCACCGTCACCAACGGTGTTAAACGGCGATCCGGCAATGAGTGACTTTCGAAGACTAGTGCCGTCACCAACGGCGTTAAACGGCAATCCGGCAATGAGTGACTTTCAGCGACCATCACCGTTTCAAACGGCGTTAAACGGCAATCCGGCAATGAGTGACTTTCAGCGACTATCACCGTTTCAAACGGCGTCAAACGGCAATCCGGCAATGAGTGACTTTCAGACCGCGACTGGACCGTCCGGCGGCTTTGCTCTAGCGGGACGTGGGCGGCGCGAACAAAATGACGGCAACGTTCGACGCGCACACGCTTCCATCCCGTCCCCTCTGAGCGTCGTTCCCGCGCTAGACGGCGAAGGAGCAAAATTGTTCTGAAAATCACCAACTGACCTTGATCTTGCCCTGCTGCCGGGTATACTCACAAACGTACAGTAACCTTCGGCTTTGCAAGTGAGGATTAACCATGGCCGATCAAACGCAGGACCGCGAGTTGAAGAATGCCCTGTCGCAGATTGAAAAGCAGTTCGGCAAGGGCGCGATCATGCAATTGGGCGAGCGGGACCTGGCCGACGTGCCGGGCATTTCCACCGGGGCGCTCAGCCTCGACATCGCCCTGGGCGGGCGCGGTTTGCCGCGCGGCCGCATCGTCGAGATTTTCGGCCCGGAATCGAGCGGTAAGACCACGGTCGCGCTGCATGCGGTGGCCAACGCGCAGAAGACGGGCGGCGTGGCGGCGTTCATCGACGCGGAGCACGCCCTTGATCCGGCCTGGGCGAAGAGCCTCGGCGTCGATCTGGAGAGCCTGCTCGTCAGCCAGCCGTCGAACGCGGAAGAAGCGCTGAAAATCGCCGAGATGCTGGTCAAGTCGAACGCCGTGGACATCATTGTCATCGACTCCGTGGCGGCGTTGGTGCCGCGCACGGAGGTCGAGGGTGAGATCGGCGACCAGCACATGGGCCTTCAGGCCCGCCTTATGAGCCAGGCGTTGCGCATCCTCAACCCGACCATCGGCAAAACCAAGACGTGCATTGTCTTCATCAACCAGATTCGCCAAAAGATCGGCGTCATGTTCGGCAACCCGGAGACGACCTCGGGCGGCCTGGCGCTCAAGTTTTACAGTTCGGTCCGTCTCGACATCCGCAAGGTGGGCAGCATCAAGGATGGCGAGGAAGTGACCGGCAACGAGGTGAAGGTGAAGGTCGTCAAGAACAAAGTCGCGCCGCCGTTCCGCTCGGCCGAGTTCGACCTCATGTACGAGGGCGGCATCAGCCGGGAGGGCGATCTGCTCAACCTCGGTTTGGAGGACAAGCTCATCGAAAAGAGCGGCGCCTGGCTCAACTATGGGGACATCCGGCTGGGCCAGGGCAAGGAAAACGCCAAGCAATACCTTCGCGATAATCCAGCATTGGTCGAGGAGATCACGAAGAAGATCCTGGAAAAGCGCGGGCTGGTGGGCAATCTTGCGGCCGGGACGGGTGAGAATGGAACAGCCCCCGAGCCGGCCAAGCCCGAAGCCGCGGCGAAACGAGAATCGCCGCGAAAGCAAACCGCCGCGGCGGATTGAACCAAAAGGATTGGCACGCAAGCCCGAAGCGCAAGCGAGGGATACCCTTCGCTGGCGCTTCAGGCTTGTGTGCTGGACTATCTTGCCTGCTCGATCGGGGCTTTCCGCAAGCGCTGTAGGATCACTTGTTCCAGATTCTTTTCGCGACCGAGCGGAATCCAGTTGCCCTCGGGCGTTGCCTCGTTCACGACGATTGCTTGCGGATTGATGCTGATATCGCCCTGAAAGGTCGCGACGCCCGAGCGCGCGGCGGTCGGCCTTGGCAAATCTTCCTCCTCGCGGAACACCTTCACGTCGACAAAGTACCCGCCGCTCTCGGCCGGCAGCATCAAAACGATCGCGCGGTAACGAATGGTCTGCAACGTTGCCAGCAAGCGCTGGTCAAAGTCGGGACTGCCGGTCTTGCAAGGCTGTTCAAGTCCGGGCGCGATGCGCGGGAACGTCTCAATGCGTCCGTCGAAGCGGTTGGAGTACGAGATATCGAAGTAATCGCTGACGATGTCGACCGCCTTTTCAAAGATGGGGTTGTAGGCCGGTGGATTGCCGGGGATGTAAACCGGGTTTTCCACGGTAATGGTCGGGTCGGGCTGGATGAGAATTGGGTTGTCCAGCAGCGGACCGGAGTAGCAGCCGCACACCGGCACGGCCAGCGCCGCGGCCCACACCAGCAAGAGGGTTCGCCGCATACAGCATTTCCCCAGGTTGGGCGCTCCGAGGAGTCCGGCGCGCCGAGTATCGCTTGCCAGCTTCTGTTGGCACTTAGAAGGGCGGGCGTTATGCCAAGAGATGCGGCGGGTGTCAAGGCGGATCAAATCGGCGTAAAGGTGCAGTTTGGAGTTGGAGTCCCGGCTTCAGCCGGCCGAAGCCGGGGCTCCAACGTCGAACGGAGTGCCTTCAGCCTGCAAAGCGGCGCATGACAAGTGCCGCGTTCTGGCCGCCGAATCCGAAACTTGTCGAGACGGCCGTTGTGACGGGCATTTCACGCGCGGTATTCGGCACGTAATCCAAGTCGCATCCGGGATCGGGGTGTGTCTGGTTGATCGTGGGCGGCAGCACACCTTCGGAAAGCGTGAGCGCCAAAGCGACGGCCTCAACCGCGCCGGCCGCGCCGATCAAGTGGCCGACCATTGACTTGATTGAAGAGAGCGGAAGGGCGCTGGCGCCCTCGCCGAAGACGCGCTTGACGGCGGCGGTTTCCATGAGGTCGTTGAGGCGGGTGCTGGTGCCGTGCGCGTTGATGTAATCGACGTCACGATGATCGACCTCGGCTTCGCGGAGCGCCCACTCGATAGCGCGGGTAGCGCCCTTGGCTTCGGGATCGGGCTTCGTGATGCCGTAGGCGTCGAAACTGCTGCCTAGGCCGAGCACCTCCGCGTAAATCATCGCGTCGCGCTGCCGTGCGTGTTCCAGTTCTTCCAGCACGAGTATCCCCGCACCTTCCCCCAGCACGAAACCGTCGCGCTGACCGTCGAAGGGCCGCGAAACCTGTTCCGGAGGCCGCTCACCCGGGCTTAAGGCGCCCAGGCCGGTGTACGCCAGAAGGAGCAAGGGATCGATGCGGCTATCCGCGCCGCCGGCCAGAACGACGTCGGCGTCGTCCCGCGCGATGAGGCGGAACGCTTCACCGACCGCCTGCGTTCCGGCTGCGCAGGCGGTGGTAATCGTGCTGTTCGGCCCCTGCGCATGCAGCAACATCGAGATGTGGGCCGCCACCATATTGGGCAAGTATCTCAAAATCCAAAGGGGGAACAGGGCTGCGCCGCGCTGGCCAAGCTTTTCGGGCCGTAGCCGGCCGTTTTCATACGCCTCGGCGAGCAGAGGGGCCAGTTCGGCCAAGTCGGTAGGCACGATCCCGGTTCCCAGGACCACGCCAACGCGCTCGGGATTGTACCGGTTGATATCCAGGCCGCTGTCGCGCGACGCCTGGCTGGCGGCCACAACGCCAAAGCGCATGGCCCGGCTCATGATCTTGAGGCTCTTGCGATTCTCAGCAGGAATGTAGGTAGCAAGATCGAAGTCCGGCACTTCCGCGGCGATCTTTACGGGATGTCCGGAGGGGTCGAAGCTCCGGATCGGCCGGACCCCGCTGCGCCCTTCCTTGCACGCTTCCCAAAACGCCTCCTTGCCGATTCCGTTGGGGGCGACCACACCTAACCCTGTCACCACAACTCTTCGCATGGCCATGCTCACTTCCGCGTGGGCGCGGCACAATTGCCGGCCCATCGCCGAAACGACAACGAACCCTGACCCTCCTGGCCTGTAGGAAAGAACGGGAGCGAGTTGCTCCACCCGAAAAATGCCAAGTCCCGTGAAGCAGGACCAGTGACCCATTACCGGCTTAATTTGTTCGGCTTACTCAATCAACCTCTTTTACTCATATTACCCATGATATGCAATCAGATTCCATGTGTTCCGAGGACCGAGAATAGGATTCGCACGGCAACCATGGTTGCATTTTCAGAATAGTTAACCCAACCGGCCCCTGCGGCCCTTGTCGTTGCAAACTCTAGCCTCGGTGAAGTGAGACTATTCATGCCCCGACCGTCACGTTGCAGCGAAGTCAGCCGCTTCTCCCCTTGTGCGCATCGCGCCCTTTCCTGAAACTGTTGGGTTATTTCACTTCTCGACCAGAATCCCAGTTTCTTGTCTTTCTTCAGCCGGCGGGCTGACGACAGGAGGCCGCGAATGAACCGTTATGGCTGGGCGCGCCCGGGCGATATCAACGCCTTTTTCGGGCTCATGCTCGACAACCTCGCGGTCATGTTGATCCTCGTGCGGCTGGTGACCGCCGATGACTTGGTGAAGCAGCAGGACCCGGAGAACCCGCGCTTCAGCACGCAGTTCGTTCTCACCCGGATGATCCCGGGCACCGCGCTCGGCGTGTTGATGGGCGACCTCGTTTACACCTGGATGGCGTTTCGGCTGGCCCGGCGCAGCGGCCGGCCGGACGTGACGGCGATGCCGCTCGGCCTGGATACACCCAGCACGTTTGGCGTGGCGTTTCTGATCTTGCTCGACGCCCTCAAGCACGCGCGGAAGGATCACGCGGATTTCGACCACGACACGGCCATGCTGTTCGCCTGGCACGTGGGCATCGCGGTGCTGATGATGTGCGGCGTATTCAAGGTGATCTGCGCGCCATTCGGAAACTTGGTTCGAAAACTGGTTCCACGCGCGGGATTGCTGGGCTCACTAGCGGCAATCGCCCTGGCGCTGATCGCGTTCATGCCGCTGCAACAGGACATCGCGCGGATGCCGGTCGTGGGCATGCTGGCGCTGGCGGTGATCTTGATCACACTCGTCGCTCATCGCCGGTTGCCGGGCAACTTTCCGGGCGCGCTGGCGGCCGTACTAGTCGGTGTGGCGATTTATTTCATCTGTGCGGTGGTAGGTGAACCGCTGGGGATTCCAGTGCCCGAGTTGAACGTTGCGCCGGTCGAGTTCGGTTGGCTAAGGTTACCGGCCACACCCGAGGGGCGCGAGTTTGGCGGCTGGTGGGGCATGGTCGGTGTGGCGGCGTTAAAACGCTTGCCGGTCGCCTTGCCGTTCGCGTTGGCGACCATCATCGGCGGCATCGACTGCACGGAGAGTGCGGCGGCCGCGGGCGATGAGTACGACACACGCACGATCTTGCTGACGGAGGGGATGGCGTCCTTTTTTGCAGGTATGCTCGGAGGAGTGATTCAGACGACGCCGTACATTGGCCATCCCGCGTACAAAGCGATGGGCGGCCGCGCGGCGTACACACTGGCTACGGCACTGTTCGTCGGGCTGGCGGGCGTGTTCGGCTGGTTCGCGTTCCTCTTCCGCTGGCTGCCGGAGCCGGCGATGTTTCCAATTCTCGTGTTCGTCGGGCTGGAAATCACAGCCCAGTCTTTTCGGGCGACGCCGACGAACCATTACCCGGCAGTTGCCTTCGCTATCCTACCGACGCTCGCATACCTGATGGTAATCCTGTTCAAGACGCCGGGAGTTGCGATCCCGACAGGGGACGGCGCGTGGCTGTTGCAGACGTTGCGTTGCCTCGGAAACGGGTTCATCGTGACCAGCCTGCTTTGGGCGGCCGCACTGGCGGCGATGATGGACGGCGACCTGCGGCGCTCGGCGGCCTATTTTGCCGTCGCGGGCGTTTGCGCATTCTTCGGCGTCATCCACTCGCCCCTGGGCGATGAGCAGATTGGACTGCCGCTTCACATCGTGGAACTACGCCGCACGGCCGACCTGCTCGATCCCGCAACCGTTCAGTTTCAGACGCCGATTCACTGGACAGTCGCCTATGGACTGACGGCCGGCCTTCTCTTGGCTTTGTCGTTTGTCCGGCCGAAGCCGGTGGATCACTCCGGAGTTAGATAAAGTCGTTCGAGCAGTTCCTTACCCTGGCGAAGGTTAGCTTCGGGATCGCCGTAGTCGGGACGCAGTTCCAGCGCCATACCGAAGCAATCCGCGTTCCGGCACGCGGTGAGCACGTTGTGAATGATCGATTCTGTAAGGCGCCCACGTAATAGCGGCCAGTGCAAGTCGTCCTTTCCGTCGTTGTCGTCGAAATGAACGTAGCCCAAGAGCGGACCTGCGAGCACCACCGACGCGAGCGGATCCTCGCCCGTAATAAGGCAATGACCCACATCCAGCAGTAAGCGGAGATTCGCGTGCCCGCATGCTCGAATCCAGGCGAGCGTGTCGTCGGCGCGAGCGAGCGCGAATCCGGGGATATGCTCGACGCAGAGCGTCAGCATGCGGCGTGCGGCGAAGTCGGCAAGGAGGGCGCAGGACTCGGCGAAACGGGCGAGTCCGGCGGCGCTCTCGTCCTTACCGGGGACCACATAGCACGTCGTTGCGCCGAGCCGGGCGGCGTCGGTAATGTGAAGCCGTGTCATTTCCACAGCGGCGCGGCGCGCGTCGAGCGATTCGGCGTCAAGCGTTTGCCCTTCGGGTAGGGCGCGGCCTATCGATGCGCACGCCACGATCAACCCGCTCGCGGCCAGTGCTTCGGCGTGTTCAATGGGACGATCAACCAGGCCGACTATGTCCACGCAGCGGAACCCCAGGGCCGCAAGCCGATGAACGGCCGTCATGTAATCGCCGGACAGGGACGTGAGCAATGCGGAAAGTCGAAGTGTGGATGGGGCGGGATTCAGGGCGGCGGGCATGCGAGCAACCTTTCCGTTCGGGGCACGCCGGGATCGACGCCGGCGCGGCGCATCGCCAGGACGTGGCCGCGCAACATGTGCCAGTCGTCCAGCGTGTCCACGTCATACCACGGCGGCAACAGCCCCACGCGCCAGGCAGGATCGGCCAGAAGGGCGATGGTGTCGGCCAAGACCCGCGGGCCGCTCCAGGCGACGCCCGCGAAAATCGGGGGCGGCTTCCGCGTGCAGCCCAAGAGATAATAACCACCGTCCAGCGCCGGGCCAAGCACGACGTCTGCCGTATTCAGTGCTTCAAATGCCTGTTCGACAATCGGAGGCGGCAGGGTCGGACTGTCCGTTCCGAGGATAACGATTCGCTCTCGTCCCGTTCGAAGGTGGTCTTGAATAAAAGACGCTAGCCGCGCGCCCAAGTCACCGGTCGTCTGTGGACAGATCCGGTAACGCCCGGCGGCGATGTTCCCGAAGTATTCCTCCGCATCAGCGGGGGTGAAAACAAGAAAGCGTTCAGCGGCCGTTGTGGCGAATCGATCCAGCAGATCGAGAAGAAATGCTTCAGCGAATAGGGCGGCCAAGTTCGCGGAGGAAGCGGCGGCAAGGCGTGTCTTGACGCTGCCGACCCGAGGTTGTTTGGCGAACAGAGCCAGAATTCGGGCGTTCGGGAGAGACTCTGGGCTCGCTTCCATCTTTGTACTCTACTGTTTTCACGTCTTTTCGAGAACCTCCGCGAGATGCATGGCGCGGACGCGGCTGCCGCGGCGCCGCAGGCAGCCGGCGATGTTCATCAGGCAGCCTGCATCGGTGGCGGTAACGACATCGGCACCGCTCTTTTCAATGAGTTCCGACTTATCGCCGACCATCGCACCGCTGATGCCGGGATAGCGCACCGAGAACGAACCGCCGAAGCCGCAGCATTCGTCAAAACGTTCCAGAGGCACTAATTCCAGCCCTTTGACGGCGCGCAGAAGGCGTTCCGGTTCGTCTTTCACTCCGAGGCCGCGGAGGTGACAGGCCATGTGGTACGTCACCTTGCCGTCGAACCGCGCGTCGACGTCTTCGACTTGCAGCACGTTGACCAGGAAATCGGACAATTCATGAGTTCTGCGAGCGAGATCCTCGGCCTTGCGATGCCAGTGGTTGTCTTCCTTCAACAGTTCGGGATATTCCACCTTGACCATCGTCGCGCATGAGCCGGACGGGGCGACGACGGGATGTCCGTTGGCGAAGGCTCGGATAGTGTGCTTGGCCAAGTCACGCGCGTCGCCATGGTAGCCGCTGTTGAAGTGCGGTTGGCCGCAGCAGGTTTGGGCCGCGGGGAAATCTACCTCGACGCCCAGCCGCCGCAACAGCCGGACCGTCGCCAAACCGACGTCGGGGAAGAGTGCGTCGCCCAGACAGGTGACCAGGAGGGAGACTTTCACTGGCATCCTTTCAATCCGGCCACGAAACGCCGAAGTTTTGAAGACTTCAGAAGTTTGATCAGGCGATCACGATTTACAATAAGCGGCGGCTTTCTTGTTCCAGCCCAGCAACGATGAAACGAACAACGGGCTCGGCCATGTGATTGAAATAGTCCCACGAATGCCCGCCGGCTCGCGTGGTGAAATCGAATTCATGCGGCACCCCGAGGGCGGTCATCTTCTCATGCAAGCGGTCGTTGCCTCGGACCCACGGGTCATCGGGATCGATACAGTAGAAAATGTGGGCCGGATAATGGACCGGGTGAAGGTGCAACGGAGCGGTGTCCTGGCGGCACTGCTCCTTGCTGTCGTACATTTCGTCGAGCGGCGAGCCCTGGCCGTACAGGTCATGGTAATCAATGGCCGACGCGATTCCCGCGACGACGGGAAAGCGTTGGGGATGCTTGAACGCCAGCCGCAACGCGCCTTGGCCGCCCATGCTGATCCCCTGCAACCCGACGTGGCGGTCGCCGAACCCCCAGCGCTTCCGAATATAGGGCAGAACATTGTCCAAAAGATGCTTCTCAGGCGTCAGGATGGGATCGAATTCCGCGCAGACGCGGTCCGACCACCACGACCGCTGTCCGTGCGGACAGACACATGCGATGCGCAACTCGTCGAAAAGGCGCGTGAACGCCGGCTTGTCGCGCAACATCGTCAGTCCGACGTCATGCAAATGAAGGATGCCGAAGAGCGGGCGACCGATGGGCGGATCGAACACGTCGGTCGTCTTGGCCGCGATTTCGATTTGAGTCCACATTTCAGAATTCTCCCTGAGCGGCGCGACTGTGTCGCAATGCCGTCCCTCCGCGACAGGCAGCCTCTCGCGGAGCGAGAGGTCTACGGTCTGCCGCGATGCGCGCTTGATTCACGCCGGTTCGAGCGGCTCGAGGCGCAAGGCTTCGGCGGGACAGATCAAGATACAGAGAGAGCAACTGATGCATGCGCGCGGGCGGGGCAACCAAGGAACGGGACCCGCCATTTCCAGACACTCAACGGGGCAGACGGCCACGCAGTCGCCACAACCGGTGCAACGTGTCTCATCCAAAACGGGCAGTTCGAGAACCTGCACCACGCCACGTCATCCTTCCGCGTCCGGCGATCTCGCGCTCACCATGGATGCCGGTGCTGCCGTAGTTTGCATCAGGCCGAGGACTGTTTCCTGTAGCCGTTCACGAGCCTGAGGAGGGACGATAACCGCCGTAGCGCCGAGGTCCCACGCCAGCGGAACCAGCGGCCGGTGCGCCTCCGCCCCGACGACGACAACCAGCGCTTCGGGGTACAACCAGGCGGCCTGATCCAGCAGCGCCAGCTCGGCTTCGCCATCGCCGCTAAGTTGCAGCACGAAAACACTTGGCCCGCCGCGGCGCAACAAGCGAAGGCATGCCTGGCCCTGACGCGGCTCGCGCAGCAACCAGCCACGCGGTCCTTTATCAAGTCCTGCCTGCTCCGTCCCTTCGACGGTGACGCCGAGCCATGCTGCGGGCTGGCCTTCCTCGTCATGGCGCAGCATCTCTGCAATCTGAACGTCCTCCCTGAGCCAGGTATCCAACCGATGGCTGGACTCGTAAATGACTAGTTGGGGGTATTGCATGACGCGGGTCCAGGGTAAGTAGACCTCTCGCGGAGCGAGAGGTCTACGATCGATTCTCGTTGATTCCAAGCGCCTCCATGCGCCGAAGAAGGCGCGGACGCCAAATGGCCAGCCATTCCGCGGCTTTGCTTTTGTTGCCTTGATGGCGGCGGAGGGCGAGGACGATCAGGCGGCGTTCGACCTGTTCGAGCACCTGATCGAGAGGAAGGGCCTGCTCGTGTCTGGCGCCGGAAGTCTCTTGCAGGCGAACCGCGAGACGCACCGCGGCGGAGAAATGGATCGGTTCTATGATGCCATCGCCGGCGCGGGCGTGAGCGTTGGCCAGCACGCTGTAGAGTTCCCGCAAATTGCTCGGCCAGGAATACGATTCGAGCAGGTCGTGAGCCTCGCGCGACACGCCGGCCATTGGCTTACCGTTGCGAGCCGCCGCGCGTTCCAGAAAGTGTTCAACCAGTTGCGCCAGGTCCGCGCGTCGCTCGCGAAGAGGGGGAACGATCAAAGTCAAAGTTCCGAGAGCGTGGAAGAACTCGTTCAGCAGACGACCCGCGCGGACTTCGGCAAAGGGGTCTTGGGCGCAACCGCCGATCAAGCGCGGCGCGCTTTCGCTTGATTCGGCGAGGTGGGCCGTAAATCGCGCTTGCAGTTCGCGCGGCAACGCGCCGGGATCATCCAAGTACAGCGTTCCGGTCTCAGCGCGGCGCAGCAGGCCGTGGTCGCCAAAAACCATCTCATTGAGAGTGGGTGCGGACAATCGGCGGCAGTCGAGGTGCACGAATGCCCGATCGCGGGTGAAACTCTGGTAATGGATGGCGCGTGCGAGCCACTGCTTCCCGCTTCCCGGTTCACCGACGAGGACAAGGGGAACCTTGAGCCGGCATGCCAGGCGAGCTTGATCCCTCAAGCGGCCTACGGCGGGCAGTTTGCTCGAGAAACTATCGAGCCGGTAGCGCAGGGTTGCCCGCTCGCGCAGCGCAACGAGTTTCTCCCTGAGCAAGGGATGCGAATCCGCGAGCCCCCCTTCGACGGGTTGAATGCGGCCAAGAATGCCGAGCACGCCATCTCCAAATTTCAGCGGTGAGAAATCCAGGTCCCACCAGCTTTGGGTCGGCCCTGGGATCGGGGCGACCCTGCGAACACGACTGGGATGTCCCTGAAGAACGCCGCGCGGAGGAGAGAGCGCGTGCGCCAACGCAGTCATTGCACCGGAAGCGTTCGAAGAACGGCGCGAGCAAAGCAAACCGCGCCCTTGAGCGGCGGACCATCCCGTGACCGATTCCCAGGCCGAATTGACAAACAGAATGCGCCGCGCGCGGCTTAGAAAAAAAACGGGTTCGGACGCGCGTTCGAAAAAAACCTGCCAGTGGAATTCCGCCGTGGATTCGTGCTCGGTCGCGGCCATGATGGGAAATCGGGTATGGTGGTTGCCGCGGCGGCAAATCTCCAACTTGCCGAGCAGCCAGTAAGCGCCGCGCGGGATGAATGCAGGGCGCCGCGTTGCTCGCGACACCCATTCGTACATCTATGGTCCGATGAAGAATCGGGCCACGATCCACAGCACGAGGACGATGGAGACAAGGAAGGCCGTCAAACGCAATCCCCAGCGAAAAGCCTCGCGGAAGATCGCGCTCCACTGGTCGTGGCGCGTGGCGCTGTAGACCAAGCTGACCAAGACGACGAGCAAGGGCAAGTGCCAATAAAAGGGAAGATGAGCGGGGCCTATCTGGGCGAAGAGAGGCGCGGCTACCCAATCAGTGGCCGGCAACAGCGGCACTATCAGCGGGCTTGGCATCGGTTTCCCTGGAAGGTTGCACGGAAGCGCGGTATGCGGGACCGGCGACCGCGTCGTAAATCACCATGATATTCAAGACACCCGCGATGACCGTGAACACCCAGCCCAGGTCACGGGTTTTGTCCCCATTACGCTCGAGATCATTTAGGAGTGTCTCGTTGGGTTGTCGCTCGAACTCCCCGATAAGAGGCCCGGCGTTGTTATTGTTCTTGAAGAAGTTGTACTGCCAGACGGCGGGCCAAGCCGCGACTCCCACCCAGAATTGGCCGGCGAACTGCGGTCGATTGTAAATGTTCGCGAGCGTATGCGGAAGTCGCCATGGATTGGTCTTGTCCGCCGTGTCCGGAAGGTAGACGTTTTTCCAGCTTCCCAAGTACATGCCATAGAAGAAAAGCGCGTAAATGCTTACGAGAAAAAAAACGCCCTTACCGACCCGCCCTTGGGATATCTGGCCCATACCGGGTACGAGGTAACTAAGGGCGCCGGCCGTCCAGTCGCGCGAAACCGGCGGAGTCTTGATCGCAGGCGAGGCAGTTGCCATGTAAAACACTCTCTCGTCAATAAGGCCTCTCGCGGAGCGAGAGGCCTACGGTGGGATTCGGGCGTGAACGTGAAGATCCGCTTCCCTACGTTCTTCTTGTGCCGCCGCATCCGATTGGGATTATCATATTGGGCGCCGCTCACCAGGTCCAACCGAACCAGTCAAAGGCAAGGAGGGCCAATGAGGCGATAAGGCATAGCAGTCCGAGCCAGCCCAGCACGATCTGAAATGTGGGCGGCTGAATTTGCAATCGCCTCGGCTCGGAAACCATGGGAGACGGTTCATCGGCAGCGCCGCTCGCCGGTGCTTCGACGATTTGCTCCCATGATTGCGGCGAATCGGCGATTGCGTGTTCGCGCCAAGCCTCATTCCCGGGCAGCGGAGGAAACTCCACTTGAGGGGAATCAGGAAGAGGCGCTGAGGATTCGTCGGCGGGGGTCCAGCGTGATTTCCAATCCACCTGGGATACTGGGAAAGGCGGGGCGGTAGGATCGAGATCCACTTCGGAGGGCGCCGCCGGCTCCTCCCACTTGCTGGTCCATGCACTTGTCTCGTTGAACGGTGGGTCCTCCTCTTCGGATGATTCGACAGGCGCCAGGCCCGCTTCCGCCGAGTGGTTTACCGGCAATTCGAGCATGCGTTGCAGGAGGGCGTCGAGCTCATCAAGCTGCCGACGGGTCGGCAACGGCGGCGTCTCCGACCGAGGCATTGCGGGCTTGGACATCCGAGGTACCTCCCTGTACCGTAGTGTGCGAAGGAGTAGGGTGAGTTCACCCTACGGACTGGCCACTAACTTGGGATAATAGCACGGATGGCCGAACGATTTTACGTCAACTCGCCGCTGGCGCCAGGCACCGTCGTGCTGGAAGGGCCCGAAGCTCACCATCTTGCCGTAGTTTGCCGGGTCCGTGCCGGCGACCGGGTTTACCTGTTTAATGGGGACGGTCGCCAATACCCCGCCTTAGTGAACGCGACTCTCCGAAAGTACGTCGAATTGACCGTTGATGGCGTCGAATCGCCAGAGCGAGAGCGCGTGTCGCCGCTCGAAGTCGCCGTGCCGCTGCCGAAGGCGGATCGTGCCACATTCCTCGTCGAGAAACTGACGGAATTAGGTGTGACCGCTCTTGTGCCGTTGCGAACGGCGCGCAGCGTGGTCCACCCGCGGGAAACGCGTCTGAAGAAATTGGAGCGCACCGTGATCGAAGCAAGCAAACAGTGCGGCCGCAACGTGCTGATGCGCATCGAGCCGCTAACGGATTGGCAAGATTATTGCCGCCGCGCCGAATTACCGTCAGACCGGATCTTTGCGCACGTTGGGCGGAATACTACGGCGATGGATCCCTCACTGTCGGCGCCGCCACCAGGTCGAGTTGTAGCGATTGGTCCGGAGGGTGGGTTCACGGACGAGGAAGCGATCCTAGCAAGCGGGGCCGGTTGGCGTATTTTTGGTCTGGGGGCGAGGGTTCTTCGAGTGGAGACTGCCGCGATTCTTCTGGCGGCACTAGCGCTCGAGCCGGAACTTCGCGGCGGAATTCACTCGCATGCGGGGAGCGACTTGCCATAATCAGTAAGCCAATGTGGCGAAGTCGAGCGCGTGGTCTCTATTCTCGCGGAGATCGTCAGGTGAAAGAGGCCAAGAGCTTACACCCGACTCCGGACCGTCTGGTGGCGTTTCGGCTCGGCCGCCTTCCGGCGACGGAGGGCGCCGTGATTCATGCCCATCTCGAAGGGTGCGAGCCATGCAGCTCCCTGTTTGACGCACTGCACCCCGAAACGCTGCACGCGCTCCTTCAGGGGTCGGCCGCCACGCCGTCGCCGACGGAAAGCACGCCGGCCGGAACACCCTCCACCGAAGCCGAAACCATACCGCCGGATTCATCCGCTCCGAGTTCCGATGCCGGCCTTCCCGCGGAATTGGCCGATCATCCCCGCTATCGCATCCTCGAACTCCTCGGCAGCGGCGGCATGGGGCGAGTGTTCAAGGCGGAACATCGCCTCATGGAGCGGTTGGTCGCCCTGAAGGTGATCAATCGCAATTTCATGGATAACCCGGCCGCAGTCGAGCGCTTTCGCCGAGAGGTGAAAACCGCCGCCCGGCTGTCGCACCCGAACATCGTCGCGGCATTTGACGCCGAGCAGGTCCAGGACTGCCATTTCCTCGTCATGGAATTCGTGGAAGGGCAAAGCCTCGACCGATTCGTGCAGCAGCGCGGCCGGCTGCCTGTGGCCGAGGCGTGCGACTATATTCGGCAAGCTGCGCTGGGCCTTCAGCATGCCTGGGAACGGGGTATGGTCCACCGCGACATTAAGCCGCAAAACTTGATGCGCACGCCCGATGGACGGATCAAGGTGCTTGATTTCGGGTTGGCCCGTTTTCTCGCTGAGGGAAAGAGTGGATCGGGCCTGACACAGTTCGGCGTGGTGATGGGAACGCCGGATTACATCGCGCCGGAGCAAGCGCACGATTCGCGCGCCGCCGATACCCGGTCCGACATTTACAGCCTAGGGTGCACGTTTTATTACCTGCTTACCGGGCGCGTGCCGTTCCCGGAAGGATCGATGCTGCAAAAACTGATGGCGCATGTGGAAAAAGCGCCGACCCCGCTCGTACGACTTCGGAGCGACGTGCCGCCCGCGGTGGCCGGCATCGTGGAAAGGATGATGGCGAAAGATCCCGCGCGGCGCTACCAAACGCCGGCCGAGGTGGCTCGCGAACTGGGAGATGTACCAATCGCCGCGCCCGAGGCGCCGACGGCGGAGTACGTGCCTTCGGCGCCGCCCCTAGGTCGCGCGGCGCCTCCGTTCGTCGATTTGTCGCCCAGCCATCGGGAAATTCCACCGAAAGCCGTTGAGGATAAGACGGTTCCTATCGACGTGGAGCCGATTGACGAGCGTCTTCTCGTCGAGCGGGTGGACGACGACGAGGAAGAGCGTTCTCGAACGCCTTCTCAGCGTCGGTCCCGAGAAACCTGGGCCCATAACCTGGGAATCGCTTCTCTAATACTGGGCATCATTTCATTTCCCATCGGCTTTCTGTCGTGCTGCGTGGGTGTGGCGGGGCTACCCAGCAGCGTAATCGGCTTTCTCCTTGGCGGCGCATCGCTGGGCATCACGCTCATCGAAGAAAACCGGCGCGGACGCGATTGGCACACCGTCCTCAGGAACGCAGACCGCCGAGTCGGCATCCCTGCGGCGGGCATGGCCTTGAGCGCGGCAGCGTTTTTCATCGCGGCGATCATGCTGATCGGGAGTGCCGGCAGCCGATCCTGGAGTCCAGCGCAGGCGACTATGAAGTCAATTAGTCCTACAGGCCCTCCGGGAGTTCCTTGAGGGCGTCGCGGAACTCACCGGCGGATTGGAAGCGGTCGCGCGGTTCACGCTCGATCGACTTGATGAGGAATGTGGCGATGGAGTCGTCGAGGTCGCGGACGAAATCGCGCGGGTCCTTGCCGGGGCTGTTGAGGTGGCTTTGCAAGGTCTGCATCGACAGGGCTTTTTCCCAGGGTAGTTCGCCGGTAAAGAGTTCGTAAGCCGTCACTCCCAGCGCGAACAGGTCGACCCGGTGGTCGGTGGAAATGCGTTTGATGATCTCTGGGGCCAGGTAGTTGGGCGTGCCGGTTCGATTTCCGGGCCGGCAAAACTCGGGGCGATAGGGAACGGTTAGGCCGAAGTCGATCATTTTCACCAGGCCCTCCTGAGTGACCATGACGTTGCGCGGGCAGATGTCGCGGTGCAGGTAGCCTTGCTGATGGATGTATTCGATGCCGTCGGCGATTTGGCGAAGCAGTTCGACGCGCTTGCCTACCAGGTGCGGACTACGAGTTTCAATGAGGAAGTTCAGGCCCATCCCATCGATCAACTCCATGGAGATGAACTCTTCGCCTAGCTTGGTCAGGCCGTACTCATGCGTTTGCACGATGTTCTTATGGCGCAAGGCGCTGCAAATGGCTCCTTCCAGCGGCCGGTTCAGTCCCGGGAACCGCGCCGCGAATTTGGCGGTTTTCAATTTGTCGAGCACCTTAAGGCAGATGACGCGGCCGATGTTGCGGTCGCGGGCGCGCCAGACCTTCGACATGCTGCCTTGGCCCGTCCGTCCAAGCAACTCGAATCGCTTGCTGACGTCTACAATTGGCAGCTTGCTCTTGGGCTTTCCGGAGAACAGTTTCTTCAAATTCGTAAAGACGCCCACGAAGCACTCCCAGATCTTCCCGCGCTGCGCGGCCCGCGGTACGGGCCACACCTCTTAGTGTTCGCAATAGTCGATGATGCGCGCCACTTCCGTCCGCAGGTCCTTGCGGTGCACGATGCGGTCGATGAAACCGTGGCGAAGCAGAAACTCACTGGTCTGGAATCCTTCTGGAAGTTCGAGGCGCACGGTGTTCCAAATGGTGCGTTTGCCCGCGAAGCCGATCAGTGCGCCGGGTTCGGCGACGGTCATGTCGCCTTGGAGCGCAAAACTAGCCGCCACGCCGCCCATGGTCGGGTTGGTGAGAATCGCCAGGTAAAGTCCGCCGGCTTTGTCGTAGCGGCCCAGAGCGGCGGAGATCTTGGCCATCTGCATCAAGGAGAGAATGCCTTCCTGCATGCGAGCGCCGCCGCCGGAACCGCTGACGAAGATGAGCGGCAGGAGCAGGCGCGTCGCTTCCTCGGCCGCACGAGTCAGTTTCTCGCCGACAACCGATCCCATGCTGCCGGCCATGAAATGAAAGTCCGTGACGCCGAAAACGACGGGGCGGCCGCGAATGTACCCGCGGCCGACGACCGCCGCATCGAGCATGCCGGTTCGCGCTTGCTCGGCCGTCAGTCGCTCGGCGTAGGGAATGCGGTCGTTGAATTCAAGCGGGTCGCGCGGCCGGATGTCGGTGAACCACTCCTCGAAGCTCTCTTCGTCGAGGAGTTGCCGAATGCGCTCGCGGGCCGGGAGGTAGAAATGGTATTCGCATTCAGGACAGACGTTGTAGCGCGCCTCGGCTTCCTTGCGAAAGATCGTGGCCTTGCACTGCGGGCAGCGCATCCACAATCCTTCCGGCACGCCGCGCTTGGGCCGATTGCTCACGGTGACGATGGCTTTCGGTTCGTTGGGTTTCATTCGCACTTCAAGGCTCGGGAATCCCCGACGGGCGGCTTACGCCTCCTCGCGACCAAATATCGCGCATGGGTGAAGGGAAAGCGCCACCTGCGACTCGATTGGCGATCGGTCGGGAACTGCCTGATATCACAACCCGGTTTTGGTCAACCGTCAAGCCCTTTTCTGGTTGCGTTGAGCGTGCTGGTCCGCGGCAGGGAGCTAACAGAAGGATGTAAATAGACGCCAAACTAAGATCGAGGCTGACCCGTTCCTTTTCCTCGCTCCCGCAGCTTAGAGATGTTGGTTTGCAAATTCGCTCATCATTTTCTGGTGGATCAGATGGCATTACATTCACACATGAATAAGTAATTGGCTGGTTACTTTGGTAGGGGGCTTTTGTGACACTTTTTTCGGATTGACCTGGACAGGCCAGGTAGCCGATATAATAATCATTAACATGACAATCTTAGTGCACATTAAATGGGGCCTGACATGAAGAGCCGAATAACATGGACAGGATTACAGATAGGAATCCTATGCCTCGCGCTTGGGCCGATCGGTTGCGGTTCTGGCGATTCCAATAAGGATGAATTGCTGAACGTTTCGTATGATCCAACGCGGGAGTTGTATCGGGAGATCAACGAGCGGTTTGCCGAAGCTTATGAAAAGGAAACGGGCCGGAAGATCGAAGTCAAGCAATCCCACGGGGGTTCGGCCAAACAGGCCGGTTCCGTTATTCTTGGTTCGGTCGAGCCGGATGTCGTGACTCTTGCCTTGCCTTCCGATACCGATGAGCTTCGGAAAAAAGGCCTATTGGCCGAGAATTGGGAAGAGCGCTTGAAGAATGCATCGCTGCCCTACACGTCCACGATTGTCTTCGTGGTGAGAAAAGGGAATCCCAAGGGCATCAAGGACTGGTCCGACCTGGTGCGCGCCGGCGTGCAGGTGATCACTCCAAATCCAAAGACTTCGGGAAACGGCAAACTCAGCTTTCTCGCGGCATGGGGCTCACAAATCGCGGCGGGAGGAACCGAAGAACAAGCGAAGGACTACGTCAGCAATCTTTATCGGAACGTTCCCGTCCTCGACAGCGGTGCGCGCGAAGCGACCACAACTTTTGCCCAGAACAAGACAGGCGATGTTCACTTGACGTGGGAAAACGAAGCGCATTTCGAGATCAAGGAGTTCTCGAACCTGGAAATCGTCTATCCGCCACGGAGCATTCTCGCGGAGCCGAAAGTGGCGGTCGTGGACAAGATCGTCGATCACAAGGGCACCCGCGCCGCAGCCGAGAAATACCTGGAATTCCTTTACACGCATGAGGCGCAGGAGATAATCGCCATGCACTATTACCGGCCTATTAATCCCAAGATCTTGGACAAACACGTCAAGGACCTGCCACCGATCGAGCTTTTCACAATCACTTCGTTTACAAAGGGGTGGGAAGACGCCCAGAATCGCTTCTTCGCAAAGAACGGAGTATTTGACGAGATCCAGAACAACAAGTAACGGCCGAACGCGGACGTGGGTTCACGTTGGAATCGCCGCTGTCCGCCTCACCGATCCACCCGACCCGGGATGACGCGAAATGGCCACGGTGAATCGCAGGGTACTTCCCGGATTCAGGCTCAGCCTGGGCTACACCGTGTTCTATCTGAGCCTTCTCGTATTGATTCCTCTCGCTATGTGCTACATCCAGGCGGCCCGGCTCAGCTTCAGCGACTTCTGGTCCACCGTTTGGACGGAGCGGGCGCGGGCCGCGTACGGACTGACGTTCGGGGCTTCGTTCGTGTCCGCGATTCTGAACGTCTTCATCGGCATCTTGCTGGCCTGGGTCCTCGTCCGTTACTCCTTCCCATTCAAGCGCGTGTTCGATGCGCTCATCGATCTTCCCTTCGCGCTGCCTACGGCGGTGGCCGGCCTTGTCTTCGCCAACCTCTACAGCCCCGCCGGTTGGCTGGGTCGTTACCTGGTGCCGTTGGGCATCCAGGGAGCATACTCCCGGTTGGGTATTGTGCTGGTCCTGACATTCACGGGCTTGCCGTTCGTCGTTCGAACCGTCCAACCGGTGCTGGAGACGTTTGATGCGGAGACCGAGGAAGCGGCCGCCACGCTGGGGGCGTCGCGCTGGCAGATCGTTTGGCGCGTCATCGCCCCGGGAGTTTATCCCGCGGTGATTACCGGCTTTGCTTTGTCCTTCGCGCGGGCCATCGGAGAGTACGGGTCTGTCATCTTCATCGCCGGCAACAGGAGGAATGAAACGGAGATCGCCCCTTATCTGATCGTCGAACTCCTCGATCAATTCGAGTTTTCCGAGGCCACGGCAGTGGCCGTTGTCTTGTTGACGATATCCTTCGTGCTCTTGGCGCTGATTAACGTTTTGGAGCGGTGGAGCAAGAGCCATGCGTCATGAAGTTCCGTCTCGATTGCGGCCGCAGCGGGAAGATCCCCTTTGGGTGCGCGTCAGCCTCACGGCGACGGCCACAGCGATCCTCGGGCTGCTGGTCGCGGTGCCCGTCGCCAACGTCTTCTATCAAGCGTTCGCCGAGGGATTGAAGGTTTATTGGGACAGCCTGACGGGTGACCCCGCCACGCTTCATGCCATGGGGCTTACGCTGGTCGTGGCCCTTTCCGCAGTGGCCTTGAACCTGGTTTTCGGAGTGGCGGCGGCATGGGCCATCGCGCGGTTTCGATTTCCCGGAAGGACTCTGTTGCTGACCCTGATCGACGTGCCTTTTTCGGTTTCGCCGGTTGTGGCGGGGCTGGTCTTTGTGCTGCTCTTCGCCGCGCCCGAGTTCTTTGGTCCGTGGTTTCGGGAGCACCATATTCGAGTTATCGGAGGGACTTCGGGCTTGATTCTGGCAACGGCGTTTGTGACGTTGCCCTTTATCGCCCGGGAACTCATTCCGGTTCTCGAGGCCGTTGGGCCGGAAGAGGAATTGGCCGCGGCCAGCCTGGGGGCCAATGGCTGGCAGATATTCTGGCGGGTGACGCTGCCAAACATAAAATGGGGCTTGCTCTACGGCGTCATCCTGTGCAACGCCCGTGCGATGGGCGAATTCGGCGCGGTCCGCGTTGTAAGCGGCAACATCGAGGGGCAAAGCCAGACACTGCCTCTAAGGGTGAACATGCTCTTTCAGGATTCCAAGACCGCCCAGTCCTTTGCGGTCGCTTCCCTGCTGACGTTTCTCGCCCTGGTCACGCTGTTGGTGAAGGTCACGCTCGAACGCCGGGCAGGCGCGAAGGCGATGATGGGTCCCCAAGAGCTCGCGCCGGAAGCGGGGGTTGATCAACCCGTTGCGAACCAGTCCTTGATGGGCCACGGCCAGTCATGAGCATCACCGTCAAAAACGTTACCAAGCGCTTCGGCAAGTTTGTCGCGCTGGACGATGTCAGCCTGGAAGTTCCCCCGGGCTGTCTGCTGGCTTTGCTCGGACCTTCCGGATCCGGAAAAACGACGCTCCTAAGAGTTATCTCCGGCTTGGAGATTCCGGACAGCGGAACGGTGCTTCATCACGAGGAGGACCTCACGAATCGTTCTGCGCGCGACCGCAACTTTGGATTCGTCTTCCAGCACTACGCCTTGTTCCGGCACATGACGGTCTTCGAGAACATCGCCTTTGGTCTGCGCGTCAGGCGATGGCCCAACGCCCGTGTGAAGGAGCGCGTGGATGAGCTCATCCATCTGATCCGCCTCGAGGGTCTTGAACGTCGCTATCCTTCGCAACTTTCGGGGGGGCAACGCCAACGAGTCGCCTTGGCGCGTTCCCTGGCCGCGCAGCCCCGCGTTCTGCTGCTCGACGAGCCGTTCGGCGCGCTGGACGCCAAGGTCCGGATTGAATTGCGGACCTGGCTCCGTCGTTTGCACGACGAGATCGGCGTGACGAGCGTCTTTGTCACGCACGACCAGGAAGAGGCATTCGAAGTCGCGGACAAAGTGGTCGTCATGGGCGGCGGCCGTATCGAACAGGTCGGCACGCCGCAGGAAGTATTCGAGCATCCCGCGAACGCGTTCGTCATGGATTTCCTCGGCAACGTCAACGTGTTCCATGCCCGAGTGCACAATGGCCGAGCAGTTCTCGGCAGCATGGAGGTGGATTGGCCTGAACCCCCGCCGGGAGGGGCGCACACGGCGCCGATTTACGTCCGACCACATGAATTGGACATCGATCATTCGCCCAATGGCTCACGCCTTCAGGCGACCGTGTTGCACATCAACCCCGCCGGGCCGGTCGTCCGTATCCATCTGCGCGCCGACGGATTTGAGAACGAAGTCAGCGTTGAAATCAGTCCGCAGCGGTACGGTGAACTTGGGATCAAGCAGGGAGACACCGTCTACATTTCCCCGCAGCGCGTGCGGGTCTTCGCGCCCGCGCTGGATTACACCATCTAACACCGGCGCGAAACGCGCATCCGGTTCCGGTTCTTCCATCCGTGCCGATTAGGCAAGTGAGGCAGGCGCGATCACGTGCGTGGAGCGCGCGCTGCATTGCAAACCCAGCGCGCGCAGTTTACCATAAACAACATCCACGCCTTCCTCGTCCCGACCCAAGTGGTCCAGCTCTCAACTTGCTCTCCTTCAGGTTCAAGACATGTGGATCGTCAAGCTGGCGTTGAAGAACCCTCATGCGGTGAGCGTTCTCGCGCTGCTCATCCTTGTTCTCGGTATGGTCGCCGTCTTTTCCATTCCGGTCGACATCCTTCCCGTCTTTCGCGCGCCTGCCGTTCAGGTGATGACCTATTACCAAGGCATGCCGACAAGCTCGATTGAGAAAACGATCACCAACCGCGAGGAGCGCTGGACCGGACAGGCCATCGGCTGCAACCGCATCGAGTCGAAATCGACGCTCGGCGTCAGCGTGGTCCGCCTCTATTTCCGCGACGACGTTGATCCAAACGGCGCTCTTACCCAGGTGAATTCACTCGCCCTGTCCACCCTTCCCACGCTTCCGCCCAACACCCTGCCACCGGTTGCGTTGCCGTTTGATCCAACCGGCACTCTGCCTCTGGGCATATTGAGCGTCAGCAGCCCGGATCCAACGATGAGTGAAACGCGCCTCAAGGACCTTGCGCGTATTGACGTGCGCAACATGCTGGGCAGCGTCCGTGGCGTCGTCGCGCCGGCGACCTTCGGCGGCAAGGACCGCACCATCCTGGTCTACGTCGATCCCAAGAAACTGGTCGACCGCAACCTTGCCCCCATCGACGTCGTCGAAGCGCTGCGCAAGCAAAGCCTCATGGTGACGCCAGGCGTGGCCAAGTTCGGCGGCTATGAATTCCAGCTTGAATCCAACGCCATGCCTAACGAGGTCAAGGACTTCGAGAGCATCCCTATCCGCCTGGAGCCCGGCAGCAACGTCTACCTCCGTAACATCGGCCGCGCGGAGGATTCCCATTCCATCCAGACCGGGCTCGTTAGGATCAATGGCCATCGCCAGGTTTACGTGCCGATCTACCGCCAGCAAGGTGCAAGCAGCTTAACCGTCGTCGAAGGAGTCGAGGACGAAAAACAGCACATGATGGACGTGCTCGAAGCCAAGGGCGACAAGGTCCAGCTCGACGTGGTCATGGACCAAACCATTTCCGTGAAGGAGGCCATCCGCAGCCTGATTGACGAAGGTGTCATCGGCGCCGTTCTCGTGTCCCTGATGATCCTGGTGTTCCTCGGCAACTGGCGCATGACGTTGATTGCCAGCATGTCGATCCCCTTGGCGATTCTCTGCTCCATCTTCGGCCTTTACGCGCTCGGTCAAACGATCAACGTGATGACGCTGGGCGGGCTGGCTCTTGCCATCGGCCCATTGGTTGATGACGCCATCGTGGTCCTGGAGAACACGCATCGGCACCACGGCATGGGCAAGACGCGCATCAAAGCGGCGTTCGACGGTGCCGTCGAAGTGACCCTGCCGGTGCTGGTGGCCACGCTTACCACCATCATCGTTCTCCTTCCCATCGCGCTGATGCGCGGTATTGGCGGTTTCCTCTTCCGGCCGCTGTTCTGGGCGGTAGCCTTCGCCATGCTCGCGTCGTTCGTGCTGTCGCGCACGTTCGTACCGTGCTTGTGCGCCAAGTGGCTCGGAACGCATGCCCACGGTCACGGCGGCAACACTCCCAATACTGGGGGCGTTCGCCTGCATCACCGATTCGACGCTTTCTTAAACGGCGTTACCCGCGTCTATGAGCGCGTTCTGCGCTTCGCGCTCGATCACCGCGGTATCGTTCTCGGCACGGTCGGCGGTCTGTTCCTGGCCTCGTTGACGATGCTTTTCGGCATCGGTCGTGAGTTCTTTCCTCAGGTCGACGCGGGACAGCTCACGCTTGCCGTGCGCGCCCCGTCGGGCACCAATATCGAGGCCACCGAAAAACGGATCATCGACGTGGAGCATTTCCTCGAGGACAACATTCCGGCCGGCGAGCGCAAGATGATCATCTCCGAAGTCGGCCTCGTCCCCGACTGGTCGGCCGCCTACACGCCCAACTCCGGCTCCCAGGATGCGATTATCAAGGTCCAGTTCACCGACGATCGGTCCCTCACTGCTCAGGAATATGCCGTCAAACTGCGACGCTTGCTGGAACAAGACCCGCGCCCTTTCCCTGACCTGCGCTTCAGTTTCGATACCGGCGGCATGGTGTCCGCCGCTCTTAACTATGGCGCCTCCTCGCCCATCGACATCCAGATCGAGAATGGCACGCTCGAACAGGCTTATCACCTCGCGCAGGAGATTCGCGACGAGGTCACGCGCATTCGCGGGACCGCCGACGTCCGCGTCCTGCAACGTCAGGACGCCCCGCAGCGCATCATCGAAGTAAATCGTCAAAAGGCGGCCGAAGTCGGCCTGAGCGAAACGGACGTCATCTACCAGGTGACCGCCGCCATGAATTCCAGCGTTTCCATCAACCGCAACTTTTGGATCGATCCCAAAAGCGGCAACCAGTACTTCGTCGCCGTGCAGTACGAGGAAAACCCGACAAGCAAGTTGGAAGACCTGCTTAACATTCCGGCCACGGGCACGAACCAAACCCATCCGGTCATGCTCAGCAGCCTTGCCACCCTCCCGTCCGACAGCGTTCCCGTCGAAATCAACCACGTCAACCTGTCCCGCGTCTACAACGTGTTGGTCAACACGGAGGATCGCGACATTGGCAGCGTGGCGTCCGACATTCAATCGAAACTGAGGGAGATTCAGGCGAAGGAATGGGACCGCGAGCAGGAACGAAGCAAAGGCGCCTCGCTTGCACCCGCGAACCTCTGGAACCAGGGCTTGGTATTCCCCGGCGGCATGCGCGTTAATTTGCGCGGCGAATACAGCCGCATGAACGAGTCGTTCGGCACACTCGGCTTCGGCCTCTTCATGGCCTCGGTACTCGTCTACTTGCTTCTCGTAATCCTGTTTCGCTCGTATGTCGGCCCCTTTATCATTATGTTCACGGTGCCCCTGGGTTTGATCGGCGTGTTGACCATGCTGTTCGTCACCAACACGACGCTCAACGTCCAGTCGAGCATGGGCATCATCTTCCTCGTCGGCATTGTCGTGTCTAACGGCGTGCTGCTGGTCGACTTTGCCAACCGGCAACGCAGGGCAGGGGCCAGCGTGCGCGAGGCCGTCGCCTCGGCGGCAGCCATCCGCTTCCGGCCCATTCTGATGACTTTCCTGGCCACCTTCCTGGACCTGTTGCCCATGGCCATCGGCATCGGCAAGGGCAGCGAGGCGAACGTCCCCCTGGCCCGCGCGGTTGTCGGCGGCTTGTTGACTTCGACGTTTCTAACGCTCGTCGTGGTGCCGATATTGTATACTCTGTTGGTCCGCGATCCGTCCGGGCCGATCATTGATATTGATGCGGAATTGACCGATCCGGCGAACTGATGCGTAGAGCGGACATGCTTCGGGAGCAATCACCATGTCAACCACAACGCGCGGCAAACGATGGCTCCTGGCCGCGGCCGCCGGCGTCCTCTGCTGCGGATTGCTGACCGCCGGGGTCGTTGCCCTGCGCGCGAAACCCTTCCTGTCGGGCGCCGAAAACCGCGATCCGTCGACCCATCCGTCGGCAGACCGCACTCGGCCCTCAGTCAAAACGGTGCGTCCAACCAAACAACCCACCCTTGTTGTTTCCGTCCAGGAACTCGCCAAGGTAGAAGCGTTCTTTCAGGCCGACCTGCGTGCGCGAACCGCCGGCCAGGTCAAAACGATTTACAAGGACATCAACAATACGGTGACGAAAGGCGAGCTGCTGATCTCCATCGATGCCCCTGAATTGCAAGCCGATGTTGACCGCAAGGCCGCGGAGGTAACCCAACGGGAAAAGGAAGTCCTGCTCGCCGAGCAAAAAGCCGAGATCGCCAAGGCCGCAGTCGACGTTGCGTTCGAGGACATTGCGCTCAAGAAGGCGGCGGTGTCCGAGGCGGAAGCCACCTGCGATCTCCGCAAGACGCGTTGGGAGCGGTTTCAAAAGCTCGCCAAAAAGGAGGAAAGCGTTGTCGCGGATGCCGCGGTGGATGAGGTAAAGCGGGATTATCACATAGCCGTGGCGGATTGCGCAAGGTCCGAAGCCGACGTCCGCAAGGCCACCGCCGAGTGGCGGCAGATGAAAGCAACTTCCGCCGCTGCCTTGGTCGATATACAGCAGAAGAAGATCGCCGTCGAAGTCGCACGGCGAGAGAGAGACTACGCGCAAACGCTCGCGGACCTTACGCGCATTACCGCCCCGTTCGACGGAGCTATTATCAAACGCAATGTCGATCCGGGTTCTTTTGTGCAAAACTCCACGACCGGCAACAGCGAACCCCTGATCACGTTGGCGCGTACCGACATCATGACGGTTTCGATGAAGGTGCCGGATAATTACGCTCCCTACGTAAGCGTCAATACCGACGCCGTCCTGCAACTGGATGAACTGCCCGGCATTCTCCTGCACGGAAAGGTGACGCGCTACTCGCCGTCGATCGATCTCAAGGATCGAACGATGCTGGTGCAAGTCGACCTCTACAATGGGACGGACCCCGAGTACGAGCGATTCGTCGCCGAGGGCGTGGCGGCGTTCTTGGCGCCGCTCGGGTCGCTGCCGCCCGGCCCGGCAATCGTCTCGACGGCCGCCGGACGCCAAAGCTGGAGCCGACATCGTAAGGGAGACGATGATCCGCTGCCGGTGATCCCTCGTGTCAGCGGCCGGGCTCACCTTGACCAGCCGCACCGCTTGTTGCCCGGCATGTCCGGCCAAATGCGCTTGCTCCTACGACGGTTTAATGACGTCTACCTGTTGCCCGTTAGTGCCGTTTTCAGCCGCGGCGGCAAGCAGTACATCGCCCAGGTGGTCGATGCCAAGGTTCGTCTGGTGCCCGTGCGCGTTCAGGTGGACGATGGCGCCTGGGTCAAGGTCGCGGTCATGAACGTCAAAGAGGGCGATCTACAGGGAGAGCTCTCCGATCTCACGGGTAACGAGGAGATCATCGCCGCCGGTCAAGGCGAATTGGAAGATGGACAAGCCGTGAACCCGTCGTTGGAGAAGTGAATCGATCCCGATCCGCCGTTCGCGCAGGGAGGCGCATGGTGAGACTTGCATTCAACCGCCTGACCTTGCGTCCCAGGCACGTCGTTGCCGCTTCGATCTGCGCCGTCCTAGCGGCAATAGTCGTCTGCGCCGCCACGGCGAGCGAGCCTGTTACTACCCGCGCGCCGCGCGCCGCGACCTACCCATCCCAACTCGACGAACCACCGCCGCCCATTCCTCGCCCTGCCGCCGCAGGCTCGAAAACTATTCCGGATCGACCGGTCTCTGCGCCTCCGGTGGTCGTCCCGAAGACAAAGGACGACGCCGACTCCGAGGTCATGCCGATCGACCTTGCAACCGCGTTGCGCCTGGCAAACGCGGGCAATCCCACGATCAACCGCGCACGGGAGAGTGTCGCGGCCGCCTATGCCCGTTTGGACCAGGCACAGGTTCTTTGGCTGCCCGACCTTCGCGTCGGTCCCGCCTACCAGCGTCACGACGGTCAGCTCCAGGAAACGAATGGCGCCATTTTCGGCGTGTCCAAGAGCAATCTCTTCGTGGGAGGCGGCGCGGCCCTCGGCCTTGAAGTTTCCGACGCGCTGTTCGCTCCCCTGATCGCTCGCCGTTTGGCCCAGGCCCAAGCCGCGAACGCCCAAGCCGTCTCGCACAACATTGAACTCGACGTGGCGCTTGCCTACCTCGATCTCTTGCGTGTCCACGGCCAACTCGCGGTCAACGCGGATACGCTGACTCGTTCGAAGGATATGCTCCGTTTCGCCGAGGCCGCCGACGAGGCCGGATTGAATAAGAACAAAGCTGATCCCACGCGGGCACGGGCCGAGATCGCCGGCCGCCAACGCGAACGGATCGACCTGGAGGGCGACGGGGCCGTTGCTTCGGCCCGGCTCGCGCAATTACTCCTTTTGAAGCCGACGGTTGACCTGCGGCCCGCCGATCCCGCCGTCGTGCCTTTAGCGCTCGTTCCGGCCGGCGATTCGCTGGACGACCTGGTGGCGACGGCATTGCTCAACCGCCCGGAACTGGCCGAGAGCCGGGAACTCGTCGCCGCCGCCGTGGCTCGCTGGCGGCAGGCGCGGACCGCGCCTCTGATTCCTCGGCTCGACGTCAGCTATTTCGGAGGCGATTTCGGCGGCGGCATGAACTCCGATCTGAGCAAGTTCAGCGGACGAAGCGACGGCCTCGCCCAGGTGACGTGGGCGTTGCACAATTTCGGCGCCGGCGACATCGCTCGCGCCCGCGAACGCCGCGCGCAGATCAACGAGGCTAACTTTCGCGTCGTTGAGGTCGAGGCCCAGGTTGCCGCCGAGGTCGTCGCAGCCGCCAAGCTCGCCCGCCACCGCCAGCGCACGCTCAAGGACGCCCAAGCGGCAGTGATCGAGGCAGTGGAAACCTGGCGGCGGCTGGAAACTGCCGCGCGCGAAGTGATCGGCGGGAAAATACGCGGCGTCGACGCGCTGGAACCATTGATCGCCATCCAGGCGTTGGCCCAGGCCCGCACCCAGTATCTCGATGAGGTGATCGAATACAACCGCGCGCAGTTCCGGCTGTTCACCGCGCTCGGCCAACCGCCCCAAGACGCGCTACCCAAGGCCAAGCCCGAGCCGCAGAAAGTGCCCGCGCTTCCGATCCCCGATAAAGATATGCCGCGGCCAAAATGATCGTGGTACGCCACCGCCCCGTTTCATTCAAGCGTGTCCATTTCGGTCTTCGCCGTTCTGCGTCTGTATCCTGGACGCCGCACCACTCGCGGCCCGAAGCCGTCGCACACCTCCGGCCCGCCCAAAGCAATGAGGGTCACCGCGCCAAGTGAGGGGGTCATCGCGCCAATTTGAATGAGCGTCAATTCCCCCCTTTTGTGATCCATTCGTCCTTTTCCCCGTCAATAAACGACAATGCGTGGGGGGTCATCGAGCCAAGCGATCCTTGCCAATCAGAGTCATCGCGCCAAGCAAGGGGAGTCATCGCGCCAACCGAGGGGGGTCATTGCGCCAGCGTCAATGAGCGTCATTCAATGACGCTGATGACGCATTCGTCATTATTGAAGTCAATCAATCCTGAGGAGGGGGGTCATTACGCCAAGCAACGAGGGGGGCCCCCCTCAGTTGGCGCACTGGGTCGGGTGACTGCCAAGTCGTTGCACGCCTCCGTGCAACGACCCATTTCCGTCGCCATAACTCCTTGGCGCTCTGCATGGTCTGAACTCGACCGTGCGTGGGGGGTGTGTGTGCAACGACCCACCTCGCGCCGATGCGTGCCAACCCTGTGCCGCAGCCCACGTTCGTTCAAGCGTCTCCACTTCGGTCATCGATTTGCGCCAGCGAAGCAAACCTCTTTCCTTCGACATACGCAAGGAACGCCCCGCCTCCGGTCGAAACGTGGGTCATCTTGCCGTCCAACCCAAACTGCTCGACCGCCTCAGCCGTTTCGCCGCCGCCGACTACCGTCACCGCGTTGCTTGCTGCCATCGCTGCCGCGATGCCGCGCGTGCCGTTGCTAAACGCGGGCTGCTCAAACCAGCCGACCGGACCGTTCCAGATTACCGTGCCCGCTTGCTTGATCTTTTCGCTGTAAACGGCCAATGTCTTCGGGCCGATATCGACGCCTTCATAGCCCTCGGGGATGGCGCCCTCAACCACTTGCGTCTGGTTCAGATCATTCGACTTGCAAACCAACGCATCGACCGGCAGCGTGATCTTCACGCCGACGTGTGGCAGCAGCTTCCGAGCGGCGGCGATTTCCTCCTCCGGGATTTTCATGTTCCCAGCGGAGATGCCCTTGGCCTTGAGGAACGTGTAGCCCATCTTGCCGCCGATCAGCAGGTGATCGACTTTGCCAAGCAGCGCTTGGATGAAGTTGATCTTGTCCGACACCTTGGCGCCGCCCATCACGGCCAGCAGCGGACGCTTCGGTTTGGACATGATGCCGTCGATGACCTCCAACTCCTTCCCCACGAGGAAGCCAACCGCACGCGGCTTGCCCTGGGCCTTCATGGCCGCCGGGACCGCGACCATCGAGGCATCCTTGTCGTTGTGGCACGTGCCGAAGGCGTCATTGACGTACACGTCGCCCAGCGCCGCAATTTGGGCGGCGAAATCAGCGTCGTTCTTCTGCTCGCGCGGGTCGAAGCGCAGGTTTTCCAGCAGAATCACTTCTCCAGGTTTCTGCGCTTGAGCGGCCGCAACGACTTCCGGCCCGATGACCCGATCCGCCGCTTTCTTGACCGGCCGTCCGAGCAATTCTCCCAACCGAACCGCGATCCGATCCAACGTGAGATTCTTGTCCTTAGCTCGATCGCCCGATGGCCGGCCAAGGTGGCTCATAGCGATCACGGCGGCTCCTTTATCGAGAACGTACTGAACCGTCGGCAGTGCGGCGCGAATGCGCCGGTCATTCGTGATCACCCCTGTTGTTTTCTCTAGCGGGACGTTGAAATCGACGCGGATCAGGACGCGTTTGCCCTTCAGTTCGCCCAAGTCGTCCAGGGTTTTCTTCGCCATGGTTCCATTTCCGCACAATACGCTTGCCGCTTTTCGCGCTTTCCGAAGGAAGGCGCGTGCGCGAAACGGCAGGCAGCGCGACGGCGATCACGGTTACTTGCTCACCAAATACCGCAGCAAATCAACGCAACGATTGGAATAACCCCACTCGTTGTCGTACCAGCTAATGAGTTTGAAAAAGCGGCTATTCAGTTCAATGCCTGAGCCCGCGTCGAAGATACTCGAGCTGGCATCATGGATGAAGTCGGAGGAGACCACCTCATCGTCCGTATAGGCCAGGATATTCTTCAGATAGCTCTCGCTCGCTTTTTTCATCGCCGCGCAGATTTCCTTGTAACTTGTCTCCTTGACCGTCCGGACAGTCAGGTCGACGACCGAGACGGTGGGCGTCGGCACGCGGAGCGACATGCCGGTGAGCTTGCCCTTGACCTCGGGAATGGCGAGGCCGACCGCCTTGGCGGCGCCGGTGCCGGAGGGAATGATGTTGATGGCCGCGGCGCGGCCGCCCTTCCAGTCCTTCTTGGACGGGCCGTCGACGGTTTTCTGCGTCGCGGTGTAGCTGTGCACGGTCGTCATCAGGCCCTCTTCGATGCCGAAGCCTTCCTTGAGAAGGACGTGGACGACCGGCGCCAGGCAATTGGTCGTGCAGCTCGCGTTGGAGATGATGTGGTGCTTGGCCGCGTCGTACTTCTCGTGGTTGACGCCCATGACCACGGTAATGTCTTCACCCTTGGCAGGGGCGGAGATAAGGACCTTACGCGCGCCGGCGGTCAGGTGGCCTTTCGCCTTCTCCGCTTCGGTGAACAATCCGGTCGATTCGATCACGTATTCGACGCCAAGTTGCTTCCAGGGCAACGCCGCCGGTCCCTCTTTCACCGCCAAGCACTTGATCTTGTGGCCGTTGACCACCAGCACGTCGTCCTCGGCGACGGTGGGGGAGGATTTCTCGCTCGCGACGGCGCCATTAAACCCGCCTTGGGTGGAGTCGTATTTGAGCAAGTAAGCAAGGTTGTCGGCCGGCACCAAGTCATTGACGGCGACTACGTCGAACGTCTTGCCGAGCAAACCCTGTTCGACCAGCGCCCGAAACACCAGCCGCCCGATGCGCCCGAATCCGTTGATGCCCAATTTCACTGCCATCTCGTGTTCTCCTCGTCAAAGCCGCCGGCGATCAGAGAACAGCCGTCCGCTATACCCTGATAGCCAAAACGAACCATCCTTCATAACTTATGGCATGGATGAAACAGGGTCGAGGCCCGAAAAACGAATCGCCAGGGGCGAATCGCCGAGGGCCGATAGCAGAGAGCGTAAACATGGCAAGCGTAATTCGCGTGGCGGTAACGGGCGCGGCGGGGCAGGTGGCGTATGCCATGCTGGGCCGGTTGGCCTCAGGTGAAGTCTTCGGTCCGGATGCGAAAGTGATTCTGCAACTGTTGGAGATCACTCCAGCCTTGCCCGGTCTGGAAGGCGTGGCGATGGAGTTGAACGATTGCAGCTTCCCAACGTTGCAAGACGTGATCGTGACCGACGACGCCAACAAGGCGTTCAAGGACTGCACCTGGGCCGTGTTCGTGGGTGGGTTTCCGCGCAAACAGGGGATGGAACGCAAGGACTTGCTCGGCAAGAACGGCGAAATCTTCGTCGGCCAAGGCAAGGCGCTGGCGTCGAATGCGGCGAAGGACGTGCGCATTCTCGTCGTGGCGAACCCGTGCAACACCAACTGCCTCGTCGCGTATCACAACGGGCGGGGCATCCCCATCGAACGTTGGACGGCCATGACGCGCCTCGACCACAACCGCGCCCGCAACGCTCTGGCCAAGAAAGCCGGCGTCGCGGACGAGGAGGTGACGCAGGTCACCATCTGGGGTAATCACAGCAACACGCAGTGGGTCGATTTCACCAACGCCAGGATCAAGGGCAAGCCGGCGACTGAGGTCATCAATGACCGTAACTGGCTGGAAACGGTGTTCCTGCCGCAGTGCCAGAATCGCGGGGCCGCGGTTATCAAGGCGCGTGGATCCAGTTCGGCCCTATCCGCCGCTAATGGTGCGATCGATCATCTCAAGAGTTTGCTCAAACCGACACCGGCCAACGACTGGATAAGTGCGGCCGTGGTGTCAAAGGGCGAATACGGTGTGCCGAAAGGGCTGGTGTTCAGTTATCCCTGCCGGAGCGACGGGAAGGGCAACCTGACGGTTGTGGAGGGAGTGAAGCTTGACGCCTTCGGCCAGGCGAAATTCCAGGCGACGCTGAAGGAACTGGAGGAGGAGCGTGACGCGGTGAAGTCGATGCTACCGGGATGACGTAGCGCGACTCGACGCTTGCGGCCTGCGAAGGAAGAGGTCACTTGTCTCCCGCGTATTCCTCTGTATACACGCTTTGAAATCGGTAGCTGCTTCCCTCGCCCTGATGGCCCTTGAGTTCCTTTTCAATGGTCAGCCGCGCACTGCGCATGAGTCCTTTCTTGAGATCGAAGACTACTTCGCCTTGCGGTTGAAGCTGCATAAGCGGGACTTGATCGAGGAGCGCCTCGGGAAGGTCCTTGATCCTGGTCGTCATCGTCATGCTCGCGGTGTCGGCGGCAATGGACTTACAGACGTATTTCTGTGTGGCGTTGTATTTCTCGCCCGTGCCTTGGGGCGGCGCCAAAGTAAGCGTGTAGGCCCGCTCCCAGGATAGGCCTTCCTTTAATGCGGAATCGGGCAGCGTCAGGACGAACGGCAACTCGTTCTCGAAGCGCGAAGCGGGGCCGAATTTCGATTCCTTGACTTCCATAACCATGCCTTGCGAGTCGATGCGAAGAACGGCCAGCGGTTT
>Ga0207095_10052_pt1 | contig 35712 bp, 41 predicted proteins | sample Alteio_BWMinHeat_88_FD_153529 | JGI IMG/M metagenome (GOLD analysis project Ga0207095, IMG submission 153529) | Enriched cells from forest soil in Barre Woods Harvard Forest LTER site, Petersham, Massachusetts, United States -... | ecosystem: Environmental > Terrestrial > Soil > Temperate forest >... | reverse complement strand
TCGCCGGTTACCTGTGTCGGCAGACTCGTTCGCAATTGGTGGTGATCTGCTGCGCGGCGCGCTGGGGAGAATTGCTGGCGCCCAAATTCTCGCTGTGGCAATTAGTCCTGCTTTTTTTGGGCCGTCACTCCCGAAATCAGTTCCACGCCGCCGCCGATTAGCAGAGCGCCGGCGACACCCCAACTGAGCCACCCTAGTATTTCCGAACCCTCCGGTGGTTCTTGGGTGTAGGCGAGAACATACCAGTATTGCAACGTTCCAAGCACCCCGATCGCCAGGCCAAGAAGAATGACCAGAAGTCCCGTGCGTATCATGTCGCACCTCCTTTCCATATTCCGCAAGAAACCACGCAATCCCCATGCCAAGCAAATACTTGGCCCGCCGTTTGCACACCCATGTGGCTCCTGGGAATCGGAGGCCAATACGAACCCGAAAGGAGCCAACATGAATCGCAAGGATCCTAAACGAGCGAAGCGCGATGCCGAAACGGCAAGAAACAGGAAGAAGCAGGGAGCAGGAAACGTTCCCACCGTGACACGCGATCCGACTGATCCGGAGAAAGAAGAACTAAAAAAGGCTCTACATGAACACGAAGAGAAAAAGGGGGACTGGTCGAAAGGTCACTGAAAATCATGGGCTCTAGCGCCGCGGCATGGTCATCATCCGGTCCGCGAACGGCCGGTGGTGATCGCGAACCACGTGTGTTCGGCACGTGTTCACGCCCCCTCATACGCCTTCCTTAGCCACCCCTCCAATTCCTTATCAACGTCCTTCACGCTCCCCACCCGCACTCGGTGGCTTACCATCGCGTTGAAGCTGCCCGATGGCTCCAGCCTCTCAGTGGCCGCGGTCCCTTTGAGATTAATGCCCACGTCGATCCGTGACGCCGACGACGCCTGGATCAGCCCAAATTGCTTCCGCCGACGTAGGCTCACGTAAGTCTTCTTTGGTGAAATCTCGACATCACGGCCGAACAATTTCACTTTTTCGATCATCGCGTCGTAGATGGGCCGCAGCCCGGCTTTGGCGCCGGCGTACTGGGCGTCCACCAAATCCTCCCCTCCGCGCGGGGCGTCGGCGGGCCGAAGGGTTTCCTGGGCAATTAGGTTCGCGTAGCCGTGCGTCACGCCGTGCTTGGTCTTCAGGTAACGCAGCACTTTCTGATGCCCATCCAGCTCGGTGGCCGCGACCACCTTGGCCCATTCGGGCAGCGATTTGCCGGTTGTTTCATTCAGCTTCTCGATCATGCCGGCCCGCATTTCTTCCGGCGACTTGGCCATGCCGACCTCCTTCAGGATTAATGAATCATTTTGATCCAATGACAGTGTCTCTTTCACAGCGGCCAATTCTCCGCGCGCGTCTTCTTCGGCGACAGCGGCTCCAGAACCTTGAACAGAACGTACAGCATCCGCACGCCGAACGACGGCCTTCCCGTTTCCACGACGGCCTTAAGCGTTTTCGCGATCAACACCATGCCCTGCTTCATTTGCTTCGCCGTCTTGGTACCGATCACCAGGTCCTCGATCGTTTGGATGTACTCGACGCCGCCCGCGACCTCGCGCAGTTCGTGGATCACCTTGCACGGCGGTTCATCCAGGCGCGTGAACCGGAAGGTATGGACGTAGCGACGCGGCGGGTCGAACTCCAGAACGTCGCCTACAATGCCGGCGTATTTGCCGTTGGCCGTCAACATGCGCATCTTGCCGCCCGGTTTGAGGCCGTTCGTTTCCAGGCGCATGTTGAAAAAGCACTTCTGGACCTCATTCGTCTTGGTGATCTCGCGCCACACGGCCGCCATCGTGCCCTTGATGAATATCTTGTAGATTGCTTTTTCGGTCTCAGCCATCGATCCCCCTTTTGGTCTCAACCCGGTATTTCACCCGCGTCAGTCGGCCGGCCCACATCGCGCTGTACTCCGTCGTCCAACGCTCGTGGATCAATTGGATCGGCACGCAGTTGAAATACAGCTTCCGCGTTCGCCCCTGCTTTTCCGAATGAACGAGTCCCGCCTCTTCCAGCACCCGCAAATGCTTCATCACGTTGATCCGGCTCTCATCGAAAAACCCCGCCACGTGGTTCACGTTGCATCCCGGCCGGTCCTTGACAATGTCGAGGATTCGTCTTCGGCTCTCGCTGGCGAGCGCCCGAAATACGGCATCCATCGCGTCCGATTCCATAAGTAACCAGATGGTTACATATCAGGCCTGACGTGTCAAGGAGAAAAAATCGGAAAGAGTTGAGAAGATTAACACAGCCAAATCGAACAGGGGGAATCCCCTACATTGGCGCAGTGAGTGGAGCAACGCGGCAGAACGATCAGTAGTCGGTTGTCGCGAATTGCCGCACCGCGACCGCCAACACCATCGCCGCGAACAGGAGTGAAGACAGCACGGACAGTTCCGGATGAAACGCGCCCCGGCCTTGTTGCGACGCTTGCAATGACAGGTACGTCGCCTCGGCGAATACCTGCGGCGGCACGGGAATGCCCATGGCGCCTTCGTTCGTTTGGAATGCTCCAGTCGCCAGCACCGTTCCGAGTTCCGGCGAAAGCGGCTGCGCCGGCGTTTGCACGAGGCGGAACGACGGCGGCAACGGATCGAAGTCTTCCTTCGCATCCAGTGCCGTGTCAAGCAGGATCAGAACGTCGCCCGGCTTCGGCAGGATCCAGTAGCCGACCTCCACGCTATCCTGAACGCTCGTTGGCAACGCGGGCACGGTTGGGTCGAGCACCGGCATCGCCAGGGTCTCGTGCCGGCCGAAGTTCATCGCGTAGCACACGAACCAGAAGATCAGCGAGCCGAAAACGCACACGACGGTGTTCCGCGTATAAACGGCCAATAAAGCCGAGAAGCTGTAAATGATCGTGAACTGAAGGAGCAGCAAGGGGATGCACAGCAAGTAACCGGGTGACCAGATGCCGGTGCGCACGCCCAGCGCCGACCAGGTTGCCAGGAAAAAGATCGCCTCCTGGAAGCCGACGAACGCGATCACCGCCACGAACTTGCCCGTCAACAGCAGCCAGCGCGGCGCAGGTTTGGCCAGCAATACCGACGCCGCCGAGGGTTCCAGGAACGCCGGCAGGAACCCCGCAGTCCAGATTAATGCCGCCAGCGTGCCGATTGCGCCCGCCACCCATAGGGCCAGGAAGGAATGCAGGAAACGCACCTCCGCCTCGGCGTCTCGGAACAGCGTGTAACGCAGCGCTCCGAACCCGACCGTCATGGAGCCCGGGTTCGGGTTCGCGCCGGTCAGCGGTTGCTTGTCGCCGCCGTACAACTCGATCTCGCCTTCCGGCGTGAGCGAACGCGGCCCGTCAATGCGCACGCTCAGGCAAAAGAGCGTGCACAGCCCGGTGACGCTCACCATCAGCCAGAACGTGCGGCTCGCGAGCGCCTGGCGAAAGGTGTCGCGGATCAACCAACGCAGGACGAAGATGGCGGCGGGGAGGGTCATGCCGAAATCTCGTATAGGGGCCTAAGTGCATCCTCGAGGGGACGAGTCGCGCCCGTTGCCGGGTCGCGGGTCAGGGACGAGAGGGGGCCGAGATGAACAAGCCGGCCGCCGGCCAGCACGGCCACGCGGTCGCACAACTGTTCCACTTCGGACAGCACGTGCGACACCAGCAAAACCGTTCGTCCTTCGCGGCGCTGCTCGCGGATCAGGTCGGCGACCAACCGGCGGCCCGCCGGGTCCAGTCCTTCGTGCGGTTCATCGAGCACCAGCAAGTCGGGTTCATTGATCAGTGCCTGCGCCACGGCCAAGCGCTGGACCATGCCCTTGCTAAAGCGGGCAATTGGTTCCTGGCTGCGGTCGCTCAGGCCGACCCGTTCGAGCAGTGGTGGGATTCGCCGGCGCACTTCCTCGAAGGGAATGAGCGAAAGTGCACCGTAGTATTCAAGCAATCCGGCGGCTGTGAGATAGCGCGGGAACGCCGGATGCTCGTGGACGTAGCCAACCTTCGCCAGCGTGCGCCGGTCGTTCGCCGGGCGGCCCAATCGGGACACATGGCCGCTCGTCGGGCCGCACAGGCACAGAAGTATTTTAACAAGAGTAGTTTTGCCCGCCCGGTTGGGGCCAAGCAAGGCCAGAACTTCCCCGGGTTCGAGGCGGAAGCTGACTTCGTCGACCGCGCGCAGCGTGCGACGACGCAGCAAGCCGGCGGGGTAATCCTTCACAACGCCTTCGAATTCAGCAACGGCACTCGTGGACATCGCGGTGCACATCTCCCAACGATGGAGGGGACGGATCGAAGCGAGGGGGCCGGTCCTAGGACCCGCCCCCTCCGTTCAACAACCATAGCATTTTTTTCGGCTGTCAACCGAACTCACTTGATCAGCGACACCGGAACGCTCGAATCCATGACGCTGGTGAACGCGTTCTTGAGTTTCGTTTGGCGCGTGGTTAAATCGCCGGTGCAAATCTTGTAATAGTTGGGGTCCGACGTGGCCGTGATCGACGACGGGAAGCCCGTTCCGCCGATCGTGGACAGCTGCTGGGCAAGATCCATTCCGTTGGTCTGGTCCGGCGGCGGCGGCGTGATCGGCTCGAAGATAGCCCCGAACACAACCACGTGCAGGATGACGGACTTGGTCGGGGTGCCGAAGCCGGGTCCGTTGGCAGTGTCGGTCACTTGGGCGCACATTTTCTTGGCGACCGCAATGGCGGCCGGGCCGGCGTTCGAATATCCGCCGGCGCCTGCGCTAACGGTGTCCGTGGGAGCGATCTTGTAATATGAGTTGTTGACTGCGGCGGACCCGGTCCCCGTAACGGTTTGGGAAAATCCGCACGTGGTCACCTGGTTGGCCATGCCGTCCGTTTCAAAGATGACGATGCGGGTTGCGCCCTTGCGGCCGCCACCGCCTGCCGTGCCGTAGTAGCTTGTGCCGCTCAACTGGTTATAGGCCAGCATCAACCCGTAATCGGACGTGGTGTTGGCACAATAGTCGGCGTGGGCGCGCGGCGTCTGCATGCCGTTCGTGTCCCACGGCCGCACGTCCCCAGTCGAGGCGTTGGGCGGGAACCATAACGAGTTGATCATCGCCGAGTAATTGCGGGTCAGGCTGTACTGGGGCAGGGTAAACGCAGCGACCTCGGGCGCCTCGCCCGTAAAGTGCGGCCGACTGAACGGGAGAAGCGACACCAAGTCGTTGGGATGATTGTTTGAAACGTCCTGAATGGCGCCCGAAAGGCCGAGCTTACACGGGTACATGGAAATGTCGTGGGTCGTGCCTGGGAACAATCCGGTGTCCGACATGTACTGGATCATGGTCATCGGCCCGAACCAGAATCGGTGTCGCGGCCGCTGGGGGTTGTCGGTTGGATTGATTCGTTTCCACGAGCCCGTTCCGTTGGGCGGACCGTTGGACAGGCCGCTTTGGTCCGGTCCGGTGATCTGCACCGTCCCCCAGGTGGACTCGCCGCTGAGATCGCCGATGTCCGGCCCGATGCTGCACGATGGGTTGCCCGGTCTCTGGATGTTGCCGAAAGGATCGCGCCACACACCGAGCGTGTAATCGATGTATTCCTTCCAGAACCGTTGGTTCTGATTGGCCCAGGCGATCGAGTAGTTCTTTTGCGTGTGGTCGTAGGCGCCGGCGGGAACGTCCGTCGGCACGGCGTCATAGTACAGCAAATGTCCGCCCCGCAGTATCGGCGGGAACGGCTTGGGATCGGTGGTGCTCGACTGAATCAGGTTGGCACTGATCCAAGCGAGGATGGCCTTGTAGTTAATGACGTAGTTGCCCTGTGGATCGTTCCACTGACCGCTGCTGTTCCACAAAATGGTGTTGTCGTCAACCTTGGTGGCGCCGTCGGTCTTGAGGAAATAGAGCTTCCGCCAATCCTTGGTCGGATCAGGATCGGGGGGCCAATTGTAAAAGGTCATGCCATAGTAGCCCGGTCCCTGCGTGTACCCGGTCCAGCTGCCGTTAACGGATTTATGGCCGTTGAACGGATTCGAGTTGCCGCCAGTCACGTGGGCGACCGTCTGGGCGTAAACGGTCGTTGAGTTTTTCTTGAACAGCGGCTTGTCGCCGCCGGCGGCGGTGTTGGTCACCGTGGTGGGGGCGGGGTTGAAGGCCGGGATGCCGGTCGTGGCGCCGAATGCGTTTTGGTAGAAGTCATTGACCAAGGGCGGGACGCCCAGTGCAGTGATGGTGACATTGCTCCGGCCAACGCGGGAATCGGACTGGGTGTTCACCATGTTGGCGTTGGATGCCGAGTGCCCTGCCCACTGTGGATAGACCGTGTCGTTGTTGTTCGGGCTGTTGTTGGCGCTGGTCAAGTAGCCTTCATTGTTCCACAGGTCGCTTTCATTGTTCATCGACCCAGAGTAATCGAGCACTAAACACACGTCGCGGGGACGATGGGCTGCGGTGGCCGTTGCAGAGACGTTGAGGCTTGTAACCCCCAGCACGCGCGAAAAAGCCGGCTGGCGGCTGGGCGTGACAGTGACCCTCGACAGGTTATACGTGAGGGGGAGCGCCGTCGGCGGAGTCGTCGAGTTGTCGTATTTTTGAATCGGCGGGATATTGATGACGAAAACCTGGCTGGTCGCGTCATAGTCGTAGGAACCGTCGACGACGGTCACTTCGCTCGCTTGAACCGCCTGACTCAAAACGGAGTTGAGCTCCGCTACGGCCGCCGCGTTGATCTTGGCATTGGGCTCGTTCGAGTTGGACGAGCCGTTCAGTGTCCTTGCCCCGGTCATGGCCGCCGCATCGGCCGCGTTCTGCGCCTGGGTGCGGGCAACCAGCATCATGCCGATGTCAATGGACAGTGCTAGAAACCCGCACATCGCCACCAGGCACAACACCACTAACGGCATGATCGACGCCGGCCGCCGAGCCGCGATTCTTTGCAATTTCATGGCAGGATTCCCCCGCGTGTCTTTCGATTGTTCCTCGCCTCGCCGCACTCATCTCCCGTCGCCTGCATCAGTTGCCTTCGCTTAACATCAAACTCGTGACGTTAACCGGTACCGGATCGCCCAGATGACTTGCTCCAGGCACGAAGGGGTCGTACATCGCATTGATCTTCACGCAAATTCCCTCGCCGAACGAGGCGCTGCTCCAGGTCGATCCTTTGGAATCCGTCATCGCCAAGCCGGTGTACGGATCGGCCCGGAAAACCTGGATGTCCGTCGCCTGCAAAGCCCCGGATCCGGTCGAATTGAGCAAACTTTGGTTCGCCAGCAAACCAAAGGCGTAGTTCTGTATCTGGGCCGTGGTCATACCGGTATTAGTGTTGACTACCGCCAGCCGTGCGCCGTCGCGCGCCGCGTTTTCGACCAAGTGCCGCATCATGAAGAAGCGGCCATATTCGAAAATGACCAGCATGAAGAAGATGGCAGCGCCAATGCAGATCGCGCTCTCCACCAAGGTCACGCCGCTCCGCCTTTTCGTTGTTTCTCTGCCTCGAATCATGTTTTTCCTCCGCGAAACTCGCGTCGTTGGTCAACCCGCTCGGCATTAGAACCCAACAGGAGGGGCCGGCGTCGGGTAATCAAGGTCCCGCATCGACGTCCACGTGGCCGTGAACGTAACCTGAGTCGTTGTATCGGTGATCAGATAAAGATTGATCCAGCGCACGTCATTGAAGGGAATCGTGACGGTAACCTGTATTTGGTCCAGGTCGGTGGCGGCCGTGCAATCGACGCCCGAGTGGGTCAAATTGGTAACCGTCACGATGGTGGTTCGCTGGCTGGTGTAATCCGGCAGGCCGGCGTTTTTCAGGTAGGTGCAAACGGCGCGTTGCACGGCGTCGTTGGTCGACTGGCCCGTCGAGGCCTGGCGGCCACCCTCACGCGCGGCATTGGCCACGACTTGCTGGACCTCCACCAGCCGCGCTCCCTCCCACATCCCCAGCGCGAACGGCATGAAGATGAAAATCAGTACGATGGCCAATTCGGCGGTGGCCGCGCCCGATCGGCGGCGCGGGGTGCAATTGGTCCGGATCATGGACATGTTCCCCTCGTTTTGGGAAGTGGCGCCGACTTGCCCCAATCTTTGAGCCTGGTTCGAACGAGGGGGATCTCGAACCGCTCTCAATGGGCTTGTCTTCGTGGCGCGATTCGTTACGGTTCAGCCGGACACTTGGCCTCTTCCAGGTTTCACGGCACGCAACTCTGGCGATTCATAGCTACTCACGTGATGCGCTGCACTCGTTATTCCAGTGCACGTTTTCCATTCACTTGGAATTCGATTCGCTCCACGACCAGCAGAATGCACGGGTATCCAGCTGGCGCATCGCCTTTCATCGCATCCCAATAGCTGTGTTTCGACTATAGGTCAAAGCTCGCAAGCAAGCAAAAAAGTAGGAGCCTTATTTGACTCATGCGTTCCCCCGAACTAGATTTTTGGCACGAACCGAAGGGACAAGTGTCTACACCCCGACCTTCGCGACCCCTCCACCGGCGAACGGTCGATCCCGACTCAAAGATCTCCCTCTTCTTCTCCACGAGCTCCGAATAGATCGAGCCTGATTGAACGACACCTGCTGAGGTATGCACCATGAAATCGAAAACCATGATCCTGATGGCCGTCGCCGTCGGCTGCGGCCTGGTGGCCAGCTTTCTGACCAGCCGCTTGTTGGCGGAGCGCGGCAAGACGCCCGAAGGCCCCGTGATGAGGAAGTTTCTGGTCGCCAAGAAGAATTTGCCGGTCGGAACCGTGCTGAAGGACCCCGAGAAGTATTTCGAGGAAAAGGAATTCCCCGAGGATTCGGCGCCGAAGAAGGGCTTCGAGAGCTTTGACGCGGTGCAGAATCGGAAGCTGAGCAAGCCGATTAGCGCGGACGCACCGCTGAGTAGAGACGACCTCATGGACGGAGGAAAGGGAGATTTTGAACAAAACATTCCGATCGGCCACACAGCCATTGCCATCAAGGTGAACCCGGAGTCGATCGTTGGCGGATTCGTGCGGCCGTTTTCAAAGGTGGACGTGATCTGGACCTATAACCGCGCCGCCGACTCGTTGTCAAAGACCATCTTGCAGGATTTGCTGGTTCTGGGCGCGGACCAAGAGGCGGGGCGCACCGGCGACGATCCGGCGAAACTAGTGACGACCGTGACCCTCGCGGTCAAGCCCGAAGATGCTCAGAAACTGACGTTGGCAGCTTCCCAGGGCCATTTGGTGTTGAAGCTGCGAAGGATCGGCGACACGGAGATCGTTAGCACCAAGCCGCTTACGCTTTCGGACCTGATCAGGAAAAATGACACCAGCTCCGGCACGACCGATCCGTCGGATGACCCGGACGTGAAAAGTCCGACGAAGCCCACCAAGCCGGTGGTGGACATCAACCCGCTGGACCCACCTGTGAAGGATGCTGAATACTTCGTGCAGGTCTTCCAAAACGGCCAATCGCGGACCGTGGTGAAGCACCCGCTGGACGGCAAGGACGGCGATACGAAAGTGGAAAAGAGCGATCCCGTAGTCAGCCCCAAGGCGCCGGAGAAGAAGGCCGACCCGGGAAAGAACCCCGCCAGGCCGAAGCTCGGCGGTCCGGGCGAAAAGGATCCGGATGATTACTAATCGTTGACACAGGAGTGAAGGGGGAAAGGCGAAGGGCCCGACGACGCGCCCGCCGGCCTTTCCCCCTCGCTCCCGAGACAAACCGTTCGGGTGGGTTTCCAGGGGGTTTCCAGGGACAGTTCACACAAGTCATTAAAGCGACTAAACATGTGGAATAATTCGCCCCAAAGCCGGTGAAATCAAAAAATGGCTAGACGCACCCCGGCTGATTCGGCCAACCCATCGCCCCCGATTTGACCGTCATTGAGGGACACTCATTCCCCGTTCCCAACCCGCCGCCTGCTCCCTGCCTCCCCGCGCCCCAAAGTCGTTTCACGATTCTCGCAACGACCTACTTCCGTCGCCGTAAGTCCTTGCCGAATGGCGAGCTCCAAGTAGGGCTGTGTGCACGCTCCCGATGAAACGACTTCCATGAAGGTCACCGCCCCAACAACTCCGCCCCCCAGGGCCGATGGGCGTCAATGGTGCCCATTGGTGATCGATCCGTGTCTTTTCCTGTCATTCCGGGTCAATGACCCCCGGCATTATTTGGACCCAGTGGACCAACCCTCTGGACCCAGTGGACCAACCCTCTGGACGCCTGCCGACCCTGTGCGCCCACAGGAATTGGTCCAGAGGGTGATCAATAATTAACCACTCACGCCGACGAACCTTCAATTCAAGGACGGCTCGGGGAACAACGTCTCGAACCCCACCTACAGCTACGATCCCGGCAACTCCCTCACCGCCGAGACCCTAATTGTTCCACGACCAACAACCAGTAAGACGCCGCCAACCAATTGACGTGATGACCTCGGCCGGTCCTCGAATAATCCGAGTGCGACCAACCTGGCCAAATCCGGGACAACGGGTGTTATCGTAGAGAACCTCGATCCACAACCCTTTAATAAATCGACGCTTGTGGATCACGGCCTCTTGTAGCGGAGAGGGGGGGATTCGAACCCCCGGTGAGGTTTGACCCCCACACGGCATTTCCAGTGCCGCACAATCGGCCGCTCTGTCACCTCTCCGAAACGTCACAACCCTTTTAGGATAACTACTTGCGTCCGTTTCGTCACCCGTCCCGAACCGCGCCGAAAACCGAATGGTGTATGGAACGGTGTAAAACGGATGTTCACGCTTTCAGGATCGCCGCCTCTAGGTGGTCGTCGATTTCCGTGTAGAACTTCAAGGTCGTCGCTATGTTCGCATGGCGCATGAGTCGTTGCAAGACCTGGGCGGGGACCACGGCGGCATAGCGGCTGCCGAACGATCGGCGTAGGTCGTGCAAGGTGATCTTGAAGCCGGCCGCCTTGGCGATGACGCCGAACGTCCTCGATGCCTCGTTGGGCAGGTGGGCGAACGAAAACAAATTGCCCGCGCGGTTGGGAACTTCGCGCAGGATGTCGGCCAGCTCGGGGTGGAGCGGAATCCACTGATCGTCATCCGACTTGTTGAAGGCGGCGGGGATGCGGACCCTGGCCTCGCCGAAGTCGATGTGCGGCCGGTCCCGGTCGTTCCATGTAAGGGCTAGGATTTCGTTCCTCCTCATCCCCGTATACCACGCGATGGCGATGAGAGCTCGCCACTCCACGGACGGCGCCTTGAGGAGCAAGCGCTCGAACTCCTCCGCGCTGATCTTGCGGATTTTGATTTTCTTGGGCAGGTCCGGCATCTCGAACTTGGGCAGCTCGGTCATCATCCCTTGGCCCACGGCCCATCGGAAGGCGGCGCGCAGGTAGGACAGGTGGCCGTGGATCGTCGGCTTGGCCATGTCAAGGTCGCGCAACTTGGCGGCGTAGGTGCTGACCGTGCGCGAGGTAATCTGGCCTAGCGTTTTGGGCGCGGCGAACTTCTCGAACGACTTGAAGACATACCCCGCCTTCTTGCGGCTGCCGTCGCGGCCGGCGGCGAGCTTCTCGCGGTCGTAGGCGTCGCGGAAGTCCTTCCAGGTCGTCTTCGACTTCTCCTTGTACGTGCCGTGGTTCAGTTCATACTCCAGGTCGTTGCGCGCCTTCTCGGCGGCTTCGGCGTCGGCGGTTTTCGCCGATATGCTCTTGCGCCGTCCCGTGGCGGAATCGAGCCATTCGAGTTTGTAGTTGGGGCGGTCGGCTTGCTTGATCTTCCAAACGACGATGCGGTCTTGCATAGGTGAGTATCCTGGGGTTAGGCCAACGCGGTGAAAAGAGCATCGAGAACTGCGGCAGGTGGGCATCCGCCTTCTTCCCAAACGGCGCTTGGCTGTGACCATCTCCAGCGCTGGGGGTCGGCCGTTTCGCCGTGGCCGACGATCACGACGCCGCCGGCCTCGGTCCAAGTCACGACGATTTGCCCCTTGGGCGGCGACTTGGTATCCGGCCTCGTCCCCTTGCCGCGCCCGTCTTGCATGGCAGCTCGCTTTTCGAGGTCGATCACGACCACTCGGTATTGGCCCTTAACACCGACACCTGGGCGCAAGTCAATTCGGCCACACGTCCACACGTCCATTCCGAGCTCCTTTTCATAATGCTTTTCGATGGCCAGCGTTGCTTCCCCGCTGATCTTGCGGAATCGACGCTTGGCCAATAGGTTGAGCCGTTCCTTCAAGGCCGGCTCCATCTCGACATAGAGCACCACGCGCTTACCTCCTTCGGGTTTGGTGGGTGGTTCAGCCATGCGGCCCAGCATAACAAACTAGGCCGCATGATACTAGGCTACCATAGACTTCCATATGGACGCAAGATGAATCTAGACTTTTCTTGACATGGCGGTGGGGATTGGTTCGCGGCCGAAGTCATGACACCCGCGTTTTCGGGCAAGGGTCGCGGGGACGGGGATAGGGCAACCTGGGTCTAACTCGTTTGCACATCGCGGACGAAGGCGTCGTGCTTGTCCATGTTCACGCCCCATTGCGAGAGCACAGTCCGCGCTCGGTCCTCTAGCGCCTTTTGCCAGTCGAGCAGCTCTTGCGCAATTCGAGGCGCGGGCTGTCGGTGGATTGGATCATCCGTTGCATAGCACCATACGTGCGCCATTTCGTGCGTGATCGCGTAGGTCGGGAATTCTGCGTCCGCATGCTTGAAGATGCGACTCGCGTCAAAACAGATTTGATAACCCCAGAGGCAGGTTTTCGCAGGTGACTCCTTGGGGCTATATTCGGCGGTCAGCTCGATTCCGGCGGGCAGTGTTCCTTGCTGCCAGTACGCGAGAATTGTGTCCCTCGCATGTGGTGCTACCAATCCATTCCAGGCATCGCTAAAGCGCTCTTTGAAGAGCCCCGTTTCAAGCAGCGGCCGGCGGACGAGCACCAATGAACCAGAAATCAGCGGCTCGCTCCAAAATGACCCGTGGTGAGCGCGGCGTCGCCAGCCTTCCTTGTACTGCTCGATGAACATTCTTGCCCAACGATCAACGTTCGAGTCTTGCTCGACCGCGGCATTGCCGTAGACCAGTTGGGTTATCTCGGACCTGAGATACGGGCAGTGAAGAGGAACGTCCCGAAGCACTGCTTCTTCAAGTTCGATCACAAAACGCTGTAGGTCCATGAGCGCACGAATAGGTGAGCGTGTGGGAAGTCAAGCGACGTTTGCGGCCGCCCTCGGTCCAGGGGGCAAGGGGCGGCGGGTGGTGGTCAGTTACAAGGAGCGCTATTCAACGGGTTCAGTCTTTGAGAGAAGAGTCGTCCCAACAATCCAATTGTCCGTTTCGACACGCATCAAAGCATCGGCCCATCCAGGCACGGTGTAGCCGGAGAAGACGTTGACGATAGTCCCAGCTTTGATTTCAGTTTCCTCGGCGACTGGCAGAAAGGTTGAGCCGCTCTTTTTCCAATTGAACACGAAGTATTCGGCTACATTTGGCGGCACGCCACGTTTCTCTAGCAGTTGCACTTGCCTCTTGTCTTCATTGTTGAGATTTGGGTCAACTTCAAAGCGGTGCGCTGGAATCGTTTCTTTAAGCTTCACTTTCGCTGGCAGCGAATAGATCTCTTTCTCTGGTTCACTCATTGTGCGTACCTTTCTAAGAATCGGCCGCGGCCGTCGTCCCGCTTCTCAGTCGGGCGGACGGCGCGCGGTAAAAGGATCAGTTGCGAGGGTGAGTATCGAGCTGAGCGCGGGGGAAGTCAAGCGGCGGTCGGCGCGATCGGTCCAGGGGCAAGGGGCGGCGAGGGTCAGGATGGCGGGGCGCCCCGAGCGCTAGTTTTCATTCGATACGTCAGTCATGCGAACGCTTTCGACGTGAAGCTCGTTCGGCGTGCCGGTGTCAACGACGAAAACGAGCCACCAGCAATAGGGGTGTGTGGAATGGTCCCTGACTGTGAAATGCAGACTTCGCTTTGTGGTATAGGGCACTACAACAGTACCAAGCCATTTAGCTGGGTCAGATGGCAAATCGACCGCAAGGCGACGAATCACCTGCTGGCGCGCCTTAGGCGGCAATTCGTCCAAGGCACCCTTAACCCAATGTGCAATCTTGACATCCACTCAGCAAATCCTCGGCCGTGATGAATTTGCCTTCCGAGATTTCTCGCTCGCCTCGTTTAACATCCTCTGCGCGCGCAAAAGGCCAGCGCCCCGCAAAGTCCTCGTGAATACGTCGGAGTTCGGCCAGGGCGATGCGACTATCTGACGCACCCTTAACGTCATACCCTATTTCCTCTGCCTGCTCAACGCACTGAACGATTCTGCCCCATGCACGCACGCCGGCACGCAGCATGTCTAGAATGCATCGGCCATGTTCCTCGTGGTCGGAAAGTCCCGACGAGGATCCGAGAGACCATGCATTTTCAACGCAACGGAGCGCTTGACGGTCCACCAAGTGGCACTGCTCGATTACGTCTTCCAGGTCATGAACCTGCATTGCTTGGTCGTGGTCGATTTTCCACGGTTCAAGGGTCTCATCGACGGCGTTGAATTGACCTCGATAGAGTCGGGGAAGAGTTTTCATTTTTGTCCCCCGTGAGAGGGCTTTCCTTTTGTCAGCCATTTTGCGCGTCCGTCCTAGAGTCGCGCCACCTCAACCGCGTGGATACTGTATTCTAGCTCTTAAAGTCAAGATAGGAAAAACCGGGCGGGCACCCAATTATCTATACGCATCCGCCAGGACAATCGGGCCACTCCGCAGGTTCATAACGGCAGAAAGGTTGCCGAAACAAACCGGGCCGGGAGTAGGGTTTTTCCTGGCTGGAAACCTCCCGGCCCGTGCGCCCGTTGGTGCGTCTCGATTGTCGAGCTGGCGGGGGTCGGAGTCAAGCGCTTGGACGGCGGGTTTCCAGTTTGGCGGGAACGGCCGGGTGCAATCCGCCTTTTCGCTTGTGACCTGCCCCTGCCGCATGGGACAATCATTTGCATCCAGGCGCAAAAAATGGGTCCCGTCATGGTCAACTTCACCTGCCCGGTGTGTGAAACCCTTTGCTCGCATCCCACGGCTGGTGTAAAGGTCTACTGTCCCAAGTGTGGCCAAAAACTCCTCGTGCCTACCCCTCGGAATAAGACTGTTCTGGGTACATCGTCGCCGGTCACAAGCTCCCCGACCTCCGCCGGCCCAACGCCGGCGCCGGCGTCACCCTCGTTGGAAGTTATCCCGGTACTGATGCCTGTTGACGAGGAGGAGGAGGACAACCCCCACCTTACTGCATGCCCAGCGTGCGGCCGTTCAATCGCGAAGGAAGCTGCGACCTGCCCCAGCTGCGGCGCTCCCAACAAATGGGTGCATCCCGAAATCGTCCGCTTTTTCAACGTGATTCGGACTTTCGACTTCCCGCCGTCGGTTCGGTTTCAGTGTGAAAAGTACGTCCTGGTTGGAGTTGATGAAAAGGCGCACCGAAATGCGCAGGGTATCGCGGACCTAGCAAACAGCTTTTTTGTCATTGCGCCACTCAACGTGGGTGGTCTGCTGACGCTTGCCGGCGCACATACTGGAAAGATAGCGCTCAACGAGTGGGCAAGAAAGAAGGTCAAGGCGTTCAGGATAGACTTTGCTCACAACCCGCCCGCTTGGTGGTCAACTGACAACGCATATTGGTGGGATGTCATGGTCTTTTTTCGACTGCGCAAACGAACGCGTAAACCCCACAGCTAGGAGGCGGGCCGTAGCGACTCCGCGCGGACGGCTGCCGGGCCGGCTGTTTTTGCTCAAATCGTCACCGTGGCCGTAATGATCCCTGAGCAACAGCTCGTCACGTTCATGTTGAAAACAAGACTTAGCGGGACGCAGCTCGAAAATTGCGGGATGTACCCCACCGACGCCGCGCCGCACCCGTTCAAGCCTTTCAGCAAGGTCGAATTGCAAAACGTGTTCATCTGAAAAGTCGTGGACCCTCCGCACCCATTAAAAGTACCTTTCCAAAATGCCGAACCGTCCCAAGTAATCGGTAGGCTGATTCCATTCAGGCAGTTGCAATTCCCGGTCCCGCCGCTGAAAGTTACGTGCAGCGTGAGAGGGATCAGGATGTTCTGACAGCAACTTGTCTGGATTCCTCCTGCGCTCGACGACGATGGCAAACTCAACAAAGACGCCTTTGACGGCGCACTAGACAGACTCGACGATGGCCCTGGCGACGGAGACACGGAAGAACTCGACGACACTGGCTGACCGGATGTCTGACTCGATGACGGCAAAGAGGGCTGCCCGGACGCAGCGCTCGATGACGGTAAGGACGGCTGACCAGACGCCGCGCTCGATGACGATGGAGCGCTCGGGTGACCCGACGCTTGACTCGACGACGGTAAGGAAGGCTGAGAGGGCTGCCCGGACGCCTGGCTCGACGATGGCAAGGACTGTTGCCCGGACGCTTGGCTCGACGATGGCAAGGAGGGCTGCCCCGACGCCGCGCTCGATGACGGCTGAGAAGGCTGACCGGACGCTTGACTGGGCGAAGGCGAGGAGGGCTGCCCGGACGCTTGACTGGGTGAAGGCGACGCGGAAGGCGACGCGGAAGGCGAGGAAAATGGTGAAGGCGACGGCGACAGGGACGACGGCGACGCGGAAGGCGACGGACTCGAACTCGACGACGAGCGAGGACAACAAGCCATCGAGACCGCGAAGACCGGCCGGCCGTCACTCCCATTCGAGTAAAACCCGACCAGTCGGCCGGTCGTGTTCAATCCCAGCGGAAGCGCCAGAGCGTTCGCCTCGACAATCCATATCTCCTCGCGAGGGCGGAGATTCACGGCGGGCGCTTGTACCTGACTGTTCTGACCGGGATAGACCAGCACACCACCGGGACCGCTGACCGGGCTGCCCGTGACGCGCACGGTTGCGGCTCGCCGCGGCCAAATGGGGAATTGCGGCGCAAACCAAGGCGGCTGGATATTTGCGCTGTTGCGTCTCAATGTCCGCCCCCCGATGCACTGCTCCCCACCGAACCGCTGATGGGGGGGTTGCAGCACGCGCACACGAGAAGGGGCAGGTTTTGAAAAGCACTCATGAGCACAGCCAAGTAGCGGCTGCCCACGTTCAAGGTCGCGCCGTTGGCCTCGGTCAGATACACCTGCTCGCGCGGCCGGAAGGTCAACGTCGTCGAATCGAACTGGCAGAGGTTGGCGGGGTAGGTCGGCGGGCTTTGGCCGGCGACGGCGGCGGCCGACACCTGAACGACGCATTCGGTAGGTGGCCAAATTGGGAATTGAGGGCCAACGTAAGGCGGTTGGACGTTCGCGCTGTCCTGAATCATTCCGGTATCCCCGTCAATTGGCGGCGGGATCGCCGCCGGCTTGCTGGCAGTTAAATGGTGCGTCCTCTGCCAAACCCTGCGCGAGCGCCTCGGGCGATTGCGCGAGTCGCATTCCGCACCGTTCCATCTCCCTGAACAAATCCGCCATGTCATCATAATGCCAGCGCAGTGACCGCTCGCCGTTCGCGTCGGTGTGCGTGTAGGTCGATGCGAGCCCCTTGTCGAGTAGGTTCTGCCTCGCGTGGTTGATGATGCCGCTGAAGTGCCTACACGCGGCCTTGATTTCCTCGTCGGTCTCTCCGGCGCAGCGGCAGCGTGGAGCAGGGGCGGCGCCGTCGTACAACCTACGATAATCCTCCCGATTGCAATAAAGCCAGCACACACGACAAGAACCGGCCGTGGCGGATGGGTCGGGGTGGCCACAGGGCATGCGGGCGGGATTGGCGCTCATTGGCGTGGTTCCTTGAAAAATTCGTCGTCTACGATTGCGCGGGCGCTACGATCTCACCCCCCCGAGACGGCCCGTAGCATGGCCGATAATCATGCTCGTCGCCGTTCTGCCTTCGCTTGCTGCCGTAGGTGCTCGGCCAGTTCTCCCAGCGTTTGGCCAGGTGCGGGGGCGGCCCATCGGCTTGCATACTTGGCTAGTTTGGCGGCGCTGCCGTTGGCGTGGTGGGCGACGGTCGGCGGCGCGTCCTCCTCGGGCGGCGGTGGGCGGGTGTCCGCAATTGAGACCTGCAAACTACCTTTGCTGCCTCGCTGCGCCATGCCGAAGGGATGCCACAGTCGCCAATTTTTGGTCCAGCACTCCTCGCAAATTCCTTCCGTGCCGTCGTAGGATCGCAGCGCGTGCCGTTCGCACCTTGGGCACAATTTGCCCGTGCCGTCATGCTTCCCATTCGCGTGGGTGGCCATGAGTTACCATCCTCCGGGCACGATGAACGGTCGCCCGTGTCCTTCCTGCCGTCCTGGTGGGGTGACGTAACCGGGCATCGTGTGGGGGCCATTACCTCGCGGAAAATGTCCGTGGACGGGGGCGGATGCGAAGGGGTCGCTGCGACCCTCGGAGAAAACGATCGGCATGCCTGGGCTAAAGGTCGTGCGAAGCACGAGCTGAGCGAACGCGAGCGAGAGCGCGTCCACCTGATCGTCGAACGCGGGCGGCGGCGACGGGAAGCATTCGAGCTCGTCTAGAAGCGCGGCGTTCCAGGTCGCGCGCAATAGCTTGACGTGGCCGTGTTCGGCCTGGGCGGCGACGGGCTCGGCGCGGATTAGCTTCGATGTGCTGCTGGGAATTCCGTGAACGTTGTAGCCTTGCAACACGTTTCTGAGGAAGTGCGACAGAGCGATCTTGCCGGAAGCGCCGCCCTCAAGTTCAAGGAAAATCGGAAGTGCGCCGTCCGCCTTGGCGGTCGCTTGCAGCAAGCGCTCGACCTCCAGGGGAGTGCCGCGTAGGCGGCGAACGTCGGTGATTATGAAAAGTCCCTCCCGCGTCTTTCCGAGTCTCACCCCGCAGGTGAAATCCCCCCGCACCGTACTGGCCAGGTCCCACGCGCGGCAGCTCGCAAACAGCGGCGGGCATGCCTCAAGAATCTCGAACCAATCGCGCTTGAAGAGCGCTCCCTCTCCGTCCACGAACTCGCCGCCCAACTCCTGCTTGGCCTGGGTGCTGGTCATGTGCGCGCCGATCACGCCCTCGTAATCGAAGCGGATGAAAGGGTTGTCCCGAGAACGGCAGAAAAATACGGCGGTGTCGGGCTTTTCGGTTCCGAAACGCTCGTAGGTCCAATGTTTTTTTCCGCGCGGCGTCATCGTCGCGGCCAACCATCCGCGCTCGCCCTGGTGGCGAAGGCCGGCGATCATGACGGTGAAGATTTCCTGCCGCATGTAGCTCGCCTCGTCCAGCCACGCGCCGGCGTAGTCGGGGCCGCGCAGCCGATCAGGCTGGTCGGCACTTCGGCAGAGGATGGTCGAGCCGTTCGTTAGGTCGATCTGGGGTGGCGGGCTGTGCCGAACGTCCTTGACGACGCCAAGCGGCTCGGCGATTTCCAGGAACTTCGGCATTGCGGAGATTTGCAACTGATCGTAGGTGGGCGAGACCATCGCGTAGACGCCCTTGGTCGCCATGGCGCGCTTGAGTAGATCGTAGCTGCCTGCCCACGTTTTGCCGGAGTTTCTGCCTCCGCAAAGACCGCGGAACGGGGAACGCGCGCTAACGAACCGTTGTTGCGCCGGGTGCAACTTGATCGTCGTCGGCTTGGTCGCGGTCGGCGTCATCGGCAACTGCCCTCGGGGCCTCGATGATTACCTCGGTGATGGAAAGCGTCGTCGGTGCAAGCGGGACGGGCGCGGATTTCGGAGCGGGATAAAGGTCCAAGAGGCGGCACTCGTCTTGAAGGCAGGACAGCGCGGCGCGATAGTCGCTCACGGCCATGGCGCGGGCGAACAAGGTTCGGCGCGCCGCCAGGTGGTGCGCGAGCTGGCGCTGGCGCGCGTCGTTCTTGCCGGCTTGAATCTGCTCCGCGGCGGCGGCAAGCATCGTGTCGGCTTCGCTCGCGTAGCTCTTTAGCTCGTCGTCGGTGAGATTCCAACCCTGCTCTTTGCTGTGGCGAGCAAGATCGAGCGGCAGCGCGCCCAACAGTCGCAACGAGAAGATTTCTTCGATCAACTCGCGTTTGGCGGGGAGATTAGACGGCATAGCGGGTTATGGCCTCCTCGATTTCACCGTTGCGATAGGCGAACAAGCCGGCGTCGCGGTAAAGGGTCAACTGCTCCTTGTTCCTGTTGGTCCGCTGATTGGCCGACGTCTCGATCACGTACCGGCGCCCATCCTCCAGCCGGATGCAAACTATCTTCGAGTGGTCCCGGTCGATGCCGACCCGCTGATTTCTGGCGCGAAACTCTGTGAGCAGCTCCGCGAAAATCTCCGGCTCGATCTTACGGAAGTAGTCGGCCGCCAGAATCGACATCGACCGGACGCGCCCCTGGTCGAGCAGCGCGCAATACTCCTGCACGTTTCGCTTGCTCAAGGAAAGGGTCTTCAGGTTCATTTCCACGGCGGGGCAGTCGAACCGGTTCAGCAAAACGACAAGAACGTGGCACAGGTCGAAATAGCCGGTCATCGTGCAATGCAGCGCTTCGGCTTCTGCGGGCAGAATCTCCGGCAGGAACTCCTCGGCGGCCTTGAGGCAGGCGAACCGTCGCCGGTTGATCTTCGACAGGAACACCCGCCTTGCTTCCCGGCCGTCATCGGCCGGTCCGACGGGCACGGCCTGGGCGTCCTTGCCTTTCCCGAGTAGGTCGCGGAATGGTACGGGCGCAATCGTCTTGAAATCGACGCCAAAATTCACGGGTTAGCTGCCTCCGATTTTGGGCTTTCGCTTGCGGGGCTTCAGGTTCGCGCCGAAATTGAAACTCGTGTCAAACTTCGGCTTCTTGGGCTTGGGCGGTTTCTTTGCTTTCGCCATGATGCGATTCTCCTTTCAAGCGCCTCGTGGTTCGTCGCTCTCTCCGAAGAAATGATTAGGCGGCATGTGCGGGGGCCGCGCGTGGCCGGTCCTGTTTCTGTAGGCCGCCGCGGCTTTGAGGCGGTCCGTTGTCGTGCGCGGCCGCCAAGCCCTTTCCCCTGTACGCGGATCGACACAAGCGATAAACCGCTGGCGCCGGTCCGCCTTCATCGCGGCATGGATCGCGTAGGGGCTGCTCGCGTGCAACACCTCGGCCAGCTCCTTGTCGCTCATCGGCCGGCCGCTGCGGACCATGAGAACCATCGCGTCCTGAAGCATGCGTTCATCAACCGGGCGGCGTTGCGGGACCGGGTTGGATGGCGGCGCGAGCGTTGACAAGCGAATGTCAGTCGGCGGCGCTGGCGGCGGAACTCTCCGGCTGCGGTCGAGCAAGCCGACTAAGTAGGCGCGGCGCTCTTCACTTAGTTTTGTTTCCATGTTGGAACCTCTTGGGGGGCGACGGGGCAACGTGCTTATAGCGCGCGGGCGTCAACGCGGCGACCACGGCGGAGTGCTGCGCGTGATGGCGAACGGCGGCGGTCATGTTGTCGATGGACAAGCCCGCGCCCTCCTCTTTGTAAGCGGGTGTGCGGCTGATGCGTGAAAGCTCCTTGTTGACCAGTTCTCGCCGGTCATCCTCACTCATCCCCTTTTGGCTGACGGCGTTCCAATTTGGCGGCGGCAGGCAACCGCCTAGACCGCTGCGCGTCCAGCCGTGCGACTCGACCAGCACGCGCTTGACGCCTTCGAGCAAGTCGCTATAGCGCTCGTCACTCGGCCCGATTTGCAACTGGCGGGCAACCTCGGTACACATCTGGCCGTCAGTGATCGGCAGCATGCCGCGCGGAAGCTGGCGGATAACGAAGTCGATGCCGTCGCGCGCGAGGCCAAGAATTCCCTTGTCGAGCTCGCGATCCTTCATGCTCTTTGCGGGCCACTCGTCGGCGTCGTCCGCAGACGACAGGCGCACGCCAAGATAATCCGCAGAGGAAAGGAAGCCGACGCCTACTTCCTTCTTTGCCTGGCCTACCAGTTTGGTGAACTCTTTGAGGGTTGGCGCTGTCCCGAACCTGATTGCGTGCTCCAAGGCCAAGTTGACGGCTTCACGGTTCATGGTGTTCATGGTGTTCATGGTCAATTTCCTTTCAGTTAGTCCGGCCGTTGCACCCGCAACGCGCCGGGACTTACTTTGTGTAAGGGCCGAACTCTGTTACTTTTTTCATTTTCTCAACAGGCGGCGGGGCGGAATGAAGAACGGGGACGGCGGCTTTCGGAACGGGCGGGCTCACTTGCACAGCGCCTATCGGTAGGTGAGCGTAGGTCTTCACCTCGGGGACGACGGGTTGAATGGTGGCGGGGTCGTTCGGCAACCTTCCGCCAGACTTCGCCCTGACCAGCGCATCGGCCTCCGGCGTTCCGGCCGGGGCCGTCAATGCTGTCATCGTCTGGTGATACTTCTCGTCGGCGATGATTTCTTCGAGCACGTTGACCAGCGCACCAAGGGCCTTCGCGCGAATGGCATCGCGCCGGGCGTTCTGGTCCCCGCGGCGTGTGTTCTTGAATCCGGCCTCAAGCTCTTGGGCCTTCTTCCAGAAACCAAAAGCGGCGTCATTGACTTCGCGCTCCAACTGCGCGGCAACGCTCGCCGAGTTTTCGGCAAGCTTCTCACTTTCGGATCGCTTGGCGGAGAGAATGCGGCGCGCTTCGGGGGTCGCGCCGGCGAACTTGGCCGCAGCCTCGGCGGCTTCCTTGAGATAGTCCGCGTGGGCCTTCCGCTCGGCCGCAAGACGCGCGACGGCGCCTTGGTACTCGCTGTACTCGTCAGTCGTCAACGGCGCCGCCCTGACGGCGGCGGCGAATTCCGCGTTGGCCATTTGGTCGGCCGCGTCCTCATGGCTCTTGATCGCCTGCCAGTCCGCCGACAAGGTGAAGGTGATCTGGCGGCGCTGGCCAGAAACGCTTGCGGCCTCGCTGCCGGTGAGGATGCTCCGCAAGTCCTCGCAGATCCACAATGGCGCATTGGGCGGGATGGCCGGGGCATTCAATCGCGGATCGGTGAGGACAAGCCCGGCAGCGGCGACATCGACCACGGGCGGCCGCGGAGTCGCGGTCGGTATGGCGGGTTCCACGGGGGGCAACGCCTCCGATCGAGCACGGGGCGGCGACTTGGGATCCAGCGTCGGAACCACTCGTTGCATTTTCACTTTCGGCATCTCAACTCCTTTTCTCGGCGCTTCGCGCCGGATGGATGAAAGCTATTCTTCGCAACCGACAGCTCCCCACCTCGGACGACTCGACGCCCCGCCCTGAGCGCTTCAAGAGCAGACGTGCCGCCGGCGACCGGCGCCCATGCACTCCTCGCGGTCGGCCTGTGCCAACACAAGTAGCGGCCGACGAAACAAAGCGGGCGCGGGGCGGCGTGCATCAATCCCACTCCTGCCGGCGATGACCACCGTAAATCCCCGCCTGCCGCCACAAAAACAAGCTGTGTCGTCGCCAGTCGGGGCGAAGAGCGTAGGCTTGGCTGAACACACTCAACGAACACCGGCGGAAAAACTGGGCAAGCTTCTTGCTCGGGCGCTCGCGCCTCCGTTTCGGTTTCTCCTTGCGTTTCGGGATTTTCACTATTAGCATGCGTTTCTCCTGACCGATGGGCGGTCCCCCGCGAACACACCACGCGAACGCGGGGAGACCGCTATTTTCTTCCTACCTCCTCACACGTCCGTGCCGAATCAGGCGCATCGCGTCGCGCCAGTCGCGGGCAGTCCAGAACCTCGCGGCTTCGTGTTTCGAGAACCAGCGGGCCCAGCTGGGCGATGTCCATTTTGGGCTCATCATCGTTGTGGCTCCTCCAACTCCGCAATCTCCTGATCCGTGATCGCAACTTCACGCAGGTACGCCATGTAAAGGTCCACCTGCGATTCCACACAAAAACCCGCGCGCTTCACGTCGCGATACAAACTCAACCAGTCCTCCGCGATCCGAGCGCGACGGCGAAGGAAACCAGCCAGGAGGGCGTCGCGGTGCTTCTTTCTCATCCGCCTGGGACCTCGCTTCGCCGGGTTGCTCCCAAAATGAAAAAAATGGCGAGGGGTGCTGCCTTTGCATCTCCCCGGATCGAATAACGCATAACAAGAGCGGCATATATTCATAAGTCGTTGCCGCGGCGCACGTCACGGCGGCTCGGCCTCCTCCTCACCCTCGTCGTCGTCCTCCTCCTCCTGCCCGTCGTCGCGGGCGTCGTCGGCTGCTTTCCCGCGGTTGCCCGTTGCATCGTCTACGATTGCGCCTGGCGCGGGCGTCTCTTCGGCTGGGCAATCGTCGTCCTCGGCCTCGTTCGGGGCATGGCGAGCTGACAGGTCGGCAAGGTTGCGGGAATAATCGAGCTGCCAGGAATCAACCGGCTTGTCGAGTCCCAGCTTGGCCAAGGACCGGTCAACGCTTTCCTTGTGCCGAACCACGCGATCAGACAGGGCAAGGAACTGCTCCATCGTGACCTTGCAACCCTCAGTTCCCGGTTGACCAGCATCGCGCAATACGCGGTCAACCCGCATGAATTCCCTCAACGCCACTGCTGCCGTCCCAATCACGCTTGCCTGATACGGGGTAATGCGCCCTCCGCTGGCCTCGGCGACGGCATCCTCAACCTGCCGACGAAAGGAGAGAACGAGCCTACGAACGTGACCCAATGGCCTACCCATCCGGGGCAAGGGAACGCGGCATCGGGTGACGGTTCCAGGGGATTCACAGGTTGCGTTTACCATGTTCTGCACACCAGTCTTTACACCGTTTCTCCGTAACTCCGATTACGTCAAACATTTGCACGGCATTCCTGATGCTGGAATTCCGCGGCCGCGGCGTCCGGCGTCAGAGCGGTGGGCGTCGTGGGCTTGGCGCTAGACATTCCACTCCACTGCCCTCAATTAACCCGGTGGTGGTTTCGTTGGGTTTCGTCGGGTTTCGTCGGCGGCTATATCCGATGAAACCTCTCCCCCACGGCGGCAGTCCTTGTGGAGGGTAGTTCATGCTGCATCCGATCCTACTAAACCGATGAAACCTCCTCAGACACGGGGAATTCGCTATCCCCGTGTGGTTTCGTCGGATAGTCCTGTTGGTCGGTATCACTGTCATCTCCTGGCAAACGGGTTTCATCGGTTTCGTCGGGTGGTTTCAGAACGAACCAGCGGGTTGGCCTGCCTCCTTGCGGTCCAGCCGGTTGTTGTTGCCACTCACCCAGACCTGCGGCTACCAGCTCTTGGAGTGCATTGTCCGCTTCTTGTGAGGTGGGCCATTTTTTTCCGTTAGCACGTTGAAGGATATTTGCGGTAACTCTTCCGTTTTTGGTGCGGATGAACTCAATCAGTCGCCGGGTATCACGTTGGATGCCGGATTCTCCAAGCATGCTGTAAATGCGACTCGATTCATTGCCGAACCACCATGCGAGGGCCGCGCCCCGCTCAATGGCTTCCGGTGCAACATCTTCAAAATGCGGCCCAGTGCTGACCGTCTCAACGATGTGGAACAGAAGTGCGAATCGCGCGCAATACGCGACGAGCTTGGAATAAGCGGCGGCGACTTCTCCCTCGACGGATGCCTGCTCTCGCCCCCAGCGATTCACGAATTCCTTGAAGCGGTCCAGGGCCCTCGGCTGGAGGTGGACAACGACGGGGCGTAGGTTGCCGTCCTTGTCCACGTCGGCATTCAGGTCCAGGAGTTGGCCGATCAGTTGGTCGTATGCATTGAGAGTATTGGGATCGACAACGAGATCGCTCCAGTGGACGGGCTTTTTGGGTGGCATGGCCATGAGCATGCGTGCGGCGAGACCGGCTTCGAGAAATTCGCCGGTGATCGCCCGGGCGAGAGTGCCAGGCGTCACCCCGCCGGCCAGCGAGACGGCGACTCGTTGGACAAAGAGCGTTCGCCGCTCTCCTGTTTTCCGGTCAATCTTGAGAGGCCGTGCATGGAAGGCTTCAAGCCAGTGGTGAAGATCCGACCCAGAGCCGCGGCCTTTGTAGCGCGTGAAGGAAGCAAGCCAAGCTGCCAGCTCGTCGCGGCCGAGAAAAACGCCCCGCGGGCAATCCGTTAATACTTCGCCCAATTTCTCGATGGTCAGGTCGCTGACGTAGATATGGCGCAAGATCGGCTTTTCAGGTTTTTGTCCGGGGTTCCCGTTCTTCTTCTGTTTCTCTTTTTCCCAGTCGGCGAATTTTTCCAGGAAGACCTTCAGAGCAGTTTCATATGCATCGACTTCCGCCTTCTGACGATAGTGCAAGGGCTTGACGGCCATATGCCAGGCCGGGCTTTTCAGCGTTCCGCTATCGCCGACGACCGCGGCCCATATGATGCTAGGTTCGGTCCAGCCGTCTTTGAGCTGAAGGACTCGGCTATTGCCAATGGCCCCGGCTACAGTTGCGAGGATCGGCAAGGCGAGATAGGACGGGTCCGCCCCCAGCGCGATCGCGCCTTCTTCGACAAAGGCGCGAAGCGGATGGGGTAGGCAAGCCATAGGGAACGGAGTAAAGCGCGGGATTTCCCGGACCACGGCTTCGACGTGGCGAGCGCTGGCGAGATTAGGGCGTGGTGACGCGGCCTGACCGTTCGTTTCATGGTTGGAAATCGCACTTGGATGGGCGGCAAAGCGGTCGAGATTTGCTTGGCGGTTCTTATCGCGTTTGTTGGTTTCCAAGCGTAAGAGGCCGGTCAGGAGCGAATCAACGGCGCCATGTTCTTTGGGTGGGTTGCATTTGTCCGCGATGTCGTAGGCGTCGGTGCGGATGAGCGCGAGCTGTCCAGAGTCGTGCAAGCAATCATCGGCCAGTCCTTGTAGGCGCTTGCCGATGTAGGCTTGCAGTGAGGGGTAGCGGTCTCCCTTGTTCTTGCCTTTGGGGATTTCTTCCCATTCCTTCGTGCTTCGGTGGGTGCCGTTCCTTTTCGCATGCTTGATTAAGGCTTCAGCGGCGGGGTGGGCCTGGGCGACGTGTTCTCTCCATGCTTCGACGCCGCGGGCGGCGAGGAATTCGTCTGGGTCGAGTTTGTCTGGCAAGCGGGGCGCGATAAGTGGCGTGATGCCGTGAACCACCAGGGTCTTGACGCAGCTGGTGATGCCTTGCTCGCCGCTTTGGTCCGGGTCGAGAGCGATGATTACGGATTCGATGTGGTGACGGGCTAGTGTCTCTCCCTGGTCTTTGGAGAGCTGAGCGGCGACGCATGCAACAACTCTTGTATCTCCGCGGACCTGCAACAAGGCGGCGTCCGTGACACCCTCCACCAGCACGATCTGCCTGTGATCGGCGGCAAGGGCTCGGTCGAGTAAGTAAGGGCTGCATTTGGTGTGCAGCCATTCCTTGCCGTCGATCTTGGGATTGGGAAGGGCGTAGGTCTTCGCTTTGTCCGTGGGTGGATCTTTGCCGATGCACTTGGCGTACAAGGTGAGCCAGCGTCGGAAATCATCGGCCCACGGGAAGATGATGTAGCCGTCGAAATTATGACCATTGCGATTGACCAGCACACCCTGCGCCCATACGTCCGCGCGGTCGATGCCCTGGGCGACGACGTGATTCACCATATCGGCGGCGTCGTCGAACAGTCCGACGCGCAGACTGCGGAGGTCGTCGTCGGTGAAGTCGCGCTGATGCAGGTAGTCCCGGGCGTCGTCTCCGGCTGCGGACCAGAGAAGTGATTCGGCGCGTTGAACGATGTGGTCAAGGATGACGTGGCGCGCCTGGCGCCGGGGCTCGTCCGTCGATTTTTTCTTGTCAGCCGTTCGGGGGTTGTCTATCATAACGGTGCTCATGTGTGTCTGGTGTTCGTATCGAAGACCGGGTTGCTGGCGCTCCCCGGTCTTCCCTATTTCAATTCGCGAGCTTCAAGCTCGCTTCCATTTCCTGCTTTTGTTTGTTGGGAACGACAACGCCGCTCTCGATCCATTCGAGCAACCAGCTTCCGAGAACCACGTAACGGTTGCCGCGCTTCGCGACCTTGAGTCGGCCGAGCTTCGCCTCCCGGCCGATGGTGGAGCGCTTCAGGTGGAAGATTTCCACAAGCTGCTCGACGTGGTAGATGGCAGTCGGGTGGATGGTGTGGACGGCGGCGGATCGGGGAGTCGCGGAGCTGCGTCTCATGCCACAGCCCTCCCTCGGCGTCGATCGTCTGCCCTGCGGACGGCGGCAAAGAAGTCGGCGACGGCTTGCTGGGTGGTGCAAGGCTGATCGCCGATTTTCACCACCTCCAGCCTCACGCCGCGCAATCCATCGTGCCACCACCGCCAGAGCGTGGAGTAGTCGATTGGTCCCTTGCGCCCCGCGATACGAAGTCGCTTGGCAACAATCGGAAGAAAAGGAACGTCGGAAAGAGGAATCAGGTCGGCCGTCGATGTGATGGTCAACACGCGCGCGTGGCCTCAGTAGGGCAGCAAACGCACAGAGCGCTTACTGCAAGTCCCCATGCGACTTAATCCCTACCGGGCACGTCTGGCGCTACCCAGAAATGGCGGCTTCACCGCATAGCCGTCATCACTCGGCTTGGTACTGCCCCTCGATGAACTGGGGCCTACGTTCGTAGTCGGCTATCTTAGATCGCCTTTCGGCTCGCTGCCGCTCCTGCATGGGTTTCGGAACGGCACCCAATTACGGCACGAGACTTTTTATCGTCAAGGCCGGGTGGCACGGGCTTTCCACCTGCTTCTGTTTTTACGGTCTCAGATTCGGGGGGTGGATTGCAAGAGAAGTTTGGGCGTGATTTTGATTTTTTGGAAAATAGTTCGTACAGACCTATTACAGAGTCGGGAAGGGGTTTTTGTTGCCTGGCCGAAAATGGTGTAAAAAACGGTGTAAAGTTTTCCGCTTTCCATTTACTTTCGAGCAAGGGGACATGCGTTTTCGGCCTGTTTTTTCGTGGTGAAGTCCGTTTCACCCCAATGACCGCATTTCCAGTGCCGCACAATCGGCCGCTCTGTCACCTCTCCGACATGCGGACGCTCCTTGTGTTTGAGAATGATAGTTGCCCCTGCCGCGGCCGTCAATTCGTCGTGGCGGAGCGCGTTTCCCGCAATGTACACCTGATTGATCTCCGCCTGCCTCGGGCTTACAATTCGGGCCGGCCTCATTCCGGGCGCCGGCGTGGCGGCGGGCGAGGCGCGAGGAGATCACACAACGGGAGGGACACGCGATGCGATTCATTACCTTGCGACACGGGCTGCCGCTGGGCACGCTGTTGGTTTGCCTGGTCGCGTTCAATTTCACGCCTGCCGCGGAGGAAAAGCCGGACAAGGACGGCTTCACGCCGATCTTCAACGGCAAGGACTTCACTGGCTGGAAGATGCACCTGGAAGACAAGAAGGCCGACCCGGCCAAAACATGGACCATCAAGGAAGAGACGATCATTTGCACGGGGCGTCCCGCCGGGTTCCTGTACACGGAGAAGAGCTTCAAGAACTGCGTCATTCGTTACGACTGGAGATTCCCTCGGCCGAAGGACCTGACCGACGACGACAAGTTCGACGGCAACAGCGGCTGTCTGGTCTATATCAATGACCCGGAGAAGGGCGTCATTGGCGTCTGGCCGAATTGCGTGGAGGTGCAGGGAATGAACAAGCGGCACGGCGAGCTGCTGTTCATCCCGCGCAAGCCCGGCGAAGGTAAGTACGACATCAAGGCCCGGGACAAGGCTGTCAACAAGGTCGGCGAATGGAACACGACGGAGATCCTGTGCCAGGAGGGGGCCATCACGGCCAAGATCAACGGCACTGAGGTCAGTTCGGGCAAGGGACCGTTGACCGAGGGCATGATCGGGTTCCAGTCGGAAGGCGCAGAGGTGCACTTCCGGAATATCAAGGTGAAGGAACTGAAGTGAGATTGTCTCAGTTTCGCCGCGACGCGAGGTTATCGCGTCGCGGCGATATTACTTTAGTGCGATGACGTGATTGCTCAGGCGCTCGTAGCCGTTTTCAGTAATGAGATAGTTGTGTTCAATGCGGATGCCGCCGATGCCGGTGATGTAGAGGCCGGGTTCGAGGGTGACGACATCGCCGGCGAGCAAGGATTCATCGGCGTGGCGGACGAGATAAGGGGCCTCGGGATGGGTAAGGCCGAGGCCGTGGCCAGCGTGATGCGGGAAGTGTTCGGCCACGCCCGCCCTTTCAAATACCGAACTCACGGCGCCATACACGTTGATACATTCCGCGCCTGCGCGCAGTTCTTTTTCCCCCGCCGCCATCGCGGCGAGGCATAAGTCGCAGAGCCGTTGTTGATCGGGGGTCGACGGTTTGCCGACGACGAGGGTGTTGGTGAAATCGCTGCGATAGCCGCCGATAACGACGGAATAATCGAGAATGAACATATCGCCCGGTTCCAGGACGCGGTTTGTCGGCGATCCTCCGCGGCGTTCCGGTCCGGGAGAGACGGCGAAATCGCCGTAGACGATGACGGCTTGTCCCGCGTCGGCGATGCAGGCGCCGTTGACGCCGCGATAGACGTCCAGTTCGGTCATGCCTGGCTTTATGTTGGCGCGAGCCCAAGCGTGGCCGGCGTCGGTGGCACTCATGCAACGGCGGAGGAGCGTGATTTCGTCGGGATCCTTGCGGCGGCGGAGTTCGGCCAGCGTGCGAATGACGGTTTCGGCATAGGGATCGCCCACGCGGTCGTGGATGCGCAACCCTGATCCATGGGGGTTCACGGCTTCGAGGCCGGCAAGTTGGCGTGGCCCGACAGCCGGCGATTGGGAATCGTACCACGGCACGACGCGGCGCTCGTCGACGTGGGCCTCGTCAACGCTGTGCGGCAGGCGGTTTTCGTGGATTAGCTTCGTGTAGCCGTCGTTGCGCAACAGGAGGTATCCGCGAAATCCACCGCCGAGGCTGAACGGGTCGACGAAGAAACTGGCCAGATACATCAGATGGATCGGATCGAATAGGAGTAGGTATTCGCCGTCCGGCTTGGGGTCGAGGCGCGCCCAGAATCGCTGGCGGCGTTGTTTGCACCCTTCGGCGGTAAGCATGTTGATTCCTCCCCAGGGCGGCGATGGCCGGTCAATTCCCTAGTTTTATCCCTGGGTTAACTTCCCGGCATCTGTGCGGTTGAAAAGTTGCCATGTCCACGACGCTGCTCGACAAGCGGGAAACGCGCATCCGCCGGATGTTTGGCCATATTGCGCCGAACTATGACCTGCTCAATCACTTGCTGAGTCTGAACATCGACAAGTATTGGCGTTGGCGGACAACGAGGCTGGCGCCGCCGGTGGGGACCGCGCCCATTTTGGATTTGTGTACGGGAACGGGCGACCTGGCGCTTGCATATAACCGGGCCTCCGGTGGACAAGCGCCGATCGTCGGGGCCGATTTCTGCCATGAAATGCTGCTGCCCGCCATCAAGAAAACGGCCAAGCGAAACGCTGCGGAGCGGATTCGCTTCGTCGAGGCAGACGCACAGCGGTTGCCCTTTCCGGACAACTCCTTTCAGGTCACGACGGTGGCGTTTGGACTACGTAACGTCACCGATACCGATCGCGGGCTGGCGGAGATGGTGCGCGTGACGCAACCAGGGGGCCAGGTGGCGATCCTTGAATTCTCGCGGCCGAGAAACTGGTTGTTCGGCCGCCTGTATCGATTCTATTTTCGACGGGTCTTGCCGATGGTCGGCCAGTTGCTCTCGCGCAGCAAGGACGACGCCTATCACTACCTGCCGGCGAGTGTGATGGAGTTTCCCGACGGGGAGGCACTGGCGGAACGGCTGCGGGATCATGGGCTGAGTGAGGTGCGGTGGCATCCGTTCACGTTTGGAATTGCGACGCTGTACGTCGGCATCAAACCGGTGCCGTCGAAAGGCGCGCCGCGATGATTCAACGGATCAGTGAACATCCTGTTTGTTGAATTCCACGCCGACGACAGCGGTGGCAGAAATCTCTTTGTCGCCGACTTTCGCCAAGCCGCGGCGAACCTGAACGCGCCAGAGGAACGGGCCTTTGGCCTTTTTCAGTGCCTCGAGGACGTGGTCATCGGGATCGGTGCAAAGGAACGTGGTCATTTCCTCGCCGGGCTTGAGTTCCGTGTCATGATCTTGGCCCTTAACCGCCACACGCGCCCTGTGCCATTCAAGTGGGCCGAAGAAGTTCTTTTTATCCACGGTTAGGAATCCATAGGGCATGATTCCGGAGGTTTTCGCGGGGCTCCAATGCCTGTCGAAGTAGGGATCGAGGGGTTTGAAGTAAACGTCGTCGGAAACGTTGCGGAACCGGAGTTCGAGGGCAAGAGTTTCTTGCTCGGTGGGGTCGACGACGGCGCCTTCCTGGAATTGAATCTGTCGATGCTCAACTTTGAGCGGAGTCACTTCGACATCGCCGATGCGGAGGGAGTGTCCCAGTTCGACTTTGAGTTTGGGGGGGAGATCTTGATCGGGCCTGGGCATGCGATCCATGGAGCTCGATCCCTTGCCGTGCGTCGCGCCTTTGTTGTCGCCCTGATCGGGCAGCGCTTCGAGGGGATGCACCTGCTGTTGGAGACGGAGATAAAGGATGACGACGGCAACGGTCATCAGCACGGAATAGGAGATGAGCGGAATGATGAAGAGCGGCAGGACCCACGGTCTGCTGGCTTGCGGCATGCGCACCGTGTGCGTGGTCAGGGAGGGCGGCAGCAGCGAGGACGACGATTCCTGAGTCGGCAGGGCGGGCGTTGACGCAGCGGCGGCCGGCGACCAATGAGTCCCGGAACCAAGGGCGGGGTCGCTGGCGCCGTTGACGCGAGGAGGTTCAGACGGCGGCGCGTGGAATGGCATCTCGAAAGTCGCCGTGACGTCTCCCAGAGGAAATGAGACCGACGGCGACTCGTCGGTCAAAGGCGACGCGGCTGTGGAGACGGGTTGGTCGATCTGGAGCTGCGGGATCACCGGCACGGGGGGCATTTCGACGTGCGATACGGGTTCCGCGCCGAACAAATCGTCGCCCGTTTCGGACGATTCACTGAAAATACTCTCCTGCTCCATGGGCGACGGCACATGAAATTCCAGTGACGGCGTCATCGGCTCGGCCGGTGCCGTCGGCCCTTCATTGATGGGCGCAGGAGGATTCTTGGGAACCGGCGGAGGGTCGGGAGCTTTGACAATGGGGGCCACAACAACTTGTTGACAATGAGGGCAACGTACCTGCAGACCTAGATGATCGATCCCGATCGCCATCAGCTTGCCGCAATGGCCACACTGGAAGTTCACGGTTTCCATACGGAATTTCGCTCCTTGGGTAAGCAGAGCCGCGGCCAGTCCACGGCCGCGAGAGCCGGCAGGGCGTCGACAGGCGGGCGCGGGTGGTGCGGCACTACGGCCAGGATGGGCGTGTTAATGCGCCAGCGCAGTTCATCCACGTTGGTTTCGTCGGCCAATCCTTGGGGAGACGTCGTCTCATTGATCACGACACCGGCTACGTGCAGGCCGCGTCGCGCAGCAGCTTCCAGGGTAAGCAACGTATGATTGAGGGTTCCCAGGGACCGACGGGCGACAACGATCAAAGGCAAGCCTAGCTTCTGGACCAAGTCGGCGACGGTCTCGGTGTCCGTCAGGGGGCAGAGTAATCCTCCGACGCCTTCCACCAAAACAGGTTCATCCGGTCGAGCGCAGCGGCGGACCGCTTCGACAATCTCCGCAAGTGTGACCGTCGCGCCCGCCTGTCGCGCCGCCACGGGAGGGGCTGCCGGTTCAGGCCAGACCCACGGCGTTACCTGGTCCCATTCCCCATCGCTTCCTGCCGCCAGTGCCAGCTTGATCGTGTCGTCACTGACCCACCGGTCCTCGACCCACTGCGCCCCTGCTGCGACGGGCTTGCAAACGCGTACCCGGTGTCCTTGGCGCCGGAGGAGACGCACCAGCGCCTCCGAAACCACTGTTTTCCCCACGCCGGTATCGGTACCGGTGACGAAAAGGCCGTGCAAGGGCGGGTTAGAATTCACGGACGCCCTCCAGAATGCAATCATAAAGCACGTCGCATAGCTGGTCCAATAAAGAAAGTTCGATGGCCAGCGGCGGGATGACGACGACGACATCGCCCAGCGGGCGAAGCAGCACGCCGCGTTCGCGGGCTAACCGGCAGACGCGCGTACCCATACGCAGCTCCGGCGAGAAGGGGCGCTTCGTGTGTCGGTCATCCACGAGTTCGACGCCGGCCATCAAGCCGCGCTGGCGGACGTCGCCAACGTGAGGTTGGTCAGCCAGGCGCTGGAGATGGGCGCGCAATCGATCAATCTTTCCCGGAAGATCGCTCCAAAAGACTTCGTTATCGAGCAAATAGAGGTTAGCGAGTGCGACTGCCGCGCCGAGCGGATTGCCGGTATAGGTGTGGCCGTGGAAGAAGGTGCGGCCTTCCTCGGGACGACCGAGAAACGCCTCGTAGACCGCGTCGGTGGTCAACGTGGCCGCCAGGGGCAGGTAGCCGCCCGTTAGACCCTTGGCCAGGCAGAGGAAATCGGGCGTCACATTCTCTTGCGAGCAGGCGAACATGCTCCCAGTTCTGCCGAAGGCAACCGCGACTTCGTCTGCGATCAGGAGGACACCGCATTCGCGTGTCACATCCCGCACGCGACGCAGATAGCCGTCCGGCGCAGTGATCATGCCTGCGGCGCCTTGCACGAGGGGCTCGATCACCACCGCCGCGAGCGTCTCCGCGTTTTGGCGTACCAGATCGACGAGAACCTCCACGCATTCGATGTGACAGCTCTTGCGTTCGAGGCCAAGCGGGCAACGATAACAGTAAGGGCTGGGCGCGCGAAGAGTCGGAAACAAGAGCGGCTGGAACAGATGATGGAAACGCGCGAGGTCGCCGACGCTGACGTCGCCGAGGGTGTCTCCATGATAGGCGCCGCCGAGCGAAAGGAAGCGGGTCTTTTCCCGGCGCGGTGTCGGGCATTGCCTCCAAAACTGAAACGCCATTTTGAGCGCGACCTCGACAGCCGTCGCCCCGTCATCGGAAAAGAAGACGCGCGTCAAACCGGACGGCGCGAGTTCAACCAGCCGGCGGGCGAGCTGGATCGACGGGACGTTGGCCAACCCGAGCAGGGTGGTGTGTGCCACGCGGTCGAGCTGTCCGCGTAACGCGGAATCGAGTTCGGGAACATGATGGCCATGCACATTACACCACATGGAGGAAACGCCATCGAGGTACTTGCGGCCATCGAGGTCAAACAGAAAGCATCCCTCGGCCCGCTCGATGATGAGCGGGGGCTCGGCCGCGTAGGCTTGCATCGGCGTGAAGGGGTGCCAGACGTGGTCGCGGTCCCACTGTTCGAGTTGTCGGCGCGCCGGGTCCATGCAGGCAGTGTATGCGCTCAGCGGGTGAAGCCCACGCCCAAAGGAGTGCCGACCCACGCGCCCATTCGCCGCGCCGCGTTCCCTTGGACGATGGCCACCTCCAATATGCCGTTGCTGGAGATGAGCGCGGCCAGGTCGCCTGGACTCGCCTCTGCGTAGGAGCGTACCCAGGCGAAGCGCTTGAGTGATCCCTTGCCGATGCGCAGGATACCGGGCTGTTGCCGGACCATTTCCGCCGGGATATTGCTGATGAGGTATCCGAAAGGATCGACGAAGGCGACTTCGCCCTTGACGCCGTTCTTGGTCAGCTTGGGTTGCGGCAATTCAAGGCGAACCCATTGGGAGACAGATGGCCCCAGGCGGGCGGGATTGAGACCGAGGCTGAGGTGCGCCCCGACAGGGGCAAAGATGTCGCGGCCGTGAAAGGTGGGGGCGACGCTGGGCCGGAAGAAGCGGGAGGCGCGAACCTGCCGGAGCACGGTGGGCAATCCCGCCTCGGAAAATAGTGTAGCCAGGCAGCCGTTGTCGGGGCCCAAAATACGCTGGCTACCGATTTCGACATAGTGGATAGCGCGCTCGCTGCCGACGCCGGGATCAACAACGACTACGTGCAACGTGTTGGCGGAAAAAAAGGAGGGAATTCGCAAGGAAGTAGGAGGCATAGCGCACGCCTTGCGGCGGGATCTGATGCGTGAGATCGAAGAGACGGGCGGACGGATTGACGCCGAAGATGACGCCTTTCATCGCTGCGACGTAGG
>Ga0207095_10051_pt1 | contig 35715 bp, 28 predicted proteins | sample Alteio_BWMinHeat_88_FD_153529 | JGI IMG/M metagenome (GOLD analysis project Ga0207095, IMG submission 153529) | Enriched cells from forest soil in Barre Woods Harvard Forest LTER site, Petersham, Massachusetts, United States -... | ecosystem: Environmental > Terrestrial > Soil > Temperate forest >... | reverse complement strand
CTAACAAGCTTTTTCACCGGGGCTGTTTTTGCTTTGCAAACTTCCGACATTTTAAGGCAATACGGATCGACAGCTCAAATGGGACAACTGGTTTCCTTCACCATGATTCGGGAACTTGGGCCGGTGTTATCGGCGCTGATGTTTACCGGACGCGTTGGCGCTGGAATTGCTTCAGAGCTTGGAGGAATGGTTGTAAGCCAACAAGTGGACGCGCTTCGTGCCCTTGGAACCGATTACATAAAAAAACTGGTGACCCCTCGCGTTCTTGCTTGCCTTGTTTCTCTCCCGTTGCTTACCGGAATCTGCGATTTCGTGGCCATCTACAGTGGGCAAATCCTGACCACGTATCAGATTAAACAAAACCCGCACGTTTATTGGAGTTCTGTTACACAGCACCTGAAAATGGATGATTTATATTACAGTCTCTTTAAGGCGATCGCCTTTGCTATTCTTATCGCAGTTACTGCTTGTTACCAAGGACTCAAAACTTCAGGAGGAACTCGCGGCGTGGGACGAAGCACGACGAATGCTGTAATGATCGCCTCAATTCTTATTATCGCCAGCGACTTTTTTCTAACAAAACTCATTAATGTCTTGATCTCAAATGCCAGCTATCATTAAGTTAGAGAACGTTTCCAAAAGCTTTGGCCAGAAAGAAGTTTTGCGTCAGGCAAATTTTTCAGTGGATGAAGGAGAAACCAAGATCATCCTGGGGGGAAGTGGTCAGGGGAAGTCAACCATCCTTCGCCTTATTCTTGGATTGGAAAAGCCTGATGAGGGACGCATTCTCATTAACGGCATTGACATCGCTCCCCTCGAGGAAGAAGAATTGGTTCCTATTCGGAAAAAAATCGGAATGGTTTTTCAGGAAAGTTCGCTTTTTGATTCTTTGACCGTTTTTGACAACATCGCCTATCGCCTTGAAGAAGATGGCAATCTTGCCGATGAAGAAATCGTAAAAACCACTCAGCGTCTTCTCCATTTGGTTGATCTCGAGGAAGATGATCTGGTCAAGCTTCCTGAACAGCTCTCGGGAGGAATGAAGCGGCGCGTCGCCATTGCACGAGCCATGGCTGGAGTCCACAACATCATGCTTTATGATGAACCTACCGCTGGCCTTGATCCCATTACAGGGGGTCATATCACCGGCCTCATGATTCGACTACGTGATCTAGAAAAAGTCACTTCGGTGGTGGTGACCCAAGATCTGATTAGCAGCTTCCAAATGGTAACCCGGTGTGCGCACAAAACACAAAGCGGAATTCAAGTGGCGGTAAACCCAGGTCATCCTTGTGCTCAAAAAACCAACCTGGTTATCCTCAAAGATGGGCGAATTTTGGTGGAGGGAACCCTTGAGTCCCTTGCTCGTTCCACGGATCCTTATGTTCAGGAATTTCTTTCAAGCCTCAAGTCACTTTTCGCTGTCAGATAAGACCTCGCTATCCGTTCGCTCGCACGAGAAACAAAATGACATAATCGCCACCCACTGAGAACCCTTACGCAAAGGGAGTTTCTTTGCGTAAAGCGAAGTGTAAATCTTTCGGATCACCAATAAATAAAGGAGGGTAAGCATGTTTGCATTAAAGCGGAGGGCTTTAACATGGGGGGATGTCCGAGTTGGATTGTTCATTTTTGTGGGACTGTGTGTTGTCGTGATCAGCATCTTTCTTCTCCAGCCAGGAAAACACCTGGGAGGAAACGTCACGGTTCGAAGCATTTTTGCTTCGGTCGGGGGATTAACCCAAGGGGCACCAGTCATGATGTCGGGAGTGCAAGTTGGAGCCGTAACGCAAATCCGGGTGATTCAACACTCGGCCGAAGTGGAACAAATCCCTTCGAATCAAGCTCTCCTCCGAGATTTACGGGACATCAAGAAAGACCTCGACGCGATTAACATTAGCACCATTAAGGGACACGAGCGCTATCAACGACTTCAACGACGCTACGCACGAAGACAGTCTGAAATCAAGCGAGTTTCGGTGATCATGGAAGTCGATTCGGCGCAACGAGATCTGATTGGAGCCAACTCGATTGCAACCATCAAGAATCAAGGCTTGGTTGGAGACAAATACGTTGACATGACCGCTTCCGGTCCCGACTCGCCTCGACTTTCTCCTGTGAGGGATGCGGCAGGGGTTTCGGCCATCGAAATTACTGGACAAGAACCAATCGATATCAATGCCATCCTCCAAAACGCTTCAGGAGCAGCCAGTTCTTTCGAAGATCTTCTCTCCGAGGTTGACTCAAGCATTACGGAGGGGAGAGGGACGCTCGGAAAACTCATCAAGGATCCCAGCGTTCATGACAACCTGAAAGCAACCCTTAAAGAGACTTCTCGAGCCACTCGATATTCCGGAGATCTCATGCAAACGGTTAAAGAAGGTAAAGGAACCGTTGGAAAACTTTTCAATGATCCAGCACTGTACAATTCCACGAACCAAGTCATGAAGGATATGGAACAAGGAAAAGGAACACTCGGACGGCTTATGAATGATCCTTCAATTTACGACAATACCAATGGGGCTGTGAAACAAATGAACACCCTTGTCGCCAGTGTGAATCGAGGAGACGGAACCTTTCAACGATTGCTTCACGATTCCTCGCTTTATCAAAACACCAATCACTTGATGGAAGGAACTTCGGCACTGGTTGATTCCGCTAACCATGGAAAAGGAAGCCTCGGAAAATTCGCAACGGATGAAGCGTTCTATGCCAATGCAAACCGTGCCATGGAAGGGCTCGCCAAGATGACCGATAAAATTAACAAAGGAGAAGGTTCCATCGGGCTTCTCATGCAAGACAAACGAATTTATCAGAATTTTTCCGCCTTCTCGGATGAAATGCTGGCTTTCATTCGCGAATTTCGCAAGAATCCAAAAAAATACCTAACGGTCCAGTTGAACGTCATTAAGCTTTTTTGATGGGGAAACTCCAACGTTGGGCTTCCGAAAGCGCTACATCACTTTATGAGCTGGTGACCCGGTGGCCACAAGGTGTGGTTCTTGTCAGCCTCGTGGTTGCTCTTTTTTCCGTTTGGTATGCCGCTCATCACCTTCGCTTTCTTCCCAACTTTGCGGGTCTTAGTCGGGAGGACTCTTCCTTCAACAAGAACTATGCCGACTTTGTTCACGAGTTTCGGGTCGAGCCCGATATCATGGTCGTGGCAAAAGGCCCTTCGGAAAAACAAAATGAGGCCTTCCTTGACGAGCTTGCTCTCCACTTAAAAAAAAACCCGTACCTCACCCGCATTTATTATAAGGTCGATCTCAGACCTTTTAAGGCCTGGGCCTTAGCCTATCCAGACTACGCGACATTGAAAAAAATTGCCTCCACCATCAACATCGCAAAGCCAGTTTTCAAGTCGATGGGGTACCGAGCGGATCTTACCCAGTTCTGGCTTACGCTTCCGAAAATCACGCAGCAAAGCAGCCAGATGCAAGGCGATGCCAGCGGGATCATTGAGCTCAAGGCTTTGGTGGATCTCATGACCGCACGCCTCCAAGGGAAAAAGGGGAATTCTGCGCTACAGGCCCCCTTAAAAGAATTCGAACAACTTCAAGAAACACAATACATCACACTCAAAAACGGTCAATATGCTCTTATGTTTGCCCGACCAGCCACCACGCCGAACGGGGAAGCTAAAGTCGAAGAAGCCGTTTTATCCATTCGAAGCGCCGTGAACCAAACCTCACCTCAATTTCCGAAGGTCGAGGCCCACCTCACGGGGGAACCTGTCCTTGGGGTAGACGAAATGCAAACAGCCAAGCACGACATCCTTTGGGCAGGAATTGTCTCATTACTGCTTTGCTCAACCATTCTTATTGTTGGGTTTGGGGATTTGCGTAAAACAATTCTCACCGTGATTTCTCTCTTTGTGGGGATCGGCTGGTCGTTAGGATACATTGCCCTTTCCGTTGGACATCTCAATGTATTTACCCTAAGCCTTTTTCCCATGCTGATTGGACTTGCCATTGATTTTTCGATTCAGTTTCTTGGCCGATTTGGCGAGGAGCGTGCCCGAACAAACTCGGCCATTGAAGCGGTAAAAATCACCTACTTTTCCACCGGGACCGGACTTTTTACGGCAGCTGTTATCACGGCTCTTGGATTCCTGGCCATTGCTTTCACCGAATACAAGGGGATTGCGGAACTCGGTGTGGCTACGGGGGGAAGCCTCCTTCTTTGCTTCCTTTCTACCATGACCGTCCTTCCAGCACTTTTGATTTGGTCCGAATCTAAGACACAGGCTAAGCCATCGCAGATTCCAGTCACCCACCTCTTTCACGCGACAAGCCTGGAAAAATCGCTTTTGCGGCATGCGAAGCTCATCTTGCTTGTTGCCTTTCTTGCCACGATCATCCTTGGCGAAAAGGCGCGTGATATCACCTTTGATCATAACATTCTCAATTTGCAAGCCAAGAACACTGATTCCATCAAAATGGAGCTTGAGCTCCTTCAGGTTTCAGACAAATCTTCTCTCTTTGCGGTCATGGTGGCATCAAATCCCAATGAGGCTCTGGACAAGATCAACCAACTCCGAAAATTTGACACCGTTGGAAACATCCAAAGTCCACTCCCCTTTGTTCCCGCGGATCAAAAGAAGAAGCTCCCTGTTCTCCATGAAATTCGACAGGAACTTAAAGGCTTTGATCTAACGCGATCCGATGCGCCTGTTGATGTACCACGCCTTGCCAATGCTTTTGAAAACATCGACGGGCTTATTCAGAAAACCGACAAGAAACTTACTCTGGCCAGCGGCGCTTTGACCTTCTTGCAATCATTTATTTTTCCGGGTTCTCAGGTCATCCCCCACCGATCGCTATCAACCAAGCTTGGCCAGATTCATTGGGCACTTGATTCTTTCCGTCAAAGCGTGGTCCGCTTTGGTGAAGTTCTCAAAAACACTAACCCACGCCGAGCTCAAGACATTTTAACCGATTTGCAAACCTCGTTCTTCAACACCGTAGAAAAAAGTTTTCATTTAATGAAACAAGGAATCCCGAATCACCCCGTGACTCTGGGAGATCTTCCCCCACAAGTACGGGATCAGTTCGTAGGAAAAACAGGAAAAATCATGATCCAAGTCTTCCCATCACAAAACATTTGGGATCGACCAGCGCTTGAACGCTTCATCAATCAGCTCCGTGAAGTAGACCCCAATGTCACCGGCTCTCCGGTTTTGATTCTTGAAACGACCCGCATCATGCTGGAAAGCTACCAGCAAGCCGCTAAAATTGCATTTTTTGTCATCGTGATTGTGGCCTTTTTGCAGTTTCGAAAAGTGTCACTGACATTGTTTACGCTCATGCCCCTTGCCATTGGCTTACTTTGGCTCATGGGGATCATGGTACTCTTTCATCGATCGTTTAACCCCGCCAATCTCCTTACACTCCCAGTCATTCTCGGGATCGGTGTGGCCTTTGGTGTTTATGTGGTCAATCGCTATCGGGAAGAGCGTCATCCTTCCATTTTTTCGACGAGCACCGGCCGTTCAGTGCTCCTCAGTGCTTTGACCACCATTGCAGGATTTGCCTCCTTGCTTGGGGTAAGTCACCAAGGGCTTCAAAGCCTTGGGTTTACGATGACTGTGGGACTTTTCGTCATCGCGCTTCAAGCGCTCGTGGTCTTGCCTGCTGCCCTGGAAATCGTGGAACGCTTTCCAAAGGTGAGTCAACGTATCCTTGAAATCGGGGCAAATGACTAGAATGCTTGTTCTAACCAAATCCTGAAAGGACATTTCGGTGGGTTTTTGCTTCACGGCAGATGATTTCGGTTCTTCTTCCGAAACGAACCACGCCATCATCAAGGCTCATCAAGCTGGCACACTTCATGCCGCAAGCTTGATGATGGGAGAAGCCGCCACCCAAGAGGCTGTGGCTCTAGCGAAAGCCAACCCCCTGCTTCGAGTTGGGCTGCATGTCGTGGTCACCGATGGCAAATCGGTTCTTCCCCAAGACGAAATTCCCGACTTGGTTTCCGCGGATCGATGGTTTCCCCAAAGCGCTGCTCACACATGGCTTAAATACTTTTTCCATCCACGGCTGAGAGCACAGCTTCAAAAAGAAATCGATGCTCAATTTGAGGCATTCCTCCAAACGGGTCTGCGCTTGTCTCATGTGGATGGACACCATCATCAGCACATTCACCCGCTCATTTTTAGACGCGTGATTCAATTAGCCAAAGAACATCGCGCCCAATGGGTGCGGATTCCACGAGAAAACTTGAAGATTTGGAAGCTGGCAAGTGAGACACCCAACTTTCTTAAATGGCTGCATGGTTTGCTTTACTACGTCATGACACGGAAAATGCGAGAAAAGCTAACCAGGGAAGGCTTTCTTGCTTTTGACGGGGTTTTTGGATTTCTTGATACTTGGCATATGTCAAAGGAATATGTCTTGAAGATTCTCGAGGTCAACCCTCCGGGAAATTACGAAATGTATTTTCATCCGGGAGCGTCTTGGAATCACGACTTAGAAATTCTGTTGGATCCCGCCGTGATTAACACCCTAAAGAAGCTTGAAAAAACTACGGAACATCCGGGATCGAGGGATGAAGTCCCTTCGGCTCTTGCAGTTGGTAAAGCGGCACAAAATAAAACGATCGAGTCACAAGCCCGTTCCGAATCTTAATCTTTTCTTCAGGTCCAAGGCTTCGAAAAGCTTGCCGCAAAAGATGGCCCACGTTGGGTTGACTCTCCATCGAAGAGAAATCGATCCAAAGCGCATCTTTTCCTCGGAGCTTCTCATAGTCGCTCCACCGTGCATACTGGCCACCTTGCCCACTTAGAAGAAGGGTGAAGGTTTGGCGCTTTAAATAGTACGCAAAATCACTGGAGAGCGTGTACGAATCAGTCAAGATGAACGGGCTGTTTCCATTTTTTCCTGAATCGACTCGCGTCTTGACCTCCTCGGCAAGGTTTTCGTAACCCAAGATCTCTCCATACCCCTTGCCTGACAAAAACGATGCAATTTTCCATTGGGGATGCCGTGAATCAAGTGCCATAACCCGCTGCGCTACAGTGGATGGAAAGCCAAGCGCTGTGTAAAAAAGGAGCGTAAAACCAAGCGACATTCCAATACTCCATGGAATCCACTTTTTCCACCCATCCAACTTCGGCATGGCGATGAGCAGCGCAAGATATCCCGGAACTGCCCAATGAAAACCAACCCGCGCCCAAAAGGAGAGCAAGAGAAACGTGACGTGAATTGGCAAAGCAAATGAAAGAAGAAACTGTGAGGCTCGATCCCCTTGCCAACTTTGTTTGACCAGCATGACCACGGTAGGAATGAACAAGAGAAAAATGAGAGGGGATGCGCTGAGTGCTTGCACCCCAACATATCCCAAGAAGGAAAACAGTGGAGAAGCCGGAGGGTTAGTTAAGTGATCATGGGCCTGGAAAAATAGATTTTCAAAATGATGATTCAAGTTCCAAATGAATACAGGAAGAGCCACCAGGGCGCATACTCCCATGCCCCCCCAAAACAACTTGTTCTTAAAGAAGGAACGCGATTCTCGGTTAACGAGAAAAAACATGCCAAGCGAAGCAAACAGAAAGACACCTATCAACTTGCTGAGCAGGGCAATGCCTATTGCAAATCCGGACAAAAGCCAATAACGATCATCATTCTGGGCTTTCCACGTAGCCCAGATGCAAAGAGCCCAGCCGAAAATGAGCGGAGTATCGGTGAAGACTGCAATCGATGATACCGCCAGCATTGGCATCACCAAAAAAAGAAGAAGGGTCATGCTGGCCTTCTGACGGCTCTCCAAGATGTCCCGGGCTGCCAAGTAAATGAACAAGGCCGAAAGGAGTCCACAAATGAGAGCAGGCAAGCGTACCCAAAAAAGCTGATTCGAGAACAATGTCGACAAACCAATGAGCCATCCAATCAATGGAGGATGATCATGATAGCCCAAAGCCAGGTGTTTCCCCCACAACCAATAGTAGGCTTCGTCCCCTGAAAGGGGAATTCGAACTTCCAAAAAAGCTCGAAAAGCCACAAGAAGAATCACGACCAGAGGAGGCCAAAGCAAGAAAGGTCCTGCCATTCCCTCTTCAGGCTTCCTCTTCCCCACCACGTGAATCGAAAGACGTTCTTCGATCGTCTCGTTTGGAGTTCTCTGAGGGGATGGGACCGAGCTGCTCATCGGATCTTGTGGAGATGCGAAAAAACCATGGCCCATTATTCTTTAGGATAGTGCTCAATCCTTCCCCAGAAGCGGTAAACAGTCTTGCATTGAACTCCCCTTTCTGGTATCATGATGGGTGGACAGGACTTCTAAACGCCGACTTGTACAATGATGTGGGGGAAAATGCGCAGGCAACAGGTAGTCCTTCATCGAGTTTTCGCAGTTCTTCTTGGCCTTGTCTTCTTCTCTGCCTTCATGGTTTCTGCAGCCCCACGGGGTGGAACCATCGCGGCAGGGAACGCAAGCATTTCAAGTGGCACCATCACCACGATTCAACAGTTCACCGATAAAGCAATCATCAACTGGCAATCGTTTGGGATTGACCCGAACGAGCTCGTCCAGTTTATGCAGCCCACCGCGGCCTCAATCGCTCTGAATCGCGTTGTTGGAACAGACCCCTCGGTGATCCTCGGAGCTTTACGATCGAATGGTCGACTTTGGCTTATTAATCCAAACGGGATCTTGTTTGGATCTGGATCTCAGGTCAATGTCGGGGGCCTACTTGCTTCCACACTCAACATCAAAGACCAAGATTTCCTCAATGGCAAATATGCCTTTACCCAAGATGTCAATCACACACTGGCTTCGATTGTGAACCAAGGAAATATCCAAGCACTCGATCATGGCTATGTGGTCATGCTTGCTCCACTCATCGACAACGAAGGGTCGATCATCGCGAACTTAGGTCAAGTGAAATTGGGTGGAGCAACCCAAGCGGTTTTGAACTTTGACGATCAAGGATACGTGAATTATGTACTAAGTGGAAACTCGGTTCCCCAGGATGTGGTGATAAATCCGCAATCACTCACCCTACTTCTTACTCAAGTCGTGAACAACCACAAAATCATCGAGGCGGGAAGTGTCGCAAGCAATTCAGACGGAAGCGTAACGTTGTCTGGGAGTGAAGGGTTGGTGGTGAACGGGGGAACGATAAAAGCCAATGGGACTGCCGATGCTGTTGCGGGCTCAATCACGCTTGATTCGACACAAGCCACGGTCCTTGCTCCGAAGAGTTTGATCCAAGCCAATGGTCAAGGAACAAGCTCAAATGGTGGCGCGATTCACATCTTGTCAGAAGACAATACCGTGTTCGCGCCAGGAGCGAACCTTGAAGCCAAGGGTGGCGCCAGTGGGAATGGCGGGTTTGTTGAAGTGAGCGGTGCAAGTAATGTGTGGGTTAACGGTTCTGTGGACACGAGTGCGCCAAGTGGCCAAACCGGATCATTCTTAATCGATCCAACAACCTTAACGATTACGAATGCGGCCGCTGGAGGAACCCAGGATCCGAATGTTCCAAATGTCCTCTTTGCTACAGCAAACAGTGGAGGAAACACCGTATCGGTTGGAATCTTGCAAGCGCAAACAAGTAATATTACATTACAGGCCACAAACTCAATCACGATCAATGATCTCACCGGTGGCTTTGCGAACGGAACCATCACCTTACAACCGAACGTAAGTCTCGAAATGGACACCCAAACGGGGAACATTACCTTTCTTAACCCAAACAACACGATCATCGCCAGTGGGACCGGAACGATTACGATCAATGCAGGCCAAACCGGGGGAAGCGGCGGCCAAGCCATCCTCGGCAACCTTACCACGAGTGTTAATTCCCCTTCGAACATTACGGTCACTTCGGATGGGAACATGAGTTTTGGGGTGATAAACGCCTGTTGCTCTGCCGTCAATTTAACCTCGACGAATGGTTCCATTCTCTCTTCGAGCGCCAGTCCGCAAGTGGTGACTCCAGTCTCCGTTACAATGAGCGCTAAGACCGGAATCGGCAGTGTAGGCAGCCCCTTGGTAGTACAAACCCCTTCCATTTCAGGGACAATCACGGCTCTTGGTGCGCCAGCCTATGTCACGAACACGGGGGGACTCCTTTCGATGTCTTGGAGCAGCAACAACGGCGACATTCACTTTAACTCTACCCTTGGCGATTCTCTCACATTTTTGGGTGGAGTCTCGGACACCTTGACCATGAATCTTCCAAACACAAATGCAACTTTTAATAATACCGGTGGAGGACTCTTAAATGCCGGTTCAGCTGGAGTGAATGTTGCAAAGGCTCTCGGCTTGTCCTCTTCCACTTCGGTGATTGGCACCTTGCTCCAGCCCCTCCTGACCCAAACCCCTTCGTTAACCATGACCACCAGTGGCGCCGGGGCGATGTATGCCACGAACACCGGAGCCTTAGCTTCGCTTAGCGTCACCACGAGTGGTGCCGACGCTCACGTCACCACAACAGCCGGACAAAGCCTGGATTTCGTCACCGCCGCAAACACTTTAAGCGTGAATGCCCCGACGACCGCGGTATCCTTAACCAATAACGGAGGGGCTATCCTTAATCTTGGAGTCACCAACAATATTTCTGCGCAATCGCTCACCCTTTCTGCCCCCCTCAACGGGATCGGCACCTTGGCTCAGCCACTTCTGACTCAGACAAGCTCGCTCAATCTTGGTTCTACGGGATCCCCGATTTACCTGACCAACAGCGGCCCATCGCTTACGTCCCTCAGCGTGAGCACGGCGAATCAGACGATCCAAGTGAACGGATCTGGTGGAGAGTTCTTTAGCTTTTCGGGTGGAGCCCCTGACACACTGAGCATGAATCTTCCAAATGCCCAGGTGAATTTTAGCACCTTTTTTGCCAACATCAACAATCTGGGTGCAGGGAATAATATCATAGCCAGGGGGCTCAATTTTAGCGTTCTCTTTGGCACCGTGGGTCAGCTCGCACAACCCCTTCTAACCCAAACCAGCTCCATTGTGATTATTGACCTCAACTTCGCTGCATCACCCGTCTACGTGACCAACACCGGAAATCTCATTGACATCCCTGCAGGGGTCTTTCCCGTTAATGAGATTGAAACTTTTGCAGATAATTCTCCCATTGTCTTCACCAACAATGGAACGGTCCAAGATTTGCGCTTGATAACCCTTGGCATGAGCTCCCCTATCACAGCCAATACCGGGAGCGTGACGGGCCAACTCCAAGCGCTTAACACGGCCTCATTATCCACGATCTCCGTGGCAAGCACCGGATCCATTAATTCGCTCGCTATCGCTGCATCTGACCAGAATGCGACCGCCACCGATGGGCTTGGGGGTTCACTCAATTTCGTCGGCCCTGGAATCGATACGTTGGTTGTTAATTTTCCAAACACGGATGTCGTCTTCTCCAACTCTGCTTCAATTTTGAACCTGGGAGCCACGGTGAGTGTGGCAAAATCACTGAGTCTTGCCGGTACCAACGTAGGAACATTGGCTTCACATTTCTTAACTCAGACAAGCAACTTAACCATGACTGGAGAAAATTTATCTGACTTTGTGACGAACACCGGAAGCTTATCTTCCTTGTCCGTGACAAGCTTCTCGACAGGAAATATTCAAATTAACACAACCACTGGCGATTCATTCACCTTTAACGGCGGAGCACAGACACTCGTCATGTCTATGCCGAACACGGCCGTGACCTTCACGAATTCGAAAGCCAATGGAAACATCTTGAACTCCGGAGCCACAAACAACATTACGGCAGCATCCTTATCGTTGGAATCTAGCAATGGTGGGGCGATCGGAACGTTGGCTCAACCCCTTCTGATGACCGCGTCCTCCCTTACGCTGAGCGCCAAGGCGTTCCCGTTGGTAAGCCAACCCATCTACGCAACCAACAGTGGTCCCCTCTCCTCCTTGAATGTCAGCACGGAGGATGGAAGCGCGAATGTTGTCTTTGGAGTTGGAGGAAGTCAATCCTTGATTTTCACTGCCACAAGTATCTTGAACGCGAGTGCGGTCGGCACCAATGTGACTTTTAATAACAATGCAGGGCCCGTGGCCTTAGGTTTGGTGAATGTTGGGCCAGCCAATTCTCTGACCATCAATTCCTTTTGCTTTATCTCAAACAGTGGTGTTCCGACCAATCTTGTTGCCAACACGGCTAATTTGACAGCATTCTATTCGATCGGCACTCAAAGTACCCCCCTTGCCATCAATGTGAGCACCCTGAACGCTACGGTACGTGCTCAACAGTTTGGTGGAGTCTATGCGAGCAATAGCGGTCCCCTGACCTTGGGGACCGTGACAGCCGTCGGGGCTGGAAACAATGTGGTCATTTCAAATGCATCAGGAGACATGCATGTGGGGACCGTGACTTCAGGCGGCGGGATTTCGCTCACCTCTGCTGGTTCAATCCTCGATGCCCCGAGCTATAACCTTACCGCGGCCAACAATTCTTCCCTCATTGCGGGTGGCGTGGTGGGAAACAGTGCCGGCCATCTGAACGTGAACATTACCGGAGGAACCTTGAGCGTATCAGCAGGCGGATCACAGGGTGGGATTTCCGCTGACATCGATGGAATTGTTTCTCCCTCGAACACTTTAGTACACGTCGGCTCTTCACCGGGTGCTGGGTACTTTAACGGGATCTGTTTGTGGAATTGTCCGTCCTCCCCAAGCACCCCCTCATTACCTAATCCTGTGATTCCATCGTTGTCCGTAGCTTCGGTGTTTCCCGACACGTCCAGCTTGACGTATGAGCCAAGCCTCTTGGATGAGGAAGACACTTCATCCGATCTTGGATTGCCGTTACCCGACATCTTGTGGATCTTTCGCTTGCCTTTCCTTTCGACGACCTATGATGAAGTGAAGACGTATTACAACCAGTACAAAACCGTTCGGTATGCGAAAGAAGAGAATCCAGCTCGAGCCAAGAAAGCCAAAGACAAAAGAGAAGGGGACAAGGATTAGCTCCCTTTTACCCGCTTCGGGGCCCCGTTAAGTCTTCTTCTGGCTTCATCGTTCCGTCTGACCTCACTTGATACGCCACTCCACCCCAGCTTATCTTGTTGCCGAGAAATGCTACAATCCAAAAAACCCAGCGCATCACTTCATGCAATGGCAACAAAAGCAAAGGCCACCACGCACCTTTCTTCTCGGTTAACAGCCGATGGGACAAAATCACCGCGGCAAGGCGCGAAGCTCCCCAAACTAAAACGACTCCTTCCACAAGAGGGGTGAACCCCGAAACAAGAATGAGGCCCAAGATCCACGGAACACCGTGTGTTAAGAGGCTCAATGCATAGCCGAACGGGCGACAGATGCGATGGGTTCGGGCCGCGCGGATTTCGCGAACCCAGTATCCTTTAAAATCGAGTTTCCCCGGATGATGTTCCACGATTGAATCAGACAACACCACCCGATACCCTGCTTGAGAGACAAGAAGCCCCAAATCGTGATCATCCGCTAAACAATCTCGCACTTTCTTAAAGCCCCCAATCGTCTCCAACACTTCACGTCGAAAAACCAGGGTGGCGCCAAACGCGAAATGAAGTCCCCCCTCCAATTGTTCAGCGATAAGAACTGAGGGAACAAAATCAGCGTGCACGGACAGAAGCTCTAAAGCACTGCCGATCGTGTTTGGCTCCCCGAGGCGATACAATGAAGTCACAAGCCCCACATTCGGATCCAGGAAGGGATTGATGACTTTCCGAAGATGGTTTTGCGGCATCACAATGTCTTGATCAATGGCAGCCACTAAAGTGGTTGTGCACCCTTCGCTCATCACAGAAAGTTTTGCAATCTTCCGGTTAGAACCAACCGATTTCTCCCCGATGAAAACTTTCGTCGGGGTTTCTGGAAAATCTCGTTCCAGCCGATTCACCACCGAAAGAATCGGATCGTTCGCCTCATCGACCCCGTAGTAAACCTGGGAGGGAAGGCTCGTCTGCTGATACAGTGAGGCCAGAATTGAATAGCTTTCTTCATTTCCCCCACGTAAGGGACGAAGAACTGAAATCGAGATCGCTTTATTCCATTCATGCTCACTTCGATGTTTCTGTTTGAAACGAAGGACGAGAAGGGCTGAAAAAAGAGAGTACCCAATGGTGCCACACAAGGCCAACAAAAAGAAAGCACTGAGGCTACTCATCAAACTAAGCACCGCTTCCTTGTTTCAAAAGAAGCGATAGCACGAGTGAACACAGCTGCCTTGCGATCTTTCCGGATCGAAGTCCCAAGCCGAGCACCCGAGGAATCCGCAATGGCTTTTTTAACATTAACCCGATGGCTTTCCCAACCAACACTTCCCCATCTTGGATTGCGGGAGAGAAGTCTAACGGAAGCGTTTCGTGTACCGCATCGGAAATCGCACGAATGGACCAAAAAGGAATCTTTCCCTCATGCATCACTTCGGCGATAACAAAAGTTTCCATATCGACAGCGTCGCCAAAGGAAGAAAGCTTTTCTTTGTCTTCTCTGGTTTGAACAATGGATTCAACAGTCAAGAGAACTCCGGTGGAAATTTTTTGTGCAGGCAAGTGCATGCGCGATGAAAGCGGGAAATTCTTCCCAGCCAGGTTTCGAACCTCAGTTGGAATGAAGAGATCCCCAGCTGCAAGGCGATTGGAAATTCCCCCGGCAAATCCTAGGCTCACCACCCGATCTGGTTTCTGACGAGCCACCCACAAAGCCGCCGTACGAGCGGACTCCATTCCAACACCAGTCACGACCAATCGGATCGGATAACCGTTGACTTCCCCATCGTAGGTCCGTGGATTTCGGGGAGACGCAAGTCGAAGCTGTGAAAGAAGGGGCTTCACCTCGAGTTCCATTGCTGCCATGAGAATCGTGGAAGGAAAGCTTGTTTTGTTGTTACTGACGCACATACCCGTTTTCACGGTACCATCCAACCGCTTTGGCTAAAGCGGTTTCAACAGCAGTTTGGGGAATCCCCAGTTCTCGTCTCGCCTTCTCCGCGCTGAAAAACATCTTTTTCCGCGAAAGCTTAACCCCTTCAACCGGAATCCCAGGTTCACGCCGAAGCACATTCCGGGAAAAAATGTCATTGATGTGGGCCATGAAAAGAACAACCGAATGCGGAAGACAAACTTTGGGAGAAGGAATGTTCGTGATTTTTGAAAGAATTTCCAAGATCTCTTTAAACGACAGATTTTGATTTCCGAGAATGTAGCGTTCCCCAATTTTTCCTTTTTCAGCAGCCAAGAAATGCCCTTCAGCCACGTCTTCAGCATCGACAATGTTTAAGCCGGTGTCGGTGTAGGCAAAGAGCTTTCGATTGAGAAAGTCAACAATGAATCGTCCTGTTGGGGTTGGCTTCCCATCATGAGTCCCAACCGGGGCGCTTGGATTGACAATCACAACCGGAATGCCTCTTTCTACACCCTTCTTCACTTCAAGTTCAGCGTAATACTTGCTTCTTTTGTACGGTCCAACCAAATCTTTTTGTTGAAGTGGAGTCTTCTCGTCTGCCGGATTTCCATTGATGGGAAGCCCGATGGTTGCGGTTGAACTGGTGTAAACCATTCGCTCAATTCCGGCTTTTTCGGCTACCTCAAGAACACGCCGAGTCCCATCGATGTTGGTTTTCAGAACCTGTTCGCCTTCCAAGCTCGTAAAGCGATAATCGGCAGCCAGATGAAAAATCCAGGAGCACCCGGTTACCGCCTTCGTGAGATCCGCCTGGCTCTGAATGTCTCCCGTGCAAAACTCGATCGGTAATCCTTCGAGGTTCTTTAACGAACTCTTCGGGCGAACAAAAGCCCGCACGCGAAACCCGCGTTTTAATGCAGCGCGCACCACGTGACTTCCAAGAAAACCGGAAGCCCCGGTCACGAGGACTGTTCGACTTGACATGTGACTCCTACCCCCTAATGGTGTGCTAAGCTTCTCACTTCACCGCGCTTTCCTAACGAATCTAAGACTTCGCTAATTCCTCCCGCGATGCAAGTGAGTGTTGGGGTATCTTGCTTGGTGTAGCGGCTGGCGGCTGCTTCTCGGAGCTCCATCACCAAATCGAGAAAATCCTCTGGCTTGTGTGTTTCAAAAGCCACCACGAATTCTTGATCATCCAAGCCATAAGAATAGGTGGTGTTTAACCGGACACTTGGATAACGGTTCCCAATCGTGATGTGTTCATCCATCATCTCTTGCCGCTTGGCTTTTGGAAGAGCGTACCATTCCCTTGTTTTCACAAAGGGATACACGAAGAGGTAAGGCTTCTTCCCCGGAATGATGCGTGTCCGATCTTCATCATGCTCTGGATGAATCGGGTCGAGGTAAATCGAACGGCGGGTCATGGCTAAGTAATAATAAGGGGCTTCAAGGTAAGGACCCATGCGTGATCCATACAATTCGGATTGCATGTTTCGAAACTCTTCGAGAGAATACCCAATTCGCCACAGCATGAAATCACAATCCCCGCGAACACCGACTAACGTGTACGGAAGAATGGTGAACTTCTTTGAATAATCTTGCACAATTTGAACAAACTCTTCTTTCCCTTTCTTTTGCTCTTCTTCTCCGAGCTTTCGCCACTCTTTAGAAACTTTAAAAAAAGCAAAATTCACAAATTGTCTCTTGGGCTCTTCCACGATTGCTTTCCTCCTTGGGAATCAGTGCTTTGTTGAAGGCTTGACTGATTTTGCTGTTGAAGCCAAGATTCCAAAGCCACCCCACGTATTCCTTTGATCTCCCCGGAAGTGTCCCCTAAAGGAAAGGGGTGAAAAGTGGGCGAAATGGGAGTCGCTTCACAAAACAAAGGAGGGTTATCGAATGAAACGCATTTCACTTGGCTTACTCACCCTGTTCTTATTGACCACTTGGACGGTCTTTGCTCATCATCACGAGATGCAGATGTGGAAATCGCTCCCATCCCAACTTGGATTATCTTCTTCCCAATACGCAAGCTACAACCTGTACTTCAATCAAATGCATGACGAATTGAAAAAAGATCACGAAAAGGCGATGAATGATGTCCGGCAAGTTCTCTCTACCGATCAGTTTCACGGTCTAATGGCCGAGATGAAAACCATGATGAAACACCATAAAATGGGGCATGATGAGATGAAGATGAAAACCGATGATGAGGTAAAGGCCATGGTTTCCGAAGTGGCAAAAGGTCTCCTCCTTACGGCAAACCAAGAAATGAAGCTTCAGTGGATTGCCTTGACCATGAACCACAAGAAAATCCAGCTCATGAACACTTTCTTTAGCCGACTCAATCGCATTCTTTCGACATCACAGCAAGCGAAACTCGCTCAGTTTAAAGCCCGCTGCGAGTAAAAGCGCGTTCACTGCGGAGTAAGTCATTTTAAACATCGATAACATTCAAAAGGCGCTCAAACGCCTGAAGATTCCTGCTTGGCTTTTCTACGATTTTCGCGGGCAGGACTCTCTGGCTTTTCACGTGCTTCAGCTCACCCCGAAACAAAATCGGACTCGGCGCTGGTTTTATTTCATCCCCTCCCAAGGTTCACCCGTGAAGCTTGCCCACCGAATTGAGCCCGACGCTTTGGAAGAGCTTCCAGGCGAAACCATTCTTTATTCTGGACGCCTTGAACTTGAAGAAATGCTCCGCAAAGTGGTTCGGTCCGTGGAGCAAGTCGCCATGCAATATTCCCCAAAGAATGCCGTCCCATACATTTCAAAAGTGGATGCAGGAACCGTGGAGCTCATCAAAAGCTTTGGTGTCCAGGTGGTGAGCTCAGGAGACCTGATTCAAGAAGTTGAAGCCAAATTAAATGACAAGCAACTCAAATCGCATCGTGAGGCGGCGGCCTTTCTCTTTGAGTGTGTCAATGAAGCGTTCTCATTCATACGAACCTCCCTTAAAAAGAAACAATCGGTAAGCGAGCTTGTGGTCCAAGAGTTTCTCGTGAACCGTTTCAAGCGAAATCGGTACATCAGCAACTATCCCCCCATCGTGGCTGTGGATGCTCATACCGGGAATCCACACTACGCTCCCGCGAAGAAAACCAATTTCACCATCAAACCGGGGAGCTTGGTTCTCCTCGATCTTTGGTGCAAGAAGAACGAAAAGGAATCGACCTATGCTGACATCACTTGGGTAGGGTATGTGGGGGAAGAAATCCCTCCGAAGATTCAAGAGGTCTTCGACATTGTGCGCGAAGCACGAGATAAGGCCATCGACTTTGTGCGTGGGCGTGTCTTAGCTGGACATCCTTTGTTTGGCTATGTGATCGATGACAAGGCGCGCCACGTGATTACCACGCGAGGTTATGGGGAACACTTCACCCACCGAACCGGGCATTCCATTGGGGATGAGGTCCACTGGATTGGTGCCAACATCGACAATTTCGAAACCGAGGAGCACCGGCGCATCATTCCGAAAACCTGTTTCTCGATCGAACCCGGGATCTATCTCAAAGACTTCGGCATCCGAAGCGAGGTCGACGTGTACGTCGATGAACGTCACGTCGAGGTCAATCCCCCCGAACTCCAAGACGCGATCATCCTAATCTAATGCGTACCTTCGATGTAGGTTAGAAGGGGAGAAGCTTTAAGCCCTTTACGCACGATTGGCCTCATTCTTGGAATGAGCAAGGCAAACCAAATCGCTCCAAGCAAACAAGCGAACCCTCCAATGGCGGTGGCCATCGGTGCACCGAAATGCTCTGCGAGAACGCCGGCGAGCAAACTACCGAATGTCCCCACCCCGACAACCATCATCGCGTAAAGACTCATCAAACGCCCACGGAGTTGACTGGGAGCAAGTGATTGAATGAGCGTGTTTGTGGAAGTGGTTTGAGCCATGAGTCCAAAACCAACAACCACCAACAAGAAAAAGGAAAGTGGATAGCTTCGAGACAACGAAAAAAGAATCACGCAACTGCTAAACAAGATACAGGAAACCGCGATGATCTTCCCCAATCCGCTCATGTTCTTACGCGCCCCGATAAAAAACGCACCAAGAAAAGCTCCGAAGCCAACCCCGCCAAGCAAGATGCCAAACCCACCGGCTCCTCGATGCAAAACCTTCTCCGCGAAAACTGGCATCAACACTGAATACGAAACCCCCATCAAATTCACGAGACCGAGCAATCCAAGGAACGCTCGCATGGGTAAGGATCGATACGCATAGGTCACCCCTTCCCAAAGAGAAGTAAAGGGAGATGCTCCTTGGCTTTCTTTCCGCTTTTGCTTCACGGGAATAAGGAGCAAAGCCCACAGCACCGCAAGGAAACTAAACGCATTAATCAAGAAGCAAACCCCTTCATTGCTGAACGCAAGAATGGCGGCCGCCAATGGGGGACCAATCACGCGGGCTGCTGTGAAAGCGGTTGCATTCATCACAATCGTGCTAGGAAAGGCTTCGGGCTCAACCATTTCAACTGTCAGCGCATGCCTTGCCGGAATATCAAAAGCATTTACAAGACCTAGGAAGGCAGCCAAGAAAATCACTTCCGAAACAGTGATCCGATTGGTCAAAGTCAGAGAGGCCAAAACGAAAGCTTGAATCATTTGAAGGGTCTGAGTGATTAAAATGAGTGTGCGACGAGAATAACGATCCGCAACAACTCCACCCACTAAACTCAGGGCAAAAACCGGAAACTGCCCTGCAAACATAACCAAACCAAGAAGAAATGAGGAATGGGTTAAACGAAAAACCAACCAGCTTTGAGCGGTGTTTTCCATCCACGATCCAATGGCTGAGGTAAAAAGGCCAAAGAAGTAAAGGCGAAAATTGCGATAGCGGAGGGCCCTGTAAGCATGAGGAAGGGCAATCCGCGGGAACATTACTTTTGACATCTTCAACAGGAAAAGAATGAATCCCTCGCCAATTTCTACACCCTCATGAAGACGAAAGAATATATTGAGGGCGCCAGAGCTGGCTTAGATGCTCCCCTACCCCGAATCGAAACTTGGCCGAATCAATACCAGGGATACGAGATCACGATTGTGGTTCCAGAATATACTTCGGTTTGCCCGAAAACCGGTCTTCCGGACTTTGGAACAGTCACCATTGTCTACACACCGGATAAGGAATGTCTCGAGCTGAAAAGCCTGAAGCACTACCTCTTGGAATATCGAAACCTCGGCATCTTTTATGAAAACGCGATTAACCGCATCCTCGAAGACATTGTAAAATCATGCCAACCTGTATCTTGCGTGGTAACCGGTGAGTTTAACACACGCGGCGGCATGCACTCTAAGATCGAAGCCCGCTACCCGAAACCTAGCCCCACCCACTAGCGGAAAATTCACAAATTGTTAAACAAAAGAAGTCGTCATGCTCTTGTTTGCTGGACTTTAGCCTGATAAACTAAGGGCCAAGGAGGTCATCCATGAATACTGTACCTGTCGTTACTAACAGAGAAGTGATTAAAGAGTACGCGCAACCATCCTATAGGGGGCCATTTTCAAGGTATTCTCACCTGGAGGCTCCCACGCTGGGATCCAGGCACAACGATGATCTTATCGAAAAGAAAATAGGACGAATCCCTGAAGGACCTGTTTCTCAAAAAATTGCCTATGCTGAAGCAAAGCAAAAGCAATACGAGGCCCTTGCAAGAGCCGCTAAAGTAGCCGACCGAACGCTTAAAACTGTCGGCACTCTCGCCATTCCTAGCGGCTTAGCGGCCGGATGGTGCTTTGACTCCATTCCGCTTATCTGTGGTGGAGTAATTGGCGGAGCAGCAGCTCTCTGTTTCAGCTGCTTCGCCGAAGACCTGAAAGAGCATTTCGGCAATCAGGCCAGCAACTATGCTGTGATCAAGGGTCTTTTCAAAGATTATTCCGAGTGGAAATTGAAGCACTAACACCTACATTTCCAGTAGGAACTCTCTTTTTTCCGTCGAATCCATACTTATAAAATAACTATATAATATTTATATAATTCGGAATGACAGGGTGGAGGACAAGATGCAAAAATCAAAAGTGCATGCCTTTTCAGCGCCTGACGAGGCAATCGAGATGCTGAACGCTGTGGCGACCTATCATCGCCTCAGCAAAAGTGCAACAATCACCGCCCTTGTTAAGAAGGAATTCTGGCGCATCTTCCCCGGAGGAACCGACAGCATCAAGCCGCTCAAAGGGGCACGAACCGAACCGGTTAAGGCGCGCAAAGGAGGGAATCGCAAATGATGATCGATTTGCTCACGCAAGCAGTCCCCACTCAAAACGAACGCAGCCAAACCGAGCTTACTAGGCGTATCCGACAACTGGCTAAGGAAAAAAACGCGTTTATCTTGGCACATAACTATCAAGCCGCCGAGGTTCAAGATGTTGCCGATGTGGTGGGAGATTCCTTGGGGCTTTCCCTTGAAGCGAAAAAAACCAACGCGGATCTCATCATTTTTTGTGGTGTCCATTTCATGGCTGAAACCGCCAAAATTTTAAATCCGGATCGGAAAGTGCTTCTCCCAAACGCGGCGGCCGGATGCGCGCTAGCCAACTCCATTACCCCTGAAAGCCTTGCCGATTGGATGGACCGGTATCCCGAGCACAAGGTGGTCACCTACATCAACTCTTCGGCTGAAGTCAAAGCAATGTCTGACATTTGTTGCACTTCAGCCAATGCCGTCAGTGTGGTGAGAAGCCTTTCCTCGGACAAGATCTTGTTTACTCCTGATCGCCATCTTGGCGCTTGGGTGCAGAAACAAGTTCCTGAAATAGAGATGGCCATTTATGATGGTGCCTGTCCCACGCATGATGTTCTCCGGGGTGCAGATGTTAAGAAGGTCAAAGAAGGGCTTCCCGATGCGATTATTATTGCTCATCCGGAATGCCGCGATGATGTCCTTGCCATCGCGGACGAAGTTTGTTCAACAACGGCCATGCTGTCACGAGTCGAGAAATATCCAGACGCCAAAACGTTTATCATCGCCACTGAATCAGGGATGCTCCATCAATTAAGAAAAAAGTTTTCCGATAAAGAATTTATCATCGCCGATGGATGCATTGGTTGCCGACTCCATTGCCCTTACATGAAGGTCACCAATTTGTTCGATGTTTATCAATCGCTTGCAAAAGAAATTTACGAGATCAAGCTTTCAGAACGAACGATGGATGATGCCCGCAAGGCTCTTGAGCGAATGTTAGCTGTTCCGAGAGATAACTAGAGGCTATCTTGTTCCGTTGCAACGCTGGGCAATTTCTATGAGTCGCGAGCAGGAGTCCCTGAGGAAGCGGTATTGCGGCTCAGGCGCCACGGATGGCAAAAGTGAGCCCCGCACCTCGGAACCGGACACGATGTCCGGTGAGAATGAGCGACGATGGGACCCCCGCTCGCTCCTCATAGAGTCAGGATCCAGTTTTGCAACAGAGCAAGGCAGCAAAGATCCATGAAAACGCTCGAGTGTGACATCCTTGTTCTCGGGAGCGGCATCTCTGGAGGAACAGCCGCGCTCAGTGCCGCTGATTCTGGCTCTCGAGTTATCCTCGCCACTCGTTCGCCCGATCCGCACCAAACGAATACCGCTTATGCGCAAGGGGGGATCATCTACCAGGGGGAAGGAGATTCCGAGCAACGGTTTGTTTCCGATTTTCAACAAGCGGGGAATCAATTCTGCAATCCTCTTGCACTCAAACAACTTTGGGAAGAAGGCCCAAAGCTCGTTAAAGAAATCTTGATCGATAAACTTAAAGTCCCCTTCTCTCGCAACAAGGATGGAAATCTCCATCTCACCAAAGAAGCGGCCCATTCGGTTTCTCGAATCCTTCATGTGGCAGACTATACAGGAAAAGCCATTGAAAATGCTCTCATCGATGCGATCAAGTGTCACCCCAAGATCGAAGTGCTCACCGGTGCAACCGCGATCGATTTGCTCACTCTGGCCCATCATTCCCTGAATCGCCAAGACATCTATAAATCGCCAACCTGTGTTGGTGCTTATCTTTTTCTTCAAGCCACTTCGGAAGTCGTGGCGGTCATCGCCCGCGAAACAATCCTCGCCACCGGAGGCCTTGGTGAACTTTATCTTCACACCACCAACCCCACGGGGAGTCGTGGCGATGGGTTTGCCATGGCGTATCGGGCTGGAGCACGTCTCATGAACTTGGAATACGTTCAGTTTCATCCAACCTCCCTTTACCTGGAACGGGGGGAACGCTTTCTCATCTCTGAAGCGGTTCGTGGTGAGGGAGGAAAGCTTGTCAATGGCCGTGGAGAGCCTTTCATGAAACGTTATCATCCTCTTGGGGATCTGGCTCCACGCGACGTGGTGGCTAAGAGCATTCAAACCGAAATGTTGAAAACAAAAAGTGCGTGTGTTTATCTTGATATCTCGGAACGCGATCCGGAATGGATTAAAAAACGATTCCCGGTCATTTACAATCATTGTCTAGAGATCGGGATCGACATGACGAAACGGCCCATTCCGGTGGTCCCAGCAGCGCATTACGCCTGCGGGGGAGTAGCGGTGGATCTCGACGGGAGAACCAGCATCAATCGCCTTTGGGCCGTTGGAGAAGTTTCGTGCACGGGTGCGCATGGAAGCAATCGCCTTGCATCAAGTTCTCTTCTTGAAGGACTTGTTTGGGGAAAGAGAGCTGGAGAATCCGCCAGCCGTCATGCTCGTGAAGTCCCCATCCAGCTGCCAGAAATTCGTGCGTGGAAAAAGGAGACTGAGCGGGCCGATCTCGATCTCATTCACCAAGATTGGCTAACGATTCGTGAAACGATGTGGAATTATGTCGGGCTCATTCGCACGGCAAAACGTCTTGAGCGTGCTCAAAACATCTTTAGCGAACTGCAAAAAGAGATCGAGCAATTTTATGGGGAATCTGAATTGTCCGATGAGCTTATCGGACTCCGACATGGGATTCAAACTGCACTACTCGTCCTTCATGCGGCTCGCCTTAATCGAGACGAAGTGTATCAAGCCCTCTTAGCCGATTAATTAATACCACCATCATAAGTATCTTGCCATTCCTAGCGTCCTGTCCCTAACGGATCTATACATACGTTTTGACCTTTCGCGAATGGATTTCCGTCCGTGGAGGACCCATTTCTGACGGCGGGAACCGGTATATATCGCGTATGCGACCGGTCGACGTTAGAAATGGGAGCACCACGGACGGAAGGGTACCATGAGCGAAAGTTATGAACGATTGTATAGAAACTTGCGTGACAGGACGCTGGCGAAGAGCTCCGCGAGGATAAGAAAGGGAGAGTTTTGAATTGAGCTCTCATCGATGAACCGATCGCGTTTGCTCTGGCTCATGTTTTGCCTTACACTGCTTCTTGTTTTGCCAGACTCGCACTGGATGGAGAGTTTCGAGTGGCGAAACTACGATTTCTGCATGCGCCATGCTCCCAAGGTTGCCCCCTTCCCCGGCTTAGTCTTGGTCGAAATCGATTCCAAGTCGATCACGCAAGAGAGGCCCTGGCCCTTTGCTCCGGCCCTTTACTCTGATTTTTTGAAACAGGTGGAAAAGGGGAAGCCGAAAGCAGTGGTGTTTGATATCGATCTTGAAGCCTCTCCCCAAATTTCCGAAAAAGAATATCGTCAACTCGTGCAAGAGATCAAGTCCTATGGAAACATCCTCTTTTCGCTATCAATGCAAACCAATGGTGGAATCAAGCCTCCTCGGCCTGATCTCGAAAAGAATGTGCTGGCCTTTGGTTTTTCTTCGATCTACCAAGATCCCGATTTAAAAGTCAGACGAGTGCCACTTCTTTTCCCTTACGAAGGGGCCGAAGTTCCCTCACTTCCACTGGTCGCGGCCGGCGCTTACTTTGGCTATCTCAAGAAAGCAAGACCTGTTTTTCGATCCGATGGGACCTTTGATTGGTTTCTCCCGGAGACGTCATCGTTTGCTTCCAAAACGTTTACACCCTTAATCCCCTTAAACGACCGCCCTGAAACACTGGGATGGCTTGGACTTACGATCCCGAAAGCTTCCAATCAGCCCGATCTCTTGATCAACTACGAATCGAACCTCCGATCGAATGTTATCCCTTTTTGGAAGGTCATTCAAAAGGAAGTCTCTCCGGATCTCTTTAGAAGTAAGCTTGTGTTTCTGCATCTTTCTTCAGACATTTCCGATTCGTATTACACGCCACTCCAAACGCGGTTGACCCCCGAAGAAAAAATACCCGGAGGAGAAATCTTAGCTTATGCAACAGAAACCATCCTGAGTCACAGGTTTATTACCCGTGCCCCAAAGTTTCTTGAGATGACGATGACCGTCATCGGCCTTCTTGTTTTTCTTCTCATCCTTTTACGATTTGGAATTTTCAACGGACTTTACTTCTTTCTCTTGGTTCTTGGTTGTGTGACCCTTGGCTTTTATTGGTTTTGGCACGCTCATCTTTGGATTGGCACCACCAAGCTCCTCTTCGGTTCCGTTGCCCTTTATGCCGGAGCTATCCTCATCGAAAGCATCCGCTTCATTAAAGCCGTAGCCCATCTTCTCCCAGAAAAAATGGCGAAAGGGATCGAGACAGGTAAAAAAATTACTGTTGGCGGAAAAGAAGTTTCTGGAACCGCGATGTTTGTTGACATGGCAGGCTACACTTCCCTTGCCGAAAAAAGCTCGTTACAAAAAACTTTCGAAACCCTTCAGCGTTTCCACGAAATGGTTGAGCAGTGTGTGAAGCCCTATGGCGGAGTTGTTTGCGACTGGCAAGGGGATGGCGTTTTGGTTTTCTTTTCTGCGGATTCCTCCACCCCATCCCCTACCTCCAACCCCGAGCAAAATGCCCTCCTTTCAGCACTCAAACTGAAAACACACGCCAAAGAAGAGGCGTGCTCTCTTGGTATTGGCATTGCATCGGGTCAAGTGTTGTGGGGATTTCTCGGCACCTCGGGCAAAGCACAACCCAGTTGCATCGGTGATCCAGTCAATTTGGCTTCCCGCCTTCAAGGGGTTGGAAAAGAGAGCGGTTCAATTATTGCTGTCGATTCGGGAACGCATGAACCTGCTCAAGGGTTGTTTCAGTGGGAGGAACTCGGGCTGAAGCCTGTAAAGGGAAAGAAAGATCCAATTCTTGTTTTTACTCCATTGCAATTCATCAAAGAAAAGTAGGGAGGTCAGTATGGTAACTAACGGTTATCGGAGTCTGGGACTTTTCCTCGTGTTCTTCTTATTTTTTCCTTTCATGGTCAACTCTGCTGATTCCACTGAAAAGAATGAGGGGATGTATGTTTTGTATGCCGATGGTCCTTGCCAACTTCATGATGCCAATCAAAAATTGATCTTCGAAGGGGATGGAAACAAGCTTGAAGGGGAAGAAATTCCGATCGGGGGAAAGCTTGAAACCGGCAATAAGGCCAAGGCCATTCTTCTCCAGTACCCTGACATGACACGAATCACGGTGGCACCCAACAGCGATTTTCAATTCAAAAATAACCATTCGATTTGGACAACCCTTGGAAAAGTCTGGGTGAAGATCTCGAAACCATTTTTTGAACGATCGCGATTTGAGGTGGAATCCCCAAACGCTGTGGCGGTCGCCCATGGAACTGCCTTCGAAGTGGCCCAGGGGGAAAATGGATCCGATGTTCATGTGTTTGAGGGAAATGTTGAGTTAAACAATGGCTCAAAATCGATTTTCTTAAAGCCTGGACAATATGTGGCTGGAGCTAGACATGGGCAACACCTTGTTCCTAAAGCCTTCAGTGCGGTCAAAGGAAACAATCCATGGTGGAATTGGAATCTCAGAAGAGAAACCAAATTTGAAAACTTTCTCCAAAACCACGGAAAAGAATTTCGCCAAGTTTTGCAGTCTCGAACGCTTGGGAAACAAGAAAGGCTCAATCAAGTGCGTGGATTCATGAAACAACATGGGTTAACACGTCAGCATTTGACCCAATCGTTTCATCCGGTAGAACACCAACACCCCCTTCCCTCTTGGCAACCAAGAAATCCGGGAAACGTCCGGTCTAGGCCGCGGAAAAACCGTCAATTCTTCCGTAAATGAAATGACCTACGAAACTGAAGAATCGTTTGCTTTCAAACTCGATAAGCAAGATCCGCTAGCTTCTTATCGTTTGAAGTTCATCCTCCCCAAATCAAAAGATGGAAATCCACTCCTCTATTTTGCGGGCCACTCTTTGGGGCTACAACCTCAAGCGGTCAAAGAAGCGATCGAGCATCAACTCGCAAGTTGGGGCAACTTCGGGGTTCACGGGTACTTGGAAGGATCAAACCCTTGGTACACCTGGGATGAACGATTGCAAGGCCTTTTGGCTCCTCTTGTTGGCGCCCGCCCCTCCGAAGTGGTCCTCATGAATTCTCTCACCACCAATCTTCATGTCATGCTGGCGAGCTTTTATGCACCCACAAAAGAACGACACAAGATCTTGATTGAAGACGGTGCATTCCCTTCGGATTACTTTGCCGTTGAAAGCCAAATTCGCCATCACGGCTTCGATCCAAAGCACTCCATGATTCTTGCGAAACCACTCCCTGGAGAAGATCTCGTTCGGATACAAACCATTGAGTCAATCTTGAAAGAACAAGGAAAAGAAATTGCTCTGGTCTTTCTTCCCGGGGTAAATTATTACACAGGCCAAGTTTTCCCGATGGAACAGATCACGCGCCTCGGACACCAGCATGAATGCAAGGTTGGCTTTGATTTGGCTCATGCCATTGGAAACATCCCGATGAACCTTCATGACTGGAACGTTGATTTTGCTGTCTGGTGTAACTACAAGTATCTCAATTCCGGCCCTGGAAGTGCGGGGGGAGCATTTGTCCATGAGCGCTATGCGCTTGATCCTGCTTTACCCCGATTGGCTGGCTGGTGGGGATACCATCCCGACACACGTTTACAAAAACCAACCACGTTTGTTCCTCGTGCTGGTGCGCTTGGGTGGCAATTCAGCTGTCCACCCATCTTGTCCACCACCCCGTGCGAAGTTTCTCTTCAGTTGTTTCGGGAAGTTGGGATCGAAGCGCTTCGAAGCAAATCGATCCTTCTCACCGGATATTTGGAATTCTTGCTTCATCAACTCGACTCAAAACTCATTACGATCATCACATCCAAAAACTCAAGTGAACGAGGTTGCCAACTTTCAATCCGGCTTCACAAAGATCCGAAAGAAACGCTTCAAGTGCTTGGCCAGCATGACATCGCCTGCGATCTTCGCGACCCGGACGTTCTACGCGTGGCACCCATCCCGTTCTACAACACGTTCCACGAGGTGTGGCAATTCGCTCAGGTTTTCAAGAAAGTCCTCCTCTCAACAACGACACGTCTCTAAAGAACACTCCGAACAAGTTATCCTTGTTGTGTGACCGAGCGGGAGGGGGTCCTCGCTTTTCCAAAAAGTCCATCCGTGAACTTTTTGAGTTCGGATTGCGATATCGAACATCGTGTTCTATTTAAGGTTTCGCAATACTCACCGCGTCGCACCCCTCCCGGTCGGTCCTTAACAAGGGAAACATCCACGGAGTGTTCTTTAGAGGCTTTTCGATCCCACCATTGAGAGGGGAACTTTCATATCCCGATAGCCGCTGGCTCTCATTGCTCAGAGAGCATTGGACTTTCGCACTGTAGCGTTTGACGAACTGTTAACCTACTGTTCACATTTTTCTCTTGCGCTCCTGCATCTTCATGGAGTATCATAAAGGCTATCATCAAAGATCTTGCTGGAGGAATGAACCAATGGACATCGAGGCATTGAACGAAATACTGAGAATGACAACCGCCCCATTACGGAAGGCTAGACCAAAGATCGACGATACGCCAGAAGCTTCAAAGTTTGAGATCATCGATTGCCATTTGATTGACGTGGGTGTCCACAAAGTGGCAGCAGAGGCTTACAGAGACCAACTGGTCGGCCAACTCGATTCATGTCCAGAGCCTGAGCGGCTTGCCGGAGGGCCCAACTACATTGAAATGGGAGGACTCGTCGGTGATCAAACGGCGGCCCTTCAACTCTTTGCCTTGGGCAAGTTCCTTGGACTTTGGGAGATCGTGACGCCTAAGGACTTGGCACCCCATAGCGATCCAGAATCCCAAGATGAAATGGCTCGGAACGGGTTTGTCATGATTACGTGCTACCCTTCCCAAACGCACAAGATCACCCCTTAAGCTGGTGCCACACACCAGGTTGACGAACTGTTAACATGCTGTTCACACCAATGGCCTAGCCCTTTCGGGGGTTCTCCGGTATAATAGAAACAAGACAGCCCCTCCAAGGAGTGTCATTAACTGTGACAAAGCGAAGAGATCCACTTGATCCGAATCGGATCTTTCCTCTCAGAGAGTATCGAACCGATAATGCGGTGGCTCAGCGGACAAAAGCGCGCTATGCACAAGAATTGGCTGCTGTTCAAGGGGTTAGAGTAGGGGAATATATCGACGGGGGTAAGACTTATTCCGTCCGGACTGATTCAGTGCGGAGATCGATCCTCGTCCAAAGCAAGGGCCCAAAAGGCCCTGCATTTTACAGCTGTACCTTAGAGAAACGTCTCCTTCAAACAAGGGATGTGTCCGACGGGTTTCCTGAAAAAGTCATCCGCTTCGAAAGACCTCTGGAAACCCGCATGTGCCTCATCATGCAAGAAAACATTATTAAATCGCCAGACTATGATCCTTCGACGGAATCTCCCTTCGACACAAACTGGAGCGAAAAAGTTTATCTCATTGGTGTGAAGAAAAATGGTGGAACCGTTGAAGTACTTACCACCTCTGGAACAAACGTTCTTGCCGAAGCACCCGATGAAGCCATGCTGGCACGATTCGTGGAACCTGAACAACTGGCACGAAGGCCTCACAGCGGTTGGTTTGATTCAGCCAAGCCCGAGGTACTTCGTCGATACCGAATGGACCCTCGTGGGATCGAATCTGATACCTTGCTTAACACTTTCCCGATCGATCCCGAAGCCTATCGGGATGGAATTGTCATGAAACACCGGGAATCCCGCTTGCTGGCCTCGTCCTATTTAACCACCGAAGTAGAAGATCTTGCCTGTCTCGAGCTTCCGGCCTTTCGTGACCCTTTTGTTCAAATCCATCGAATCGAGCAAAAATTTGACTTTGGGGATGTCCAAGCTTCCACGGTCACTCGAAAGATTGTTGAAGCAGGCAAAGAAAGAATTCTCGAACACTGGGCGGTTCGGGAAGAGATTCATCGACCCCCTTTGGCGGAACGTTAACACCCTGTTTACATTTTCGGATGGAAGTTTACAATTACATCGGGTATAATCATGAGAGTAAGCAAATCGGGCCAGAAGACGCCAACCAAAAAGGGGAGTTTAACCATGACACCACTGACTCATCTTCCACCAGCACTCAATCCAGCAAATGTTTCTACACTTAGACTTACGGAGGATCCCACTTTCTCCGCCGAGGCCAACCAAGTTATTCAAGAGTACAACGCTGGATTGGACGAGTATGCACAAGCGGTTCAAACTGGCACCATCGAGCATAGGGGCCATGATATGATCGGTGTTCGTCAAGAAGCAGGGGATGGACATTCCGCCCATCAGTTTTCTACCAATGGCACCATCAACATCGAGCGTCGCAGCCGAACCGGTACCGATGTTACATGGAGAAAGAGAGAATTCACCCTCAATCCACAAGACGAAAAACCAGATGACTTGGCAGTCCCAGTCCGGCTGAGAAAAACCGAATATGTTTTAACAATGGGGGATGGAAATCGCGATGTCCGCGAACAAAACACCAAAACACTCGTTTACGAGAGCGGCAAGGTCGACAGAACGCACTCGGAAAATCAAGTCATATTGCCTCCTCAGTTTCCAGCTCAAACCGCAACCATCGAAGGGAAAACGGAATAAGTAACCTAAGACAAAACACGGGTTGTACTAACAGCCTAATCTAAAAAGGAGCCTTTGACAACAATGAAAACCACGATGATCGCAACTTTTGATGCCGAGAAAGTTCAGCCTTTCAGAACAGATGTCCCAACGAATCGCCGCATCCGAGAAGCACTCACTGGAGAAACAGGTCATGGATCGCTTATCCAACATGTAAAAAGACATTTGCAAGGAAGTGACACGTATAGAGCAGGGTCAAGTCTTAATCACGACGTTGTTGTTCTCGTTTCCAAAGACAACGTTAGGCCAAAAGAAAAATTTAAAATGGGTCAATCGGGCAACGTCCGCTATTCCACTTATTGGAAGAACGAAAAAGAAGGATACGGAGAATCGATCCTGGTTCGAGTCAATCCAGACAACAACACAGCCTTTTCCTGGGGACACAAGACGTGGAAGTTTTCACCGAAAGATGGCTGGCAAGTCACGAAACATGAAGTTCGTTCTCTCATGAACGATGGTAGAGCCTTCCTGGAAACCCCGGGAGGAATTAAGTCAGAACTTTTCCCTGATTGGCTCGGCGCTGATGTTCGGATCGGCCCTCCCACCATCCTAAGCTAGATTACTACGCAGCTCCCAAAGCTCCGGGAAAAATTTCTGGTTGAGGGTCGTCTTTAAGTAGCTGACCCCTTCGGTACCACCAGTGCCAGTTTTGGTTCCGATCATTCGCTCCACCATTTGGACATGGATCAAACGCCAGCGGCTGAACATCTCATCGTAGTCTAAAAGCAATTCACAAATTTCGAGCAAATCGGGATATTGATGAGGGTTCTGGTAGATCTTTTTCAAGGCATCCATCGGCTTACTTTTCTTCATATCAATGCCTCGGCGACTTAACAGTTCATAAAATGTTTCTAGGATTGAAGGGGCCTCGAGGCGTTTATTTAAGCGCGTATGCTCTTCCGAATTGGTCTCATACCGCTTCAAGACCGCAGGGTTTTTCAACCCTGAAACAAACTCGATTTCCCGGAACTGCGCTGATTGAAGACCGCTTGCCGGCATCAACTGGTTCCGAAAAGTCAGAAAATCGATCGGACGCATGGTTTCCAATACATCGACTTGGTGAACAAGAATTCGCTCAATCTCCACGCACCGATGCAAAAGATGAATCGCATCGTCTGCATTGTTCTTGCTGAGCGCTTCAGCGACACCATCGATCTCATGAAGCAAGAGTTTAAACCAAAGCTCATACACTTGATGAATGACAATAAAAAGCATTTCATCATGTTTGGGTGGCTCCGAAAGCAAGTGCTGCAGCGAAGTCAATTCAGGGATCTTTAAGTAATCGGCGTAAGTAAGCTCGCTCTTAGGAAGTCCGAAGGCCATCGATGCTTCCTTCCTCAGGGATTTCAATTTCAATTTTTCTTACGGCTTGATCGACCCGATCAAAAGATTGGATCTCGTTTCCGCCGTCCATTCCAAGTCCGCCAAATTTCCGAGCTGTGGGAATCACACGACTTTCCAAGGAACCGACCGCGCTGTTGTACCCTTTGACCGCCTTCTCAAGAGATTCTCCCACCATTTTGAGGTGTCCCATCCAGGTCATCATCCGATCATAAAGCTCCTTGCCAAGTTCAGTCACAAGGGCCGCATTCTTGGCCATTTCGTCTTGCCTCCAACCATAAGCCACCGCACGCAAAAGAGCCACTAAGGTGGTGGGGGTAGCAAGAATAACTCCTTTTTCCATCCCATCTTCCAAGAGTGTTCTGTCTTGCTCTAAAGCCGCACTCAGGAACGATTCTCCCGGAATGAACATCACCACAAATTCAGGAGAAAACTGAAATTGGGTCCAGTACGTTTTGGCAGCAAGTTTCTTCAGATGCTCTCGCATGAGGGCCGCATGTTTCTTAAGCGCATTTTTCTTCCCCTCTTCATCCCGACTTCCTGAGGCGATCAAATAATGTTCAAGTGAAACCTTGGCATCCACCACCAGATCGCGTCCGCCAGGAAGGTGAACCACCATGTCGGGCCGATACCTCCCCTCTTCACCAGAAACCGAAACCTGTTCATCGAAGTCGCAATACGGAACCATCCCTGCAAGTTCGGTTACACGCCTGAGCGTGAGCTCTCCCCAGCTTCCACCAATCTGCGGTGTCCGAAGCGCACTGGCCAAACTTGAAGTTTCTTGTTGAAGTTCTTGCTTTGCCACAACGAGTTGTTTTATTTCGGTTCGCAACTCGGCATAAGCCGTTGTCCGCGTGTTCTCGAGTTGGCCCATGATTGTTTCATACCGCTCGAGGGTTTGCTTCAAGGGAGTGATCGTGCTTTCCAAGGTTTCCTTGGTTTGATAGCCCCACGCTTCTTGGCTCTTCTGCATGAGGTCAAATGAAATGGCCTTAAAGGCTTCGGGCCATCGTCTTTCCATCACGACCATCTGGCTACGAACGTACCAAATCACTGCAAAGACGCTGATGCCTAAAACCAAAGCTCCCAAAACCACCCCGATACTTCCGTTTGACATAATCGATCCTTTTAAAGAAGCATGATTCTATCCCTTCTGATGGGGACACTTCCTAACTCGTTATAGCAAGGACGGAAGTGTCCCCTAAAGGAAACCTTTTCGCGCAAACGCAATAGTCTCTTCATGAACCTGCTTCGCATTGCCCTTGCGCAAATGAACGCCACCGTGGGTGGACTGAAAGACAATGTGCAGAAAATCAGGGAAGCCATTATCAAAGCAAAACAAAGTGAAGCCCATCTCATCGCATTTCCAGAACTTGCGATTTGCGGTTACCCCCCCGAAGATCTCCTCTTAAAGCCTGCCTTTATTCGGGCGTGTCGCAAAGCGCTCGACGAAATCATTCCCCTTTCCGATGGAATCATCGTGATTGTTGGGTTTCCCGAAGAAGATGGGAAACTCTATAACTCCGTCGCAGTTCTTTACAACAAAAAACTTATCGCCACTTACAGAAAGCATTGTTTGCCAAACTATGGGGTCTTTGATGAAGACCGCTATTTTGTTGCTTCAAACAACAATCTTGTTTTTGTCGCGGAAGATTTTCGCTTCGGGGTCAGCATTTGCGAAGACATCTGGCAACTCAAGGGTCCCCCTCTTGCTCAGGCTCTCCAAGGAAATGCGCAACTCCTCGTTAACGTATCGGCTTCTCCTTACCATCAAGGGAAAGGAAAAACGCGCGAAGCGATGTTGGCTTCTCGAGCGGTTGAAGCCAGCGCTGCCATTGCCTTTTGCAATTTAATTGGGGGGCAAGATGAGCTTGTCTTCGATGGTGGAAGTGTTGTTTTCGATTCTCATGGAACCCTTCTTGCCCGAAGTAAACCCTTTGAAGAAGAGCTCCTCTTAGCAGATCTTCCTCTTCCAACCTTGGCCAAGAAAGGAACAACACTCAAGGAAATCGAGATTCCGTTCAAGTCTTTGCCAAAGCCCAAGGCACCCCTTCCAAAATCAATAGCCGATCCGCTCGAGAACCTGGATGAAATTTATCAAGCCCTTGTTCTTGGAACCAAAGATTACATTCGCAAAAATGGGTTTAAGAAAGTGGTCCTTGGCCTTTCAGGGGGAATCGATTCTTCCTTGGTGGCTTGTATTGCGGTCGATGCCCTTTCTGCTTCCAATGTGATCGGCGTTTCGATGCCATCGCAATATTCTTCGGAACATAGCCGTGAGGATGCTGCCATCCTGGCGAAAGCTCTAAACATTAAGCTTCTCACCCTTCCAATCGAATCCGTTTTTCAGGCGTACACAAAACTGTTTGAACCGGTTTTCTCAGAAGCACAGTCCGACATCACTGAAGAAAACCTCCAATCTCGAATTCGAGGGACCCTGATGATGGCGCTTTCAAATAAATTCGGCTGGCTTGTCTTGACCACTGGAAACAAGAGTGAAATGAGCGTGGGTTATGCCACGCTGTATGGGGATATGGCTGGCGGATTTGCGGTGATCAAAGATGTCCCAAAGATCCTGGTTTACGAATTAGCGAAGCGCCGAAATGCCTTGAACTCCGTTATTCCGGAACGGGTCTTTACAAAACCTCCCTCTGCTGAACTTCGCCCCAACCAAAAGGATTCGGACTCTCTCCCCGACTATGCCGTCTTGGATCCGATCCTTTATCATTACATTGAAGAGAATTGGGGACTTGCAGAGTTTCTTCGTAAGGGATACTCCCCCGATGTGGTTAAAAAGGTGATAGAGATGGTGGATCGAGCAGAATACAAGCGAAGACAGGCTCCCCCGGGAATCAAGATTACCCCGCGTGCCTTGGGAAAAGATTGGCGCTTGCCCCTCACCAATCTTTTCACCGAAGAACTCTAAAGAAATCGAAGACTGAAGGATACCCCCCAGAATCAAAGAAAGAATCACCTAATGAACAAACCACGGGTTGGAGTGATTGGGTGCGGGTCTTGGGGGAAAAACATTGTTCGCGTTCTTCATCATTTGGGCGTCTTGTCTGCTCTTTGCGATGAAGACAGTCGCTTGCTCAGTGAAACCTCGAAGCAATACTCTGGAGTTAAGACTTACTCGAATGCCGATGCGCTCATTCAAGATCCAAAGCTTGACGCTGTAGCCATTGCCGCACCTTCTCCGCTGCATTACCCACTGGGACGTGCAGCACTTCTGGCTGGAAAAGATCTTTACGTCGAGAAACCGATGGCTCTTTCTTATGGTCAAGGGCTCGAATTGGTCCAGTTGGCAGAACGTCAAGGGAAACTTATCATGGTGGGCCATATCCTTGAATATCACCCGGCAGTTCTTGCACTTGAAAAATTAGTGCAAAGCGGGGAATTAGGTGAGCTCTTTTATATTTACTCCTCACGGCTCAACCTTGGCCGAGTTCGTCAAGAAGAAAACATCTTGTGGAGTTTTGCTCCTCATGACATCGCCGTCATCCTGAGACTCTTAGGGCGAATGCCCTTGTTTGTTTCTTGCACCGGTGGGAACTATCTCCAACCAAACATGGCTGACGTCACGCTCACGTCCTTAACTTTTCCTGGAGGAGCACGTGGGCATCTTTTTGT
>Ga0207095_10050_pt1 | contig 35800 bp, 23 predicted proteins | sample Alteio_BWMinHeat_88_FD_153529 | JGI IMG/M metagenome (GOLD analysis project Ga0207095, IMG submission 153529) | Enriched cells from forest soil in Barre Woods Harvard Forest LTER site, Petersham, Massachusetts, United States -... | ecosystem: Environmental > Terrestrial > Soil > Temperate forest >... | reverse complement strand
ATCTCGACGCCCTCGCCGCTGAACTGGCGACGCTGGGCGAACCGCGGCCAGTGAAAACGGTCTTTCTCGGCGGCGGCACTCCCACGCTCTTGAACGCGGGCCAATTGGAGCGCTTGCTCATCTCCGTCAATCAGTGGTTGCCGTTCGCGACGAAGGGAGAGTTTTCCATCGAAGCCAACCCCGACACGCTCGACGCGGACAAGGTCGCGGTGCTGGCCGAACACGGCGTCAACCGCGTGAGCCTGGGAGCGCAGTCGTTCCATCCGCATCTGCTCGCCGCGCTGGAACGCCAGCATTCACCCAGCGAGGCGCCGCGCGCCGTGGCGTGCGTCAAGAAGCGGATTGAGCGCGTCTCGCTGGATTTGATCTTCGGCGTCCCCGGCCAGACGCTGTCCGAATGGCAAGACGACCTCCGACAGGCGCTCGCGCTGCAACCGGACCACATTTCAACCTACGGTTTGACATACGAGAAAGGTACACCGCTCTGGAAAAACTGGAAATGCGGCGTCGTTCAGCCAGTGGACGAGGAAGCCGAGCGAGCGATGTACGCCAGCGCGATGGACACGCTGGAAGCGGCTGGGTTCGAGCATTACGAAATCTCCAACTTCGCGCTTCCGGACCACCGGTGCCGGCACAACGAGGTCTACTGGGCGAATCACGCCTATTTCGGCTTCGGCATGGGTGCCGCCCGCTATGTCAACGGCCGGCGCGAAATGAACACCCGTGACTTGCAGGGCTACATTCGAAAAACCCTATCGAGTGAATCGCCGATCTTTCAGACGGAGGAACTGCCGCCGGAGGAACGCGCCCGTGAGACCATGGCTCAGAACCTCCGCCGCGCCGCGGGCATCGACCGACCGGTCTTTCACGATCAGACCGGGTTTGATTTCGACGCGCTGGTCGGAGCGGCCATGGCGCGGCACGCGGAATTGGGCTTGCTGGAGGACAACGGAAAGAGTGTGCGCTTGACACGCGAAGGAAAATACGTCGCCGACGCCGTAATTGAAGGATTGTGGTCCGTTTAGCCGCGACGCGGAGTCTTCGGAGCGGAGCGTGGAAGTTGGATCCTTTACGAAACCCGGCTCAGTTCGGCAGACGGTTGCGGCTGATACAGCGGCGAACCCGGTTCCGCTCGCAGCCATTCCAGCGTCAACCGAATCCCCTCGCGCGCCGTGACGCGCGGCTGCCAGCCGAGTTGCGTGCGCGCCTTGGCGGTGCTGAAGGATGTCGGCCGGCCTACCAGCGCCGCGCCGTAGCGCGTCAGGTGCGGCGGGCGCTTGAGGAATATCGCCTTCCCAATCAATTCGGACAAAAAGCCGAGCGAATAGGCCAGCTTATAGGGTAGGCGCCGGCGCACGTGCGGCATGCTCAGCGCGTCGGTGATCGCGTCGAGAAACGCTTCCTGCGTCAGTTCCCCCTCGCTGCACAGGTTGTACGCCTGCCCACGCGCGTTGGGATTCTCCGCCGCCAGGATTGCCCCCGCCGCCACGTCGCCCGCGTAGAGCAGGTTCAGCAGGTTCTGGCCGTCTCCTATCAACCACACCCGTCTGGCTTGCAGCGCCTTGATGATGCGCGGGAGCGAGTTGCGGTCGCGCGGACCGTAGCACCAGCCAGGCCGCACGATGGTCGCATCCGGCCCATACGCCCACGCCAGATCCTCCGCCATGATTTTCGAGCGGCAATAGTGATCGCCAAAGCGCATGCGCTGGCCGCGCGGCTCGTTCTCCGCGATCTGGCCGGGGTTGCGCGGTTTGCCGTACACTGTGATTGAACTGAAGTAGACCACCCGCCCCACCGAAGCGGCTCGGCAGGCGTCGAGCATGTTGCGCGTCGCGTCAATTACTTCCTCTTGATAGACCCGCCATGCGCCCCAGTCGCCGACGCGGGCGGCACAGTGATAGACCACGTCCGCCCAGTCCACCGTGCGCTTCAGCCCCGCGCGGTCGTTCAGGCTTCCCCGAACGAGTTCCACACCGAGCCGCTCGAGGAAGGTCGTGTCGCTCGTCGGCCGAACCAAGGCGCGCACGCGCTCGCCGCGGGCAACCAACTGTTCCGCCAGATGGCTGCCGATTAGGCCGGTTGCGCCGGTCACCACATTGAGCTTGCTCGCCACGGGTCGCACTCCTTGACGCCATTGTCAAGAAATCATTGTAGAGAATGAGGGTCCAGCCGTGTCGAGAAAGAATCGCTATTTGCCTTGCACTTTGAGCCGCACCGTGACGGGGAAGTGATCGCTGTAGCCGCGGTCGCCATGTTTCTCCCCGCCGAACGCCCTGGGGTGCCCGTTTTTCTGAGCGGTGTACTGGTTGACGGTGCGCATTGAGTCCACCTCGCAGGTCCACCCCTCGTCGTCGAGCATTCCCGGCGACACCACGAGCTGATCGAAAATGTACCACTCCTTGTAATAGTGCGTGCCAAACTCGCGCGGCGATTTGCCGGCCATGAGGTCAAGCAGCAGCGGCTCGGACGCGGCCCTCAGCACCTTGTCCTTGTCGCCGGTGGCGTGAAGGTGATGGGTCACGCTCTCGGCGTCGGGCGGATCGTTGAAGTCGCCGCAAATCAGCACATCGACCGTCGGGTTCGCCAGGTGCATCCCCTTGTACGCCCCGAAGATTTGGTTGGCGTACTTGTCGCGGCCCTCGCCCTCTTCGTCGGTCAGGCGCGAGGTCCAGTGGCTGGCGATGACCACGAGGTCATGGCCGTTCACCCTAATGTGGCCCTCCAGGATGCGCAGCCGTTTGCCGAGCAGTTTGGTCCGGTCGCCCTCCACCGGCAGGCGCGTGAGGATGGCCGTGCTGATGTTCCGGCCGCCGTGGGCTTCCTTCATCAGCACGTGCTTGTAGTGCAGCGGCTCGTCGAGCTTCTGGTTCAGTTCCTCTTGCAACAATTCCGCCGCCCGGACGGTCTCAACCTCGGCCAGTGCAAGGATGTCCGGCCCCTTGCCGTCATTCATTTTCAACAGGGCTTCGGCCAGGTGCTCATACTTGAGCCGCCGCGCCTTGGCGTCCTCGGCGAACCAGACGTCGAATTCTTTGTCGGCCTTCTGCGTCCGGCCGTCGAGATGGTCGTCGAAGAGGTTCTCGACGTTCCAGAAGCAAAAGAGATAGGAACCGTCGGTGCCTGCCTCGCCGCCATCCTTCAAGGCGAGCGAGGGACAACCGGATAGCAATACGAGCAGAAACGGGACAAGAAGGGGAAGCCGGAGAAGGCAGCGTTTCAGGGTTGGCATGGGAATCCTCGTTCCTTCGAGCGGTTGGGGCGAAGAACGCAAACGGGGCAACTGGTTTGCAGCTGCCAGAATAACGACTTTCAGCTGAGAAGGCGACGCCCAATCGCCGTTGCGGAACGCCGCGACCTTGCTATAGTGCCGCCGCCACAGGGCGGGTCCTGTCGCACTTGATACAAGACTTCCGAAGTCTCCGAAGACTTCGGAAGTCTAGGCACGGTCGCGCGGGAGGGAATAGCCGTGAGAGATTCCGGACGAATGCTCTGGTTGTCGCTGGGCCTTGTTCTCGGCGCGGTCGGCCTCAGCCTATATTTCGGCAATGGCACACGCGAGGCGCGGGCGTCCAACGACCGCTACGAGGATTACATCCTTTGCACCGGCGCCGTCGCCGTCAGCCCCAAGGCCCAGACCGACGGCGTCTGGCTGCTCGACTACCGGTCCGGCAAACTGCTCGGCACGGTCATTGACCGCAACGTCGGCAAGATCGTCGGCTGGGCGGAAGTTGACCTGGTGACCGAATTCGGTATCCCGCCGCGCACCAACTGCCACTTCCTCATGACCGCCGGCCAGATCACCGCCGGCCAGGCCGCCCTCTACGTCGCCGAGACCACCACCGGCAAATTCGGCGTCTACTCCATGGGCCAACGCCCCGACAACCAACCCGGCGTCAGCATCCGGCGGCATGACCTGGTGCTGTTCCGGCCGGAGAAGGATAAGGAGAAAGAGAAGGGGAAAGATAAGTAGGAAAGCACTTCATGCGGGCCGGCGCAGCGCCGGCCCGCGTCGTTCTGTGGTGGCGAAGAGACGTAGCGTCCTTCTTCACTCCAGTATCCGCTGAATTGACTCCACCGACACCTCCTCCAACGTCCGCACCACCCGATCCGCCCCCGCCGCGGCCAGTTTCTCCTCCGCATGGTGCCCCACAAACCGCACCGCAATGCACTTCATCCCGCCTGCCTTCGCCGCTTGCACCCCCGCGACGGCATCTTCCATCACGACACACCGTCTTGCCGATACGCCGAGTTTCCCGGCCGCAACCAGGAAAACCTGCGGATCCGGCTTGCCGCGCTCCGTGTCCTCCGCCGAAGCCACGGCGCTGAAAAACGACGCGGTCCGAGTCAGCTCCAAGATAAGTCTGACGTTCTGAAGCGGAGCACTGGAGCCAATGGCCTGAAGAAAACCCGCCGCGTGAAGCCCCTCCAACAGCGGCAGAACGCCCGGCAGCAGATCAACGCCTTTGCGTGCCTCGTCGCGATAGAGGTCTTCCTTCAGCGCGCCCAAATCGGCAACTTCTTGCTCATTCAGCTCCTCGCCGAATAGTTGCCTCAGGATTTCCGGGTTTCGCCGTCCAAACGTCGCCGCGAAATCGTCACGTGTGAATGGTTTGCGCAGTTGTTTTGCAACCTTGAGCCAGGCCTGGAAATGCAGTTCCGCGGTATCGACCAGGGTGCCGTCCACATCCCAAATGACGGCGCGATTGTCACTAATCGGCATAGGTGTCCTTCACCAGCTGAGTCGCGCTCCGTCGCGCGTCCTCGATTGTCGTCATTCGTCGTCCATTGCGCGGCCGCCTATTGTGTGGCGTTCAACGCAATCAATGAAATCCAGCTGACCGGACTCAGGTCACAGGTTCCTTCCGCGCCGGGCCAAACCGGAGCGCCGCCAGCCAGTTGCTCGCCGCAATGAGCAGTAAGGTGAGCACGCTAATAATGATGAAGAGCGCAAAGCCGATGTTCAACACTCCCGTGATCGCGGTGTCTTTGTGGGGCAGCAATTCCACCGACCAGATGCTTACGAGTTGATAGCCCGCCGTCATGGTCGTCGTGGTCACAAAGGCCATCGGCAGAAGGGTCACCCAGGCATACCTTGCTCGTCCCTGGTTGATCAAAACCGTCGTGATGAGGCTCAACGCGATCACCGCCAAGAGCTGGTTGGCGATGCCGAACATGGGCCAGATCGTCGAAATGGACCCGGTCGCCACGAGCCCACCCCAGCCCGCCGTGACGAGGGCGGTGGAAAGCAACGCGCCGGGAAGCCAGTCCGTTCGTTCAAATGGAGCGTAAATTCTCCCTAGCGCCTCTTGCAATAAGAAGCGGGCGATGCGCGTGCCGGTGTCGATGGTTGTGAGGATAAACAGTGCCTCGAACATAATGGCGAAGTGATACCAATACTTCACAATGCTGTCGGGATTGATGCCCGTCCAGGCCAGCGCGTCGTCGAAGATTAGCGCCATGCCGACCGCCAGCGTCACCGCGCCGCCGGTCCTGCCGCGAAGCGACTCGCCGCCGCCGACCATCCGGTTGACCTCCGCCAGATTGTGCTGCCTGACCCGCAGGTGCGGCAGCGACTCGGCGGTGCCCAGCGTCTCGTAAAGGACCGACAGCTTTTCTCTAAAGTCCCGCACCTTTGTCCGGTCCACATTGATATCGTAGTAGAGCTTCACGTCGAGCGAGGCCGCAGCGATGAGAGCGACGACGCCCACCAATCCCTCCATGAGCATCGCTCCGTAACCGATCATGCGAACTTCGCTCTCCTTGTTCACCATCTTGGGAGTAGTGCCGGAGGAGACGAGGGCATGGAAGCCGGAGATCGACCCGCACATGATGCAAATGAAGACGAACGGAAAGATGCTGCCGCGGAAGGTCGGCCCGCCGTCGATAAACGTACGGTTGAGCGTTGGGCAAAAGAGCGGCGGGTTCGCCAACAGCACGCCCACGATGAGAAGACCGATGGTGCCGATCTTCAAGAAGCTCGATAAATAATCCCGCGGACAAAGGAGCAGCCATACCGGCAGCACGGATGCGACAAAACCGTACGCGCACAGCGCCCAGATTGTCGCTCCCTGGGAAAGCGAAAAGTACGGCTCCAGCGGCGAGCCGGGGATGTAGTTGCCGATGACCACCGCCGCCAAAACGCCGGTCGCACCCAGGAGCGACGCCTCGACGACCCGCCCCTTCCGAATCTTGTAAAGATACAACCCTACGAATAGCGCAATGGGAACTGTGCACGCAATCGTGAACATGCCCCAGGAACTTCCCGGCACGATTTCGATCGATTTCGCGGGCAGCTCGACCTCCCGAGAAGCGGCCTGCCCTAACGGCACTTGGGCCGGCAGCGCCAGTATTCCCGTGGGATTTGCCGGCCCTGCCTGCATCAACCCCGAAAGAGAGAGAAACAAGACAGGGTTAACCTGGCCCGCGTCTTTGATCTCCGCGCCCTTTGGAACCTGCACGAGAAACGACTCGGGTTGGGCATAGGTTGCGAAATCCTCCTTGCCTTCGTCGGTCTTGCCGTCGCGCAAGAGACACCCTTCGGGGAAGCGATAAACTTCACTCCTTGCGTCGCTCTTGTTTTCGTCTTTCGTGAACGATTCCCCGGCCGGGACAACGATGCGCGTCGCTTTCGGAAACGGCACCTCTGTTCCGCCGAGTGCGCGCACGACGACGATGCCTAGTCCAGCCAAGGCGACGATGACGATAAACAGAATCGCCGCCGACACCACAATCGCCGCCGGCCGCCCAAGCTCAGCGCGCGCAATCTCCGCCAGCGATTTCCCGCCCCGCCGCACCGACGCCGCCAGCACCAGCATGTCCTGCACCGCCCCCGCCAAACAGACGCCGACCAGTAGCCACAGCAACCCCGGCATGTAGCCGTATTGAATCGCCAACACCGGCCCAATAAGCGGCCCCGCCCCCGAGATCGCGGCGAAATGATGGCCGAAGAGGACCCATTTGTTCGTCGGATGATAATTCTGCCCGTCATAGAAGCGATGCGCCGGCGTCGGTCGCGAGTCATCAAGCGCCGCCACCTTCGCCGCCAGAAACGCGCTGTAATAACGGTAGGCAATGGCCAGCACGCACAGCACGCCAAGCATGATCGGCATGGCACGGAGAATAGTGCGGTCGCCGGCGGTTTCGTAGAAGAGGTTGGCGAGCAGGGGAACCATTACCCATTCCTCGCTTGATACAAATCCTCGCGCCGCTTCTCCTTCAGGCATTCGATGAAATCCCGGCGCACGGTCGGATGAAGTCGCTTTAGAAAAGAGTCGTCCAGGTGGTTGTACCGTATCAGTTCCACGACGTCGGCAAGATCGCGGTGCCGGCGGGCGCAGAGCTTGAGTTGAATCAGGTTCACAAGATCGACGTAGCGGACGGATTTGAATTCGTGGACGAATTGAGTCGGCTCCGGGAACGCAATTGGTCCGCGCTTGCCGCTGCCCGGATAGAGCCCAGTTAGCAAGACATCCACGCCGCGCTGGTTCTTCCGATCGATGAATCGCCGCGAAAAGCCCGGCACAGGCAGATAGTACTTGGGCATGAACAGGCGATTGAATTGTTCAAGGCCTTTCGGAGTGAGCAAGGCATCGACATCCTTGGTCATGCGTTCATAATGGTGGGCGTTCACGGCCATGCCGCCCACGATCAAGTAAGGGATCTTGGCGCGCTTCAGGCGGCTCACCAGGCGCTTCATCGTCTGGTGGACCTCCCCGCGCCCGGCAAAAAACCGGTCGGCCTCCACGAGAAAATCCTCGTTATAGGTCCTGGGCGTCAGGATTCGGGATGCCGCCATCGATGTGCCCATCAAACACAAAGGTGGATGATGCACGGTCGCCCGTCCAGCATCCACCACTTTAACGTCCGCCGTACTATTCTCAATGGGCCGCACCCACCGGCTCACGGTCCTCGGCTGTGGGCGGCGTTCCCGCCCGTACGTCCTCCTTGGGAATGCGCATCGCATAGAACGACCGCCATACGAACACCAGCGCGATCGCCAGCATGAGGACCCCTACCAAGGCAATGCCCCATTCTCCCGTTCCATGACTCTTCTTGAACGGGATCGAGATTTCGACGGCCAGCAGGCCGAACAACGTCGAAAACTTGATGATCGGATTCAGCGACACCGAGGTCGTATCCTTGAACGGATCGCCGACCGTGTCGCCGACGACGGTCGCCGCATGCAACGCCGTGCCCTTCTCCTTCAAATCAACCTCGACGAGCTTCTTCGCGTTATCCCACGCGCCCCCGGCGTTCGCCATGTAAATCGCCTGGAACAGCCCGAAAACCGCGATGGAAATAAGATAAGCGACAAAGAAGTTCGGGTCGAAAAACGCGAAGGCGAGCGTGAACGACATCAGGGCGATGAAGATGTTCCACATGCCGCTCTGGGCGTACTCGGTGCAGATGCGCACGACCGTCCTGGAGTCATCGATGTCGGCCTCCTTTTTGTCCAGGCGCATGTTCCTCTTGATGAACTCGACAGCACGGTACGCGCCGGTCGTTACCGCCTGCATCGACGCCCCGCAGAACCAGTAAATGACCGCCCCGCCGCACATGAAACCGAGCAGCACCGGGGCATCGGTCAGGCTCAGGTGGAGCATCCCCTCCTTCTTGAGCAGCAGGATGATCGAAAAGATCATCGTCGTCGCTCCCACCACGGCTGTGCCGATAAGCACGGGTTTGGCCGTCGCCTTGAAGGTGTTTCCCGCCGAGTCGTTCGCCTCCAGGTAGTGCTTGCCGACCTCGAAGTCCGGCTCAAAGCCGAAGTCGCGCTGAATCTCGTTCTTGATTCCAGCGATCTTTTCTGTCTGGGCCAGCTCGAAGATGGATTGGGCGTTGTCGGTCACGGGGCCGTAGCTGTCCACGGCGATATTGACCGGCCCCATGCAGAGGAAGCCGAACGCGACCATTCCGAACGCGAAGATGGAAGCGGGCTCGCCCATGACGTGTTGGAGTTCACCCTGGCTGACGAAAAAGGCGCCCGCCATTAGGCTTGCGATGAGCAGGCCTTTCCAGAAGGCACTGAAGTTGCCCGCCACAATCCCGGAGAGAATCGTCAGCGACGCGCCGCCTTCACGGGACGCGGTCACGATTTCGTGGACGTGCTTGGAGTGCGAGCTGGTAAAGATCTTCGTGAATTCAGGGATGAGCACGGCGGCCAGGGTGCCACAACTGATAATGACGGCCAACTGCCACCAGAGGTTGGGAAGGGAGTCCGTCACGAGCGTGCCGTCCACCATCCTTTGGACGGTAAAATCGCCGATGAGCAGGTAGCTCATGAGGAACGACGTCGAGATGCACAGGATGGCGGCGATCCAGATGAGACGCGTCAACGGCTCCTCGAAATTGAACTCCTTTTTGCCCTTGTACTTCGCTTCGGAGATGAATTGGTTAATGAAATAGGAACAGCCCGACATGAAGTCCATCAGGAAGCGCATCGCGAAAATCCACACGATCAGCTTGGCTTGAATGTCAAGGTAGTTTTGGACGCCGCTGGCCAGAGTGACGGCCAGCGTGATGAAGACGATGAGGGCGACGCCGGTCACGCCGTAGGTCTCGAAACCATCGGCCGTCGGACCCACCGAATCCCCGGCGTTGTCGCCGGTGCAGTCCGCGATGACGCCTGGGTTGCGCGGGTCGTCCTCCTTCACGTTGAAGACGATCTTCATGAGGTCGGAGCCGATGTCGGCGATCTTGGTAAAGATGCCCCCCGCGATGCGCAGGGCCGACGCGCCGAGCGATTCGCCGATGGCGAAGCCGAGGAAGCAGTAACCGACGATCTGGCGCGGCACCGCCAGCAGAATGAACACCATCATGACCAACTCGAGCGAGATCAGGAACAGGCCGATCGACATACCCGACCGCAGCGGGATGTTGACCACGTCCCACGGCTGGCCTCGGAGGGAGGCGAAGGCCGTCCGCGAATTCGCGAAGGTGTTGACGCGGATGCCGTACCACGCCACCGCGTACGACCCGCCCATGCCGACCAGCGCGAAGACCAGGACCAGAAGCAGTGTGCCGATAAGGTGCGGGAGTGACGGTTCCTCTTTCGGTGTCCCGTCCTCGTGTGCTAAACCGAGCAAATTGAGCCAGTAGGGACCGGTTATATATATCGCCATCGCAACCGCGATGAAGCAAAAGAGCATTAGCAGGAACTTGCCTTGCTGGATGAGGTAGGTCTTGCACGTCTGGAAGATGATCTCCGAGATGTCCAGCATCGACTTATGCGCCGGCTGCTTGTGAATCTGCACGAGCTGATAGAGGCTGATTCCAAGCGTGCCCAGAATCACGAACGAGCCCCAAAACAGCAGGGCGCCGGGCGAGATGTTCCCGAAACGGAAATTGAACTGCCCGTTTTCCCAAAGGTTAGGGATGGCCAGGTCCCCTTCGCTGGCACGGGCCGTTGTCCCGGTTATCAAGAGCACTGCAAGGGAGAAAAGGATTAGTTTCAGGCCCTTCCAGAGCCGGCGGCACGTGTCCGGCCGCCTAGAATTCGTTGTTTCCATTAGTGGAGAACACTCCCCAGACATAGTCGGTTGGATTGGAGAGAACACCGCATCCCGCCCCACGGCGGGACCGGCCCAAAGAGTTTCGAGTTAGATATAAACTAGGGGCTCTACGGAGAGAAGTCTACCTGTGCGACAAAATCTGGCCGGCGATGTCCACGCCCACCTGGACGCTCCATGCCGTGAGCAGCTGTTTCCAAACGGGGCCGGGCCAAGGGATGGCACGGCCCTCAATTCGGCTGACCCCGGCGACACAAAAGGAGGTACTCGCCAACATCGCCTCGTCCGCAGCGAGGCAGTCTTCAACCTGAATCGCTCTCTCGCGAAACGAGATGCCGTTTTCCCCGCACAACTCCTCTATTACCTGCAAACTGATTCCATGGAGGATCGAGGCCCGCGGCGGCGATACGACCGTGCCGTCTTTGACAATCAGAAGGTTTGCGCCGGCCGTCTCTGTAACACAACCATTGTGATCGAGAAGCAACGCGATCGCGCCGGACTCGATCTCTTGCGCTTCCTGTTGCGCGATCCACCAGTGCAGCCGGCTGCGCACCTTTGCACGTGGATCGAAACAGTCCGCCGGAATTTGCCGCGTCTCTGGCACCCGCAATGTAACTCCCTGCTCAAAAAATCGCCGGTAGCGGGCGAACGGAAGCGGAAACGTGTGCATGCCGAGCGTCGGCGGTCCATCGCCGGCTCCGCCGGGCAAACCGGCGTAGTAACCGATGGGGCCGGGAGTGGCAAACATCACCAAAGCGAGGTCCTGCCCCGGTTCCAAAAGGCCCGCATTGTGGGCAACGAGTTGTTCGGCTATGCGCGCCAGTTCGTCATCTGATACTGGTTGCGGAATCCTGCCGAGCCGGCAACTTTGGCGGAAGCGGGCCAAGTGGTCGGCCAGCCGGAAGAGCCGATGGTTAAACGTGCGGCACAGGTCGGTCGCCGTCGCGCCGAAGATGAAACCAGCGTCATTCGACGGTATGGCGAATCCTGTCTGGGGCAGCAACCGGCCGTTGAAGTACGCAAGGGGTTGAGCCATGCTGGTAGCGTAAGACAGAGGCTGCTGGGAGACAACACGGCATGCAACGGCGGGTTAACCGTTCGTGCTGGCTTGGAGCACAACCAGCGTGAAATCATCCTGCAACATTCCACTGGGACGAAGTCTTGCGCGTTCAAGCAATTCATCGGCAACTTCCCGTCCCGACCGTCCGGCCACAGCCAGGAAAATGTTCTCCCAACCCACATATTTCCAGACTCCGTCAGACATCGCCATCAAGGTCCAGATGCTTCCCAGTTTCGCGTGAAATGGCACAAACGCAGCGCCACCGGAACCGACCGGCGGATTCTTGTGCTGGTGTTCGGTCAGGATTTGCGCCGGCCGGTTCGCACAGATGGCCACGGCCGCGCTATCGCCGCTCGACGCACCGCAAACGAAAGATTCCGTCATGGCGAACGCAACGATCGTCGTGAAGCCCGCGCTGGGATCGTCCGCGACAGCTTGATCGACCGACTGCAACATGGTCGTCCAAGCCCGTGGAAGAATCAGTTTCTCCGGCGAATGGCCGGCAGCCGACTCGATACATGCCTTACATGCCAAGCGCGCAGCAGGTCCGCCCCTTGGCTGCCCTCCCTGTCCGTCGGCGACGACACAAAGCAATAAGTTGGGGTCGTGAGGATGTGGGCGGACGTCGAAGGCGTCTTCATTTGTGGGATGTCCTCCTGATTCTGAGATGGCGTGGAACTCGATCACGTCGCGTTGTCTCCGGTCAATTCCGTTCGGCGACGCCGGTTTCATCACGCGCCGAAAGTCCGTCCTTCTGCATGAACATTTCTGCGGCTCTACGTGGACTCCACTGTATCCAAATGACGATACAACCGCGACAAAGCCCCATCAGCTGTAACTTCCATTGTCTTCCAAAGGCTTGCCGTCAGTGGAACGAATCTGCCCCTTTTATGAAACGCATTTCGCGGACAATGGACGACAGCCTCTTTTGCTCCTCAAACAATACCAGCCGGTGAGCGCCGATGGGCGACAATGAGTTGGTGCTCCTGTCATCCGTTGGCACTCAACGCAAAAGGAAGTGTGGCGCAGTTGTAAGGAATGAATCTTTGCGACACCTCTCCGATCCCATTGCTTTCTTGGACTTGAACTGTCGCGGAATTGATACACTTCGGGCGCGCCACAATCCACCGTTGCCCACCGGAGCCCTCCGCGCACACCCTAATTCGACGATTAACCGGCTTTCGCCAGCGTGCCGGGCACTAGCAGTTGTTCCAACACCGCCAACGTCTTTTCCGTCGCCCCTTGCTGTCGGCGCACGAATTCACGTGCCGCCGATCCCATATCTCTGCGTTCGTCTTCGTCACTCAGTAGATGATGAACCGCGTTTTCCAGCGTCACCGCGTCCGTAACCTGTATCGCCGCCCCCGCTTCCACCAGCCGCGCCGCCGTCTCCTTGAAGTTCCAGACGTGCGGCCCGAACACCACCGCCGCTCCGTACGCCGCCGGTTCAATCATGTTCTGCCCCCCGCGCCTCCCGTCCAGGCTCCCGCCCACGAAGGCAACGTCGGCGAGGCCCCAAAGGGCGCTGAGTTCGCCGATGGTGTCGACAAGGATGACGGCGTGACCGGGTGAAGGCACGACGGAGTGAGACGTGCGGTGGAGCTCGGAGCGACGCAGGTAAGGAACGCCGGAGTCCCGGAGCAAGGATGCCACCTCCTCGAAGCGGTCGTTTTGCCGCGGCACGATGATTAAACGCACGTTCGGATGGTCCGGCTGAATGCGGCGGAAAATGTCCAGCGCGATCGCTTCCTCCGACGCTTGCGTGCTGCCGGCGATCCATACCAGGTCACTGTCCGCGATGGAAAGCAGATGGCGAAGCTCACGTGTTTTGAGATTATCGCGGTCCCCCTCGACGCCGTCGTACTTCACGTTGCCGGTGACGACCACGTTCTCAGCCCCAAGCGCACGGTAACCCGCGGCATACTCCTCGGTCTGCGCGGCGATCACCGATGGGCAGCGAACCACTATGCGCGCGAATGGGCCAAGGCGACGATAGTTCCTTTCGCTCCGCGGACTCAAGCGGCCATTGATAACGGCGACCGGCACGCCCTGTTGCTTCGCTGCGAACAGGAAATTCGGCCAGAGTTCTCCCTCCGCCAGCACGACGAGGCTTGGCCGCACCGTCCGAAGCGCACGCCTTACCGCCCAAGAGAAATCGAACGGCCAGTAAATGACCGCCATCCCAGCGAAATGATTGCACGCCTCGGCGTAGCCCGTGTCGGTGGTGGTTGAGATCACGCAGAGATGATCAGGATGCCGTTGCCGGTAGCGAGCCACGACTTGGCGCAGCAAATGAATCTCACCGACGCTGACGCCGTGGAACCAGATCCGGTGCTGGAGTGGCGAGGTGGTGAGGTGATGCGGAGACTTCGGCGCGACCTGAGTGACCCGGCCGAACACCTTTTGGACGATGCCCGAACGATACTTGCCGGTGGTCAGCGCCTTATAGAGCAGCCAAGGCGAAAGGACGAGCAAACCCAGTAAGTAGAACGCATCGAGCAGATACGGCATGGGATTCCTTTCCCCGGGGCAATTGCGCTACCTCACCACGCTACACGGCTGCCTGCCGCATGTGGCAATTCTTGTACTTCTTGCCGCTGCCGCACGGGCACGGCTCATTGCGGCCGACGCGCTCGCCCCGGTTGCGGATCGGCTCGGGCTTCTTGTCGCCCTTGCCGCTACTGGTGATCGCCTCCTGCTGGCCGTTGGTCGCCGTGATGCGGGGGGCCGATTCATGGATCGTGGCGCCGATAGTCCAAAGTGATTCCTGAAAGCCCTCCGCCTCCTCCATGCGGAACACATGGTCGGTGACCTTGTCTTGCACACCCACCCACATGCTCTCGAATTCCTTCATGCCCTCTTTCTTGTACTCGATCTTCGGGTCCATCTGCCCCATGCCGCGTAGGCCGATGCTCGAACGCAAATGGTCCATCGTGTACAAGTGGTTCTTCCATGATGTGTCGAGCTGATTGAGGAGCAGGCTGCGTTCCATCCCGCGCATTTCCGGGCGGTAGCGCTCATCGAACGCGTTCCAAAGGACCTGGCGGGCCACGTCGCGGGTGACCCCCGTCAGAGACGCTTCGGGGACTTCCAGGCCGTACGTCTGCTTCGCCCATTCGACCAATTCCTTGGCGTCTTCCGCTTCGGAAAGGCGGGTGCCGCTGTATTCCTCGTCCAGTTTGTCGTCGATCTGCTCATGCCCGACCGCCGGGTAATACGCGCGACTGAGCTCGAGCAATAGCTGTTGAAGGTGAGCTCGGGACTCCGTGCGGAACCGCTCTTCGGTCAATTCAGGAAGCGGCGGAGCATCGGCGGCTCGCGGGGCGGCAGCTTCGGGCGCGAAGCGCTGCTTCGCCCATTGATACAATCCCTCGCGGTCGTAGCGCTGACCGCCGCCCACCTGCGCCTTCTCGGCCATGAAGCGGGCCATGCCCACCCTGACCGGGAACTCGATCTCCTTCTGCCGGTAAACCTGCGCCACCTGTTGATGCATGAGGTCGCGCACTTCGGCCTCGCCCTTGCCGGTCAGCGACGCCGGGTCGATCTTGATTCCAAACTTGAGGCGCGCCCAGTCGCACAGCGACTGGCGGCCCCAGTCGTCCTCGAGAAACGCCCGGCCCTCGCTCAAATCGACTTCGGAGATGGTCTTTTCGCCCTGCTCGATGAGGAACTGGCCCAGGTTGTCCTTGCCGGTTTGCTTGAGCTGGCGGTCGCTGATTTTCAGGTTGTAGCGCTTGTTGACCTGGCCGGCGAGCGCTTGCCAATTCCACTCCGACGCCTCCTCCGCGCCGAGGTTTTCGTCGATGGCTTCCTGGACCTGGGTGGGTACGAGCCGCAGTGCCTTGTCGCGCGCCGTCTTTTCCGCCTCGTCGAACGTCGCGCGGACGAAGCTGGCGCCGTCGAACTCGACCCCCAGGCGGTTGGCCGCGAACTCCGCGAAGCAGGCGGGCCCGTAATCCTCGTCGAGGAATCTCTCCACCGCCTGGTCGACCTGGTCGTCGAGCATCTGAAGGATGCGCGTCTTGCAGTTGGCGCCTTCGAGGATCTCTTGCCGGTAGCCGTAGACGCGTTTGCGCTGAATGTCCATAACCTCGTCGTATTCGAGGAGGTTCTTACGGCTATCGAAGTGGCGCTCCTCGAGCTTCTTCTGCGCGCCTTCGATGCGGCGACTGACCATGCCGCTCTCGATAGCCTGACCTTCCTCCATGCCCATCTTGGAGAGAATGCTGGAGACCCACTCCCCGGCGAAGATGCGCATCAAATCGTCTTGCAGCGACAGGAAAAAGCGGCTGGAGCCGGGGTCGCCCTGGCGGCCGGCACGGCCGCGAAGCTGATTGTCAATACGGCGTGCCTCGTGCCGTTCGGTGCCGACAATGTGCAAACCGCCCAACTCGGCCACCTTCCGGCCCTCTTCCTTCATCTTCTCTTTCGACTCGATGTCCGCGACCGTGGCCTTCCACTCTGCCTCCGGAATGTCGAGGATCGTAGCGTACTTGTCCTTGAGCCGCGCCCAGGCCATCGTCTCCGGGTTGCCGCCGAGGATGATGTCGGTGCCGCGCCCGGCCATGTTCGTCGAAATGGTCACGGAACCGATGCGCCCCGCCTGGGCGACGATCTCGGCCTCGCGGGCCGCGTGCTCAGGCAATGCATTGAGCAGTTCATGCTTGATGCCGCGGCGCTTGAGCATCTCGCTCAACTTGAGCGACTTGTCCACGTCCACCGTGCCGATCAGCATCGGCCGCCCGCCCTTGTGGACCTCGACCACCTCGTCGATCACCGCCTTCCACTTCTCCTTTTCGGTGCGATAGATCGCGTCAGGGTAGTTGACGCGCGTCAGCGGCTTGTTGGTCGGAATCGCGATCACGTCGAGGTGGTAGATCTTCCAGAACTCGTTGGCCTCGGTCATGGCGGTGCCGGTCATGCCCGCCAGCTTCTTATAGAGCTTGAAGAAGTTTTGCAGCGTGACGGTGGCCAGGGTCTGTGTCTCCTCCTTGATCTTGACGCCGTCGCGCCCGTGCTTGGCCTCCACCGCCTGGTGCAGGCCGTCCGACCATTGCCGTCCGATCATGAGCCGGCCCGTGAACTCGTCGATAATGATAATGCTCATCTCGTTCGATTCGGGGTGGCGCATCACAGCGTACTGCTTGTCCTTCTTGTAAAGATGGTGCGCCTTGAGGGAATTGTCGATAAGGTGCGGCCACTCCATGTTCCCGGCGGTGTAGAAACTCTCAACTCCGGCCAACTCCTCGGCTTTGCGAATGCCTTCGTCGGTCAGGTGGACGGTGTGCTCCTTCTCTTTCACCTCGTAATACTTGTTGGGCCCTTCCTTTTCCTGCATCTCGGTAAGTTGCACGGCGACGGCGTTGGCCTTGTCGTAACGACGCAAGTCGGCGTGGGCCTGGCCGGAGATAATGAGCGGAGTCCGAGCCTCGTCGATGAGAATGTTGTCAACCTCGTCGATGATGGCGTAATTGAGCGCTTTCTGGCACTGGTGGTAGAACGGATGGTAGCGCGGGTCGCCCCAGCGGGCCGGCTTCATGTTGTCGCGCAGATAGTCGAAGCCAAACTCGCTGTTGGTGCCGTAGGTGATTTCGCAGTCGTACGCCGCCCGGCGTAGAACCGGGTCCATGTCGCTCTGAATAAAGCCGGCGTTGATGCCGAGGGCGCGGTAAATCGGCGACATCCATTCGCAGTCGCGGCGGGCCAGGTAGTCGTTGACCGTGACGATATGAACGCCCTTGTTTTCAAGAGCGTTGAGATAGGCGGGCAGCGTGGCCACCAGCGTCTTGCCCTCGCCGGTCACCATCTCGGCGATGTTGCCGACGTGCAGCACAATGCCTCCAAGAATCTGCACATCGTAGTGCCGCATGTTCTTGGTGCGCCGCGCTGCCTCGCGACAGGCGGCGAACGCTTCGGGCAGCAAATCGCTGAGCGTTTCACCCTTGGCCAGCCGCTCCCGGAACTTCGGCGTCACCGCCTTCAGTTCCTCCTCGTTCAGCGCCTTCATCTGCTCTTCAAGGGCGTTCACCTGGGCGAGTTGCGAGCCGGCGACGATGGTATACGGCCTGTTCGGGTCCCGGGTGCGGATATAGCCCATCTTGCGGATCGTGCGTTCGTTGCTGGAGCCGAGCAGCTTGGTCATCATGCGGGCGCACCACTCGGAGAAGGCGTTGAAGCCGTCACCGATGCGCTCCAGGAAGTCCATCGAGGTTGATGCCGTTTCAGTAGCCATTCGCGAGTCGCCTCCGCTCGGCGGAAATACGCAAATTCGATCCATGAAAGAGCTTCGTCAGCCTATCAGTCTAAGGAGTCCGGCGGGAGAGGGTCAATACAAACCGCGCAACCGCTAGAATCGGAACGAGGTTGCGCGGCGGCTATTCATCAAGAATTGGACGGAACGGAAGGGATTTCTCGCTGGCGCCAGTTTAGCCGCGACGCGCAGTCTTCGGAGCGGAGCGCGGATAGGTCGTTTAGCCGCGACGCGGAGTCTTCGGAGCGGAGCGCGGGTCCGCCCATCCCGGTCTGGGAAAACCGCGCCTTACTCAATCGGCTTATCATAATACCGAAACAGCTTCCAGCCCGCGGCTTTGGTCTCAATGAAATGGAACACGGACGAATTCGTGCGGATCAGGTACGAGCCATCCTCGTCCTTGCGGAGGACCTGAATCTCCTTCTGGAATCCCTTCTTGAGGAAGGGGAGGTTCATATCCCCGTCTTCGCTGTATTCGCGCATGTCGGCGCGGCGGTTCTCGGACGTGATCTTGACCGTTTTGGGAAGGCAGAGTTTCTGGATGGCGGCCGCCTCCGCGGTCTCCATCGCCGCGATCAGTTTCGCGTAAGCCTCGTACAGCGCGTCCGGCAATTCCTCGTTACCCATGTAGTCCTTCATGAGTGGGCGCTTTAGCTTCTCCGGTTTCTTTGGCGTTCCCAGGCCGTCCGAGTCCCTTTTCGGCGGCTCGGCTTCCTTGATCTCCAACTCAAGCGACCCGGTCGTAAGCGTTCCCGAATCCTTCCCGTCGGCCGGGGTTCGTACCAGGCCGGGGTAACTAACCTTCAGCTTGCCGGGAGCCGCGGCCAGGGTCGGCGCCCTTGCCTGTTCCTTTCCAGTAGCCGGCAGCAGGACTAACCGCGGCGTCCCCAGTTCAATTGTTTCGCCGGGCTTCAGCGTTTTTTTCTCGAGCACGCGTCGAAAGAATTCGACCGGCGGCATCTTTACGCTTAGAAGTTTGCCGGCCGCGTCGATCACAACAGGCCCATGGTCATCAAACAATTGTGAGGGGTATGAAAGATCGCGCGGCTCTTTGCCCACATTGCGAACCTTCACGACGAACTCAATCGTGTCGCCGATCCGGTAACCCGTCTTTCCCACCAGCCCTATGCCGACTCCAGCTTGGAGGTCGTTGACCGCCTCACCCCAGGCCATGTCTTCCTTTTTCGCCTTCGCCTTTTCTCCTTCCTTCTCCTTTGGCGCGCGTTTCTCACGCTTGAGGACAATGACCTGCAAGTTCCCGGTTTCGGCCGTCGTTTTGAACTCTTCGGGTGGTTCTTCGCTTCCCGCGCAGATTCGGAGAGTGTCGCCGTCCAACTCGTAGATTGCGGGGCTGAATAGTACCGCATCGTCGGGCTTGCCCGCCACGACCACATCCATCGTCTTCGGTTTCTTCGTCGGGTCGATTGTCATCTTCGCTTCTTCGCCAGTCGATTTGCCATCCCTCTCGACGACCATCGAGTCTCCCTTAATCACAATCGTGGACCCCATGAACTCTTTCTCGAGTCTCGCTTTTCCACGCATCTCCATCGAAACGTACTTCCAGGTGCCCTCGAGCTTCTTGAGTTCTTCCTTGACCGGGTCCGGCTTTCCTCCTTCCCCGTCCTGGGTAACGCGCTTCAGCACATAGTACCGCCGCCCGCGGTCCTCGCCCTTGTCTTCGAACTCGGCCGGCCGCTTGTCGCCGTGGTGATAGGAGATTCTCAACCGATCATCCTTCACCTCGTAGATGCCGGCAAAGGAGTCCCCCTTCCAACGACCCCGGACTTGCTTCATGTCGATCTCGCGCGGCTTCTTGTCCGGGTCGCCCAATTCGTACGTGAACTCGACCAGGTCCAAATTCCTCAAATCCGGACCGTCGAAGCGGATGGTGATCAAGCGGTCCGTGATCGTCCACTGTTGGTTCGTGCTTCCTTCCTCGGCTTGGTGCTTGCCGCCGGCCTCGGCCTTGACGGCTTGCCAGTTTCCCTGGATCAATTCCGTGTCCGCCTTGGCTTCCTCTTTCATGCCCTCCAGTTTGGCGGCGATCGGGGTGTCCGCGCGTGGAAGGCTCGGCGATTCGTCGCTTAACGTCGTTCCCGATACCGCTCCCAGGCGGCTGTAAGTCAGCGCGCCCGTGCCAAGGGTAAGAAAGCTCACCGCCAGAAAAACCACCGTCGCGATCTTGAGCTTGGTCAGCAACATGGTCTTGATGACTCCTTCCGTCAGCGCCGCCACCTTGATCGAAACCGCGCCCGCCGCCTTACCGGTGGCGAGCAACGTCGCGGCCCGCGCCGTGGATGATGCCAGCGCCGCCGGCACCGCCGCCTCTGCCGCGTTTTGCGCCACCACTCCCGCCAACGCGCCCGCCGACAATGCTACTCCACAGTGCTTCAACCGCTTCGCCAAGATTTGCCGCCCCCGCGCCAGCCGGCTCGACAGCGTCCCTTCCGGGCAGCCCAGCTGCTGGGCCGCTTCCTTCCGGCTCTTGCCTTCGAGGTCGCAGAGAACGACCGGTCCGCGATAGCGATTCGGCAAATGGTGCAGTTCCCGATCGAGAATCGGCTGCAAGTCAAGCCAGAGATTGTCTGCTTCCGGTTGGGGCAAATCGCGCATCGGCCCCTCTTTCGCCCGCCGTCGAGCCGTCAGTGCTTTCGCCTTGAGCGAAGTCCGGTACGCCACGCCGTAAAGCCAGTTCCCCACCGCGTTGCTCGGCCGGACCGACGCCCCCTTGCGCACCAGCACAAGAAACGTCGCCTGAAACGCGTCCTCCGCGTCCTGCGCATGCCGCAACACCCGCCGGCACACCCCCAGCACCATCGGCCCATGCCGCCGCACCAACGCCGCAAATGCCGCCTCCTCCCGCCGGGCCAGGAAGCAGTCAAGCAATTGGCCGTCGCTGAGCGCAGCCACCTCGCGCAGCCGCGCCGTCTGCCGCAAGTGCCGAATCAACGTATTAAGTTGGGCGGAGGCCATCGCGTTCACTCGTAAATGAGCATGTCATCCGAGCCCGCAGCGCAAGCAAGGCTGCCCGTGCTTGCGCTGCGGGCCCAAGTCCCATTCCTACCTAATATTGCCGAAAAGAGGGCCGGCGCGTCCATCTATTTGTCGTCCGATGACCGGTAGTTCTTACCATTGCCGGCGAGCAGGGGACCGCTTACGCTTCCCGGCTGATCCGCTCCGCCAGGTTAATTTGCATCGCGCCGGGAAGATGGTCGAACCGGTCGGGATGGCAGGTCAGGATGAGGATTTGCAGAGGGCCGGCGGGGGGATCGGCGGCGACCTGAGCTTCGGCGGCCATCCTAATAATCTCAAGGAATCGCCGGTGTTTTCCCGTGTCCGCGTGGGTCAAGGGATCGTCGAGAATGGCTACTTGCGGTTCATTCTTGGCCAGCACTCCGCCAAGAGCTAACCGCACGAGAAGCGCGAGCTGTTCCACAGTTCCGTAGGACTCCTCGGAAAGCGCGATCGGCGTTTCCAACGCCCCGTTCTGAGGGAAGAACCCTTCCGGCAGAAACTGATCGCCGAACCGCACCTCGCGATAGTCACTCAACCCGAGATGTCGGGCCCAATTCAGCACACGCGCGCTGATCGGCCCCACGACGCGCTGCACCTGATACTCCCTGCACTGGTCGAACAAATCCCTTAGGTGCTTATGAGCCGTTGCTTCGAGGGTCTCGCGCTCGAGTTGCGTGGTCGCCGCTTGAAGCGCGAGCGCGGCGTCGGTGCGGCGGGTGTGCAAGCCCTCGCTGCTTTCCAGCTTGCCGCGCAAGCGAATCATTTCGTCGTCTAGCTTTCGCAGCCGTTCCTCGCGCTGTTGCAATGCATTCTTGGCCCTGTCGCAGCGCTCGTCGATGGTCTGCTCCTCCGGCGTGAGGGCGGCGGCGGCCAATCGTTCCTTCGCGGCTCCCACGGCACCCTCCGCCGCTTGCCGTTTCGCGCTCAGAGCCGATTCTTCTCCCAGCCTTTGGAGTTCTTCAGTCGCTGCTTTCTCGGTCGCCTTCGCGCCGGCATGATCGTTGGACAATTTCGCGTGTACCTTGTTGGCGTTCTCGAACGCGTTCTGGGTATCCTTTGCCGCAAGTTCCGCCTCCTCCAGTGCCTTTTTCCATCGACCAACTTGCTCGTGCAGCGAAAGCTCTCGCCGCTCGGCCTCGGCGCCGTCGAACGGACTGTCCCCGAACGACGGCCGCCGTTCGCGGATGACTTCCTTCTGGCGCAGCACATCATCGAGTTGACCTTGAAGCACCGCGATGCCGTCCGGCGCGAGTATGCCCAACTCCTTGCGCAATTTCTTGATGCGATCAAGATCGGTTTCACGCTGGAGTCGGCGCTCGGTCAAGTGTTCGAGACAACTAGCGTCGGCGGGATCTTCTTGGTACGAACGCATCGACGCCGCGAACTCCTGGTCGAGTTGGGTCAGTCGGCGCGCGTCTTCTTCCAAGCTCTGATCGGCGTGCGTGCGGGCGGCCTCAATCCGCCCGACCTCTGGAATTTCAAGGACTATCCGTTGGCGGAGGGAATAGGTGCGCGATTCGCCGCCAGGCAGTTCCACCGACTGCGGGCCGGCGCCATCCACGGACAGATCGATTCGCGTCGGCCTCTCCAGGCGAACGGTCAAGTTGAGCGCCGCCGCTTCCAAGCGGGCGCGCAGCTTGGTTCCTTCGTTGCGATTCCGTCGCCATTCCGATAGCTCATCTTCCGTCGGTGCGGCGGATTGGCCGACCCGATCTTCCAGGCGCTTTTCTTCCGCCTCCAATTCCCGCGCTCTGTCGCCGTCCTTTTCCAGACGGGCCTGCTGTTGCGACAGGTTGCCGAGTTGCCGATAATCGCCCAATTCCTCCAGTTCGAGCTGAAGGGCCAGTCCGGCTTGCTTCAACTCCAGCACGTGCTGATCGGCGGCGTGGCGCGCTCCAAACCGGCGCGTGACCTCTTGCTCGGCCGTGCGAACTCTCTCCGCGCATTGACTCGCTTCGTCGGCCGCATTTTCATGGCGCTTCTTGGCGCTGAGAAAGCTCTCCCAGTTCCGCAACGCGGTCTCAAGCTCCTTTTCGGCAGCTATCACATTCCGCTGGGCCTGGCCGAAGATCTGCCGGCGCTCCTCCGTGCTTGCCTGTTCCTGATGGAGCCGGCGTAGTTCCTCTTTGGCTTCGTTCGCCTGAGCCTCCAATTTCGGCCGTTCATCCCAGAGAACCTGTTGGGCACGAATGTCTTCCTCCACCTCGCGGTATTTCCGTTCTTCCTCGTCGAGCGCGACCTGGCGCTGGTCCCTGAGCTGTTCCAGGCGCGGCACCTCCGAGTTTTTCTTGTAGTTGCCGGTAGTCGGCGTGAACCACTGGGCCCAGCGTTTGTCGAGCGCGTCCTTGAACTCCTGATCGCGGCCAGTGATCAGCACGCCAAGGACTTGTAGAAGCTGCTGCTGAAGGGAGGTATCGAGCTTCTTGGGATCTGGTAATGCTACTTGGCCCTGATCGAGCCACAGGAGTTGATTCAAGCCTGCGTCCGACTTGTCCGCGCCCAGAAGTTCGCGCGTTTTTCGCGATGCCTCTTTCGGATCGTTGTGGACCACGCACCAGGCGTTCCCAACGCGCTTCTGAAGCACCGCCTTGCCGTCCTTACGCGGCGAGAAAATCTTGGTGAGCTGATACTCTTCTCCGCGCGTAACAAATTCCACAACAACCTTTGGCGACTCCTCGCTGTTCCACGGCCGGCAGTCGTCCAGCGACCGGGTGTTGTGATCGAAATCGAAAAGGCAGGCGCGCAGCGCGGCCACCAGGCTCGATTTCCCCGTCCGGTTCGGCCCTGAAAGGACATTGACGCCCGGCGACAGCGCATCGAGATCGAGCTTTCCAATGCAACGCCAGTGGTCGATATGAATGCCGCGAAGGATCACGTCTTCACCCCCTTCGCGATTTCATAAAGGAGCAGGATCGCCCGCTCCGACAGCAGTCGTTGAGACGTGTCCTCAACGCGCGTTTCCTCGCGTAGTTTCTCGACCACGCGCCGTAGGATCCCCTGCCCCGCGACTTCCTCCACCTCCGTTTCCGTCGGCTCCATGTGCAGCGCCTGGTGATCGAGTTCGCCGAGCAGATACCTGCCTTCGACAACCTGCGCAAGCTCGCCCAACCGCAACATCGCTGTGGCGGGAAGCACGCCGGCCAGCTTCAAGCGCAGCAATCGGCGATGCGGATCCGGCCGATTGGCAACCTCGTTGATGAGCTCGGCAAGTTCCGTTTCGGAATTCAACCGGCGCTCCTCCTCCAGCCACGTGAGGTGGCCGACCGCAATCGGCTCGATGACTGGCGGCGCGCCAGGCTCGGCGATTTGCACATGCAGCACTTCGCCCCGCCCCGTGTCCAGGAACTCCTCGCGGATGCCCCCCGTCGAGTAGGGCAGCCAGCCACGCAGCTCGGTGCTTCCCTGAAACCGCATCGGTTCATGAACGCCAGGGTATGCGGTGCGATTCACGCCTTCCGGGTCGGCGTACAGATTGCGGCTGTGCCAATGGCCGAGAGCCAGATAATCAAGCCCACGTTCACGCACGGCATGCCGGGAAATCAGGTGGTCATCCGGCGGCAGATCGTTCCGGACCTTCAGACTTCCGTGCGCCACACCGATGCGAATCCCGCCGTCGCGATTCGGGTCGATCCAAGACGTCGGATCGTCGACCGAAGTCTTCCGCTCCACGGGGCATGGAAACAACTTCGCGTCCGTACCAACCGCGACCGGCTCGCGCCGCCTTAGCAGTCGAACCCGTCCGCCGTCTGCGCCACTCCACGGTTCGCGATCCCAAACGCCCCCGGACAACAGCGGATCGTGATTGCCCGGCAGGATATAGACCGGTGCCGGCGACTTCTCATCCAACATCTTGAAAGCGCGCCGAGCGATCTCGCGGTCCACCGCATGGTCGTCAAACAGGTCGCCGGCGATCAGAAGGAAATCGAGTTTGCCCTCCCGCGCCAATCGCTGGGCATGGAGCAGGAGTGTATCGAGAGCTTGAAATCGCGCTTCCCGCACGTGGCCCGCCGTCTTCGGGTCGAAACGCGTGACGCGCAGGCCAAGGTGCAGGTCGGCGGCGTGGAGGAAGGAGAGCATGGAGCCCCCGGCACCGGGAAAAGGAGGGACGGCATTGAATGCATGATATCTTGTACAGGTAGCTTAGCAAGACGAAAACGACGGCCTGCTTGTTCCTTGATTCACATCGCCCAATACAGGGTTTGCATCAGAGCATGGCGTGGCGGTTGCTTGACAATCTCGTCCAACAGGTTAGATTCGCCTTCCGTACGGACCAAGGGTAAATGAAGCGGGTGTATCGGTAGCTTCGGAAACGAGTTGGCTGTCAAATATGGGCATTTGCTTTAACGCTGATGGCTTGACAGGGTCAATTGGAATAGGTCAATTTGGCCAAGAAGGATGGCGCGAATGTTTGGATTCGGTTCGGGCTCTTGGCTTTTCTGCGGAGTATTCCTGCTCTGTGCGTGACGAGGAGCTATGTCAATTCCGTGACCTGCTTGAGGCGGCAGTAGCGAACCTAGGCGAAGCTTGCAACATTGACTTCCACACCCTCGAACGTGGTATTCGATTGAAACTGAATCTGGATAAGCGAGGACACGTCGAGGGTTATTTTGAGTTTGCCCGCGATTGGCGAGGATCTTGTTTATCAGGGTCATTTTCAGCGGACCAGACTCATATGTGCGCTTGGGCGAAACAGTTGAGGGCCGCACTAAGCGAATCTTGTTAGCATTTGGCCAACTGTTCTGCGACCACATTAAGCTCCAATTTGCGCCCTTCGCTCACAAGCTCCCACCGGCGCCAATCCCCACGCTCGCAGACAATGTCTGGCAAAAGACAAACGCGCTTTTCATCCCCCAAGCCTTTGTCGATCAACGTCAATCCCCGTCAATCCGTGCCGTTCCATGCATTTCACGGCCATCTTTGCCAAGTAGGGACGATGTTTGCCACCGAGGGTTGGCCCGCTTGCTGGTCAAACATTGACCAGTCCGTACCGGCCACAAAACACGACCGGAGGGCCAAGTCGTTGCACGCCTCCGTGCAACGACCCGTTTTTCATTCCCGATCTGTTGAAAAATAAGGAGTTAGGACGAGGGGCGTGCGTGGGGGGTGTGTTTGCAACGACCGACCTGTGAGCGCCCACCGGAAGCCGCCGTATGCCCTCTACGCCTTCATTTCCCTTTTCCACTCGCATCTCCCCGCCTTGTGCTTTACCATAAACAGGTCCAGCCACCCCCACCCGCCCGCGCCGCCCGCTGATCCTGCCGCTTTGCTCTTGGGTAATCCATCCGCGCTGGCGCCAACCGAGGTACCTCATGTTCCGACTCAACCTGATGATCGGCGCCCTGCTCGCAGCGGGCGTGGCCTTGGCTGCCGACAAGCCCGCTGAGCGCGACGCCGCCTGGATCGATCAGCGCGTTAAGGAATGGCAGCCCACCGCCGAGGAGAAGCGCTTCGATGAAATCGGTTGGGCCAAGGACATCCGCGAGGCGGAGAAGCTGGCCAAGGAGAACAACCGGCCCGTGTTCCTGTTCACGCACGACGGACGCATGAACATCGGGCGCTGCTGAGGCGGCGCCGCCGCCATGAGGACGGGTCCGTTCTCCGAAGAGAAAGTGATCGGCCTGCTCAACAAGTACTTCATCCCGGTGTATGCCGTCAACGAGGACTACGCCAAGGACGGGCCGCAACCCGCCGACGAGAAGGCCGAGTATCAGCGAATCTATCGCGCCGCGCTCGACGCCAAACGGCCCGCCGGTTCGGTGCACGTGTACCTGCTGTCGCCGGACGGTAAGTACTTCGACTCCATGCACGTCGCGAAAGCGGCGGAGAAAGGCAACCTTGCGGAACTGCTCGAGAAAACCGTCAAGGAACTGAAGGTCGAAGGCGGCAAACCGGTGGTCAAACCCGCGCCGCAATCGACGCCGCCCAAGGCGACCGAAGGGGCGGTCGTCCTACACCTGACTGCGCGGCCCCTCAAGGGCGGGGGCTCGTGGGGAGGCGTCTCGGAAAACTGGATTGTCCTGAGCGCCGACGACGTGAAGAAGATCCTGCCCGCCGGCAAGGTCGAGAAGGGCACGAACTGGGACATCGAAAAGGATGTGGCGGCCAAGCTGCTGAAGCCGTTCTACCCGGTCACGGAGAACAACGACCTCTCCACCAACCGCATCGACCGGCATGAACTCAAGGCGACCGTCGTTTCCGCCGAGGACGGCGTGGTGCGAGCGCGAATCGAGGGCAGCCTCAAGATGAAGCACACCTTCTACCCGCACCGGGAGGACAACAACGTTGTCGAGGCGACCCTCGTGGGTTATCTGGACTTCGACCCCGCCAAACAACGCATCCGCACGCTGCGCCTCGTGACCGACCCGGCGACTTACGGCGGCGGCACGTTCGGCGTGGCACTGCGATCCACCCCTTAACCGGGCAATTTGATATCGTATATGAAGAATCGCTCCGCCCTCTGGAGGCCTTCCATGCTACGTTCGCGCTTGTGCGTCTGCGTTCTATGCGCCGTTACCGCGTTAATTCTGGCCATGCTTCTCCTGCTCAGCCTGCAATCAGCGCGTGCGCAGGAAGCGGCGCCCAAGGGGCCGCTCAGCTTCATCAACGACGTTGCGCCCATCCTCAAGGAAAACTGCTTCGCCTGCCACGACGCCAAGAAGCGCAAGGGCAAGCTCGACATGACCACGTTCGAGAACCTCCGCAAGGGCGGCGAGCACGACAATCCGATCAAGGATGGCAAACCGGATGACAGCTATCTCATCGACGCGGTCAAGGGCGAGAATGCGGCGCGCATGCCTCCCAAGGGGGAGTCCGGCGTACCCAATCCGCCCCTTCCCAAGGAAAAGATCGCCCTCCTCGAACAGTGGATCAAGGAAGGGGCCAAGCTCGACCCCGCACTGACGCCCAAGTCCGATTTGTGGCGCGAAACGCGCATCCGCTGGCAGCCGCCGGCGCCGCCCGTCGCCTACAAGTTCCCCGCCGTCATCAACGCTCTGGCCTTCACGCCCGACAACAAGAGTCTTGTCGTCGGCGGCCAGCACGAGCTAGTCGTCTGGAACATCGCCGAGGCCAAGGTGGAGAAGCGCATCGCCACCCGCGCCGAGCGTGCTCATGCGATGCTCTTTCTGCCCGACGGCAAACTCGTCGTAGCCGGCGGCCGGCCTGGGCAGGAAGGCGACGTTCGCATCTTCGACATCAACGGCAGCACACCCAAGACCGTGGACGGCGTCCCCATGCTCGACGGCATCAACGACAAGGCCGTCATGCTCAGGCAACTCCTCGACACCGACGATTCCGTACTCTGCCTCGCCCTCAGCGCCGACGGCAAAAAGCTGGCGTCCGGCGGCTGGGACCGCCTCATCCATGTGTGGGACCTGTCCCCGGGGTACGACAAGGCGAAGGAAGAGCAGTCGATCGAGAACCATGCCGACAAGGTCTTCGGCGTTGCCTTCACGCCCGACGGCAAGTTCCTGCTCAGTTGCGGCTTCGACAAAACCGCCAAGGTATGGGACCTCGAGAAAAAGGAATCGGTGTTGACCTTCCCCGACCACCAAGCGGGCGTGAATGCGGTAGTGGCCAAGAGCGACGGCAGACTCGGCTTCTCGGTCGGCGACGACAACCAACTGCGCGCCTTCAACCTGACGGGCGACGCCGCCGGCAAGCAGGTGCGCGCGGCGGCAGCCGGAGGCAAAGGCGTGTTCAAGCTCATCCAGAATCCCAAGCAGCCGATCCTGGTGACCTGCAGCGCCGACCTGACCGTGCGCCTATGGAACACCGAAAGCGGCGCGGCCTTGAAGACACTTTCCGGCCACACCGACTGGGTGTACGCGATCGCAGTAAGCCCGGACGGAACGCTGGTCGCTTCAGGTGCTTGGAACGGCGAAGTGAAGGTGTGGAAGATTCCGGACGGTACAATCGTCAAGGAATTCAACGGCTCGCCCGGCTACAAGGCGCCGGAAGCGCCTAAGAAGTAGAATTACAGGAACGGAGAGATGCCCCAGTCCGAATGCCCTCGGTTGCGTCCGTTTCTCGCCGCGATGCGGGATGAGCGCGATCCCGATTTTGTTCTTCTTTGGGACAAGATCGGTCTGGCCGAGGAGCCGATTCGCGTTCGCGTCGAGGAGTTTTTCTGGCTGCAACAGTTCGATGGTAGCCGGACCCTTCGCGACGTGCAGGCTGACGCCATGCGCCAGGCAGGCGGGCAGCTGATCCCGTTCGACGCCTTCACAGGCCTTGTCGAACGGATGGAAGCCGGCCTCTACCTGGATGGGCCGCGCTTCCGGGCCAAGCTCGCCGAACCGCTCCGGCAGCCGTCCTGCATCGGGTGTTATCCGGAGGCGCCCGACGCTATACGCAAACAGTTGAGGAAGACCTTCACCGGCCGCGGCGGGCCCGGCTTGCCGGTTGAGAAGACACCGGACGGGACGTTACGCGCCGCCCTCATCCCCCACATCGATTACGCCCGTGGCGGCAGAACGTTCGCCTGGAGCTTTAAGGAGGTCGTTGAGCGCACCGACGCCTCGCTCTTCGTCATCATCGGCACGTCACACTATAGCGCCGAGCGGTATACGCTGACGCGCAAGGATTTCCTCACGCCGCTCGGAGTCGCACCGACCGACCAGCAGTACATCGACCGGCTCGTGAAACATTACGGCAACGGGCTGTTCGATGATGAAGTCGCTCACTTGCCCGAACATTCCATCGAGCTGGAAGTTGTTTACCTCCAGTATCTCTATGAGAACAAGCAGCCCTTCCGCATCGTGCCGCTGGTGGTCGGCCCATTTCAGGATTGCGTCGATACCGGGGATTGCCCATCGACCAAGGACGATATCGGCCGCATGATCGAGGCGCTGCGTCAGGCGGAGGCCGGGACCGACGAGCCGATTTGCTACCTCATCAGCGGCGATCTGGCGCACATTGGCCCGAAGTTCGGCGACCCGGAAATGCTGGACGATCCGTTTCTGACCCATAGTCGCACGAAAGACGAGGAAATCTTGAGGCAAGCCGAGGCGGCCGATCCGGCGGGGTTTTTTCAGGTAATCGCCGATGAGCGGGATCGGCGGCGCATCTGCGGCCTGCCGCCGGCGTTCACGCTCCTCGAAGCGATCCGTCCCCGGCACGGCAAGCTGCTCCACTACGATCAATACGTGCACCCGCGCGGCCTCGAAAGCGTCAGCTTTGCCAGCGTGGCATTTTACCGATGATGGAAGCCATTTCCTGTGAACACGCCGCCGAATCGACCTGCGCGGCGGCTGTGTCGCTCTCGATCGCCGAAACGCTGCGGCGTTTCGAGCGCGAGGCGACGCGCGGCGTTTGCGATACGGGCCGTTACCGCTGTCCATACTATGTCTGGGGCCGGGGGCCGCCGCTCGTTTTTATCCATGGATTGGGCGATACCTGCCGCTCGTTCTTGGTGCCGATCGCGTCGCTGTCCGCGCACTTTCGCTGCATCGCGTTCGACCTGCCGACCGGGCGGGGCGATCGCGCTCGCCCTTGGGAGTACCGTCACGCCGATCTGGTGAGCGACCTATTCGCTCTGCTCGATCATTTGGAGCTGAAACAGAGCTACGTCCTCGGGTCGTCGTTCGGCTCGACGATCGCCCTCGCCGCCGCGCATATTCAGCCGCGCCGGCTACCGCGCCTGATCCTTCAAGGAGGATTCGCGCACCGGCCGCTGTTTCCGGCCGAACTCCTGCTCGCGCGTGTGTCCCGTTATTTGCCCGGCGAAATGCGCCACCTGCCTTTTCGGGAGCGCATTTTCCGACGATCCCACTACCAGCCGTTCGTCGGCCGGCCGGCGGAGGTGTGGCAGACGTTCCTCGACTGGACGGGAGCGACGCCGATTTCCGCGGCCGCCTGGCAGGCGTTGATCCTGCACCGGGTCGATATTCGTCGTATTCTGGCGGACATTCGTCAGCCGGTGCTGCTCGTCTGCGGTGACCGCGACCCGCTTATCCACGCCGCTCATGAAGAAGTGTTGCTCAACGGCTTGCCGAACGCTGGGAGGATTGTGATTCCCGGGGCGGGACATATGCCGTCGTATTCCCATCCGGAGATGATTGCGCTAATCGTGCGCGATTTCTTGACGCCCCCCGAGTGACAGAGACGCATCATCGCTCGTGTGACGTGGCCGCGAAACCTGCGCGTCTTAGGCGTGGATCGGGGAGTGTTCCTGTTTCTGTCTCCGACGGTTCGCGATTTCGTCCCGAAACAAGGCACGCACCTTGCGCGCCGCGACCCGGTCGGCTAGCCAAGGCAAGAAACGGCTGACCAAGACCAATAGCCTTCCTTGCGTGGTCAACACCACCTCGCGCTTCCCCTTTTCCAGCGCGTGCAGCGTTGCGGCGGCGACGGCCTCGGGCGTCATCCCACGCAAGTGGTCCATCGGCAGCCGCGCCGTCTGTTGGAGCATGTTCTTCGAGAAGTTCGTTTGAGTCAGCCCGGGACAGACCACGATTACGTCGATTCCGAATCGCGCCATTTCGGCCCGCAAAGCTTCGCTGAAGCCCTGGACAGCAAACTTGCTCGCCGTGTATTCGCTCCGTGCGGGAATGCCGCGTTTGCCGGCAATCGAGGAGATGTTCACGATGGCCGGGTTTCGCGCGGCGCGCAACATCGGCAGACAGACGCGCGTCGTCTCGACCGTACCGAAGAAGTTCACTTCCATAATCGCGCGGAGGTGATCCGGATTTCCTTCCGCGAAGTGGCCCGTCGCGCCGACGCCGGCGTTGTTGACAAGCACGTCCAGCCCACCGAACCGCCGTTGGGCCGTTTCCACCAGCCGTCGACGGTCGTCGGGTGAAGTGATGTCTGCCTTCACGATCTCCAGCACGCCGGACTGACCGCGCATGCCCGCGGACAGCTGGTCCAGCAAATGGATCGACCGGGCGGCCGCGAGGACCCATGCCCCGCGCTTGACGGCAAGTTCGGCCAGTGCTTTGCCGATGCCCTGCGACGCTCCGGTGACGAGAATGCGCGACCCCGCGATGTGACGCCGGCTCATGACTCATCTCTCTGCGATGTTCGTTCGGTTCCAAGAAGTGGCTACTTTTTCATACCCGATTCCAGCGCGCGGAATGACGCAACTGGAATTTAGATGAGCAAAGAAGTGGGTGTTGGCGGTGGAGACGTGCGCGTTGTAAGGCATTTACGGAAAGCAACAGTTTAGCCGCGACGCGGAGTATTTGGAGCGGAGCGCGAGCCCGTCATCGCGTTCCGCTCCAAATACTCCGCGTCGCGGCGAAACGACAGGCTCACTTTTTCTTTTCACGTTCCCACACCGACAGCGTTTGACCGGAGCCCTCCTTGGACTCAAATGCCGTCGGCCGGTCCTTCCCGGGTGCGGCGACGCACAACTTGAACTTGTCGCTATCGAATTCGTAGATGCCCAGGACCGCCGGCGCCTTGTCGTCGTCCGGCTTATAAACGTCGATCGTCTTCGGCTTCTCAGTCGCGTCGAGCCGGAATTTCCATTTGGCCAGGGGCTGGTCAAAGTGGAAGACGGTGTACTCGTCCCCCTTGACCGTGCGGAAGAAGGACTGGGCGTCGTCGTCGGGATATTTCGTCCCGTCCTGGGTCATCGAGACGGCGGCCCAGTCGCCTTGCATTTTTTCGGCGTCTTTTTTCGAGGCTTCGTCCTCCTTGGCGGCGTCGGCAGCGACCAGAAGAACGACAAACGCCCCCAAGAGCAGCTTTCCGTTCATGGTTTCACTCCCTCGGTCTTTTTTCCCGCCGCCAGCGAGACACAAATGATTTCCTTGTCGTTGCGGGCGAAGACGCACCTGCGGGCGAAGGCCGGGTGCGACCAGACTACGTCGCGCTCAAATCCCTTTTGAGTCGGGTCCAGCAGGTGAGCGCGGCTGATCTCCTTGTATTCCTTGGGCGTCAGCTCGGCCAGGATCAAGTCGCCGTGGTCGTTGAACAGGATGAACTGGTCGCCTTTCTGGATTAAGAAAGCTGTGCCGCAAAACGCCTTGTCCTCGCCGAGGACCTTCTTCGATTCCCACTGTTTCTCGCCCGTGTCCGCCTTGACGCATTGGAGTTCGCCCATGCCGCCGAGGCCGTACAGGTAGCCGTCCTTGAGCGCGGGCGTCCCCATGACGCAGTTCAGACCTTCCGGCTTGCCGGGGTCATTGCTTTTGCTTTTCCAGACGACTTTGGCTTGGGGCTTATCGCCGGCAATCTCGAGCATCATTGGCCCGTGATAGAAGGAGGTGAGGAACAGCCGATCCTTGTCGCGCAGCACGGTGGAGATATTGACCGCCGGCCGCTTCACCTCGATGTCCTCGGGATACGCGTGGGTCCACAGGACCGTACCCTTCGCGGGATCGAGGCCGTTGATCGATTCCGAAAGCCAGACGACAAGAGTCTTCTTGCCGGCCAAATCGAAAATCATCGGCGGGCTGTAGCCGATCTCCTTGGTGGAGAGCGCCTTCCAGACTTCCTTGCCGTCCTTCTTGTTGAACGCGACGACGGCGCTTCCCTCGGCGCCGACCAGGCAATAGAGCAGGTCGCCGTCGAGCAGTAAGTGCGTAGCCCAACCCCAGACGGGCGGCTTCTGGTGGTATTCCTTGGCGACGTTCTTGGACCAGATGACGTCGCCTTTGTCGGCATCGAGGCAACGCAAGTCGCCCACCGCCCCGAGCGTGTAGACCCGGCCGTCGCGGATCAGTGGAGTGACCCGAGGCCCGTTGGGGTACGAGATCTTGTACGGGGCGTCATATTCGTCTTTCCAGATTTGCTTTCCGTCGATTGCGCTCAGACAGAGGACGCGTTCCGTGCCGGGTATGCCCGCGCGCGTGGGCTTGACCGGCTTGCCGTCCTCATCGAGCGGTCTTTCACGCTCCATGACATAGACCCGGTCGCCGACGACGGCGGGACCGGCGTAGCCGTCGTGAATCGGCTTCCGCCAGAGTACCTTCGGCCCGTCCTTCGGAAATTGGTCGATCAGTCCGGTTTCGCGCCAAATGCCGTCGCGTTTCGGTCCGAGCCATTCCGGCCAGTCGTCCGCACGGAGGGTCGGCGCCGCAAGGAAGGAGGACAGCAACGTGTACAGGAAGAGGAATCGGCCGAGAGGCATATGCATGAATCGACTCCCGAGGAAAATGGTAACGAGTTCGACCTCTTGCCCGTGCCGTGCCCTATTTCATGACCGCCGATTGTCGGGGTTTTGTGACGAGATGGCAACAGTCGTTTTGCGGTACCCTTTTCTCGTGAGTTAAAGGGTTGTTGCCGTGCCGGCGAGCGGGCCCGACAATACACGGAAAGCTGTGCAGGGGTAGAGCGTGACGACGCCGTGCTACAACGGCGGGAGGAAACTATGGGCGGGTTGCTGCTGACTTCGCTGTGCGTGGCGTTGGCCGCCGCGCCGGAACCGGAGAAAAAAGAGTCCTATTACGACGACCGGCCCCTGAGCGTGTGGTTGACACGACTGAAGGACAAGGACGCGGCCTTGCGCCGCGAGGCGGCCCACGCGCTCGGTCGCCTGGAGCCGCCGACGGCAGCCGCCGTTCCGCCGCTCATTGGCGCGCTGAAGGACGAGGACAAATCGGTGCGCGTCGCCGCCGCTTCGGCGCTCGCATGGCAGAGGGCCTCAAAGGCCGTGCCGGAACTCGTGGACGCCATCAAGGACAAGGACGCGGACGTGCGCTGGAGCGCGGCTCATGCATTGGGCACAATCGGCCCAGGAGCGGCGAAAGCCGCGCCGGCGTTGGTGGACGCTTTGAAGGGGGATGAAGTGCGGCTTTGTCGCATCGCCGCCTTTTCGCTCGGGCAAATTCAGCCCGATACAAGAACGGCTGTGCCTGCGCTCGGCGACGCCTTGAAACACGCGGACGACGAGGTTCGCGCCATGGCCGCTGAGGCGCTGGGATGGATCGGCCCCGACGCGAAAGACGGCTTGCCGCGCCTGCGTGACGCACTTGCGAAGGACGAATACGCACGCGTCCGCGCCGGCGCTGCGTTCGCGCTGGGCCGAATCGGCCGCGATTCGGACGCCGTCGTACCGGCGCTCATAGAAGCGCTCAAAGACGGAAAGGCGGAGGTGCGCGACAGCGCCGCCCGCGGCCTGTTCGACGTCGGCCCCGCGGCGCGACCGGCGGTGCCGGCGCTGCTGGGCCTGTTGAAGGACGAAAACAGCGGAGTACGGTCGGGAGCGGCCGTTGCGCTTGCCGTCCACGGCCGGGAGGAAAAGGAGGTCGTGCCCGCCCTCATCGATCTGTTGAAGGACGCCGATGCCGACGTGCGGCGCATCACCGCGCTCGCATTGGGCCGCATTGGCGCCGCCGCGAAAGGGGCGTTACCGGGTCTTTCCGATGCCGCGAAGGACGAAGACGTAAACGTGCGGGCGGCCGCCGCGGCAGCGATCAAGCAGATTGAGGCTGAACCGGACAAAATTCCGAGGGCGCCTTGAAGGTAACGCCGTTGGTGCTCCGGAATGTCCAAGAGGCGGTGATGATCGTCCCATTGGAATCGGCCTAGCCGCATTTCAATGCGGACGCCGTTCCTCCACGTGGGTCACAATATCAATCGTAACGATCTTGGCCCGTCACGATCAGAATCGTAAGCGACACAAGACCGAGCAAGTTATTGTGACGCGCGCGCGATCAACGAAAGTGCCTCCCCCGCCTCTTGAATCGAAGGTCGTCGAGATCGGGTACGTCCCATGCGTTCTCCCGGTGGCTTGAATGCCCGCATGATCCGCTTCATTCTACACCGGCACGACGCCGCCTTGAAGGGGGTCAAATGGTTCGGGCAGGCACGACGATACCGGTGGCAGGGTAGACCAGACGTATCAGCCGGGGAAGCGGCGATATTATGAGCCGACGGATCGCGCGTAGGAGGCGGTGATACGGCAGAGGATGGAGGAGTTGCGGAAGAGAAAAGGCGAGAGCGAATAATACCCGCGATCCAATTGAGATGATTCTCTGTTTCGCGTACCATGCTATTTTGTGGCGAGTCCCATTTCGA
>Ga0207095_10049_pt1 | contig 35961 bp, 24 predicted proteins | sample Alteio_BWMinHeat_88_FD_153529 | JGI IMG/M metagenome (GOLD analysis project Ga0207095, IMG submission 153529) | Enriched cells from forest soil in Barre Woods Harvard Forest LTER site, Petersham, Massachusetts, United States -... | ecosystem: Environmental > Terrestrial > Soil > Temperate forest >... | reverse complement strand
TGCAGGTTGAGTGAGTTGCTTGTTTTTGAAAACGGGTGAGGTTGAATCGTTAAAGACTTCGTTTTCGGTGGCGTTGACGGCTCTCAGTAGCGCGCTGAAAGCATCGGCGGCTGGTTGACCATTGTTGCTAATGGCTAATGTGCTTATTCCGGTTTTGAGAAGCGTTAGGGTGACACCGGTTAGTGCGTTAGCTACCGTGTTTGAGTTGGTGAAGATGGGCGGCGCGCCATTTACCGAAACTTTGGATTGACCACCAATCGACTGTGGCGCCGTGAGCAAGTCTGTTGCCGATAGAAAATTGCTTGTTCCAGCGCCGAAACTAATGGCTGTTGCACCACCATTCTTGTTGGTTATACTGATCGAATCAAGATTAGAACTGTAGAGGGCCGAAACATTGGCTCCCCCTGAATTAATGTTGTTCATGACAGATAAGAGGGTGTCGGTGGATTTCACCGTGAAACTACTTCCATTGATTGTGAAACTACCCACAGTCGGGACCGTTGGAGCTGGACCTGTTCCAGGAAAGAAGTTTGCGACACTTCCCCCGGTTTCGTTGAAAGTGGGATTCACTCGATTGCCTGGCGTGTGGCTAGAAATCGTCACGTTTCCGGATGTGTCCGCCGCGACCGCTTGATAGGTTGTTTCTCCTGCGGTGACGTCGCGAATGTAAACCAAGTGACCGGTTGCTCCAGCGACAGGCGCATAATTGACAGTAATGGATTGGTTGCCAGCAGCCGTCGCAATGACTGTGGGCGGACTAGCTTGGGTAACATAGCCATTGGCATTAAATCCTAGAACTTCGACCTCATAGTTGTCCCCTGCAACGAGGGTTCCACCCGCGGCCAGTCCAAGGACTGGTGCTGCTCCAGGGTCTGCCAAGACAGTAGAGGCTTGTGTTAACACCGCTGTTGGATTCACTGCTCCGAGATGAACCGCACTGGTTACGGTGAAATTCGGACCAGGGACCGATACGCCTGTCGTGAGGTTGGTCACATTCAAGAAATTGCTGGTGTCTGAGGAAGCTCCAACCCCGATGGGATTTGCGTCTGCGGCGGTCAGTGTGATTTTATCTCCAGCCAAACTGGCAGTTACCCCAAGACCTGGCGCTGTGTTGATTTTGTTCATGATCGAATTTATGGAATCGGCTGTTGCGTCAACCACAATGGTGGCATTAACCCCGTTGTGAGAAAGGGTGAAGTTTCCGGTGGTTGGGGTGGTCGAGAAGCCCGCATATTGAAGCTGGATGTCAGGATCGGCAAAACGTCCAAGGACATTCGCGATGGTTTGAGGTGCGGCATTGTTCACCGCGGTTCCAATACCTTGTGCCGCGGAAGAAACCGGCGTGACTCCTGTTTGAGAAAAGACGGAGGTTGGACTAGCCAATTGCTGAACATTGATGCTGTAGCTGCCGGAGACTGCCGTGCTATTCGCGGTAGCCGTAAAGATTGAAGAATCCGCAGGGCTGGCTAATTTTGCAAGAAATGTGCTGGACTGCAGGAGTGGAGAAATAGCAGAAAGCACGGCTTGAAGCTTTGCATTAATCGTATTGAGGGATCCATTTTGATTGCTTAGGGTAGCAATTTGCCCCGACAGCGGTGCTTCAGAAAGCCTTGTAAGACTGGTAAGTTTTTGAATGATGGAGCTTTCGTCAAGACCTGACACCAGTCCACTAAACGTGATCGGTGCACCACCTGGAATGCTACTTGTTCCCGCGCCTGAAATCCCCATTTACTCCTCTCCTCTCGTTTTCATAAATCTCCCTTGTTTGTATTAGGCTTTTTGAGTCTTGAAAAAGCCTAAAGATTGCAACATGTATTGAAAGATTTTCAAGATTTTCTCTTGTGGGAATTCAACAATGGTCTCTCCCGTGTCATTCTGCACCAGCTTCAGGATCAACGTTGTCGGATTCTTGAAAAGTTGAAAGTGAACTGAGACATTGTTCTCTTGTAAAATAGAATTAATGGCTTGAGTCAACTCCTTTGCATTCTTTTCACTCATGCTCTTTATCGGCAAAGGAGGGGCATTGTCTTCAACAGGGTTCTTCTTTCCCACACTATCGCCCGACGGGGGAGAAAGCGGAACGTGATGGAGCAACGAATTTACCAAATCATTTGATACCATATCCATTCGTAAGTTATCCATAACTTACACCGTCCTTGGCCCCCCATAGAGATACTTATCCTCTTCCTTTATCGACCCCTTTGGTTTAGGACTTAAGGGGTTTTCTGGAAATTTTTTTCGAGCTTCCAAGGCCGCTAGGACAGCCTTGTCGGCGTCTCCCACTTTTTGCGCAAGAAGAGCCAAGTCAAGCCATGCCAAGGAATGAAAAGGGGACACTTCGACAGTGGTTTCGAGAAACTGGAGCGCCTCAGCTTCTTGGCGGCGTTGGATCGCAACACGAGCCAGACCATAGAGCCCTTCGGCTTTCCATTGAGGGAGTTGCAGGAGCTTTTGAAAGTAGGATTCAGAATCAATGAGGGATTCTTCTAAGTTGGCGTGTGCGTTCCAGATGTTAAAGCTCACAGAATTGCAGCCACTCTTTTGGAGGTCTTGAGGGCTTTCATTGTAGCTTTCAACGTAAGCCGTGGTCGAAACGGGGGGATTGATGGAGAGCTTTTCAGGTTTTCGCCCTTTCAACGCATGGAGTCGTTCAAGGACTCTTTCTCCGGTTCGCTTCCAGGTCCAATCCTGCCGAACTTCCCCGGCGGCTAAGAGTCCACGGTGGACTGTTTCTCGGTGGTTGGCGAAGGTGTGCCGCATCGCTCTTCGAAGCGCGGGGACATCCGGTTCAGCTAAGAAAGGGGTGTCGATGGTGTGCAACGTGTCGACTGAGCTGCTTTCAGCAAGGGTAAGCCTTGCGGGAACCAGGTAAGCGTTTCCAGAATGGCAGAAGTCGAGCCCAGCTCCATAGCCAGTTACGATCGGAGGAAGGCCACAAGCCATCGCTTCCAAGGTCGGTAACCCAAATCCTTCTCCACGATACGGTTGCACCGAAACGTGGCACGCGCGAAAAAGCGAAGGGAGTTGTTCGGGGAGGAGCGAGTCGGAAAAAAGAATGACTTCTGGCAAATCATTTCTCCCGGTTAATGATTCGATTTGGGCTTTCCATTCCGATTGGTAATAAAAGTCTCGAATGACAAGGCAAACATCTTCATCAGGTTTGAATTCTTGGAGGTAAGCTTTGATAAGCAGATCGAACCCTTTTCGCATGATCATCCCCCCCACGTAGAGAAAACGAAACTTCTTTTCGGTTTTTAATGGAAGCTTCGGACCTTCGGGGGAAAAGATTTCGGGATCAATTCCAAGAGGAATCACGTGAACTCGATCCGGAGGAACACCACTGCGGACATAAGTGTCTCGAACAAAATGGGTGTAAGCCCAAATTTCTCTGACGTTTTCGAGACTCCGGAGCCAGTAAGCTGGCAAACTTCCAAATTCCCAAGGTTGCATGACAACAAGCTCCCCTTGGAGAGGTTCTTCCCAATTGGGGGGCCAGTGGTGCCGTACATGGAAATCAACTTGACCAGCAATTTCGTGAAAGCAAGGGACGATTCGTCGAAGACGCTGCTCCAAATTATTGAGAAATTGTGGCGCTTCGTAAGGAATGAGAGACAAGTTGATTTTCTCTTTATCGAGCGCCAACGCTACTTCTTCATTCACATGCGACAAGCTGTGGTGAGCAAAAAATGTCCCTTCCCAGATCACACCGATCTTGTTTGAAGCGGTCTTCTGTTGAAGAACAGGCATATTCGGTTTACGCATTTCTAAGTCTTCAAGTGAATGAACAAGATTGATTTTCTTGTGATCAAAAAAGAGATTAATGTTTGTAAGGTTTCTTGGGAGAAGAATGGCTTCGGGTTTCACAAGCGTTGTGGTGACAAGCAACTGAGCCAAACCTCGGAGGCGATGAATTCGGAACTCCTTGTGGTAAACAATTTCTTGATAAAGATGAAGAGAAATTCCCTCGGGATGATAGCCCCTGCTTTGAAGTTTTGTAAGATATTCGAAAAGCTGGGCTTCCGATTCAGCCATCACCAAGACCCGAGGTTTGGTTTCTTGTTCTTTCAGGTGTCCAAAGGCTAGAAAATATTCGTCATGTTCACTCATCCCTGAGGTAATGTTGGGGAGATTGGGTTTCTTTCCCTGAAATTCTAGCCACGAGAATTCCTGTGCCAAAAGGGTGATGAATTCGTTAAAGTAAAGAAGGGTCGAGAGGGCCTTTTCTCCGGGACTCCCTACCGTTTCGAGAAAACGGCGATTGGTGCACTGAACTTGAAAAATTCCATCAACAGACAACAGCGTCTTAATTTTTTTTAAATAGCTGCTGCGTTCGGAACGTGGAAGAGACTGGAGGAAACCATGATCGATGATGGAGTCGTACAAATCTTTCGTGTCTGGGAATGAAGAACCCTGATCGAGCCGGAGCGTTTTCACTTAGAGGATACGATAATTTTCTTAACGGCCCTAACCACATCATCCGCATCCTTTAAACTCATTCGAGGATAAAGAGGAAGCGAAAGAATTTCTTCCGATGCCTTTTCAGCAACATTCAAGGTCCCTTCGGGGATTTTGTATTTTTCCTTATAATAAGGGTGCAGGTGCACGGCGCGAAAATGAACTCCAACCCCAATGCCTTCTTGCTGAAGACGATCCAACATTTGATCTCGGGTAAGTCGGTCGCCCATCTTCAGGCGAATCACATAAAGGTGATACCCATGCCTGTTGATGGTTGCCTCGCGCGTGATGGAAACAATCTCTTTCATTTCTTGGAACGCGTGATTGTAATGGTTAACAATTTCCCGTCGTTTTTCCCAAAAAACGTGCACTTTCCTTAGTTGATGAATTCCAAGCGAGGCCTCCAGATCGGCCATGTGATATTTGAACCCAGGTTCAAGAATCTCCCAGTCACGGTACCCCTCTTTGCTGTAGCGTTTCCAGGCGTCGCGACTTAATCCGTGAAGGCTAAGGACTGCAACCCTTTCAGCAAGTTCTGGATCCTTGGCCACCAACATTCCGCCTTCACCTGTTGTAATGTTCTTGGTGGCGTAAAAACTAAAGGCAGCCACATCTCCCCATTGTCCGGGTGATTTTCCAAGGTATTGCGATTCAAGAGAATGGGCCGCATCTTCGATAACTTTGATTCCATGTTCTTGCGCGATTCGCATGATTTCATCCATGTGACACATCTTGCCAGCAAAATGGACTGGAATCATCGCTTTCGTACGCGAGGTGATGGCTTTTTCCAGGAGCTCAACATTCAAGTTGAGGCTTTTTTCTTCCACATCCACGAATACTGGTCGTGCCCCACAATGTTCAATCACATTGACGGTAGCAGCGAAGGTGATCGGAGTGGTGATTACCTCGTCACCGGGTTTAACCCCAAGAGCCACCAGGGCTAAGTGAAGTGCTGCCGTGCAGGAATTGGTTCCAACCGCATGAGGAACTCCAATGAAGTTCGCGAATTGCTTTTCGAACGCTACGGTCTTAGGCCCTTTGGTGAGCCAGCCACTTTCCAGGGTGTCGAGCACTTCGTTTCTTTCCTCATTCCCGATCCAGGGCTGATGAAACGGAAGAAACTCTGAGCGGACGGGTGAGTCGCCAAAAGCCTCAGACAGTGTCCCTTGAGGGGGAGTCGAAATGGATTTCAATGGAATTCCACCTTTCCTTCTTTGGTCATGATGGGCACACTCCGCATCCAGAGTTGTTTGTTCCACCAATCTTCATTTTCTCTATACCACTCGATTGTCTTTTCTAAGCCTTCTTCGAAGCGCACCTTGGGTTTCCATCCCAGCAAGCGTTCAGCTTTTTCTGCAGAAGCCGTGTGCCGCATCACTTGTCCGGGACGATTTCCAACATAATGGATCAGGCTGGTTGGTTTTCCCATTCGTTTCAGAATCATGTGCGCGATTTCAATGATGTCGAAGTCTCGTTCGCTCCCAATGTTGATCACTTGTCCTGACACTTTTTCGATGGGAGCGTGCAGCACTCGGTCAATGGCATCACACGTGTCTTCCACATAAACCCAGTCGCGTCTGCTCTTTCCATCGCCGTGAATGGTTAAAGGTTCGTTCAGGAGACAACTGGTGATAAAGCGAGGGACAAGTTTTTCTAAATGTTGGAACGGTCCGTAATTGTTGAAAGGTCGAATGATGACCGCAGGGACCTCATACGTATGCCAATAGGCATAAACCAGTCGATCGGCACCTGCTTTGGCAGCCGCGTAGGGGCTTGCGGGGAGCAAGGCATGTTCTTCATCCATCTTGGGTGCTGTGGCCGTTCCATACACTTCAGAGGTGGAGATGTGGATGAAGCGCTTCACGCGGTCTTTGAATTTCAGGACTGAGTTTGCCACCACTTGAGTTCCCATAACATCCGTTTCGAAGAAATGGAAATTGTCAAAGATGCTTCGAGTGACATGGGTTTCGGCAGCCAGGTGGATTACCGCATCGCATTGAGCCATGAGGTTTTCGACAAGGGATGGATTTCGCACATCACCATGCCAGAAATAAAATCGAGCATTGGCGCGAATGATGTCCTGCGGAATGTTGTTGGTGTTTCCCGCGTAATTGAGTGCATCCAACACGATGATTTTGTAGTCAGGATATTTCTTGTAAAGGTATTTCACCACATTACTTCCGATGAACCCTGCGCCACCAGTTACAAGGATGGTAAACATATCAAGTCCTCCTTTTTTCCAGTCAAAATATCGAGGCTTTCTGCCCCGCAATTCAAGAGAAGATCGATCGCAGAAAGATAAGGAACAAAAGGACTATGGCTTTGAGGGTAAACGGGATGTTTGTAATGGTGCCATCGAACCTTGATTCCCGCTTTTTCAAAAAGGGGTTCATCCAAATATTCTTCTGCTTTATCCCCGGTGAGATACTCGGTTCCATCAAGACTCTTGCAAATCTCGATCAGTCGTTCCGTGCGTTCCCCATGGACATTCATTTGAGAAGAAAAGAAGATTGGGGTCTTAATCTGAAGCAGCCCCACGATTTTGTCAATGAGAGCCATGTTAAGCTCGAAGAGAGATTCCCATGGTTCTGCATAAGTGGCTTGAAAAACGGGGAGATATTCCTTAGCAAAAGGGGTCTTTCCATAGTGTTGTCTTAACGCTTTGAGGTGTTTGTCTTGCCAAGTCTCCTGCGGGTTGATTTTTACTTCGCGGATGGTTTGTGTTGCTTTGCCTTTTGTTAAGACCGGGACGGTAAGCCATTGCCAGCCTTCGGCTGTCCGGATTCGATTCCGATTTCTCCAGCCATGCTTGTCATATTGAACGTCATCGTAAATCACAAAGGCTTGGCTTTGAACCATCTGATCAAAGAAACCGAGCCAGGGCAAGTAGCCGGGTTGTAGGATCGCGATCGTTTTCATCTTCCCTCCCGAAGCCTCAAACTCCCAATAGAAAAGGAGTTCCTCAGTTTTTATCGACTCATCCGGTGGGAAATTTAAGAGGCAATCCCGAGCTTATTGTGAATTTTTAATCGCAGAAATGCCAAAGCAGGATCGATTTCCATACCTCTTTCATAGTGAAAAAGTGCTTCGATGGGATCCGTATCTTCGCGGAGGAGCCCGAGTATGGCACAGGCCACGGCATTATTCGCTGTTCGACCAATCTTCTCACATCGTTTGAAAGCTTCTTCTTTGTTCCCGGACTCAAGAATTCCGAGGACCCCGAGAAGCTTCGAATCGGCGTCCAGCCCTCTTTCCATGAAATGGTCAATCATACCAGTTTCTCCCAAAGACTGGAGGGCCTTAATCAAGTGCGGAATCGTTTCTCTTGGTGGGGACTCATGCTTGAACAACTCCTGAATTAAAGTGAGGCTGTCATTTTCTTTTAGGTTTGCTTTTGCCTCTGCTAAAATGGATTTGGTCAGAGAATCTTTGGGGATGAATTCGAGACTTCGTGTTGCCAAGTCGCTGGCTTCTTTCCATTCCTGAAAGAGGAGATGAGTAGCCGCTTTATCGCGATAGGCCTTCCCTTGCTGTTCTTTGAAAAGTAAAGCAAGCGTTGAGTTTTCGCGAATCGCTTTGGTGGCGGGCTCTTTGATGTGCTTCAGAATCTTGGTACAGACCTTGTCCCATGTTGAGGTCTGGAAGGCAATTTGACGGCCAAGCAACCCCCGGATGCGTGTTTCCTTTGGGTGTTGATAAACATGGCGGAGGATTCTTCGAAGCGTGTCAACTTCTGGTTCTGCCAAGAAGGGCTCGCTCGTGAGCGATTCAGAAGAATGGGCGTGTTCGAAGTTCTTGATAATCGAGGGTATGAGATAAGAAGTTCCTAGGGATTGTGAATCTCCCCCTCCACCATAGTCGGTTACCGCAAAAGGGAGACCAGACCCGATGAGTTCAGGGAGAAACCTTGGCACCGCCAAGCCTCGATGAGGGACGAGCGCGAAGGAAGCAGCACGATAAAAGACATTAAGTATTCCGCCACTTTGAATGCATTGTGGATACATTTCCGGTATCTCCCCCGTGGCAACCAAAAGATTAATTCTTTCGAAGAGTTCGGGAGCTTCTGAAGTGCACACGTAGATGAGTGACACGTTTTCATCTTTTTTGAATTCATTGAGGTAGGCAATCAGCGCAAGGTCTCCTCCTTCAAGCGATAAGGCGTTCCCGATGAAGAAAAAGACAAACTTATTTTCTACAGGAAGATTAACGCAAAACCCCGTTGGTGATGTCTCAATGGGGTCGATCCCTCTTGGGAAAACAATAAGTTTATCATCGGGTATGCCTTGGGCTTCGTAAAAGCGTTTTTCAGTGTGTGAGTTCACCCAAACTTCGGAAATCTGTTGTACCTTGACCGCCTCTTGCCAACGGATTGGAATCGCTCCGTGTTCCCAACAAAAAAACGCGTTGGTTTTCCCGGAGAACGCTTTCAGAGTGGATAAGGGATAAAGAGGCTGATCGAACGGGGAAAGAATTCGAAGTTCCGCATGATCCTCTCGCAAAGCGCATTCTCCTAAAGTCTCCAAGACCTTCAACAAATCGACGAAATGAGGGTTTTGGGTATCAGGGTTTCGCTTGGGTTCTCTTGGAACAGGGAAAACTTCACCGGATAGTTTCTGAAAGGCCTGAAGCGATTTTCGGTTCAACGAACCAAAAGGCTCTCCATAGAAGTAGGGGCCTTCCCAATGCAAGGCGAGATCGTTGTCGGGAAGGGGTGTGGAAGCAGATTTGTTCGTTTTGCTTTGTTGGGCCTGCTTAAAAAGAAGCTCCCATTCTGCTTTGTGTTTTGTTATGGCGTACTTTTCTAAGACGCTAGCACGGGCGTTCTTGCCAAGTGATATCGCTAAGTCTCGATTTTGCAAGAGCAGCAGGAGTTTTTCTCGTAACACCTGCGGATCTGAAGAAACAAAACCATTCACACCGTCTTTCACAAGACACCCTGTGTGGGGAGTTGTCACCACAGGCATTCCGGTAGCCATGGCTTCAAGTTGGGCCAATGGGCAAGGGAGATGGTAATCAGGGGAATACGTCGCGAGGAAGACTCGATATTCTCTTAAACAATGCTTTAGATCCTCCCAATCTTTCGAGAGTCTTGAGTTTGGGAGATCTGGATTAGCTCCAAGAATGAGGTGTGGGATCCCATTCAGAACTTGGTCATGGAGTTCAGCGTTATAGTAAGTGCGTTGTTTAATCAAATGTCCAACGCGGAGGACTCCTGGAATCTTACCGGTGTAAGAATGATAATCTTCAGGATCAAAAAGCCCGCCAGAGTCGAAAATATGGCCTTCGAGGGCTGAACCCTGCAATTCCTTTTGCATAATTTCGCGGGTCCAAAAGGCTAAAACAAAGGCTTTCATCAAGGACAAGATGTAAGAGTAAATTTCGTTTTGGTAGGCGGGGGCTAAGATTTCATAAATGCCGAGGTCGTCTCGAAAAGAAGAAATGGGAGAGTAGATTTTGGGGAGAGGAAATTTTTGAAAAAAAGCAAGATCGAAATAGGTTAACCCCAGCGTGATATCAAATTGATGTTCCTTCAGTCCCTCTCGGACTTGACTGAAATCGGTAATGCGAGTTGCATTCTTTGGGAAAGGACGGTAAGAGGTTTGCCATTCGTTCTTACCATCGATTCGCAGCATGCCAAGCAGTTTTGGTTCAATGATGAAGAACTGATGATCGAGTTTGCATAAATTGTGAATGAAAGCCTCATGCCAATCAACCAGTAGGATATTCACGCGGTTTTGGCTAGATCAAGCCAGTCTTCAAATTCGGATTTCAGACTGGTTAGTCCGGGGAATGCATTGATGAGCTTAACGATTTCTTTTGAAAAATCTTGCAACTTATTTTTTTCTCCAGCAGCCAGGTAGAGTCTTGGGAGTATTTTCCAAACCTCAATGTAAAAAGGGCGCTTTTCTAATGCATGCTCGTAAGCCTGAATCCGGCCTTGTTGGTCATCAATCTTTTCGAAGGCATCGCCAAGTTTTTTTGAGATTTCAGATTCATTCATTTTTGACTCCAATGCTTGTTGATAAAAATTGATGGCTCCGTTGAAATTTCCTGTGGCCATCGCCGCATCTCCTAAGGCATCAAAGCATCGGGCCGTTAGAAGGCCGCCTAGATTCTTTTTGTCCTTAAATTGCCGCTCCTTTTCAACATGCCAGGCGTCATAATCGATGGGATACAGCAGACTACCAAATTCTTCATGGGTAGAATCCCATGTTTTTGAAAGTGCAACACCAATCCAAAGTTTCTCGATGGCTTCTTTGTGACGGTTAAGCTTGAGCAGCGCTTTCCCAAAATTAAAATACAGAGGAGGAAAGAACGGCTGCCGCTGGACCGCTTGATTAAAGCATTCAACCGCTTGCTCCCAATAACGCTTTCGCTCCGAAGTGGGTGCGGCGTCACTGTATTGTAAAGCAAGATAGCCGGCTAAAAAATTATAACAAGGTTCGTCTGGAGAGAGCAAAAGCATGGCTTGCCTTGCTGGTTCGCAACGAGAGATTTCGCTGGTGTGCAGGGAATGGAAGTAGCGGGCATGAGCTTTCTGGCCTTCACTCCATTGTGCTGCTTGTGGCGGAGTCCGGAGGAGTCTGCCTTCTTTGACTTCCTCAATCCGTTTGAGCAAACGGTCGATTTGCCGCGCATATGAGTGATCTTGAACAAATATTCTTCCGTTTTTCGAAATGGTGTCTCGCTCGTCATCGTGGGAAAGATAATAATGAACAAGCTCCTCTAGGTTTTGTTCGTTGTAATAAATGCAATGAACTTTGTCTTGCAGGTAAAGTTTCGCTTCGACATTGGTTTCTTCCAAAAAGAGAAGTGATCCGCAAGCAAGGGCCTCGTAACATCGCATGTTCATCTCTCCGCGGATGGAGTGATTAAATGTAATTTTGGAAGCATTCAACAGTCGGGTGTAATCTTTTCCATAAATGCCTGAGACAAAGGTGATGTTGTATTGGGAGCTTAGCATTGCCAAGCGCTTTAAGTAAAAAGCTCTTTTGTCGTGAACCACGTCATTCAGATTCCCAATCATGGTGATATCATAGCTCTTCTTGATTTCAGGCATCCACTGATAAAGAGTCGGGGAATAACCATACAGGGGGACATAGGTGGCATTTTGAAATCCAAAATCCTGAAAGGTGTTAAACCCGGGACGATCCACAACGAGATAAGAAAAAAAAGGAGCGATCTTAACCAAGGCTTCCAAATTGATGCTCCAGTCTGAACTTACGCCGATCACCGGGAATGGAGCACGCTCGATTCCAACAGGAACCCCAAAAAATTCAGGGCAAACAAAGAGAAGAAAATCAATCGATTGGTTCGAAGGAATTCGATCGAGTAAACTCTGAAAATTGTCGGCTTCAAAGTCATAGGGGATGTCGGCTGATTTTCCATACAACAGGACATCCCGACCCAGATACATTTCTCGGATAAGAGGTGCTTCTTTCAAATCATATGGACCCGCTAGAAACATGATGGTGTCATCCTATCCTATCGGCTATATTTTTTACAAGGTGAAGCCGATATTGATTATACAATCATGGAGAGCCTCAAGGTTTCTTCTCTTGGAACTCAGACAGCACCGAAGAAAACCCACTGTGTTGTTTGTGGTGGCGAGGAGTTTTTGCTTCGAAAAACAGTTCCATTTTGGGCAACTGGCTTACCGTCAACAGGACAATTGTACACCAGCATTACCGGGAAAGATGCCTTTTACCTCATTCAATGCGTGAAGTGTCGTCTCATTTTCTTGGATCCAATCCCCGAAAAATCTTATTTTGATACGATTTATGAGGCTTCTGGATGTTATCCGGAAGGGGGAGACCAACGATTGAAACGGGACCTCGAAATCTTGGGGTCGCATCGGGGTGAAGGGAAGATCTTGGAGGTTGGGATTGGGAACTGCCTTTTCTTGAATCTGGCTCGGGAGCAGGGATGGGATGTTTATGCGGTTGAGCTCAATCCAAACAATGTGAACACGGCTCAGAAGTTAGGATTTAATAATGTCTATTTAGGCACTGTCGAATCCGCCCCATTTAAGGAAGGTTCATTTGATTGCGTGCACATGTCGAGTGTTCTTGAACACGTCCTTGACCCTAAAGCAACCATCATGAAACTCCAGGCCTTCCTGAAGCCGGGCGGAGTTCTCATGCTGTCAGCGATTCCCAACATTGATAGCTTTTATCACCGCTTTATAGAAACGGTCTTGGGCAACAATTCTTTCATCGTCGGATTTGGGTGCGCACCTCATTTGACCTGGATCCCCCCTTTTCATCTGTTTTACTTTAACCGACACAACCTCAAAATGCTGATCGAAAGTTGCAACCTTAAGGTCTTGGAAGATCACTGTCGTGATCACATTTATTGGGAGCCACATGAAGAAACCACAAGTCAAGCCCTCACTTCGACCAGGCTTGGGGAGTTGTGTCGCGAGATTTGGAGTGACAAGAGTGCTCCAGAGGAAAAACTGGAAAAATATTTTGGTCGAATTGTGCAAATTTTGCTTCCTGCGATGACCGGTGCGGTTCTTCCACATTTAAACGAGATTGAGATGGCTTTAGACACTGTGAGTGATTTGGCGTATCTTGCCAAAAAAGTTGCCTGATTCCCTTGTTTTCACCATGACCGATCGCGTTGTTCTTCGAGGCATGACCAAAGCCGACTTGGAGCGTGTCCGAACCTGGGGGAATGATTCCGAAGTGGCCACGTTTATCGACCGAGTTCGGCCGATCAGTGAAGTGGAACACGAGAAATGGTTTGAAAAAATGGTGCAAGATCCGAATGTTTATCTCTTTGCCATTGACGAAAAAGAGAATCGACAGCATATCGGGAATGTTTGGCTTTGCAATCTGGATTCGCGTCATCGAAGAGCGGAGATTCGCGTCATGATTGGCGATCGAAATTATTGGGGAAAAGGTTTCGGACGTGAAGCGGTAAGTGCTGCGGTTCATTTTGGGTTCGAGAAGCTCAACTTGCACAAGATCTATGCCTATGTTCTCTCCAATAATCCGCGCTCGAAAGGGATGTTTGAAGCCTGCGGGTTTATCGTTGAAGGAAATCTCAAAGAAGAATATTTTGCGGATGGAAGCTACATCGATGGTTGCCGGCTCGGAATCATTCGAAAAGAGTAAGCCATGTGCGGTATTGCGGGGATTCTAAATCCGAGCCTTCCAGTAGATGAAAATCTCTTCCCTTCGATGCTGGAAACCCTTTATCCCCGAGGGCCAGATGAAAAAGGAACTTATGTGGACCCAAATGTCATTCTGGGCTCCAGACGCCTTTCCATCATTGACCTGGAACATGGGAAACAACCACTCAGCTCATGGGATGATTCTGTTTGGGTGGTTTTAAATGGCGAAATTTACAATTACAACGAACTACGATATGGCCTAGAAAAAAAGGGATATCGATTTAAAACCAAAACCGACACCGAAGTCTTGATTCATCTTTATCTTGATGAAGGTGAAAGGTTCGTTGAAAAACTCCGAGGGATGTTTGCTTTCGCGCTCTACGACAAGAGAAAAGGAGACCTTTTCTTAGCCAGAGATCGGGTTGGCAAGAAGCCTCTCTTTTACACACAGACAGGAAAGAAACTCTTGTTTGGATCAGAAATCAAATGCCTCCTGAAGCATCCAGAAGTCCATCGAAATCCGAATTATACAGCGCTTTATCACTATTTCACCTTTAGACATATTCCACGACCCTTAACAGCCTTTGAGGGGATTTTTTCTTTGCTTCCTGGGGAGATGCTTCGCATCAATCGACAAGGGGAGATGAAGAAGAGCACCTATTGGTCTGTCTCCTTTGATCCAACGTCGATACAAGAAGATGAGGCCCTCAAAATTCTTGATGACAAGTTGAGAGAAGCAGTTAAGCTTCGCGTTTATTCAAGCGATGTCCCGGTTGGGACTTTTTTAAGTGGTGGTTTGGATTCGAGTTTGATTGCTGCTTTGATGCGCGAATACAGCGGTGGAGAGCTTCATTCATTTTCATTGGTTTACGAGGAAGAAGAAAATCCGGATGCCCCCTTTGCGCGCATGATGGCAGAAAAGCTTGGGACAACGCATCATGAATACATCTTGAAAACCGATGAAATTACGCCAGCGCTCCCCGGGATCGTGAAGGCTTTTGATGAGCCGTTTGGGGGAGTGATCTCGACTTACTTCCTTTCCAAACTGATCGCACAGCATGTGAAAGTGGCGCTGTCGGGGGATGGAGCGGACGAATTGTTCGGAAGTTATGCTAACCATCGTTTGGCCTGGCCCATTTATTACTACTTAAAAGGGGATAAAGCTTGGGAAAATTGGCTTGGAGAGAACGAGAAAGTGCAGGCGATTGCCGATTCCGATCCAGGAGTTTGGCGCATGAAGCTTTATCCGTTTAACGATGAGCTGAAACGCAGTCTCTTTTCTCCTCAATTTCTTTCTCATTTGAATGGAACGTCAACTTCGAGTTTGGTCGAGAAGCAATTTCAGGAAATTCGTTCTTCCGATCCGTTAAACCGAGTTTTAGGGGTTGATTTCCATCATCTCTTGCCTGACGAAGTCTTGACTTACGTGGATCGACTTTCCATGGCGCAAAGTCTCGAAGTGCGCTCCCCATTTCTCGATCAAGAAGTGGTAACCTTTGCGGCCTCCCTTCCGGGGAAAATGAAGATCAATCCATCAGGAACAAAACAAATCTTAAGAAAACTTGCTTCGCGTTATCTCCCGACGTCAATCATCGAAAGACCCAAAAAAGGCTTCATCCTTCCTTTTCACAAGTGGCTTCTCGGAAGTTTGGGCTCCTACACGCGCGAAGCGATGTCGCCGAGGAATCTGAAGCGATCGGGATTACTGAAAGCGGAGCCGATCATCGGGCTCATGGAGAAACAACAAAAAGGAGAAAAGGATTATACGTATGGACTGTTTTCCATTTTGATGTTCCAACTGTGGTGGGAAACCTACTTTTCGTGAGCATCAAAGGGCTCATTCCTGTTGCTGGTATTGGAAAGCGGATGGCTCCGTTAACGAATGAAGTGCCAAAAGAGCTTCTCCCGTATGGCGATTCCTTAAAGCCCATGCTTTGGCATATCCTGAATGAGCTGAAGCAAAGTGGAGTCAAAGAAGTGGGTCTTGTTCTTCGGAAAGGGAAAGAAAGCGTTCGTGAATTTGTTGAACGTGAGTTTGGCGGGAAGTTTTTGTTGAGATTCTTGTATCAGGAAGCCGCGACAGGGCTTGTGGATGCGTTGCTTTCGGCAAAACGATTTCTAAAGGGAGAAGACTTTCTCTTGGTTTTTCCCGATCAGCTTTTGAAAGGGAAAATACCTGCGACAAAACAGCTTCTTTCCAAATCGAAGCGAGGTGTCGCTTGTAGCTCGATTGTGAGGGTTCCGAAAGAAGAAAAACGATATTTTCCAGGAACGCTCGAAGTTAAACGTGAGTGGCGAACCTTTGGGCGCGGAATTATTCCTTTTGAGATTTTTAAGGAGCTGAGTTCTTATGAAGGGGGAGATAGCGCAAGTTACCGGAAAGCCTTCCTCACGATGACGAAAAGAATTCCACATCACCTTGTTCCACTTGAAGGAGAGCCAAGAGATCTCGGAACACTCAAAGGCTATGAATACTATTTTTTCCGCGATTCTTTCTCAACATGAACGTTACTCGATTGCTTCTTGGGCGAACACAGGAAATCACTGAAAACGGAACTGGATTCTGGTCTTTTGGAGAACAAGAACGTAAAAATCTAAAAAAACATAACATCGAGGTGATGACTTTTGGCTTGCCTCCTGCGGACATCGTCATCAATTTCTTGGAGCATGATTTCGCGCATCTTGAAAATCAACTGAAGACGAAAAGCTTTTCTCCCGATCTCGCGCTTGTTCTAACCTGCGGATATGGATTTTTGCCTCTTGGTTTCGAAAAGGCTCCGTTCAAGACATTTCTACTCAGCACCGAATGGTTCACGACAGCGCATCATCTCCGCTATCAAGCAGAGCGTGTTGACGGGATTGTTGGGGTTCTGGAAACGTCGGTTCCTTATCTTCACAAAATCACAGGGAAAGCGGGTCTCTATACGTCACTTCCATCCATGGGGGATCGATTTGATGCCATACATCCTTTGACTGAAGCAAAAAAGATTTATGATGTGGCTTATGTTGGGCATTGTAGCCCACTCATTCATCCCGGGAAGGCTCACTTTCTTTCAAGGCTTGCTCTTCTTCCGGAATCGTATAAGGTCTTCATCGGAGAAACGGTTGGATCGGGTTCTCTTTTCGAAAAAACGAATCTCATCAACAATCAGGCAAAGATCGGCGTCAATTTCAGCCATCCGTTGGTGAAGGCTGTTGGCACAAGGGTTCTCCACACGTTGCTGAGTGGGACTTTTCTCTTGGCGGATCATTTGGTGGATGAAGGAGAATTTCTCACCGATAAGGTTGATTGTGCTTTCTTCGAGGATGATTCCCTTGAAGAAAGGATCGCGTATTATCTTAACCATGAAAACGAAAGAGAAAAGATCGCGAGTGAAGGGCTCCGACTTGCACAAGATGGGGCGTTTGATTTCACAAGAAATCTGGTCAAGATCATCCAAAAGTTCCAAAAAAGTTCTGAGGATAAACCTGGGACGAAGCGAGCCTTCACCAATCTTTCTCGAGAAAGACAATACAATGCTCTCGGCGTCGAGCTTCTCTTCTCAGAATTCATGACCAAAGAAGAAGGGTATGAGAAAGCTTTTCATTTCTTCAAGAAAGCCTTGGAGCATTCCCCGAACAATCCAGAATTCTGCAACAATCTAGGGGTGGCCTACGGACTGTCATTCCTGTGCCGGGCTGGATTAACTCAAGAAGTGCGTGAGAAACACAAAACGGATGCGCTCAGTTGGTTTAGAAAAGCTTCCGCTCTTTCTCCGGGTGATGTCGTAGCGGGCTTTAATGAGGCTTGCCTTGATCGCATGACCAAAAACTGGCCATCGTTTCTTGAGCTTTACACGAAATTGAGTAAAACTCTTGTTGCGATGGATTCGCGCGATGAGCAAAATATTCCCTACCTTGGTCCTGTATTGCCTGCTTTTATTGATTTTTACGGCAAGCGAAAATGGCACGAACTCTTCTACCAAGGCTTTCAAGACGGGAAACCGACCCATTCATTTTACGATGGGATGAAGCAATACTTCCTTTATCACCTCAACTCTTGGATGGGAGAATTCCTCGTTGAGCGAAACGAGTTTGAGAGCGCTATCCAGCATTTCGAAAAGGCTTGCACTTCCCTTCCCGATTCCTATCAGGCGTTCGAGATCTTGGGGCGTTGCCTAGCCACGTGTGGCAGGCTAAGAGAGGCCTGTGCAGCTTTTAAGAAATGCCTTGAGATTAATCCACTCGATGTAGCGGGTGCGGGCTATCTGTGTGATGTGTTGATGAACCGAGGTGAAACGAGGGAAGTAGAAGAGTTGGCTAAGAAATATGAACTCATTTGCAAGAGAATTCCCTTTTGCCAGTACGCCCTCTCGTACTTCTCGAACCTTCGACAGAAGCTCGCCTCAAGCGCTGCCAAAAAAGCTTAGTATACCTGCGTAATGCGGTCACAACGAGCGGTTTTTTGTGCATGGAGCGAGTGTGGGTTGTGTCCGAGCGGGTTCACCGCAATCGACCAAGAAAAAATGGTAAGCCATATATTAAGTAGGGACACGGATGTCCCGCGATTGCGGTGCGCTCGGAGAACGGGCAGGGATGACCGTTCGAGAATCAGCGAGGACATAACCCATGCTCGCGACCGCAGCACAATAAACCGCTCGAGCAGACTAACGCGGATTTGCGCAATATTGTCTTAAGTTGGGCTCATGGCGCACCGATGATCAAGTTGGGGAGGGTTTTCCTTTGAGCCAAACAAACAAGATCCCCGAACAACAGCTCTCAATCATCTATGATGGGGAATGCGGATTTTGCATTCGTTCACTGAAGTTCATACGAAAATTTGATTCGAAGAAAAGACTAGCGCTTTACGATTTTCACGACGCTCAGAGCTTGGCTTCGAAATTTCCGATGGTCTCCAAAGAACAAGCTGAAGAAGCGATGCTCGTGGTCGATCCAGGAAAAAGAGTCTTTCCGGGTTTTTTTGCTTTTCGACGGATCATTCTTGAGCTTCCGGTACTTTATCCGCTCTTGCTTCTTTTTTATTTTCCAGGAGCATCTCTCGTTGGCCCCTGGATTTATTCTCGGGTCGCCAAGAATCGGCATCGATTCGGATGCCAAAGTGATGTGTGTAGGCCGTGAATTATCTTTTCTATCCGGTCCTTTCTGCCAACATGCTTGACTTGATCCGAACGGGTTATGGAGTTGCCCTTTTTGGAACACTCTTGCTGTCCCTGGGGCCGAGTCGGTGGTTTTTTGTGAGTGAACGTTTTGGTGGGTATGCCAAGTCATCGCCGGGGATCGATCGATTCCAAAATCCACGCTTACTTCCGGTTGTTCTCTTCGTTTGGTTTCTTTCCGCCATTGGATTGATTCTGGGTTATCACTCGGTCATAGCTGCATTGGTAAACTTGATCCTTTGCCATTATTTCTTCATCCAGATGCGGTGGAAAGGTGTGCTTCGAGGCATGGGGGCTCCTGGCTACATGAGTTATTGGATGGGCGCCTATCTCTTTTTTCAAGAATACGCGAGGTTTTACGATCCGACCGGATCGTTGCAACGGATTTCATTGATGGCTTTCCGGTCTGATTTTGCCATCATCATGCTTTCAGCGGGTGTGTATAAAATTCTTTCGGGGTATCCTAAAAATCATGGAATGAATTATGGGATGGTGAACCCGTTTTGGGGAAAGTACTGGAGATACTTCGGAAAACTTCACACCCAACATCTCTCTTTCCGTTTGCTTAATCATCTTGGCTATGCCACTGAGATTGCGGCAGGGTTCTTATTGCTTTTTCCATCGCTTGAGCTTTACGGAGCACTCCTTATTTTCTTCACTTTCTTGTTCATCGCCACTCAAATACGCCTCGGGTTTCTTTGCGAGATGGTCATGCTCGGAAGTTTGATCTATCTGCAAAAAGGGGGAATAGCAGACCAGTGGCTACAAGCCTGGTGGCCAAAGTTCATTCCGGTGACCCAAGCCTCTCCTGTGGCCATGCCATTCTTGCTTCAAGTCAATGAGATTCTGATCGTCTTCTTTCTGATCTACATCGCCCTCTTGATCCCAGTGAATGCAGGGCTCTACTATAATTTCTTAGCTCGAAAACCGTTGACGAAGCCATTCCAAAAACTTCTTGAGCTCTACACCAACACGCTTGGAGCCATCATCTGGCGAGTCTTTACCGTGGATGTGGTGAACTTTTATGTGCAGATTTGGGTAGAGAACAAAGTAACCGGAAACAAGCAGCTGTATTCTGTGCCGGGATCCCTTGATTGGAAAAGTCGATTTCGTTATTGCCACGTGGGAGAATTCGTTGGGCTCACCTCGGTCTTTACCACATTGAAATATTATCCAAACCAACCTAGCTTGTTTCAAGAGCGGCTGCTTCGGTATGCGAAGACGGTTCCGTGTCCTGCCGGCTTTAAGCTCGTTTTCGAGTACGTGAGTATCCAGCAAAAAGAGGAAAGATTTCACCATGTTCCCATCGCACAATTTGTGGTTGATCTCGAAGAGGAGAAAATCGAAGAATCTGCTATCCTTCCCGAAATGCGCGGGTTGCTTCGTTCGGCCCACCCCACTTCACCGGTTCATGAGGCCGCACGTCCCGGGACCTATGCCCCTTCTCCTAGCATCAACACTTAAATTGCGGACATTCTGTGTCGATAAAGGGGTGGTGGAGTTCTTTTTCTCTGGACCAGGGGGGAGAAAATATCGTGATTAATCAAATTTCCAAACCGAAAAAGAAGTACGGGCTACGATCTGGTGCAGAGCAATTTCCACTTATGATTGTCCTTTCCATCATTTACCCTTGCAACTTTGGTTGTCCCAATTGTCCCTACACCGATGGAAACTCCGAAATTCGACGCTTCTATCATGAGCACAACGGGGATCGCTTCCCTGTTACTCTGTGGAACAAGATTGCGAATGAGGCGGGTGAGTTTGGAACCTGGATGCGCTGCACGGGTGGTGGAGAACCGATGCTCCATCCGAACATGGTTGAGATGATCGAATACGCAAAAGAAAAAGGGGCACGGGTTTGGCTTAACACCAATGGAAGCATGTTTGGCCCCATGGAAAAATATCGGCAAAAACTAGAACGGATTATTCGGGCTGGAGTTGATCTCATCGAATTTTCAATGGATGCTGGGGATGCAGAAACCTATGCGATACTACGTCCTCCACGAGGGGGCCCGCCGCGAGATCCACAAAAGTGGTGGGGGGATCATGTCGACAACATTCGAGCTGCGCTTCGGATGCGAAAAGAGCTCAAGTCACCCACACGTGTGGTGGTTTCGATAATCCGGCAGAAAGAGATTGAGGGGAAGCTTGAAGCCGCCCTCGATTTTTGGTTGAAAGAAATCGGAGTCGATGATGTCATTACCCGGAAGTTTCTTTCTTGGGATGATAACACCACGATTCAACTCGGAAATGCCCTCGATCCACACTTGTATGCCAGTCTCCCAACCGAACGGAAGGAACCTTGTGTATGGCCCTTTGAGCGGCTCAATGTGGACACGCTAGGTCGTATTGCGCTCTGTGGACAAGACATTTCCTTTAAAACCGCAAACCTATTCCCGAATGCCAATGAAGTTTCCATCAAGGAAATCTGGCAGGGAGAGATGTTTGACTGGTATCGAAAAAAGCACCTCGAAGAACGAGGGGCTGAATGCTGGCCTTGCCGTGGTTGCTCGGCGTGGCTAGGTGGAATTCGCGATTGGGATTACGGTTGGTTGAATGTCCTCAAGAAATCAGGGGATCACCTCAAACAAGTGATGAGTCGAGATCTCGGCTTGGAAGTTGAGATCTATGAACCGAAGATGTAATTCGCGCCTCTAGGTTCTTCATGCCCGCACTTTCTGTGCTGCTTGGGAAAACCGACGAAATTGGCCAGAGCTCCTTTTGGTCCTTTGGGGAAGTCGAGCGACGCCATCTCGAAGAAAAGGGAGTTCGGTTTCTCACCTTTGGAGCCCAGGATACGGATCTCGAGATTCATTCCCTGGAAAACGATTTCCACTTTTTGGAAACTCAGCTCTCCACGCGTCAATTCAAGCCTGATTTAGCCCTGATTATTACCGGGGGTTACGGATTCTTGCCCGAAGGGATCGAAAATGCTTCCTTTCCAATTTTCCTCTTGAACATTGAATGGTTCTTAACCTCCCAACATTTTTATTATCAGTCTCAACGAACGGACCAACTCTTAGCCGTTCTAGAAACCACCAAACCGTATTTTAAACGAATGACCGGGAAGGCGACTTATGTGACCTCACTCCCCTTACTAGGAGATCAATTTAACCAATTTTATCCTATTCCGGATGTGGAGAAGATCTATGATGTCAGCTATGTTGGAACGTGTAACCCGCTCATTCATCCTGAAAGAACCAAGTTTCTTGCGCAACTGGCAACTCTCCCAGAAAAGTACAAGGTCCTCATTTCCCAAAATCTTTCCAAAGGAAGCCCTGATTTTCATTTTGAGTCAACAAATCGGGTGAACAATCAAAGCAAGATTTGCGTTAACTCAAGCCATCCTCTTGTGAAAGCGGTCGGGACTCGAATTGCGCACACATTCTTTAGCGGCGCTTTCCTCCTAAGCGATCACTTGGTGGACGAGAAGGCATTCTTGAAGCCAGGAGTTCATTGCGATTTCTACACGGATGAGAATCTCTCAGAGCAAATCGAATATTATCTTGAACAGCCAGATGAACGTGAAGCCATGGCTAAGAATGGGCTCCAGTATGCGCGTGAAGGAGCATTTTCCTTCTCGTCTATTTTGATCCGTTTCCTTGATGAGGTGAGGAAGACCCCTTTTGAAAAACTGAGATCAAAAGGAAGGTTTAAAAATCTTTCCAAGGCCGAACAATCCATGGCTCTTGGGATTGAGGTGCTCCTTTCAGGGCTTGTTTCACAAGAGAAAGGTTTGAAAAAGGGGATTGACTATCTGGAGCAAGCGTTTCAATTGGAGCCAAACAACGAAGCCATTCTCAACAATCTTGGGGCGGCATACGTTTTCTATTTTCTCACTTCTAGAAATGCTTCCGTAACAGAGCGTGAAAGAGCGCATGAGAGAGGGTTGGAGCTCTTTCAGAGAGTCAGGGAACTGAACCCGTCCGATGTCTTCTCTCGGTTTAATGCAGCGTATCTCCACTATCGAAACAAAGATTGGAAAGAAATACACAAGCAGTTCATGGAATTGACCGAACTTTTGGAAGGGGACACAAAGGTTAGCTTTTCCCACATCGGTCTTGTTGTTCCCGGCTTTTTCGACATCTTTTCCAAGCGAAAATGGCAAGAGCTTTTCTTCGAGCGATTTGAGGATGGAAAGCCAACCCCCAAGTTTTATGACGGTGTGAGGGAGTACATGCTTTGGCATCTCAACACTTGGATGGCTGAATTTCATGTGGAGTGTTTTCGATTTGCAGCCGCTATCGAGCATTATCGAAACGCAGCGCTTCGATTCAAGGATGCGGATCAAACGTTTGAGTTGCTAGGCTGGTGTTTGGTCAAGATGAAGCAGTTTGAAGAAGCTCGAGATGCTTTTAGGCACAGCCTCGAGCTAAACCCGCTCAATGTTCGGAGCGCCGGTTATCTGTGCGACATGCTGATTGCCTTGGGCGATCGAAAAAGCGCACTCGAGTTGGCCAAGAAATACGCTTTGATTTGTCAACGAATTTCGATTTTCAATTTTGCGGTGACGCACTTTTTAAGAATTCAGGAGGAAGGTGGGACCAGTGAAGGAAATGCGACCTCTCTCTCTGCCATCCACTAAGGTTGGAGTGCCATTCGATCTTGGAAGGAAGTATGCTGCTTTCCAAAAATGGCTTTGTTACAAACTGATGCCACACTTTCCATGCCTTGAGATTCCGCTTCGAGATCCAAAAGAATTTCAGGAGTATAATTACAAGGGAGCTTCATTTGTTCTGGGTGATTTTCCGGGAGAGAGTATCGAGGGGAAAGCAATTCTTGATCTTGGTTGCGGAGATGGGGGCAAGACGGTGTACTATGCTTGCCATGGAGCAAGAAAAGCGGTGGGAGTGGACCCGAATCCAAGGAAGTTTCCATTAGCGCAAAACTTTGCACAAGAACGAAATTGTCAGAACGGCGTGGAATTCATCTCTGCATCCGGAACGGACTTGCCACTTAAAGAAGAAACCTTTGATTCGATCATTTCAAGCAGTGTTTTGGAACACGTTGATCGAGAGGAACTCTTGCCTCTCTTTTCCGAGTGTTACCGGGTGTTAAAGAAGGGGGGGCAGTTTCTCGTTCGATTTCACCCTTACCGTTCGCGCCTTGGAACACACATTAATTTCTATGTGGCGATTCCTTGGTGCCAATATTTTTTTCATGAACAGGTTCTTCTTGAGATTGTCAAAGAAAGGCATCTTCAAAGAATGTCTTCCGGTGGAGATCACTTCTATGATTCCACAAAGCTCATGGCCTCAAAGCACCTCTGGGAGATTAATCACCTCAACCGATTGACGCTAAAGGAGTTTGAATCCATCATCAAGCAAACTCCTTTTCGAATCGCGAAGCGCTATCCAAGTAACAAAGGTCTCGAGAGATTTTTGGCAAGACTTCCCCTTATTCGGGAGTTCTTGACCAATCATGGAGTCTACGTTCTGGAGAAGACTTAGACGGTTCCAGATAGCGCAGATAGGGCTCTAATTCGAAGGCTTTTTCGAAATGGACCATCGCTTCTTCTGGATCTTCATTTTCGAGAAACATCCCAAGAATGGCATGAGCTTCGGCATCGGGGTGATTGCTTATAACATCCCTACAAACTCGAATCGCTTTCTTGTGGCGGTTTGTTTCATAGAGTCCAAGAGCGGCTAACAAATGCTGATAAGGGTGTTTCCGATTCTGCAAGAGTTTGTCCAAAGATTCTTCCGTTTTCGCATGTTCCGTTGCCTTGACCAGATGGAGAAAAACAACATCCGAATAATCTTTCATCGAGAGGATTTCACTGAAAAGTGAAGTTTCAAAGCTTCCAAGAGCCGCGTTGGCCTCCAGAAGAACTGCCTTTGTCAACAAGTTGTTCGGATTTCGCTCCAAACTTTTTGATGCGAAGCCTCTTGTTTGCTCCCATTCATCATACAATGAATGAACTATTCCGTTACTTAACCAGAATTCTGATTCCTGATGGTCTAACAAAACATTCAGTTGGACTGATTCTTCAGACTGCTTTCTTGTTTTTCCATTAAGGTGAGAGACTATGTTTTGAGCAACACGCCTCCAAGCGAGCTCTTCGAGTCCTTTTTTTCTTCCCAGTAAACCCCTTATTCTAGTTTCGACAGGATGTTCAAAGGCATAACGCATGATTCTTTGCAAGCTTTCCACATCGGGCTTTCCCAGAAAAGGCTTTCCAGTGAGAGGCTCCGGAAAGAGTGTCTCATCGATGAAATGAGTGGAGGTAGGTATGGCGTGATAGGTCCCCCAACGTTGAATATCGAGTCCGGCTCCATAACCACTGATGGCCAAAGGGAGCGCATGCCCGATGAAGTGGGGGAGAAATCGTGGAAAGTTCAAACCACAGTGGCTTACAATACCAAACGAGGCCATCCGGTAAAAAAGTGGCAAGGTGTCGATGCTGTTCGTTGTGGCAAAGGCGATGTCTGCGCAGGTACCGGTGTGACTCAAACTTTCTAACTTCTTGAATAGAGATGCCGATTCCGCGGTGGCTAGATAAAGTAAAGCGACATTATCCGCTGGCTTAAATTCTTTGATATACGCATCGAGGGCAAGATTGCCACCTTCTTCGAGGCCCGTGGTTCCTACAAAAAGAAAGACAAATCGATTTGCAAAATTCTGATGAAGCTTTCTCCCCGATGGATTCAAGCGCTCGGGGTCAAACCCCCTTGCAAAAACAGCAAGCTTTGCTTCGGGAATCCCTTGAGCTTGATAAAACTTTTTTTCAGTGGCAGAATTGACCCAGATTTCCTCCACCGTTCCGTTCTGAACGAGACTGACCCAGCTTTTGGGAAGTGCGCCGTAATCCCAAGGGAGGTAAGTGATCGATTTTGTGTTCTCAGAAAGCGCTTTGGGGTGGCCGTCAAAAGGAGACACAAGGCGAAAGGGGGCTGGTTTCGTGTGGAGGAGACTTTGCCCCGCGATCTCGAGTGTCTTGAAATAATCAAGAATGGGAGCCATGAGTTTGTCATGAGTTTTTCTACCTTGTTTAGGATGCATGACAAGTGGAATTCTGTTTGTTCGCAATGCGTGAGCAATTCCTTGATTGCTCTCCCCATCAATTCCTGAGAGTAAAGGGCCTTCGAGTTCAATTTGAGGCTCCTCGATAATGGGTTTAAAACTGTTTCTTCGCGGGATGAAAGATTCGAAGGCCAAGTTGAAGATTTTGTTCCATTCGCTTTTATATTTTTCAAAATTGAACATTTCGGAAATGGTTTGACGAGCACGTTTTCCTAACTTCACGGCCAGTTCTTGATCATCTAACAAAGTCAACAGTCTTTCTCGGAGCACTTGAGGATCGGAAGAAACAAAGCCATTTTCCCCATCTTTGATGACACAGCTTGGATAAGGTGTGGTGACCACAGGCATTCCCGAAGCCATGGCTTCTAATTGAGCCGTGGTGACCACGAAGTCATAGCGAGGCGAATTCGTGGCGAAAAAAACTCGGTGCCGACAAAGGGCTTGTCTTAGATCATCCCAGTCATCGGCGATTCGAGCATTGGGGAGGTGAGGATTGTTTCCCAAGATCGTGTGAGGCATGTCTTTCGTGACTTCGGAAAAGAGCGAATAGTTGAATTCTTCCCGTTCCTTTAGGAAATTTCCAACTCGGAGTACCTTCGGGATGTCTCCGACGTACGGACCGTAATCTTCAAGCGGAATCGCATTGTAGGTATCAAAAACATGAGCTGGAAGTTTTGAATCCCCTAATTCTTTCTCCATGACTTCGCGTGTGGTAAAGGCAAGAAAATAGTTTGGGAGCAAACCTCGGATGTACTCGTAGATTTCGGTTTGTTTTTCTGGGTAGAGGTTCCCTAGCGTTGAGAATTCTCCCAAGAAGACCGTGATCGGGAAATACATCTTGGGAATCGGAAGATGCTTGAAAAAGGCCATGTCGAGAAAAGCAATCGCTAACGCAAGATCGGTTTTTTGAGCATGAACAACTTCCCGAAGTTCCGCCAGTTCAGAGATGAGGTGAACGTTTGACGGGATGGGTCGATAGTTGGTTTGCCAAGAATCCTTTCCATCAATTCTTGTCATTCCTAACACTTTGGGTTCCACAACGTAAAATTGATGGCCTGTCTTTGCGAGTCCAAAAATGAAAGACTCATGCCAATCAATCAAGAGAATCGTCAATTTTCACACAACCTCAAGCACATTTGTGGTTACCTGTTCCATATTCGTAGCAGGAACCCTCATTTCTTTTTGGAAGGCATTCCTTGAGCAAAAGGAGGTCTTATGGGAGAAACCACGGCAGATGATCTTTTCGAGAGCAAGGTTGCTGAACTGCGGGAGCTTTATCACAGTTTGAGAGATGAGATGCGCCGGAAATGGGATCGCGATCTCCCACTTGAAGAACTCTTGTTTGATCGTTGGGAACGTGCGAAACACCTTGGGTTTGGCGAAGGGACAAGCATTTTTCACAATAGCTATGTTTACGGAAAAGTGATTGTGGGGCGCGAGACTTGGATAGGCCCTTTTACTTTCCTTGATGGGAGCGGAGGTCTTGAGATTGGAGACCATTGCAACATCAGCGCTGGCGTGCAAATTTACACGCACTCCACCGTGAAACGGGCGGTGTCTGGTGGAAAGGCTGAGCCTGAGCGCGCTCCGGTAAAAATTGGAAATTGCTGCTACATTGCCCCTGGGGTCATTATTTCAAAAGGGGTAACCATCGGAGATCACGCGGTGATCGGGGCCAGTGCATTTGTTAATCGCGACATCCCCGCTTTTTCGGTGGGGGTGGGTGTTCCATGCCGCGTGACCGGCAAGGTGGAACTCAATGAGGCAGGAGAAGTGTCCATTACGTACCAAGAACGGTCTAAGCGGATGTATTAGGTGGCTTCCGACCGGAAGCCACAAAAATGAGACTCATGATGTACGCAGTCTTTGAAGTGATGAACAGATCGTACTCGCGTCGGTATTGTTCCCATTCTTCTTGCGACACTCCCCCCTCCGTGGAGAGGAGCGACTGATATCGATCAGGATGATATTGAGGAAGAAATGGTTCAAGGCCAAGCTCATCGCTATGGGTAAGAATCGCATCAAGTGTGAGCCGCTCGAATCGAGCGTCCCGAAGTAAACGCCACAGCTTTCGGCCGATATGTGGATTGCCGCCGCGCTTCGACTGTAATCCGCGCAGGCGATTCATCAGGGTGGAAAACGAGGGGAGGCCTCCATCGATGATCCCCCCCAAATCATCATCGATGTCAGCGATGGCAAGGGTGCCGCCAGACTTGAGTAGACGCGACGTTTCCTCCAAGGTGGTTTCAGGAGCCCCAAGGTGCTGGAAGAGATAACGCGCTATCGCAAAGTCAAACGATTCGTCGGCTAAGCTAGTACTCCCAGTCGATTCTTGCAGGATCTCGACTTTGTGAGGAATGTGCTTAGCAAGGCGCTTCCTGGCGAGCTCAGTCATGGCTGGATCGAGATCGACGGCTGTGAGCTTGCTCGCAGGAAAGCTGTCAAGCAAGAGCTCGGTGACAAACCCAGGACCACAACCGAGTTCGAGAATAGACATGCCATCTTGCAATCCGAGGTGCTTGAGGAGCTGGACTTCCTTCCCCCAGCTTACATGCGCTTGTGCACTCAGCCATTGAGGGTCAGAAAGAAGTTTGGATGAAGTCAGACGAGCGTCCGTCACGGTGCGTTTTTATTCGACATGAGAGGTCCTTCTCATCCCAGTAGAGGTTTCGAGGAATTTTGCCGAAAAATGAGTAGGAATCGATGAAAGCCATGAATCTACTGATCGGGATCACCGATGAGATCAATGCGGTTGCTTTTTGGAGTTTTGACGAGGAAGTCCGCCGGACACTGAAAGAACACGGCATCAGTGTCCTTACCTTTGGAGCGAAAGAAACGGACATCGTGGTCGATGCTTTAAGTCAAAACTACGATGAGCTTGCTTCACAACTGAAGTCACGAAACTTTGTTCCCGATTTAGCTCTTATCATAACAGTGGGCTATGGCCTTTTGCTTGAAGGAATTGAGAGAGCTCCCTTTCCACTTGCACTTCTGTATCTAGAGTGGTTTTTCACCGCTCAGAACCTTTACCTCACTTCGCTTCGAGTTGACCATATTTTCGCGGTTCTCGAGAGCTCCAAAGAAGATGTGAAGCGAATAACTGGAAAAGATCCCCTTATCACTTCACTCCCCCTCATGGGAGATCGATTCCCGCAATTTCACCCATTGCCTGAGGTGGAGAAAGCCTATGACGTAGTTTACATCGGGAATTGTAATCCGGTGGCCCACCCAGAGCGGACCCGATTTTTTGAGCGACTGGCGCTCCTTCCGGAAAAATACAAGGTTTTGATTGGCCAGACCCGCACACCAGACAACAAATCGGTCATTCTTGAAGAAACCAATCGAGTCAACAATCAAGCGAGAATCGGGATTAACTTTAGCCAACCTTACATGAAGGCTGTTGGAACTCGTGTGGCCCACACGTTGATGAGCGGCACCTTTCTCCTAACCGAGCACATGATGGATGAAAAAGATTTTTTGGCTGATGGGAAAAACTGCGGTTTTTATGATCCCGATAATTTGGAAGCAAAAATTGCTTATTACCTTGCGCACGAAGAAGAACGCGAAACGATGGCTAAAAACGGCTTGAAGCATGCGGAGAATGGAGCCTTTTTCTTCACCAAAACGTTGTTGAAAATGTTGGACAAACTAAAAAGCAGGCTGGAATCTCCATTTAAAAACAATCGTGGTTTTATTGCACTTCCAGAATACAAGCAACTCACCTATCTGGGGATGCAAGCCATGTTTTCTAAAACCATTACCGAGAGTCGAGGCTTCGTGAAAGGGGTTCAGTATTTTGAAAAGGCGTATCACAAGGAATCCAACAGTGCTGAAACGTCAAATAATCTAGGGGTTAGCTACGCGGCTTGCTACCTGTTTGGCCTTGACTTGTCCGATGCGCAAAAAGGAAACTTTAAAGGAAATGCTTTAGGGCTATTTCGCCAAGTTCAACGCATCTCAAAAAACGATATCCTATCTCGATTCAATTTGGCTTGCCTCTATTGGCAAGAAAAGGACTTTAAAAGTTTTTCTCAACTCTTCATCGAAATAAACGGCCTCTTTGAGGAATTAGAAGAAGGCTGGGAGTCTCTTTTCCCGTACAGCGGTTTATTGCTCATGTATTTTTTTGACTTTTACTCGATCAAACGGTGGCAAGAGCTTTTCTTTCAATATTGTCATGATGGGAAGCCAGTCAAGGAGTTTTACATTGGGGTCAAGCGCTATGTTCTCTGGATCTTAAATGAGTGGATGGGGGAGCTCTTGACCCATCAGGAAAAGCATGAAGCTGCCGCTGAGCATTATCGTGAAGCGAGCACTTACATGCCTGATGCCGATCGGACAATGGAAGAGCTTGGCCGGAGTTTGTTGAAAGCTGGGAAAAACGTCGAAGCCAAGGCCGCCTTTGAAAAATCGATAGCGCTTAATCCATTGAATGCAACCTCAGCGCTAGCCATTTGCGAGATCGAACTCAATTTAGGCAACCGAGATCGAGCGAAACAAATTGCGAGAAAGTATCAGTTGATTTCAGAACGAATTTCGATTTTTGGTTCAGCCCTCGAGCACTTCAAGCGCGTCCTCGCCTCCGCAAGCTAGTCACTCCCACTCGATGGTGGCTGGTGGCTTGGAGGTAATGTCGTAAACAACGCGGTTGATTCCGCGAACTTCACTGACAATGCGGCTTGAAATTCGACTGAGGAGATCCCAAGGCAATCGGGCCCAGTCAGCGGTCATCCCATCGGATGAGTGAACCGCTCGCAAGGCCACAACGTTTTGGTAGGTTCTTCCATCTCCCATCACCCCGACCGTTTTCAACGGAAGAAGCACGGCAAAGTATTGCCACAAGGAGGACCTTTCTTTATATTTCCCGATTTCTTCTCTAACCACGGCATCCGCTTGACGCAGAAGCTCTAGCCCATCAGGGGTGATGCTTCCCAAGATTCGAACCGCAAGTCCGGGTCCAGGGAAAGGTTGGCGTTCAATCATCGGGTTTGGAATCCCGAGTTTTTTCCCAAGTGCACGAACTTCGTCTTTAAAGAGATAACGAAGAGGTTCCACCAGTTTAAACCCGATTTTTTCAGGAAGCCCCCCCACGTTATGATGAGTCTTGATCTTTGCCGCAAGCTTGTTTTCTCGTGTGGCGCTTTCGATGACATCAGGATACAAGGTTCCTTGAACGAGGAAATCAATCCCTTTCAGCGATTTGGCTTTGGCTTCGAAAACGCGAATAAAAGTCTCCCCGATGATTTTTCTTTTTTTCTCAGGGTCAATGACACCTTTGAGTTTTTTTAAGAAAATATCCGAAGCATCCTCGATATGGAGTTTGATCGGGAATTTTGAAAGAATCGATTTGACTTCATTGCGTTCATTGTGACGAAGAAGCCCGTTGTCCACGAAAACAGCATGGAGCTTGTTTCCGATAGCTTTTGAAACAAGGACGGCAGCCACCGTGGAATCAACCCCGCCGGAAACAGCGCAAATGGCTCGACTGTCACCCACCGTTTTCCGAATGCTAGCCACCGACTCTTCGATGAACGAAGAAAGATTCCAGTTAAAGTGACAGCCACAAATTTCCAGGAATTGCTTGAGAAGTTGGTTCCCGAATGGGGTGTGTGTCACCTCAGGATGAAATTGCACACCGTAGATCTTTTTTGAATCATTCCCCATGGCTGCAATGGCCCCTGACAGACTCTTCGCCAAGACATGAAATCCTGGAGGAAGCTTGCGGACCTCGTCCCCATGGCTCATCCAGCAATCCCCACCCTTGATTCCCTGAAACAGTGGAGAATGGTTGGTGATGGCAATCTTGGCTGGGCCATATTCCCTTCGCGATGTTCCTTCCACTTTTCCGTGAAAAGTCGCGGCCAAAAGCTGCATTCCATAACAGATTCCAAGTATCGGAAGGTTGATTTCCGAAATCCAATCAGGAAGCTGGGGAGCATTTCGATCATAAACGCTGGCTGGTCCACCACTTAAGACAATGCCTTTGGGCGATAAGGCTTGAAGACGCTTTAAGGAAACATCATGGGGGAGAAGCTCACTGTAAACGCCAAGTTCGCGAATTCGCCGGCAGATGAGCTGATTGTATTGAGCGCCGTAATCAAGAACAACGATGCTTTCTTTCATCAAAAGCTAGGTGCCCGATTTCTGGGGTGTCTTCACCGAAGTTCGTGTTTTCTTTACGCATTGAGAAACAAAAGCCTTAAAGAGTTCTGAAAAAGCTGGATACACTTCAGTCGATTCGGGATGCCATTGTACCCCCACCACCCAAGGATGCTCTTTGGATTCCACCCCTTCAATAACTCCGTCTGGGGAAATGGCGGTCACTTCAAGAGAGGTGGGTAAATCTTTCAAAGCCTGGTGGTGTCTTGAATTAACCTCTTTTTCCTCCCCCAAGATTCCTGAAAGCTTGGAGTTCTTCTTGATCACAATGGGATGGCGCATTTTTCGCTTTTCTTCGCGAACAGCTTGGCTTTGATCTTGATGGGGTGAAAGAAGTTCTTTTCCAAATTGCTTTGCAAGATCCTGATGCAGGTTGCCTTGCATGGCCACATTTAGTACTTGGATTCCACGGCAGATGGCGAGAACCGGTTTCTTGGTTTTGAGAAATGCATTGAGTACTTTGAATTCAAACTCATCGCGCTTTCGATCGGGTTCGTCACAGAATGGTTCTTTCTTTTCGTCGTAGAATTCCGGGTCAACATCTTCTCCACCCGACAATAAAAGACCATCCAAGGAAGGCTCAGCAAACGATGCGCCTGGTCGAAGGGGGATTGCTTCTCCACCTGCATTGATAACCGCGTCGATGTATTCTTTGTCTGAGGGGATCTCTTTTGCCCCGAGGGTAATCCCGATTTTTGGTTTCATTCCCTCACCCAATAATTTGGAGCTTCTTCAACTTGAGAAAGAGAATGGGGATGGCTTTCTCGCATTCCGGCTTGAGTAATTCGGATAAATTTCTTGCCGCGAAGTGCTTCGATATTTTTTGCCCCGAGATAACCCATGCCCGCCCGCAAACCGCCAAGCAGTTGGTGAATAATCCGATGAATCTGCCCCTTGTAAGGGACTTTCCCTTCAATCCCTTCAGGGACAAGCTTCGATTCAGCCACACCGTCTTGCGCATACCGATCGCGAGAATAAACTTTCATGGCCCCAAGACTTCCCATTCCACGATAGGCTTTATACCGCTGACCTTCTTCGAGGATCACTTCTCCGGGTGCCTCATCGGTTCCAGCAAACAACCCACCGAGCATGACCACCGAGGCACCACCCACCAAAGCTTTTGTAATGTCTCCGGAATGATTGATTCCCCCATCACCAATGATCGGAATCTTGTATTTCTTGGCCATTTGGTAACAGTCATGAATGGCGGTAAATTGAGGAATTCCGACCCCTGCGACAATTCGAGTGGTGCAAATCGATCCAGGGCCAATACCAACTTTGATCGAGTCAGCCCCTGCGTCGATAAGATCTCTAACCGCTTCTGGAGTTGCTACGTTGCCGGCAATGACTTGAATGTCGTGATGTTTCTTGATTCGTTTCACCATGTTGATGACGTCTTCGGAATGTCCGTGAGCGGTATCGACAACGATGACATCCACTTCCGCAGCAACAAGGGCCCCTACACGATCCCAAGCATCCCCGCGAACTCCCACAGCGGCACCCACAAGAAGACGCCCATGTTTGTCTTTGGCTCCATGGGGATACATTGCTTTTTTCTGGATGTCTTTCACCGTGATCAAGCCTTTGAGTTTTCCATCTTTATCCACGATGGGAAGCTTTTCAATTTTGTGTTGATGGAGAATTTCTCGCGCTTCTTCTAAGTCAGTCCCTTCCTTGGCTGTGATCAGTGGGAGTTTGGTCATTAAGGTGTGAATCGGTTTGTTGTAATTTCTTGCAAAACGAAGGTCACGATTCGTCAGCATTCCAACGAGCTTTCCTTCAGGATCCGTGATTGGAATGCCAGAAATGTGATAGGTGGCCATCACCTGAAGTGCCTTTTCAATCGGCTCATCGGGTTGCATTCGGATTGGGTTTCGAATCATCCCACTTTCAGCACGCTTCACCCGATCAATTTCTTCGGTTTGCCGTTCGATGGGGAGACTGCGATGAATGATTCCAATCCCACCTTCGCGCGCCAGGGCAATGGCCATTCGAGCTTCGGTCACTGTATCCATGGCGGCGGATACCAGGGGGGTATTCAGCCGTATTTTTCGTGTTAGCCAGGTGGATGTATCCACTTCATTGGGGAGCACGGAGGAACGCTGTGGAACCAACAAGATGTCATCAAAAGTTAGTCCTTCGCCAATGTGCTGACTTGCTTCTGAAGTCTTGCCATTGGAGGAGGGTTTGGATCGAGTCGTCTTGACGCTTATGGTGCTGCTCTTTCGTGCCACCTGGGGATACCTCCAGCTTACTTAATTATAATATTCGCCTTATCCCCACAAGAAAACCTTTTTGAATTCAGGATGAATTCATCCTGCGGCCACAGGATGTGGTCGGCCGCGGACACAGACGTGAGAAACCGCTGGATTCGTCTAACGTCAGGATGCATTCAGATTGCCCATGATTCTTGGTAAGGTATTTTCAGCGACATCGGCCAATTGGGAAATCGGGATATCGAGTCCGCCGTGGAAAACAAGAGAACTCCCACCCACGACCCCTAGACATTGAATTGCAATCGTTTCTTCTTCGGCTAGCTTTTCAAAGAGCGATGCTTTGTCAGGAGATACCGTGACCACATAGCGGGAAGGGGCTTCACTTAACCATTCTTCCACCGAGAAGTTCGAGTCGAGTTTGGCTCCAAGACCTGACTGTATCGCACACTCTGCGACAGACACGAAGAGCCCCCCTTGGCCGACATCATGACAGGATGAGAGGAGTTCTGTTTGGGTGGATTTCAAAAGGGCTTCTGAAATTTTCTTTTCGGTTTCCCAAGATAGCGGAGGAAGATGGTCACTCTCAATTCCAAGAAACTCGAGGAAAAGTGATCCGGAGAGATCGTGATTTGAAGGCCCAACCAAATAAATCTTCTCCCCTTCTCTTTGGAAGGCAATCGGAACAATTCTTTGAATGTTGGCAACTTTTCCGACCATCCCAAGGATCGGGGTGGGCAAGATTCTTTCTTTTTCGCTTTCATTATAGAACGAGACATTACCAGAAACCACGGGTAGCTTCAAAGCTTGACACCCGGTCACCAGGCCTTCCATCGCTTCGACAAACTCGCTGTAGCTTTCAGCCTTATCTGGATTACCAAAGTTTAGGCCATCGGTGAGCGCCAAAGGTGTTGCCCCGACACAGGTGAGATTTCTCAAAGCTTCAGCCAGAAGATACTGGGCACCAAGCTTTGGGTCAATCTTGCAGTAGCGTCCGTTTCCTTCCATGGTGACGGCGATGCCCCACGATTTTCCATGAACTCGGATGACAGCGGCATCTGCACCAGGGCCAACCACCGTGTTGACTTGCACCATGTGATCATATTGCTCCCACGCCCATTTCTTGTTGACCAAACTGGGAGTGGCGAGGAAATCGAGAAGTGTTTTCTTGAGATCGGAAAATGATGGAAGTTTGTACGTTCTCGTTGGACGGTTCTCTTTTTTAATCTCTGGATAAATAGGGGGTGGGTCGACCAAAGCCGCTGTAGAAAGCGAAGCCACGAGTTGATCTCGGGAAAAAATCTTAACGACTTCTTCTTGGATTGTTTTTCCGATCACCTCGGCTTCTAATCCCCACTTGTGGAAGATTTCGCGAATTTTTTCAGTGTTTTTTTCATCGACAGCAGCTAACATTCGTTCTTGAGACTCACTCATCATGAATTCCCAAGGTTCCATCCCCTTTTCTCGGGCAGGGATCTTTGAAACATCGACTTCCATCCCACACTTTCCTGCGGCGCTCATCTCACTTGTGGTGCAAGTCAGGCCCGCGGCCCCCATGTCCTTTAGAGCCACAAAAAGTTTTAGTGAAGCTGCTTCGAGCGTTGCTTCAATCAAGCACTTGCCAAAGTATGGGTCACCCACTTGGACCGTAGGGCGCTTGCTTAGCGCCTCGCGCATTTCTTGAGAGGCGAGAACACTGCATCCGCCAATTCCATCGCGACCTGTGCTTGATCCAAGAATCATCACGGCGCAATTCGGTTTGGCCTTTGAAGAAAGAAGCGCTTCTTTGGGAGCAATTCCAATGCACATCACATTCACTAAACAATTGCTCGAG
>Ga0207095_10048_pt1 | contig 36553 bp, 37 predicted proteins | sample Alteio_BWMinHeat_88_FD_153529 | JGI IMG/M metagenome (GOLD analysis project Ga0207095, IMG submission 153529) | Enriched cells from forest soil in Barre Woods Harvard Forest LTER site, Petersham, Massachusetts, United States -... | ecosystem: Environmental > Terrestrial > Soil > Temperate forest >... | reverse complement strand
TCGCTGTGGATGGTGGAATGGCGGACAATCCCCGAGTGGCTCTTTATCAAGCCAAGTATGAAACCACCTTGGCCAATCGAGCGAAAGATGAAGCGAATGAAAAAGTCACGGTGGCTGGAAAGTGTTGCGAGTCGGGTGACATTCTTTTTTGGGATGTTCCGTTAGCCAAGCCGAAGTCTGGGGACATTCTAGCCGTGTTTTCGACTGGAGCTTATCATTACTCCATGGCCAGCAACTACAATCGACTTCCGCGTCCTGCGGTCGTTCTTTGCCGGGATGGCAAAGCGGAACTGATCATTCGCCGAGAAACTTATGATGACATTGTTTCAAAAGATCTCGTTCCAAGTTGGTTGAACCACCGAGGTCGTTCACGCAGTCGCTAGTCCGTTCATGTTAAACCTCGACCCCCACGTTCTTCTGGGCATCGTTGTTCGAACCGTCTTTATTTATCTAGTCGTGCTGCTGGGCGTTCGAGCGATCGGGAAGCGAGAAATTGGGCAGCTCACCCCTTTTGAGCTCGTTTTCTTGCTCCTCATCAGCAACGCAGTTCAAAATGCCATGACAGGCCCTGACACCTCGGTGACCGGTGGCATCGTTGCTGCCGTGACTCTGATTGCCATGACGAGTCTCATTTCACTTCTCTTTTTCCGAAGCTTGAAATTCAGGCATTGGGTTGGAGGGGTACCAACAGTGCTTGTTTCTCAAGGGAGAATGGTGATCGAGCATTTGGAAAAGGAAAAATTAAGTGTCGAAGAGCTGAATCAAGCGCTTCGCGAGCATGGGGTTATGCGCGTTGAAGACGTCGAATTGGCGGTTCTAGAAATTGATGGTTCGGTGAGCATTATTCGGACTGAAGACCTGAAGCCAGAAGCAAAATCCCGTGCCAGGCGCAATCTCCGATTTACCAGAAATAAATCGTAAAAAAAGTGAGCTGGCAAAACCAGCTCACCCCGACCTTTCGAATCTGGAAGATATCTTGATCTGGACCTCGAAATATAAAGATATCGTGCTTGATCGCCTACAAGATTATCTACAATCCAGCCAGCTTTTGGAAGCATCCAACAGCCTTCTTCTGGCTGTCTCGGGTGGACCTGACTCCATGGCCATGCTCCATCTTTTCTGCCGCATGCGAGAGCGGTGGAATTTAAGGCTCGAGGTGGTTCACCTGAATCATGGAATTCGGGGGAAGGAAGGAGACGAAGACGCTGGTTTTGTAAACGAGGCCTGCAAACACCTTGGAATCCCTTTTCGCTTATTTCAGTTTAACGTTCCAAAATATGCGAAAGAAAAAAAGCTATCCATCGAAGAAGCAGGACGTCAGATCCGATTCCACTTTTTTTGCCGATACGCGAAGGCGAAAAAATTCGACCGAATGGCTTTCGCTCACACAGCCGACGATCAAGCGGAGACGATCTTGCTAAATCTCTTTCGTGGTGCTGGTCCGCGGGGATTGTCTGGAATTCCCGTTCGGAATGGATTGGTGATTCACCCCATGCTTAAGTTTCGAAAAAAAGAGCTCCTTCAATTTCTGGAAGACCATGAGCTTCAGTATCGCGTTGACAAGAGCAATGAGACAAGAGATTATGCAAGAAATCGAGTTCGTCTCGAGGTTCTCCCCTTTCTTGAAGAAAGACTACAGCGCAACATTCGAGAGAATCTTATTCGGACAGCAGAGATCGTCAGTGAGGAGGAAGCATGGTTTGAAAAACAAATCACGGTCTTGTTTCAGAAGAGATTTCGATTGTGCGGGAAGGGAATTTCACGGCTTGAGCTCCCCTCGGAAGATGAACTCCCTCCACCATTAGAAAGACGGCTGGTTCGGAAGTTTCTTGAGAGTTCTCTCGGGACTCTGGATGGGGTCACCTTTCATCACATTGAAGAAGTTCGAAAACTTCTTCAAAAGGAAAACGGCAAATGATTTATTTTTCTTGACGCTGTCATTGAAAAAACAAAGGATGGACTTTTTTTTTCTGCGCCTTATCAACCCTGGAAGGGGGAGATTGAAGTCTCAGTCCCAGGTCAAACTGAAGTAAAACCATTGCAAATTCAAATTACAGCTAAGATCACTTTTCCAACAAGGCCCTCTGAAAAAGAGGGGGCAGAAGCCTTCTTGGATTATGAAGCCATTCAATCTCCGCTCATGATTCGCACTTGGCGGCCAGGCGATTGGTTCTGTCTCTTGGGCCTCGGAAAAAGAAAGAAGCTGCAAGATTATTTTGTGGATCGGAAGATCCCGAGGCTCATGCGCGATCGAGTTCCGCTTTTAATTTCTGGCGATTCCATTCTTTGGGTGGGGGGACATGACGTTGACGATCGATTTAAGGTGACAGAAAAGACACAAGAAATTTTGCATTTGAGGATTGCTGAAGCATGAAGGTTGAGGAAGCACCCATCCAAGAAATCGTACTTTCCGAAGAAGCGATCCAGCAGCGTGTTCGGTCGCTTGCCCTTCAGGTTTCGAGCGACTACGCTGAAAATGGCATACACCTTGTGGCTGTTTTGAAGGGAGCTTTGGTTTTTCTGGCTGACTTTTCGAGGGCTTTAACCATTCAAGCCACCTTAGATTTTATGGTGGTTTCAAGCTACCAAGAAACGCGCAGCACCGGAGAAGTTCGAATTCTAAAAGATTTGGACTATCCCATTGCCGATCGCCATGTCCTTTTGGTCGAAGATGTCATCGACAATGGGGTAACGATTCAATCATTACTGACGACACTCAAGTTAAGAAAGCCAGCGTCTCTCAAAGTCTGTACTTTGTTGGACAAGCGCGAAAAACGGGCAGCACCATTTCAGCCCGATTATAATGGTTTTGTCATTTCAAACCAATTTGTGGTCGGGTACGGATTGGATTACAACGAACGCTATCGCAATTTGCCTTACATCGCCACATTAAGGAAGGAAGTTTATGAACATTTTTGAAAGAAACAAGTAAGAGGAAAGGAGAAATCGATTTGCTTCGAGGTTCACGTTTACTTTTGGTCTTGTTGGTTCTGGTCTCCATCGGGCTTTATTTTGCTCAGCACATGAAGATGGGAAATAAGCCTGCCCAGAAGATTTATAGCGAATTCTTTGATGATGTCCGGAAAGGGCAGGTTGAAAAAGTTGTGGTGACCAGAACCGAGATTCAGGGCACCTACAAACCCAAGCCGGATGGTCCTGGTGGAGAATTCGTGACGTATGCCCCGAATGATCCCGATTTGTTCCGTTTTCTCCGGAAGTACAATGTGGCCACTCAGGTCGATAACAAAGATGATGCTCAGTGGTGGAACCTGGCCGGTTTATTTCTCCCTGCAATTCTTGTCTTCTTGTTGATTTATTTCGTGATGCGGCAGGCCCAAGCTGGCGGCAGTCAAGCCTTCTCTTTTGGAAGAAGCAAAGCCCGATTGCTCAATGAAAATCGACCCAAAGTTTCATTTAACGATGTGGCTGGGGTGGATGAGGCCAGACAAGAACTTGAAGAAATCGTTGAATTCTTGAAATATCCTAAGAAATTCCAGATGCTTGGAGCCCGAATCCCCAAAGGCGTGTTGTTGGTTGGTCCCCCGGGGTCAGGAAAGACGCTGCTCGGGCGAGCAATCGCCGGAGAAGCGGGGGTGCCATTCTTCTACATCAGCGGTTCCGATTTTGTGGAGATGTTTGTTGGTGTGGGAGCTGCGCGCGTTCGAGATTTGTTTGAGCAAGCGAAACGAAATTCCCCTTGTATTGTGTTCATTGATGAGATCGATGCTGTTGGTCGCCAACGAGGCGCTGGCCTTGGCGGTGGCCATGATGAACGAGAGCAAACGTTAAACCAGCTTCTTGTGGAGATGGATGGTTTCGAGCCAAACAACGGGGTGATTTTGCTGGCGGCAACTAACCGCCCCGATGTGTTAGATCCAGCGATTTTGCGCCCAGGGCGATTTGATCGTCAAGTGGTTCTTGATAAGCCGGATATCGCTGGCCGCACGGCGATTCTTCAGATTCATTCGCGGAAAAAAGTGTTGGGCTCTGAGGTGGACTTAGAGCTAATCGCCAAGCGCACTCCAGGCTTTTCAGGTGCGGATTTGGAAAATCTTTTGAACGAGGCGGCTCTTCTCGCCGCGCGCACCGGGAAAAAGGCAATTGATTTGGAGGATTGCAGCGAGGCGATTGATCGTGTGCACATGGGGCCAGCAAAGAAAAGTCGAATCATGTCAGACAAGGACAAACTGAGCACAGCCTATCACGAAGCTGGCCACGCTTTGGTAGCCAGACTGACCCCTGCGGCTGATCCGGTGCGAAAAGTCACCATTCTTCCGCGGGGTATGGCGCTTGGTGTCACATGGCTTGCGCCTGACGAGGACAAATACAATCGGACCAAAGAAGAGCTTGTTGCGAAGATCACGGTAGCCATGGGTGGTCGTGTGGCTGAAGAGCTGGCCTTAAGCGAGATTTCAACGGGAGCATCCAACGACATTGAGAATGCTACCGATGTTGCTCGCCGAATGGTGACTGAATATGGAATGAGCGAGCGTCTTGGGCCGCTCTCTTTTGGCCGCAAACATCGAGCAGTTTTTCTCGGGAGAGATTTGATGGAAGATCGGGATTATTCGGAAGACATTGCCAATCAAATTGATTCTGAAGTTAAGCTTATCGTGAGCCAATGTTACGAGACAGCCAAGAAACTTCTAAGCGAAAACCGCCCGACTCTCGATCGCGTCGTTAAGGAACTTCAAGAACATGAGGTTATTGATGGTACGGATTTGGATGCCATCATTCGAGGTGAAACGATTAATCGGCCAAAACCAACGCCACCTCCGAGTGCCGAGAGTGGCCCAGAGGTTAGACCAGCAGCCGAGCAACCTCGTATCCCTCAAGGAAAGGTGGTGCCCGCCGAGGGTTGAAAGAGCAGAGTTTTGCCCACAGGAGCGAAGGGGAATTTGCGAAGATTCTTAATTTTTATCAAATTCGATGGGAATATGAGCCCCATGCTTTTCCCATCGCCTGGGACAAAAAGGGAAATGTCATCGAACGATTTAAGCCTGACTTTTACCTTCCCGATCTCGATTTGTACATCGAATTGACAACGTTGAAGCAAAAGCTGGTGACCAAGAAGAATCGGAAAGTGCGACTGCTTCGAGAATTGTATCCTGAAATTAATTTGAAGGTTTTTTATGGAAAGGACTACCGTACGCTTCTCATCAAATATGGAATTCAGGGAGAAAGGCAAGGAGAAAAATTAGACAATCCATGATTTCGGATGACATTGAAGAAATCTTATTCACTCCAGAGCGGCTGAAAACGCGCGTCCAAGAGATCGCTAGCGAAATCAATGAAGAATATGAAGGGAAGTCACTTCTTTTGGTAGGAATCTTGAAAGGGTGCATGTATTTTATGGCGGATTTAATTCGGGCGCTCAAGGTTCCTTTAGCGATTGACTTCATGTCCATTTCAAACTATGGCTTTTCAACACAGAAAACCGGTGTGGTCCGCATTTTAAAAGATCTTGAAAAACCGATTGAAAATCAACACATTCTCATTGTGGAAGATGTGGTCGATACGGGTCTAACCCTTGGTTATCTTCTCAAGATTTTGAAGGAGCGGTCGCCAGCTTCCTTACGCGTGTGTGCGTTGCTCGATAAACCGGTGTACCGCATCATGCGAGTTCCGGTGGATTATCGCGGGTTTGAACTCGACCGTCGCTTTGTGGTTGGTTATGGTCTTGACTATCAGGAACGTTATCGCCACTTTCCCTTTATCTGTGTCTTAAAAAAGGAGATTTGTCCACTATAATTATGGCTAACTTAACGGTGCTTTATCGACTTCAACAAACTGACAAACAAATCGAAGAGATCTCAGAAGAACTTGGATCGATGAATGGCTCTATTCAAGGGAAGGAAGAACTTGCTCACGCGCAAGAAGCCTTGGAAAAAAGCGCAATCCGAGAAGCGAGAAGCCGATCGATTGCTCAAAGATGCCGAACTTGAGCTTGCCTCAGTCGAGGCAGAAAAGAAGCAAGCTCAGGATAAGCTCTACGGCGGGAAGGTTACCAATTCGAAGGAACTTTCCCAGCTAGAAAAAGATTTGCAACAGCTGGATAGGCGCCGAGAAAAACTCGATGAACAAGTCCTTCGCGGAATGGACAAGATTGAAAAGGTAAACAAAGAGTTTTCTACCAAGGAGCAAGCCTGTAACGAAGTAAGAACCCGATGTGAGGCGGATCAATCCGCTCATGAAACTCGTAAGGAACAGCTGGCTAAGCGTCTTGCAGAACTGCAAACCAAGCGGGATACCTTTACCCAATCCATTGATGAAACGCTGCTTGAACGCTACGCAAACTTGAAAGCGCGAAAAGGTGGCCTGGCGATCGTGAAAGTTCAAAAAAATACTTGCGGGGGCTGCTTTATGCAAGTTCCAGAAAGTTCCATGCAAAAAGTGAAAGTGTTGGAGCTGGAGTACTGCAGCTCTTGCGGGAGGATCCTCTACCTTGACAAAGAAATGGGAAACTAGGTAGGGAATCGAAAATGCCGTATCGGCCATGCGTCTTCCGCTCTTCTCAATTAGGCATCTTCCAGTGTGAACGGCACTTCTTCCAGCACAGTGACCCCGATCAGTATGACCAGCTCTATCAGTTTTGCCTCGAACACGTACCTGATCGCTTTTGTCCTCACATCGATTTTGGGTTTAACTTTGAAGAGAAGCCGCCTCGAATCTACATGAACTGCACTCATACTTATTTTGCGCGTCCGCTGAAGAGTTTTGCGGAGTGCGCCCAATGCGATTTCCCGGATAAAGAAGGGTTTTCGCTCGGATAATCCAATTGCTAGACCTTCGTGAGAACAAGGGTCAGACACAGTCTGGTCCTTTCTTTGTGAGGTGAAGTGCGTGTCCGTTACAGTTCTAGTTGGCGCCCAATGGGGCGATGAAGGAAAAGGGAAGGTCTCTTGCTATCTGGCTCGCCAAGCGAACATCGTTGCGCGGTATTCCGGAGGAAACAATGCTGGCCATACCGTGGTGGTCGATGGGCAAACCTTTAAGCTTCACCTCGTGCCATCCGGAATTTTCTATCCCGAGACGCTTGCGATTTTGGGAAGTGGAATGGTGATTGATCCCGCTGCCTTTATTGAAGAGCTAAGCACACTTCAAGCCGCGGGCTATCCCTGTAAAAATGTACGAATCAGTCCCTTGGCACATCTGGTTCTCCCTTACCATCACGAGATTGACAAGTTGCAGGAAAAATCAAGAGGCGCGAAAGCGCTTGGAACCACGCGAAAAGGGATTGGGCCCGCCTATGCTGATAAAGCAGAGCGCATCGGGATTCGTCTTGGGGACCTCTTGGATGAAGTGAAGTTTCGGGAAAAATTTCTCTACAACATGGAAATTAAAAGAAGCCGCTACCGCGACTTAAACGGCGCGGTTAATCCGAATGAGATTCTTGATTCGTATAAGCGGTACGCCGAGGTGATTTTTCCCATGGTGACTGATACCTCAAAGCTCCTTCAAGAAGCCATCGCTAAAAAACAGAAGATTCTGTGCGAAGGGGCCCAGGGAACGATGTTGGATGTTGATTTCGGAACGTATCCCTATGTGACTTCCTCGGCGACGACGGCGGGTGGAGTGGCCTCAGGACTTGGAATTCCACCTCAGTCAGTCACCGAAGTTTTAGGGGTAACCAAAGCTTATACCACGCGCGTTGGAGAAGGAGTATTTCCAACAGAGGAAACCGGCAAGATTGGAGAGTTTTTACGGGAACAGGGTGGGGAATACGGGACAACCACTGGGCGCGCTCGGCGGTGCGGTTGGCTTGATGGATTGGTTTTGAAATACGGTGCCCGATTAAACGGCTATTCGGGGCTTATTCTCACCAAGTTAGATGTTTTAAGTGGCCTGGAAGAAGTGAAGTTTTGCGAAGCTTATGAGTACAAAAAAGAGCGTTTAGATGATTTTCCGATTGAAATGGGGATCTTTGCTGCTGCAGCCCCTGTTTATCGTTCATTTCCTGGATGGAAAGAAGACATCACCAAAGCAAAGAAGATTTCGGATCTTCCGAAGTCCTGCCGAAATTATCTTGCCTTCATTGAAGAATATACCGGTGTCCCGATTAGCCACATCAGCATTGGCGCTGATCGGGACGACATGATTGTAGCGTAACACTCGATTTTCCCCTTGACAAATCCTTGCGCGTGTGCTATCATGATAGTGTTGTAACACGTTAAAACAGTAAAACGACATTGAAGGGGACACTTCTGTCCCTGCCCTAACCCGGCAGGAAGTGTCCCCTTGGAGCTAGGCATGAACGAAAAAGCCATTAACAACCAAGAAATGAAAGAGCTGTTTGCAGCAGTTCTGCAGCTTAAAACCGTTGCGGAATGCAAACAATTCTTTCGCGATCTCTGCACCCTGACAGAGCTCGAAGCCATGTGTGAGCGTTTCCAGGTGGCTAAAATGGTTTACAAGGAAGAGCCTTACCGTGTTATCAGCAAGAAGACAGGAGTGAGTACAGCCACGGTTACCCGCGTGGCTTACTGGCTTCACAATGGTCCAGGAGGTTACAAGCTGGTTCTTGATCGGATGAAATCATAACCGCGCTCATTTCACAGCCATGACAACGCTCATTACCCCAGAGATTCCTAAAGGGACCCGTGATTTTCTTCCCAAAGACATGGTAAGACGAGAATTTGTTTTGGAGAAAATCAAGTCGGTCTTCGTGAATTTTGGTTATGACACCATTGAAACCCCGGCCATTGAATACGCGAAGACCATTCATGGCAATTACGGGGAAAATGAATCGAAGCTCACTTACACTTTTAACGATCACGGGGGAAGAAAGCTAGCGCTTCGGTATGATCAAACCGTGCCTTTTGCTCGTTTTGTGGCTTCGAACTATCAAAATCTCCCGATGCCTTTTAAGCGTTATCAGATTTCCCCCGTGTGGCGAGCTGATAAGCCCGCCCGGGGTCGATATCGGGAATTTCATCAATGTGATATTGACATCATCGGAACCGACAGCCTGATGGCTGAGGGAGAAATCGCTCGAGTGATTGTCTCTGTGTTTGAAGCGTTGGGTTTTGAAGATCTTGTTTTCAGGTTTAATAGCCGCCGTTTAATGAACAACATCCTTTCACGGCTCCGAATTGCCCTGGACAAGCAACTTCCGGTTATCCGGCTTCTGGACAAACTTGAAAAAATTGGGAAGGGAGCGGTGGGTGAGGAGCTCCGAAAGATCCTCCCAGAAGAGAAAGCCGATGCACTTCTTAAAACGGTCGGAGTTACAGGAACCAATGAAGAGAAAATGCGTTTTCTAGAAGAGTATTCTCCATCCGAAATTCGGGAGTTTATCAGGATTTCGGAAGCATTCGAGGTCCCGACTCGTTATCTCAAATTTGACCCGAGTTTGTCCAGAGGTCTTGATTATTACACGGGCCTTATCTTCAAAGTGAGCTTGCCTGATGTCAAGCTTGGAGCCGTATGCGCCGGTGGGCGCTACGATGATCTCTGCTCGACTTTCTCTCGAGAAAAATTCAGCGGGGTGGGGGCCGCCTTTGCGTTTGACCGGATCATGCTGGCGATGGAAGAGCTGGATATGCTGAAAGATGTTCGCCTTAATTCCCAAGTTTTGGTGACCTATCTTGATGAAGAAACATTACCCAACTCATTGCGAATCGTGAATTCGCTTCGAGAAGCTCAAATTAATGCTGAAATTTATTTTCAATCCGATCGGCTTAGCAAGCAACTGCGCTACGCAGAAAAAAAAGGGAATTCCGTTTGTTATCATTTGTGGTCCTGATGAAATCGAGCATGGAGAAGCCATTATCAAGGTAATGAAAACTGGGAAGCAAAAAGTTATTCCCCAAAGTCAGCTTACCATTTATCTCAATGGCTATCAAGCGTCATGAAAGCCGTCAACCCTTTACGCATCGCTGTTCAAAGTCACGGGAGGTTAAGTGAACCAAGTCTTGAGTACTTGCGTTCCTTAGGCTTGAAATTCAAGACCAACGGAAGGGCGTTGATCACCCCATGCGACAATTTTAGTTTGGATATTCTCCATCTTCGTGATGATGATATCCCTGAATACGTGAGTCGCGAAGTGGCTGATTTCGGAATTGTTGGAGAGAATGTCCTTTATGAAAAAAACAGCCGTGTCAACATCATCAAACGGCTCGGCTTTGGATTCTGTTCTCTTGTGATTGGGGTTCCGGATGATTCCTCGATTCAAGAGGTGGCCGACCTTGAAGGGGAACGTATTGCTACGTCCTACCCACGGATCCTTTCGGAGTATCTAAAGGAGAAAGGGGTGAATGCCGCCATTATTCCGATTGAAGGTTCGGTGGAAATCGCGCCCAGTTTGAATCTCGCAGATGCCATTTGTGATTTAACCCAAACGGGGAAAACGCTGAAAGAAAATCATTTGGTTTCTCTGGTGACCATTTTGCAGTCCCAGGCTGTTCTCATTGAAAGTCCGGTTTCCCGTGGTGAAAAGAAGGAGTTTATCTTGTTATGAAAATCTTGACCTCGGCCACGATGAAGCTTGATGTTATTCTGGAAACGCTTCGAGAAAAGCGTAGCTACACGCAAGACAAGGAGATCGTGGAAACCACACGCGGGATCCTTGATCAAGTGAGAAAGGAAGGGGACAAGGCCCTTTTCCGATTGATTGCACACTATGATCGGTTGCAGCTTTCGTCCTTGCAAGTGGCATCCAGCGAGCTCAAGGGGGCCGCATCTCAGATTTCCGTTTCCCTCCTGAAGGCACTCAAGAAATCAAAAGAAAACATTGCCAAATTTCACAAGCAGACACTTCGTCTAAAAGAAAAACAAGTGACCACACAAAAAGGGGTTTCGGTTTGGCGGGAATTTCGTCCCATTGAACGCGTAGGCCTTTACGTGCCCGGAGGAAAAGCGGCTTATCCTTCAACCGTTTTGATGCTTGCTGTTCCTGCGATCATCGCAGGATGCAAGGATGTGATCTTGTGCACCCCGGCGTCAAGCGATGGAAAATGTAACCTAGCCGTTCTTGCTGCAGCCAATCTGTGTGGTATTACCAAAATTTTTAAGGTGGGGGGAGCTGGCGCGATTGCAGCCATGGCTTACGGGACAGAGACGATTCCAAAAGTTTCAAAAATTTTCGGTCCAGGAAATACCTATGTGACAACTGCTAAGATGCTTGTGTTTGGTCAGGTGAGTATCGACATGCCGGCTGGACCTTCCGAAGTGGCGGTGATTGCGGATGAGTCAGCAAACCCGCGTTGGGTTGCTGCCGATCTTTTATCACAGTTAGAACACGGTGAAGATTCCCAGTCTGTTCTTGTCACGTTTTCCGCTGGTTTTGCTGAGCGGGTCATTCAGGAGATGAAAGCTCAAATGCAAGCGCTTTCGCGTCGAGAGATCATTAAGCGATCGCTTGAAAAAAGTTTTGCAGTGGTTGTCCGTTCCTTGGACGAAGCGTGCCGTGTTGTGAATGAATATGCACCCGAGCACTTGGAGATTGTCGTGAAAAATGAATTGGCTATTTTAAAAAAGATCAACAACGCAGGCTCAATTTTTCTTGGTCGATACACCAATGAGCCCCTAGGAGATTACGCCACTGGCGCTAATCATACGCTTCCCACCTCGGGGTTTGCGAAGATGTTTCCGGCCCTTTCAACCGAATCTTTTGGTAAGATGATTCAAGTGCAGAAAGTATCGAAAGAGGGGATTGGAAACCTGAAGGAGACCGTAGAAACCATGGCTTCCAGTGAAGGTCTGGATGCACACAGAAATGCCGTGTCGGTGCGCTTCTCATGATTCAATCTTTGATAAGGCCAAACCTCATTAAGTTTCAAGCATACAGCTCAGCCAGGCACCTTTACCAAGAAGGGCTCTTTTTTGATGCGAATGAAAACCCGTTCGGAAGTGTCGTGAAATCGCTTTTTGGCCTGGAACTTAACCGATATCCCGATCCGTTTGCGAGGAAACTCAAAGAAAGACTTTCGGAATATGTGGGTGTTAAGCCAGAGGCGTTGTTCACTGGAGTCGGATCGGATGAAGTGATCGATCTCTTGATTCGGCTTTTTGTTTCCGAAGATGAGGAGGTTATCATTTTCGAGCCAACGTATGGCATGTATCGGGCAGCCGCAGAGATTGCCGGTGTAAAAATAAAGACAGCCCTTTTAACCTCCGATTTTCAGATCGATTTTTCTGTTTTTAAGAAACAATTAACCTCGAAAACCAAAATGGTGTTCTGTTGCTCTCCAAACAATCCCACCGGAAATCTCCTGGAAGAAGAGGCTATTTTAAAGCTTTGCAAGAGCTTTAAGGGAATCGTGGTTGTGGATGAGGCCTACATTGAATTTGCGTCACGACCTTCGTTGACAGCCAAGCTAAAAAAGTTTGAGAATCTCGTCTTGCTTAGAACCTTTTCGAAAGCGTGGGGGTTGGCGGGTATTCGAGTGGGTTATGCTGTGGCGCTTCCCCTTATTGTTGAATACCTTAACAAGATAAAACCTCCCTACAATTTAAATTCGGTTTCAGCTTCGATAGCCGAGCAAGCACTCGGTAAGACTGCACAGGTCTCTCGCTGGATAAAAGTCATCTTAAGAGAACGAGAAAAGCTTGGAAATGTTCTTGAAGAACTTGGATATGAAGCTTTCGAGAGCGAAGCAAATTTCATTTTAGCCAAGCGCCGTGATGCCTCGCATCTCGTGAAGGAGCTTGCCAGGCGATTCGGGATTATTACGCGCGATATGTCAAGCAAACCCCATTTGGAAGACTGCTTTCGTATTTCGGTTGGCACGCCAAGACAAAATCAGAAGCTTAAGAGCGCCTTGAGGAAAATCGGATGAAGGTGGCTTTCTTAGACCGAGATGGAACGTTGATTTTTGAGCCTGTGGACACGGAGCAGATTGATTCTGTCGAAAAGCTTAAAATTCTGCCCGGCGTAATCGAAGGGTTGAAGCGGATCAAAAAGGCTGGCTATCAATTGGTGATGGTCACTAACCAAGATGGGCTTGGAACTCGAAAGTTTTCCGAATCACAATTCAGGAAGCCGCAAGAAAAGCTGCTGAGTCTCCTCAAAAAGGAAGGGGTCGAGTTTCAGAAGGTCTTTATCTGCCCTCACTTTGAAAAGGATCGGTGCTCTTGCCGAAAGCATAAAACTGGTTTGGTAAGCAAATTTGTGACACAGGAAAAGATTGATCTTGACAAATCATTCATGCTTGGCGATCGGGCCACCGATCTTGGATTTGCCAAGAATCTCGGAGTTCAAGGATTTAAGATGGACACCAATGGGACGTTCCCTCGACTGGCTTTTTTAGAGCGTAGCACACGGGAGACGTCGATTTTTATTCAATGTAATCTCGATGGTGAAGGTGCTTATAAAATCGACACCGGACTCAATTTTTTCAACCACATGTTGGAACAGCTTTCAAAACATTCTCTGATTGATTTGGCGATCAAGGCTAAGGGGGACTTGCACGTGGATGAGCACCACACGGTGGAAGATATTGGAATTGTCCTCGGTCAGGTGCTTTCCGATGCCTTGGGATCCCGTGAAGGGATTGGGCGATTTGGCTTTCTTGTCCCCTTGGACGAGACGCTTGCTGAAGTTGTCATTGATTTGGGTGGGCGTCCCTATCTTAAGTTTCATTGCGAATTCAAGCGGCCTGTGGTGGGTGATTTACCGACCGAGCTCGTAGAGCATTTCTTTAAGTCTTTTTCGGATGCGTTAAGAGCGAACATCCACATCAATGTTCGATACGGAGAAAATGAACACCACAAAATTGAAGCGATTTTCAAAGCCACGGCAAGGGCTCTGCGAATGGCGTGTGAGCGGGATCCACGACGTCAGAATTCGTTGCCGTCCACGAAGGGGCTTGTATGATAGCCGTGATTGACTATGGTGCGAGCAACTTGCAAAGTGTTTGCAACGGACTCGAGAAGCTTGGACAACCGTTTGAGGTGGTGTCGAGCCCGGAAAAGCTTGTTGATTTTCGGAAGGTGATTCTTCCTGGGGTCGGTGCGGCTGGGCAGGCCATGGAGCGACTTCGACAAACAGGTTTTAGCCGGATCTTGCCTGATCTAAAGGTTCCATGTCTCGGGATTTGCTTAGGCTTACAACTCTTTGCAGAGAACTCCGAAGAAGACGAAGCGGATTGTTTGTCGATTGTCCCAGGAACGGTGAAGCGGTTTTCTCGAGAATTGAAAACGCCGCAAATTGGCTGGAATCGCGTGGAGTTTGTAAAAAAAAATCGTCTGACAGAGGGAATCCCAACCGGGAGCTACTTTTATTTTGTCAATTCTTATTATTTGCCCACGAATGATGCTTATACAACCGGGACAACTTTATACGGAGTATCCTTTTCTTCGATGGTTCAAAAGGACAATTTTTATGCAGTTCAGTTTCATACGGAGAAGTCGGGAGAAATCGGACTTCAACTCTTGTCGAACTTTTGCGAGAAATGTTGATCATTCCGGCAGTCGACATTATTGATGGTGAGTGTGTCAGGCTAACCCAAGGGGATTATGCCTCGAAAAAAGTCTATGATACAAATCCAGTAAGAGTGGCAGAGACTTTTGCTTCGGAGGGAGCTCCGTTGATTCATGTGGTTGACTTGGATGGGGCACGAAGCGGAATTCCGGAAAACCTGGAACTCATTCTCAGCATGGCGGCGGTGGTTCATGCGCCACTTGAGGTTGGAGGGGGAATTCGCGACCAGGAAACCGTCGAAAAATATCTTAATGCAGGGGTCAAGCGGATTGTCCTTGGGACCAAAGCGATTCAGGATCGAACATTTCTTCAGGAGTGTTTAAAGAGGTTTGGACCAGAGCGTATTGTTCTTGGGCTTGATGCCAAAGAGGGGAAAGTGGCTACAGACGGGTGGGTGAACACGAGCAACTCCTCTTACCTTGATTTTGCAAAGGAAATGAAAGATCTTGGAATTCAGGAAGTGATTTTTACGGATATCGTTCGGGATGGAACACTCACGAAGCCCAATTTTGAAGCGATCGAAAAGCTCGTTGGCTTTGGATTTCATGTGGTGGCTTCTGGCGGAATATCGGAAACGGAAAGCCTGGAAAAATTGAAAAACCTTGGGGCTTATGGGGCCATTCTTGGTAAAGCCATTTACGAGAAGAAAATAACGTTAAGTGAAGCCTTGAAGACTGGAAGCTTCGCATCGAATTTAACCAAACGAATCATTCCATGCTTAGATGTCAAAGACGGCCGGGTGGTCAAGGGGGTTAAGTTTTTGAATCTTCGTGATGCGGGAGACCCGGTGGAACTTGGGAAGCGTTATTCAGATGAAAATGCGGATGAGCTTGTATTCCTCGATATCACCGCTTCTTACGAAAACCGTGAAACCATTTTTGATTTGGTACGGAAGGTGGCCAAGAATGTTTTTATCCCCTTTACCGTGGGTGGGGGGATAAAGAGTGTTGATGAGATCCGGCGTCTTCTCCATCATGGGGCGGACAAGGTGTCACTGAACACCTCCGCTGTGCAAAACCCTCCACTCATTTCCGAGGGTGCGAGAGCCTTTGGGTCCCAGTGCATTGTGGTGGCGATCGATGTGAAACGATCCGGAAATTCCTATAAAGTGTTTGTCAAAGGTGGACGTGAGGAAACATCGCTTGAAGCGGTTTCTTGGGCCAAGAAAGTTGAAGCCTTAGGGGCAGGTGAGATCTTGTTGACCTCGATGGATCGCGATGGAACCAAAGAAGGCTTTGATTTGAAGATTCTGCGGCAAATTTCTGATTCAGTGAACATTCCCGTGATTGCTTCAGGGGGAGCGGGCTGTCTTGAAGACTTGAGGAGAGCCTTGGTTGAAGGGAAGGCTGATGCGGTTTTGGCTGCAAGCCTGTTCCATAACCAAGAGATTTCAATCCAAGAAGCCAAGCAATACTTGGCACATAAGGGCATCCCCATACGATTATGATTCAACGTGGCTGTTAACAATCGTATGGGAGCAAGCGGGTATGGGACCGCAGCGGAATTGGCTGCCCTAAAGAGGACAGGATGTCCGGTAGGGCAGCCACCTCGGAGACGACCACGGAAGGTCGTCGAGAATGAGCGAGGATTCCATACCCGCTTGCGACTCCAAACGAGATAACAGCCACGTTAAATAAGGAGACCATAAATGAAAGCCTCACTTTCAAAGGTTGATTGGAAAAAGGGGGATGGATTGATCCCAGCGATTATCCAAGACTCCAAGACAGGCTTGGTGTTGATGCTTGGCTTCATGAACAAAGAAGCTTTGCAGAAAACATTGAAAACCAAGAAGGTGTGGTTTTACAGTCGCACAAGGAAGAGACTTTGGATGAAAGGGGAGACAAGCAAGAATATTCTCAAGCTTGTCGATGTGAAACTGGATTGTGATCAAGATACGCTCTTGATCAAAGCTGAGCCTACTGGACCGACTTGCCACACGGGAAACTGGACATGCTTCGATGAGGAACCCGAAGGTCAAGGCATCTTAACCGAACTTTTTGCTCTGATCGAAAGCCGAAAAAAGAAAATGCCCAAAGATTCGTATACCACCCATCTTTTTTCCCGCGGCCTCAAGAAAATCTGTGCAAAGGTAGAAGAAGAATCAGGAGAAGTCATCCAGGCGGCAACCCAAGAAACGAAAAAGCGCCTCATCGAAGAAAGTGTCGACCTCCTTTACCACCTTTTTGTTCTCTTGGTCGAAAAAAAGATCGCTTTCGAAGAGATTCTGGAAGAAGTTCAACTTCGGCGAAAATAACCTTGTCCTTGCAGTTTGCCCGAAACAAGAGTATAATTAAGGGGTCATGAGTAGTCTTGAACGGAGTCGGGACTTCTACCAGAAGGATTTCGCGACTTATCTTTCGGTCGAACGAAACCTTGCCACCAGAACTGTTGAAGAATACGCTCAGGACCTCATTATTTTTTTTCATTCAAAAACCATCAACATTGAAAAAAATCAAGACTTTTCTTTATCCAACATCGATGAGCGAACGCTTCGGGAATACTTAGCCGAACTGAAACAGATTCGACGATATACCCCCCGAGCCATTAATCGAAAGATTGCTTGTTTGAAGGCCTATTTTAGCTTCTTAGAAAAAGATGGCTTTCTCAAGCACTCCCCTGCAGCCCGACTAAAAAGCGTGAAAGATCATCGTCCACTTCCCAAAGTGCTGAGCATCGACGACATGAACCTCTTGTTCGATGCACTCCCCGAGGTGGAGATCCCCGCCAAAATAGATCAGGAATGGATGGCGAAGAACTTTAGGACCATTCGTGATCGGGCGATTGTGGAGTTGTTTTACGCCTCCGGGATTCGCGTGAGTGAAATGGTCGGGCTAGATCTAGAAGACATCGATTTCAAACAGAAAACGGCGAAGGTCTTGGGGGAGGGCCAAAAAGAACGCCTGGTCCTTTTTAATGAAGCCGCCAGCACGGCGGTCGAGCGATACTTGAGAGTACGGCCAGGGGCAGCCCATTCAGCTCTTTTCTTAAGTAAACAAGGGAAACGGATTTCCATCCGGATGATTCAGGTCCTCTTAAAGCGGCATCTAAAACGGGCGGGGATCAAGAAGTCAGCCTCTCCCCACACCCTTCGGCATTCGTTCGCTACCCATCTTCTCGAGGGAGGAGCGGATTTGGTCACCATCAAGGAACTTCTGGGTCATGCAAACCTCTCCACCACTCAGATTTACACCAACATTTCCGTTTCTCACATGAGGCAGACTTACCAAAATAGCCACCCGCGTGCCGACAAGAAGAAAGGGGGCCTGTCAAGGGGAATGGAAGGCCCTTCCGAAGAACAAAACATTAAGAAGAAAAGGAAATCAGATGCTAATCAAGATTGATCATGAGAATCCAAGTCAACAACTGATAAAAAGAGTTGCTGAGATTTTGCGTGAGGGTGGGGTCATCGCTTATCCCACAGACACCGTCTATGGCATTGGATGTGACCTTTTTAACAAAGAAGCCATCGAGCGAATTTATCGAATCAAACAGCTTCCACGATCAAAGCCCCTCAGCTTCATTTGTCAGGACCTCAAGGACATCAGTGAATATGCTGCCGTTTCGAATGCTGGATACAAAATCATGAAACGCCTTCTCCCTGGCCCTTACACCTTTATCCTTAAAGCCACAAAAAAAGTGCCGCGAATGGTCACTACCCATCAGCACACGGTTGGGATTCGAGTTCCGGACAACAAGATTTGCCTTGCACTTCTTGGAGCATTGAACAGCCCCGTGATTAGTACAAGTGCCGCTGTTCATGAAGACGAGGTGTTAAGCGATCCGGTGGAGATTGATCGGAAGTTTGGAAATTTGCTTGATATCGTGATTGACGGGGGAATCCTGATGTCTGATCCATCCAGTGTCATCGATTTAACGGATGATGAAGAGCCCCGAGTTGTACGAGAAGGAAAAGGGGACGTCAGTTTTCTTTTGGCAAAACGCTAGCTTTTTCTATCGTCCAACCACGTCTGCCATAGCGGCATAACCAGTTTCGTGCATGAAATAAGGTCCGTCGTCTGGACGATGGGCAAAGTCTACAATGTTAGCGTGTGGCTCAATGCTGGTGGCCACTCCCATTTCCATGTCGCGAACGAGTGAGAAAGCTTCCAAGCCTTTTTCTTTGCCAGCCGCAATGATCCCAGCATTGTTTGGATTGACAATATCGGCGTAGACGTCACCATGGACACCGAACAGGTAGGTGGAGGCTATTACTTGAGCCGTCTCGTCTTGTGCCGATGGTCCAACCATCTTCACGCGAACAAGCGACCCCTCTTCACCACGCGCGGCATCATCAGCATCGTAGAGACCAGGCTCATCGCCATCACCAAGGGGGACAGTGGCTTTCTTGCCTGGGGTTTTCTTGGGATCCTTAATTCCGGCAACTTCTTTTCCAAGTGCAGCCGATTGTTGTGCTCCCGTTTCTTCAGCTTGTTCCGCTTGGATGTTCTCGGAAACGAACGACCTTTCAATCAAATGTAATTCTTTTTCTGCTTGTGCACTTGCAAAATCGCGAGAAATCAAAGCTTCATCGTCAGTGCTTAGGGGTGGAGTTGCGGCATCTTTCTTTGTAATGTTGCCAGCTGCAAAACGCTGAGCTGCATCGGTGTGTCCAACAAAATTGCTATTGATTGGGTCTGCTGGTCCGATTGATCCTGGTCCTGTCATGACATCACTCTCCGTCCAAGCTCTTTGCTTCTTCCTTTATACCATAATATTAACAGATAATCGTCGTAATGTAAACCGGGGGTCATATTAACAGTATGTTAACTTTTGATGAACAGATTGTTAAAACCGCTGGATTCCTTTATGGGCGTCCAACCTGTGCCACTCGTTTCAAAGGCCGCGCAAGCTTCTCATCCGTTCGAGAGGAGACCTTCGCCAAGAGTGGCCTCAAGTATTGACCGGTGTACGAACCCTGAACCTGAGCAACCGCTTCAGGAGTTCCTTCAGCTACAACTCTTCCCCCTTCGTCCCCTCCTTCAGGCCCGAGATCAACGATCCAGTCGACCCGTTTGATCACCTCGAGGTTGTGCTCAATCACCACAATGGTATTCCCCCCCTCACAAAGACGGTCCAGCACCTCGAGAAGCTTCGCCACGTCATGGAAATGAAGTCCAGTGGTCGGCTCATCAAGAATGTACAAGGTTCTTCCGGTGGCTCGCCTGGAAAGCTGGTCAGCCAATTTAACACGCTGCGCTTCACCCCCTGACAGGGTGGTGGCCGGTTGCCCAATCTTAACGTACCCCAATCCTACGTCATATAGGGTTTGAAGTTTTTTCTCAATTTTTGGGATGTTTTCGAAGAAGTGCACCGCTTCTTCCACGGTCATTTCCAAGACTTCAGCAATGGTTTTTCCCTTAAACCGCACCTCCAAGGTCTCGCGATTGTACCGCTTCCCTTTGCACCCTTCGCATGGAACATACACATCGGGGAGGAAATGCATTTCAATCGTGATGATTCCATCCCCTTGACACGCTTCACAGCGTCCCCCACGCAAGTTGAAGCTAAAACGCCCTGGCTTGTATCCTCGCATTCGGGCTTCTGGGGTGGAAGAAAAAATCTCTCGAATCGGATCAAACGCCCCGGTGTAGGTAGCCGGGTTGCTTCTGGGTGTTCTTCCAATCGGGGACTGATCGATGATAATAACCTTGTCAACGCGCTCCAGGCCTTCGATCTCATCGTATTCTCCCGGTTTTTCAAGGCTTCCGTAAAAATGTTTAGCCAAGGCTTTATACAAGATGTCGTTTACGAGCGTCGATTTTCCCGACCCGGATACCCCGGTGATTCCAATCATTTTTCCTAATGGGAACCGAACAGTGATCTCTTTGAGATTGTTTTCGCGTGCGCCAACGAGGGTGATTTGTCCACCCGTTCCTTTTCGGCGTTCTTTTGGCACCTCGATGGAAAACTCGCCACTTAAGTATTTTCCGGTGATCGATTCTCTGGAATCAAGGATCTCTCGGAGCGTTCCTTGGGCGACAACTCGCCCGCCATGATAGCCGGCACCGGGTCCGATGTCGACAATGTGGTCAGCTTCCCGAATGGTTTCTTCGTCGTGTTCCACGACAATCAAGGTGTTCCCCAGATCTCGAAGCGCTTTCAAGGTCGAGAGCAGCTTTCGATTGTCACGCTGGTGAAGGCCAATGCTTGGTTCATCCAAGATGTACAGGACCCCAACCAGTTGGCTTCCAATTTGAGTGGCAAGTCGAATGCGTTGCGACTCACCACCGGATAACGTGGTTGCTCGACGGATCAAAGTCAGATATTCCAGCCCTACGTTAATGAGAAAGAGGAGCCTTGAGCGAACTTCCTTCAAGACTTGTTTTGCAATGGTTTCTTCACGCTTTGTGAGTTTCAGGTTCTCGAAAAAATGAAGAGCTTGCTTGATGTTCATCCGGGTGACATCGGCAATGTTTTTCCCGTGGACGCGAACCGCTAATGCTTCTTTCTTAAGCTTTGCACCTTGACACGTGGGACAAGTGAGGTAGTCCATGTATTTCTCGATTTCCCATTTTACGTGCCAGGAATGTGTTTCCTCATATCGTTTTTTGAGGTACTGAATAACCCCTTGGAAAGCCGAATGCTTCGATCGGCTCTTCTCCTCTTCCGCTCCACCATTCAGGATAAAGCTTTGCTCTGCGGGTTTCAGATATCTCCAGGCTTTTGAAAGATCAATCCGTTCCACGTTACAGGCTTCTTCCAGTTTTTTCCAGTAATGGGTTTCCGAAGCGTGATGCCGATAATCGTGCGTGGGCTTGCCAAGAGGAGCAATGCATCCGTCAAGGACAGAAAGTTTCTTGTCGCGGATCATCAACCGAGGATCAAAATCCATGATCGCTCCGACTCCGGTGCACTGGGGACAAGCGCCAAAAGGACTGTTGAACGAAAACGAGCGCGGTGCAATTTCTTCTAAACTGATTTCACAATCAAAACATGTAAATTTGTCGGACAAAAGAAGTTCTTTTCCATGAATGCTCAGAAGAACGGTCCCCTTGGTTAAGTTAACCGCGGTTTCGATCGATTCATAAAGTCGGCTTTTGGCTTCAGGGGAAAGGACCAGTCGGTCAACAACGACTTCAATCGTGTGTCGTTTGTTTTTATCGAGAGGAATGTCTTCCCCGATTTCATAAAGGTTTCCGTCGACTCGTAATCGGACAAACCCTTGCTTCTGTGCGTGCTGAATCACATCCTTAAATTCACCCTTTCTTCCCTTGACGAGCGGGGCCATGACATGGACCCTGGTTCCTTCGGGGTTTTCCATGACGCGATCCACCATTTGTTCGATGGTTTGTGGGTTGATCGGTTTTCCGCAATTTGGACAGTGGGGTTGCCCGATTCGGGCAAACAGGAGTCGGAGGTAGTCATAGATTTCGGTGACAGTCCCGACGGTTGAACGTGGGTTCTTGCTGGTTCCTTTTTGATCGATTGAAATCGCTGGGGAAAGGCCTTCGATGTAATCGATGTCCGGTTTTTCTAATTGGCCAAGAAATTGTCGAGCATAGGCAGAAAGGCTTTCCACATAGCGCCTTTGCCCTTCAGCATAAATGGTGTCGAAAGCCAATGAACTTTTTCCGGAGCCCGACAGCCCGGTAACGACGATGAACTTGTCACGGGGGAGTTCGAGGTCGATCCCTTTTAGATTGTGTTCACGAGCTCCCCTGATGATGATTTTGTCTTTGGCCATGGCTTGCAAAGATTCTTTCCCCGACGCAATTTTCCTGGATTCCTTTTCACCATTGACCCTGAAGGGGTCGCGATTGCGGATTACCTCCCTCGCTGATTCTCGAACGACCATCCATGGACGTTCTCCGAGCCACTGCAGTCCACGGGACATCCGTGTCCCTACTGAATATGTGGCTTACCATTATTTTTTTGGTCGGACTGCAGTGAATCCGCTCGGTCGGTAACCCGCACTCGCTCCTTTTCAGAGCCAATGGATACCACGCAAATTATGTCGGGGGGGGTTTTGGGTTTTGCTGTGGCAGCAGAGTTCAGGTTGGCGTTCACCAACTCGGTGACTTCCTTGGCAATGATAAGCCGGGCCCGATGGCCTTCGAATTCAACTACTTCTCCCGTGGTGTCAACCCACAGGATCGACCCGTCTTTCTTGCAATGACGCCACACCCCGGCGTGAGCCGCTTCTTCAGGGATTGTTCGCAAGTACTCTTCGAGTTTTGGGAGATCTTCGGGGGGGCGAATCTCGCGGATGGTCATGGCGAGGAACTCTTCCCTTGAATACCCATAGCGGATGACCATGGCGTTATTGACCGCCAGAAATTGCAATGTTCGTAAATCATAAACAAACATCGGTTCCGGGTTTGCTTCAAAGAAAAGACGATATCTTGCCTCACTGTCTCGAAGAATCTTTTCTTCATGCTTACGCCGGGTGACATCCTGAATGGCAACAAGAAAAACATCGCGGCCATCAAATTCGAGTCGCTGAGCTGAAATCTCGACATCAATCATTTCTCCGTTTTTGAGCCGATGACGCCACTGGCCTTCAAAGCTAAGTCGCTGTCCAACGGAATCCAAAGTATCGAGGTATCGAGGGATGTCTTCCTTGGGACGAATATCGGTGGCCCGCATTTTCAGAAATTCTTCACGGGAATAGCCATAGCGGTCGATGGTGGCTTGATTGACCTCCAGAAACTTCAAGGTTGTCGCGTCAAACACCCACATCGGGGTTGGGTTCTTAAGAAAAAGATGTCGGAAACTTTCTTCGCTTTTTCTTAAGGCCTCTTCCACCCGTTTGCGTGTGCTGATGTCGCGGATGATGCTGATGAAATTGATTTTCCCCCGCTGAACGACTTCACGAAATGAGATTTCAAGAGGAATCATGACCCCATTTTTGTGAAGACCCGGCATTTCTACTCCGTTCCAATTCATCCGCTTGAGACCAGTCCTGACATAATCTTGGAGCGCTTTTCGATGTTTGGGTCGGAGATGCTCAGGAATCAACAAGGTTAACGACTGGCCAATGATTTCTCCTGGCGTGTAGCCGAAAATTTCTTTGATGGCCTCGTTGGCAAACAAGATTGTACTTTCTTCGTCTATCGAAATGATGGCATCTGAAACACTCTCGGTTAAGGTTCGATACCGGATTTCACTTTCAAGAAGTGCTTCTGCCATTTGCTTTCTCTTGGTGACATCACGAAAGTAGATGGCCAATCCATCGGCTGTTGGATACACATGACACTCGAACCAGCCGTCGAGGGGAGGATAAAATTCCTCGAAAAATACGGTAGTTTGCTCACTCATGGCCTTGTTATACTCTTTGTAAAATGCTGTTTGAACTGCCTCAGGAAAAACCTGCCAAAGATTTTTTCCGATAAGCTTCTCTTTCGGGAGACCGCTTCGCTCTAATTGTTTTAGAGCAAGACGGTTCAGGTAAGTGATTCGCCATTTCTTGTCCACGGCGAGAAAGCCATCGGTAATGCTGTCAAGAATAATCCGGACTCGTTCATGGGATTTCTCAAGCTTCGCTCGCGCTCGCTCGTGTTTGTGTTTGGTTTGTTCTAACCGTAAAAGACGTTCTTCAAGTTGTTTGAGCGCTTCGAGAAGTTCTTCTCTGCTCTTTGTCTTGTCTTCCATGGCTATGGAATCGCGACTCCACACTGGATGAAGGCATAAGCCGCAGCACCCACAAGCCCTGCGCGAACACCAAGGGACGCTGGGACGATCGATACCGAGCTGGACGGGAAAATATGAACGTGCTTGTTTAGCCCAGCTTGGATTGCAGCAAAAAGAGGCTTTCCCGTTTGCGCGACACCCCCTCCCACAATAAAAAGCTCTGGATTCAGGGTTACCGCAAGTGAAGCAATTCCTATTCCAATCGCCTCCCCCGCTTCTTCGAGAATCCGCTTGCACGCGTCATCTCCGAGGGCGGCCAAATCGGCAATGACCTTGGCATTGAGCTCATCCAAGCTTTTAATCTTGTCTCTTAGTTTTGCCGATTGCCCGCGTAGAATCGCTTCGGCCCCTCGAGATGAAATGGCTGGGCCGGAAGCTAACGCTTCTAAGCATCCCCGATTTCCGCAGTTGCAAAGGGGTCCATTCGTAATGATCGTCATGTGCCCAATTTCACCAGCAGCTTCTTGTGCGCCGATGAGGAGCTGACCATTGATGATAATGCCTCCACCGATTCCTGTTCCGATGGCCATCATCACAAGATTCTTGACTTTTTTCCCGGCACCAAAGTGAAATTCGCCCAAGGTGGCCACGCGAACATCATTTAACATGTAGACAGGAAGTTTCAAGACTCGAGAGAGATACGGGGTAACCTCGACCTCATGCCACGATGGAAAATTTGGAGAGAAATGACAAATTCCGCGCACATGGTCATGGTTTCCCGGAAGACCCATGCCGACACCACACACCTCAGATCGGTTTTTCCAGACCTCTTGGATGGTTTTTGCTGTAATCTCCAAGGTGATCTCTGGCGGGGCCAAGTTATCAATTTTTACTTCTTTGAGTTCGAGAGTTTTCCCGAGGGGATCAACCAACCCAACAGCTAGGTGTGAGCCTCCGAGATCAACCCCTATGGCATAAGCTGACATTGAGTTCTAGCGGTTTGCCCCAGAGAGCTCTGCTTTTAACTCGTCAATCACTTGAATGCCAACCGGATCCACGTCTTTTTCTTCAGCGAGGAACAGGCTTACGAAGTCTCCGTAATAGCAGAGAAAAAGAAGTCTCGATAAAAAGCTTTTCCCTTTCGAGAACACTTCGTGAACTTGAGACCCTGCCTTTTCCATGGCTTTCTTCGTAAACTCAAGTCTTTGTTTGACTTTGGCCGATTCATCCACATCGCGGAGAATGATACAACCTAAGCTCTTATGAACAGGAAGGGGATGGGTGTAGCCCACAATGTCGTTGTGGGTTGCCTCAGGGAAAACACCAAAGGCAGCAGGTTGTTTTGCATTTTCGTTCATTTGACACTTCCAGCGTCTGGCGGCCGGAGCGAATGCTGGTGTGCCACTGTAGATCATCGGGATTTTATCGCGAAGTGCTTTCGCAAGCCGGTGAGCATCGTGATTTTTTGAGGCTTTGGAAATTTCTTCGCGAAGACCCTTAAGAATGATAATTGACTCATGAATGGCCTCGGTTTGATCCGGGAACCCGACACTTTTGTTGAGGGCGAAAATCAACGGGATAAACGTGTACGGAAGGGCAGCCCTTGGCATCAAACCTCCCGGAATCTCGAGATACGGAAGCCTATGAGCCAGCGCTTTTTCCTTTAAGATTCCTCCGGTTGAAAAGAGAATAGGCTTGGCGTGCTTCTTTTGGACAGCGGTTTCAAAAGCATGAAGCGTTTCTTCGGTGTTGCCGGAATAACTGACAATGAGGGCCAATGTTTTGTCATTCACATAGCTTGGCACTTCCTCATTTCTGACCACATGAATCGGAAGATGAAAGGTTCTTTCAGCAAGCGCCTTTAGGAGGTCGCCACCGATGGCTGATCCTCCCATACCGAACAGAACAATTTTGTCGACTTGAACTGAGGGAAACGATATCGAACGGCAAAGTTCCTCAGCCTGTAGGAGAAGATCAGGGAAAGCCTGAATCATGTCAGTCATCGATTGGTTCATCAAAGTCACCCCTTCAAGCTACGAAAGGATTTTTCTTTATCCCTTAGAAATCCTGTTAGCAATGACTGAAAAGGTTTTGGTTGTTCCACGAACTGAATTGTTTTTGCGCGGGGAATTTCAGGGAATCTCTTCGGCTAAAACTAAAGAAACTTTAAAGATTGTCGAAAAGAAAAGTCTCTTTATGAGTCGAGCAGAAGCTGAAAAAGATCCGAGTTTTAAACAAATCATCCCTTATGTGACGATCACTTGGCGGGATCAGATTTTTATGGTTACGCGTCTTGCCACTCAAGGTGAAGCAAGGCTCCACCAGAAAGTTTCCATTGGTCTTGGAGGACACATTAATCCTGCGGATGCTGTCGAAGGAGAGAAAGCGTGGGAAGTTGGCCTCAAGCGAGAACTTTCCGAAGAAGTCTCCCTCGAGGGGCCATGGGAACCTCAGCTCATCGGCCTCCTAAATGATGATTCCACCCCTGTTGGAAGTGTTCATTTTGGATTGGTGTACCGAGTCGATCTGGCTCCCGATGGAGGGGTCACGATCAAGGAAAAAGACAAAATGACCGGGACATTCTTTGCCCCGGAAGAAGTGGCGGTTTTCTTTGACCGGATGGAAACATGGAGTCAACTGGTGCTCGCCACCTTTTGGCCTGACTTTGTGGTTACAGCCCCCGTCGTCGAAACATCAACAAGTAGCTAAGCGATTTCAAACATCACGGAACTTCCCCCTTGAAAAAGAAAACATTTCACTCAGGATTTATTGCGGTTACTGGGAAACCCAATGTTGGGAAATCAACGCTCGTTAATCAATTGGTTGGCAAGAAGGTTGCCATTACTTCCCCCAAAAGTCAAACCACACGGCAACGAATTCTTGGGGTGAGGAGTACGGAAGAAAACCAAATGATTTTTGTTGATACGCCTGGCCTCACTTCTCCAAGAGACCTTTTGGGAAAACGGCTCGTCAAACATTCAGAGGAAGCGCTGGTGGACTGCGATGTCTGCCTTTTCATGGTGTCAGGCATTCATCCAGAACCGAAGGACGAAGATCGTTGGGCGTTTCGAGTGCTTCGTGGAGGGCTGCGCAATCGGAAGCCCGCGCCAACCCTTTATCTTGTGATTAACAAAGTGGATCGAGTGCCAGACAAACGAGAGCTTCTTCCTGTCATCGAAAATTACTCGAAGCTCGGGGAGTTCAGCGAAGTTTTTCCAATCTCGGCCTTAAAGGGGGACAATCTAAAGACTTTGGAAAAAGCGATCGAGGCTTGTCTTCCGGTAGGGCCTGCTTATTTTCAAGAAGAGGATCTCGAATCAGGGGAAGACCTGTTTTACATTTCCGAAATCATTCGTGAAAAGGTTCTCATGTTCATTCACGAGGAGGTTCCTCATGGTGTGGCTGTGGCCATCGATGAAGTTCGGCCAGGAAAAGATGGAAAGACCTTGTATGTTCGTGCCACGATTTTCGTCGAACGAGAGTCTCACAAAGCGATTGTGGTCGGCGCGGGAGGTCAAATGTTAAAGAAGATTGGGAGCAAGGCCAGAAAAGAGCTTTCCCTCTGGAAAAAACAGCCGGTTTTTCTCGACCTTTGGGTGAAGGTCAAGGAAGGGTGGCAGGATCGAGAAGAGATGCTGCGACTGTTCGGCTACGCATAGCTCACGTGGGACACTTCCGTAAGTGTCCCAAAGGCGAGCAGGACAGTCTATGAGTTCAGATGAAGAGGTAATCATGAATGAATCAAAGAAGACGCTGAAAGGTTTTATCCATGAACTGAAAGAGTTCTTGGGTATTCTCCATTCGTACGATGCCACCGAGCTTGAGTGGGAAAAAGATGGCTATGGGATTAAGCTGTCGCGCAAAGCGACCCGATCTCATGGACAGGCACCGGTCTCGAGCAATGGCAAAAATCGTGCGAAAGTTGAGTTGTTTCATGTGGTATCTCCGGTGGTTGGAACCTTTCATTTCTTGCCTGAGATGCCTCAGGTTGGAGCGCTTCTAAAGCCAGGACAAGCACTCGGTTACGTCAGAGCGGTCAATGTCCAGCATACAATCGATGTAGAAAAGCCGGGGAAGCTTTCCGAAATTCATGCCCAAGAAGGGCAACCGGTTGAGTTTGGTCAGCTCCTGTTCACCATTGAGAACGAACGTGTTTCATAAGATTCTCATCGCCAATCGGGGTGAGATCGCGGTCCGAGTGATTCGAGCTTGCAAGCAAATGGGAATTAAAACTGTTGCCGTTTATTCCGAAGCCGATCGCGATTTGCTCCACGTCAAGCTTGCGGATGAATCGGTTTGTGTCGGTTCCCCCTCCGCGGCGAAGAGTTACCTCAATGTCCCCAACATCATGAGTGCTGCCCAGATCACCGGAGCAGATGCCATTCATCCAGGTTACGGATTTCTTGCTGAAAACCAGCAATTTGCTGAGATTTGCGACAAGCATCAAATCCATTTTATTGGCCCACCGATTGAAGCAATGGGAATGCTAGGTGACAAAGCTCGTGCACGTGGTCTGGCAGAACGACTGAATGTTCCGGTGATTCCAGGAACCGATGTCCTCGCCGATCTGGATGAGGCGCTCAAAAAAGCCAAGCAAATTGGCTATCCGGTCATGATCAAAGCGGTGGCTGGTGGAGGAGGGAAGGGAATGCGCTTTGTGACTTCTCCCGCTGAGCTTGAAAAAAACCTTCCTATTGCTCGGGCAGAAGCTGAGGCTTCCTTTAATGACGGGCGAGTGTATCTCGAAAAATACCTCATTGAACCACGCCACATCGAGGTTCAGATCTTGGGCGATCGAAGCGGAAATGTTGTTGCGGTTGGAGAGCGAGAATGTTCGCTCCAACGCCAGCACCAAAAGATTATGGAAGAAGCCCCATCCATTGCGGTTACGCCACCTGTTCGAAAAAAAGATACAGGAACTCGCGATCAAGATTGGCAAAGGAGTTCATTACGTTGGCGCGGGAACCATTGAATTTCTGATGGATCCCAACGGAAAGTTTTATTTCATCGAAGCCAATGCTCGGATCCAAGTGGAGCATCCGATTACCGAAATGGTGAGTGGGCTTGACCTCATTAGAGAACAGATTCACGTGGCTTTCGGTGATCCTCTGTCGATCAAACAAGAAGAGATTCGAATTGAAGGGCATGCGATTGAATGCCGTGTGAATGCTGAAGATCCCGAAACGTTTTCCCCTTCGACGGGAAAAATTGAGAAATTGCATTGGCCAGGTGGGCCAGGCATTCGAGTCGATTCCCACATTCGCCAAGGAGACAAGGTGACACCCTTCTACGACAGTCTTCTCGGGAAAATCATGGCATGGGGGACCAATCGCGACGAATCGATCCAGCGGATGCTGTGTGCCCTGGATGAATGTGAAGTCCTTGGAATCAAGACGAACATTCCACTTCATCGACAATTGCTGCGTCATCCCGATATCGTGCAAGGGAAGCTCCATGTGGGACTCGTGGAAGCTTTGCTTCTTGAGAAGGTGTTCGGCTAGAAGTCGATGTATCGTCGCTGGTACGCCAAAATGAATTGGCCACTCTTGTCTGTTACGTTGCTCCTTATTGTTTTTGGGCTCATCGTCATTTACAGTGCCACCTTCCGAGACAACCCTTCATCCCCTTTTGCTGACGTCGGTCGGCAAACGCTTGCTTTTTTTGTTGGCTTAACCTTGGCCTTTTTGATTTTCTGGACAGACTACAAACGTTTGTGCACTTTTCGCATTCCCATCGGGGGATCTTCGTTTAGTATTCGGTTGGGTTATGTCCTTTACGGGGTGGCTGTTTTTCTTCTCTTGCTGGTCTGGAAGAAAGGGCATTCGGCGCTTGGAGCGCAACGCTGGATTCGTGTCGGGCCTCTTGGAACGTTTGAACCATCCGAATTTGCGAAACTTGCCGTGCTCCTTGCGTTGGCTACTTTTTTTTCGGAGAATCGGGAACCGCTCAGTCCAAAATCACTGTTCATTTCGGGAATGATTACCGGTGTTCCATTGCTCCTTGTTCTTACTCAACCTGATCTTGGAACTTCGATTGTTCTTGCCGCCATCTGGCTTGGACTCCTTTTCTTTCTTGGAATGAATCCCTTGCTGATTTTGACGAGCGTCGTGGTGGCTGGCAGTGCCGTGTTTCGGGTGATGAAAGATTATCAAAGAGAAAGGCTTTTGATTTTTCTTGATCCCAATAAAGATCCGCGCGGTTGGGGATGGAATATCATTCAATCGTTAATCGCGGTTGGCTCAGGAAGATTTGCAGGAAAGGGATTGTTTGCAGGGACTCAAATCCAACTCAGATTTGTTCCAGAACACTCAACCGATTTCATTTTCACCGTAGCGGCAGAAGAGCTTGGATTCGTTGGCGGTTTCTTGCTCCTCATTTTGTTCTTTTCGCTTCTTTGGTTTGGTTCGAAGATTGCCCTGGAAACGGAAGACCGTCTTGGGAAATTGCTGGCGGCTGGGATTGTGGTGATGATTTTCTTTCATGTTTTTATCAACATCGGAATGACGATGAGAATCATGCCAATTACCGGAATTCCACTTCCATTCATCAGTTCAGGTGGCTCAAGCTTGATAACCAACATGGTGGCAATTGCCCTCCTCTTAAACATCGAATACCGCCGCGATCGCATCTTGCTCGGCTAACTCGAATCTTCGCCCACTTCGTGTTAACTTTTAAAAAGGATTGCGGGTTTCGAATTGGCCGAAAGTTCATGAAATATTAACATTCAAAGGGTTTTTTTACCTTGTGGATGAAGCTCCAGGTGTGATATTCTCGTTTAAATACGCCAAAATTATGGGATGAATTGCTCATCATACGCTACATCTAATAGGAGCAATTCAAACCGAGGCAGTGCAACAACGAGGAGGTTCTTGTTTATGATACTGCAAGCGGCGGAAAGAGATCTGCTTAAAACCGTGCGGCGTTATGGAGGAATCGAGGGGACTACAAAAGCGAAACATTCTAACGGAGCCGCAACGGTTGCCAATCGCGATGAACTGATCCGGAAAGCCAAGAGCTATCCGGAGGCAACGGTGGCGAGACTTGGGGCATGGTTGGCAAAGCAAGGCGGGCGTGGTACCTCTTTTTCACGAACACTCGAAGAGATGCGATCTCCGCAGACGACTGTGACGCGGACGACGCAAGGAGAGCAGAAGAAAGCTATTTTTGGTTCAACCGTAGTTACGTCAAGCGTTCGTATGGAGGTTACATCAACCGTTCATACTAATGATGCTGTAGTTCGCTGGCTCGATGTAAACATCGATCCGGCGGGAAAAAGTGCTGTAGAAATCGCTCGGGAAATTACCAAAGAGACTGGTTACAAGTTTGACAGTTATCCTCCTACCGAAGCAACTGGCAAGTTTCTTTTCGAGGATCCTTATACAAAAGTTGGCGAGGACGGGCATTACCGGTATACCATTGCTATGGGTGCCGGCTGTTCGAGACGTTGGGAGCAAAACGAAAAATTCGGCCAAGGACGTGAAGAAGCGAGCCTTTTGTGGATGGCCATTGGAGACGCGATTAGCCGGATAACCGGAAACGGAAGTCACTTCGAGTTTGCTGGTGTCAGACGTGTTGGTGACCTAACTAACTTCGTCGTTTGTAAAGATGAGGAAGTGCGGCAGCATTGGGTTCGAGGCAAATCGTACACGATCAACCAAGAACGCTTTGCCAACGACCCCGAACCCTTTAGAATCCCTGTTCGTGCGGTCAACTCCAGCCATGGTGGGGTTGTCGGTGGCACCCCCTGCTACGATCACGAAAGTTATCCTCTTGTCGTCGTGGGCTTCTCCCTGAATTCCTAAGCCTTGAGTCTTGAATAGGGGTTGTCTAAATCTGCTTCGAGTACTCGCGGGATTTCTTGGCTCCCCAAAGCTGGAGGCCGATTCCGACAAGCACGGCGATCGCCGGAGCGATGTAGACTTTGGATGAAGTCGGCGGGATAAGTAAGAGATAATACCAAGCCGAAAGTGATTTTTGCATCTCATGTTCGCCATTGTCCCCATCCCAAACCGAAAAAGCGATCGGAATGAACTGACCAATTTGGAATTGAAGGTCACGATCCTTGGAGGCTGTGCCAAGTGGGCGTGTAAAGACCACTTTCCACATCCCGTCATCATAGATTGCTTTTGCGGAAACGCCCAGCGCTGGCTTCGGTTCAATCTTTTCAGATCCCCATGCGTTTGCTTCAGCGGCTTTGACTTCTTGGGCATTCCAGCTCCAAAGATCGACCGGATGCTCTTTGTCCCCTAACACAAAGTATGGTTTTGCGTCTTGAGCTGGATCCTTCGGAATCTGAACGGGGAATTGAATTTGGGTTCCGTCCGGGTACTTCTTCTTATCGGTGGTCGTGTTTTTCGTGCGATCTTCCCAGTAAACAAGAATCGCAACGTTCTTGTCGTTGTAACAAGCCTTGATCGAAATGTTGTCGACTGATGGGGTAAATTCGCGTGGGTCCATGATCACTTGTCCCGCTAAAGGAACATCAATCCAATCAATCTTGTCCCATCGCGAATCTTTTGGATCGGTTGGAAGATCCCCGGAGAGGTGAGGAGCCTTCACGAGTGCCCCAAGCTTTCGTGGTGCTTGCAGGCTTTTCACATAATAAGAGACAGCCCATCGTTTTTCAAGGTCTTTCTTATCATCCGCGTCCAACGCCCCACGATACGATGGCATGGGTGATCCGCTCACACCGGTAGAAAGGTCGCGGTAAATATCTTGGGCTGAATCACTGCCACGGAGATCATAACTCTTGGTCAAATCGGCTGGCCAAATCCGGTTGTTCCAATCATCCACCAGGCTGTCGGCTGAAACACCATTGCCACGCCCATGGTCCCCATGACATTGGAAGCACTTGGCTCCGTTCTTGTCATGGTACACCTGGTCCCCTTCTTTCAGGAGATTGGCATCCGCTTTCCCCGGATCTCCAGGATAGGGTTCTCCTTTTTCCCCTGGAGCGTGATACGTGAGCACTTTGTCTTTCGTGTATTGCTCATTTTTAAATCGATCCGAAAACGTTTTGACGTAGGCCACCAAATCCCAACGGTCTTTCTCGGGGAGCGCTTTTTCCCATGAATACATGGTCGTTCCGGATAACCCTTTCGTAATCGATCGGAAGATGTCGTAATCCGTAGGGATTTCACCCGATTGGGTGGTGCGAAACTTATAAGTTCCCTTTGTGAAATCGCGTGGTTTTGGATTCACGCGATCGTAGGTAATTCCTTTGCCATCTCCTTTTTCTCCATGGCACCAAAGGCACTTTTGCTCATAGACTTCTTTGCCGTTCTCCATCGATGCGGCATCTGTTGGAGCCTGCATGGAGAAAAGCTCTCCCCCTTTGGAATAGAGAGGTCGGACAGTAAGGATTGCTCCTGTCAGGAATGAGAGAGCCAAGATAAGAAGAAGTTTTCGCGCTCCGAATCTCATTTCGCGAACGTCCTCGGTGATGAGTTCGAGCCTTTGTAAATCCAGAGAACCGCTTTCCAGATTTGATCTTGGGTCAAGATGTTTTGCCAAACTGGCATGGCAGAATTCCAAGACTTCGAGTTTTGTGGAAGTCCGGGACCGCCGGTAGAAATTCGCCAGAACACATAGTTTTCTTGAAGAATTGCGAGCGTTCCCGTGTCGGTAAAATTAGCGGGCTCAGGATTAAATGCCTCATGAAAAGGGCCTTGGCCATCGAGATTGTCTCCATGGCAAAAGAAGCAGTTTTGATAGTAGACTTGTGCCCCTTCCATCACTTCTTCCTTAAATTTAGCCGGGTTTTCTTTTTCATCTTTTCGATACGGGTTCTCTGCCGTTTGAATGGTGATCGATTGATCGTGAAACTTGAACTGGAGTGGAGGATCCGGATGGACCGTCCGCGTTTCAGCAGGAGCTTCGTATTTTGGAAGGGCCTTGGAATAAGCCCAAAGCCCCAGAACCACGGGGAACGCAACAAACACGATCAGGCGTGCCACAGCTCTTTCAGGTTTTGCAAGGGTGTTCACAATGGGTGAAAGAAAACTTTTCATCCGCGCTTCATCGCTTGTCACATAAACGAACATGGCTGCCATAAAAATCGTGGTATAAATGCTAATGAATTGATGGGGAAGGGGAGGCCACTTAATCACGTTGTTCCAAATCGGTCCAAGCAAGAGCTCAAAGAAAATAAAAAGAAGGATCGATTGCCACAACAACATTTAAGTCCTCCTCCGTTTCAAGAAGAACCCGACGATAATCGAAAGAAGAAACATCCCACCAATGATCCAAGGAGAAATCTCTGGCGGCAGTTTTTGTTGGCCGCGATGACTGATGATGAAGCTCGCTAACGCAACCAGTTTTTCGTCGGCTTGCTTTCCGTATTTGTCATTCAGGACTTTCTTGTAATCCATCGGCATCATGGTTTTCGGGTAACCGGTCACGGTAGGAAGGCTTTGAGGGTTTTCAACTTTTTGTTTCACGTAGTCAGCATCATGCATGGCCCCAATGGTTGAGAGATCGGGGCAGTACTGTCCATAACCATTCGGAAACCAGCCGGCCGGCATTTCGGTGCCGACCTTGTGGCAAGCGATGCACCGTTCTTTGTCAGGAAGGCTCATCATGACATCGTGCCCTTCCTGAATGACAGCGGGGTCGATTTCTTTGGCGGCTTCCACTTTCTTGACGGTAACCGAAGCCCCATCAGGAAACTTGATTTCGTGTGGTTTCTCTTGGACATCATCGGCAGTCACTTGCACGGTAACCTTGCCACCCAGAGATTCAAGGTACGCGGTTACCGCTTTAACCTCAGGCCAAGAAAGCGCAATCGGTGGTTGCCACACCTTGGGCATGATTTTTGGATAGCCAGGAACTTCGCTAAAATCAGGATCGGTTAAGCGGCGAAGCAGGTATTGCTCAGCATTGTATCCCTTGTATCGGGTGGCCGCTTCTTTTCCAACCGTTTCCAAATTGGGACATCGCCCTTTGTCTGTGCCGCCAATCGTGTGGCAGGTTAAGCACCCTCGATTGTTGACCAAATCTTGTCCAACCTTCACGAGGTCTGCTTGATTAATTCCGGGTTGGATTTTTACTTCAGCTGGCGGGTACCCGCCAGTGAATTGGGGAACTAAGTGGCCTACGAAGGTGTAAACCCCGAGGACCACCACCACCATCAGTAAAATTCTTGAAAAGACTGATTTCATGTTGATTTCGCTTGTTGCTCACTTCGGATACTCATCCAGAAAACCAAAGCCACAATGCAGAAAAAAATGAAGACCACAATCGAGACCGTGGTGGTGGCAAAACCGATACTGGGCGTATAGCCATAGCCACTTCGATCCACCATTTTACCCCAGACGTGCCAGTACTGACGAATGGCTGAACGAATATAGCCCATAAGTCCCATGAGCCAAGTGAAGGAAATGGCAAGGAAGACAAGCGCGTATTGCGAACGGGGTGCCATTTTTCCCCATTCGATTTCACCGATAATCTTGGCGTTTCGATACATAAGAACATCGATGATCGTCACGGTAATCATGGCAAGAAGGACCATGCCGACTTGAGATGGCGAAAAGATTTCGACACGGACTTGGGTTTGTGCGTGTTCGCCTTTGATGCCAAGGAAAAGAACTCCCGCCGATGTGATCAACAAGATGGCGTACTGAATTAGTTTTCCCATCAATCCCCATGAAACCGTTTCGATCTTGTTGGATCGGCGATAAAGCATAAAGCTAAAGAAAGTGGTAAGAATCATGAAGTTCACCACCGTCACTTTGTAGGTCATGAAACCAAAGCGGCCAAGAATCGGATGGAAAGCTCCTCCCAGTTTTCGTGCTTCTTCAAGGCTAGCCACCAGAGAGTGAGGGGTAGCCCACACAGCAAACGAGAGGGCTAAAATGAAGAGCATGAACTTTACTGCACCTCGATAGCGCTCCGACCCTTGAATTCGTCCCATGCCAAGCCAGAGATAGTAGTTGGCAGCAAAGAAGAGGCCACCGATTAAAACCGCTTGGATGATCCAAAGCCACGAATAAATTCCTCCCATCATGGCCACACCCATGCTTTGATCAAACCCATAGATTTCTTTTCCAAGGAAATACCCCGCAAAGGGGAGTGGAATCAGGGCTGAAATGGAAACTAAGTTTCCGGTGTACCCCATCCAGTCATAATGCGCTTTGTCTTCTTTTGTGGTTGCTCCCAGGAAGCGATAGGCGGCATAAGCAGAAGCCACGGCACCCCCAAATGCCACGTTGGCGATAAGGCGGTGAATGTTAATCGGCATCCACGCATAATTCTTGACGGCCAGAAAGATGTCGGTCAGGTTTCCATTTTGGTCCACACCGGCCGGTGTCATCATAAACGTAGCCCATGAATTGGCCACCATGAGAAGTGCGGTCCCAAAGACATTCAGAAAAACGCCAATCGTGAAATGGAGCTTTTTTCGGTCAAGGGAGGTTTCAGTTCCAAACCAATATTTTAAGAAAAAACCAGAGAATTCCAAGCATCAAAAGACCAAGCAGTCCAAGAACTCCATACTGAACTCCCATGCTTTGGACATTAAACAATCGAAGAAGCGCCGCGAGGCTTGCATACACGAGAAGAAGC